>Ga0210406_10006119_pt1 | contig 12511 bp, 13 predicted proteins | sample IncBWC30MmetaG_FD_155454 | JGI IMG/M metagenome (GOLD analysis project Ga0210406, IMG submission 155454) | Forest soil microbial communities from Barre Woods Harvard Forest LTER site, Petersham, Massachusetts, United States - Inc-BW-C-30-M | ecosystem: Environmental > Terrestrial > Soil >...
GTAGGTCCAGAGGACGCGAGAAAACCGTGCCACGACGGGCCCAAATGAGCCACACGCGCTAGCGGAGAGCAATGTTTCCTGGGGCACTGGCGGAGGGAGTGGGATTCGAACCCACGATACGGTTTCCCGTATACACGCTTTCCAAGCGTGCGCCTTAAGCCACTCGGCCATCCCTCCGTGCGGTTGCGCCACCCCAATATAGCCCCGCACGGTCGAGCGACAAACCCGCGCATTGGCCGCTTCGCGGCGGTGGAGCCGCTTCCGCCGGCGCGGGCCATTGCCTACATTAGACACATGACCCCGCCGAAGGACGACTATCTCATCCGCCCCGACCCGCTCGATCCGCGGCTCACCGAGCGCGTCGCCGGCGTCGACCAGACCGGCCAGGCGATCGAAACCCGCGTCACGGTCGAGCGCGCGCTCACGATCTTCCTCAACTCGCAGGAAATCGTCACGGCGATGACGATCAACGACTATCCGGAATACCTCGCACTCGGCTATCTGCTCAACCAGCACATGCTGCTCGCCGATGACGTCATTACCGGCGTCGACTACGACGAGGAGCTCGCGCTGGTGGTCGTGCGCACCAAGCGCAAGACCAATTACGAGAAGAAGCTAAAGAAGAAGGTGCAGACCTCGGGCTGCGCCCAGGGCACGGTGTTCGGAGATCTGATGGAGGCGCTGGAGAACGTCACGCTGCCCAAGACGGAACTGCGCACCTCGTGGCTCTACGCGCTGACCCATAAGATCAACACCACCCCCTCGCTTTATCTCGAGGCCGGCGCGATCCACGGCTGCGTCCTCGCGCACGAGGACAAGCCGCTCGTCTACATGGAAGACGTGGGCCGCCACAACGCCGTCGACAAGATCGCGGGATGGATGTTTCAGCATGGCGTGCCCGCCCACGACAAGATTTTCTACACCACCGGCCGGCTGACCTCGGAAATGGTGATCAAGACCGTGCGCATGGGCATCCCCATCCTGGTCTCGCGCTCGGGCTTCACTGCCTGGGGCGTCGAACTGGCGCGCAAGGCCAATCTCACGCTGGTCGGTCGCGCGCGCGGCAAGCGGTTCGTCGCGCTCGCAGGCGAGGCGCGCATCGTGTTCGATCAGGACCTCGACCACGTCGAGGAGGAAAGCGCCAGGCACCAGCGCAAGGCCGCGGTGCACGATGATTGAGATCGTGTGCAGGACATCGTCAGTCGTCATGCCCGGCACGCAGTCGAGCTTGCGCAGACTGCGTAAACTTGTCGGCGCTGCCGGGCATCCACGTCTTGGCCTCGCGGCACGAAAGACGTGGATGGCCGGGACAACGGGGTCCCCGCCGACAACGTCGGCGGGGTTCCCGACCCGGCCATGACAACCGCACGGCCCGGAGCAGCGCCGCTCGGCCTCGTGCTCGCGGGTGGACTGGCGCGGCGCATGGGCGGCGGCGACAAGGCGCGTATTCGCGTCGCCGGCAAGACCATTCTCGAGCGCGTGCTCGCCTGTCTCGAGCCGCAATGCGCGGCGATCATCCTCAACGCCAACGGCGATCCCGCGCGCTTCGCCGATACCGGTCTCCCGGTGGTTGCGGATTCGATCGCCGGATTTGCCGGGCCGCTTGCCGGGATCCTGGCCGGGCTCGACTGGGCGGCCGCGCATCGGCCTGCGATTGCCGACGTCGCGAGCGTGCCGGGCGACTGTCCATTCCTCCCCGGCGATCTGGTGGCGCGCTTGGTGGCTGCGCGCACGGCTGCCGGGGCGCCGCTTGCCTGCGCGCGCTCGGATGACTGGCGGCATCCCGTCGTCGGCTTGTGGCCGGTGGCGCTACGCGAGGACTTGCGCAAGGCATTGGTCGGGGAGGACATGCGCAAGATCGAAGCATGGACTGCGCGCCACGGCGTTGCCATTGCGGATTGGCCGGCAACCCCCGTCGATCCTTTCTTCAATGTCAACACGCCCGCCGACGCAGCCGAGGCCGAGCGCATCGCAGCGCAGCAATGCGACGTTTAAGCGCTTGATCACGGCCGCCGTCGATCCCTATTGTTGCTGTAGCGTTGTTGCTGTAGCGCCACCGAGCCAGAGGGAATCTGCCCATGCGCGCCTTCATCGCCGCTTGCATTGCGGCGGCCGTGATCGCGGTTTGCGCCGTCGTCGTTCTCAACCGGCTGCAAGAGCCAGTCGACGTAGCGTTTACCACCTCCGCGGTCCGGATCTGATCCCTACGCCGCGAGCGCCGCGTAGGAGAGAAACCCGACGGTTGCGCCCGGCGTCACCGCCGTGGTGCCTTCCAACAACTCGACCAGGCCATCGGTCTCGGTGAGCGAGGTGATGATGCCAGCGCCTTCCTGCGCGTGCTTGATCGCTTCCACCGCGCCGTCGGCGGCACGCGCCAGCTTGACTCGCACGTATTCGCGCCGGCCCGCTTTCTTGCGATAGGCGAAGGCGGCGCGTACCGGCAGCGCCACGAGCGGCGGTGCCTCGGCGCCTGCAAGTTGCAGGAGCAGCGGACGGACTACGCGCGCAAACGTCACGTAGACCGCGGCCGGGTTGCCGGGGAGGCCGACGAAGGCCGCGCTTGCGCCGGCGCCGGGGATGACGCCCATGGCGACCGGGCGCCCCGGCTTGATGGCGACGCGCCAAAATACCAGCCGCCCGACCATTTCGACCGCGTGCCGTACATGGTCGGCTTCGCCGGTCGAAACGCCGCCCGAGGTGACGACGAGATCGTGCTTGGCCGCCGCCGCGGCAATGGCGTGCGCAAGCCGCTCGGGATCGTCGGGCAGGATGCCGAGATCGGTCGCCGTGGCGCCGAGTCGCTCGATCAGTCGGGTGAGCAGATAGCGGTTCGCGTCGAACAATGCCGCGTCCGGCCGCGGCTTCCCCGGCTCGACGATCTCGTCGCCCGTCGAGAACACCGCAACGCGCACGCGGCGAAACACCTCGAGCGTATTCAGCCCGATCGCGGCGGCGAGGGCGACGTGCTGCGCGGCAAGCCGCCGGCCCGCAGGCAGCGCGATCGATCCGGCGCGCACGTCCTCACCCGCGAGCCGCCGATTTGCGCCGGACTTGAGTCCCGCCGGCACGATCACCGCATCGCCGTCGCGGCGCACATCCTCCTGCATGAAAACGGTATCGGCGCCGGCCGGCATCGGCGCGCCGGTAAAGATGCGCACCGCCGCGCCGGGCCTCAACGTGTGCGCCGCGGCACGGCCGGCGGTCACGCGCTCGACCACCGCGAGGCGGGTCTCGTCCTTGGCGTGGAGATCGGCGTGGCGCACGGCGTAGCCGTCAACCGCGGAATTGTCGAACGGCGGCAGATCGATCGGCGCGACCACGTCGCGCGCAACCACGCGCCCGTCCGCGGCCTGGAGAGGAACGGTTTCGACCTCCGCGACCGGGGTAACCCGCTCGCCGATGATGCGCTCGACCTCATCCACCGGAAGCAGTGGGCCGGAGAACGCGAAGCAGTCGTCGGTCAGCTGCGCCATCACCGGCTCTCCGCGTGCGCCAGGACGGCCGCGATCGGCGCCGCGTGCCGGATCAGAATGTCGGCGACGCGCTCGATGTCGTCGATATCGACGACCGGAACTCGCGTCGCGGGCAATGGCGCATCGGAGGCGATGGCGACGATCGCCGGGTCGTCGGGATGCATGAGCGGCTTGCTCACGCTGGCACGATAGACTTCGAGCTTGGGATGCGGCTCGCGTTTGTAGCCTTCGACCAGCACGAGATCGACCGGGCTGAGCTTCTCGAGCAGTGCGGGCAGCGCGGGCTCAGCTTCTCCGCGCAGCTCATGCACGAGCGCCCAACGCTTGGCTGAGCCGACCAGCACCTCGGTTGCCCCGGCCATGCGATGGGTGTGGGAATCCTTGCCCGGCTGGTCGACGTCGAAACCGTGATGGGCGTGCTTGAGCGTCGATACCTCAAGGCCGCGCGCGACGATGCGGGGAATGACTTTGGCGAGGAGCGTGGTCTTGCCGGAGCCGCTCCAGCCGGCGAGGCCGATAATGCGCATGCAGCATTATAGCAGGCCTGCGCCGCGGAAAAGCGCGTAGGGTTTGGGTCCTACTCCGCCGGCTGCATCTTCCCTTTCGGCGGCGGCGGCGCGACATGACCCTCGGCCGTTTCTTTTTCGAGCCACACGCGGTGATGCTCCTTCGCCCAATTGACGTCGACGGTGCCGTCCCACATCCCTTCGAACGCGCCTTCCATCCCGATCGTGCCGATATAGATGTGGCCGAGCATGACGGCGACGAACAGCAGCGCGGCCACGCCATGGACGATTTGCGCCACCTGCATGTCGGCGATGTTGGTGCCGTAGAACGGGAACATGAGGATATAGCCGCTCACCGCGACCGCGGTTCCACCGAGCACGACGATCCAATAGATCATCTTCTGACCGGCGTTGAAGCGATCGGCAGGAGGATGATCGTGGCCGACAATGCCGCCGCCTCGCTTCAGCCACTCGACGTCGCCCCGGTTCGGGATATTCCAGGCGATCCACATCAGGAAGATCGTGAACACGCCGAGCGTGAAGGGGAAGCTCAGATAATTGTGCGCGTATTTCGCCCACTGCGACCAAGCGGTGAAGGCGTCGGGGCCGATCAACGGCAGCAGCAACGGTCTACCGAAGGTGATGTTGAGACCGGAAATGGCGAGAAGAATGAAGCAGGCCGCCGTCATCCAGTGCACCAGGCGCTCGAAGGCGGAAAAGCGTACCAGCACGCGTCCGGACCGCCCCGATTCGAGTCGGACCATGCCGCGGACCAGATAGAAGATCACCAGCAGCGCGAGCATGCCGAGGATGGAGATGGCGCCGATCCAGCGCAGCGTCACCTCATGGAAGTGACGCCAGTCGCGGCCGGCCGGCTGCTCGATGGTGCAGGCCTTCTGGTCGGGGATCGTGCAACGGCCGGAAATGCGGTCTAGCTCGTTGAGAAGCTGATCCTCTCGCACCGAGCTCGCCGTGGGGTTGACCGAGCTGTCGGGATTTCGCTGCTGCGCGGTCGCGGGAGCCGCAAGAGCGACGATCAACGCAAGCGCCATCGCGCCGACAATGAAACGGAGGCGAGCAGTGAGTTTCGGCATCTCTGCAGTTCCCTTGATCGATTCTTTCGTCGCTCAAGAAGCGTGGTGGACTCGCCCCGCTTGATCATGCGGCTGCGCGCCGCCCTCCTCTATGAGGCGATCGTCTCACGATAGGCCGTCTTCCAGCCCCAGGCGCCGGACCCGTAGCCGCGCTTGACCACGCGCTCCTTGTAGATCTGCGCGATGATCTCGCCGTCGCCGGCGAGCAGCGACTTGGTCGAGCACATCTCGGCGCAGAGCGGCAATTTGCCTTCCGCCAGCCGGTTGGTGCCGTACTTCTCGAACTCGGCCAACGAGCCGTCCGGCTCCGGCCCGCCCGAGCAATAGGTGCATTTATCCATCTTGCCGCGCGAACCGAAGTTGCCGACCTTGGGGTATTGCGGCGCGCCGAACGGGCAGGCGTAGAAGCAATATCCGCAGCCGATGCAAAGGTCTTTCGAGTGCAGCACCACGGCGTCGGCGGTGGTGTAGAAGCAGTTCACCGGACAGACCGCCGCGCAAGGCGCGTCGGTGCAGTGCATGCACGCCATGCTGACCGAGCGCTCACCCGGCTTGCCGTCATTGATCGTGACGACCCGGCGGCGGTTGATGCCCCACGGCACTTCATGCTCGTTCTTGCAGGCGGTGACGCAGGCGTTGCACTCGATGCAACGGTCGGCGTCGCAGAGAAATTTCATCCGAGCCATTGTCGAGTCTCCTTACGCGGCCTTGATCTGGCAAAGCGTGGCTTTGGGTTCTTGCATGCCGGTGACGGGATCAAATCCGTAGGTCGTGATCGTATTCACGCTCTCGCCGAGCACGATCGGGTCGCAGCCTTTCGGATAGTTCCCGCGCTGGTCGACGGTCTGGAACCAGCCGGCGAAGTGGAACGGACACCAGGTCACGCCCTTGCCCACGCGCTCGGTGACGAGCGCCTTCATGCGCGTGGCCTTGCCACTCTCCATCTCCGGACCCCAGACAAAGACCCAGCCGCCGTCCCTAATTCCGCGCTCGGCGGCGTCGGCAGGATTGATCTCGATGAACATGTCCTGCTGCAGTTCGGCGAGCCACTTGTTGGAACGCGTCTCCTCGCCGCCGCCCTCGTATTCCACCAGCCGGCCGGAGGTGAGGATGAGCGGGAATTGCTTGGCGATGCCCTTTTCCACCGCGGTCTTTTGCACGGTGAAGCCGGTGTTCGGCACGCGGAATTCCTTGGCGTCGGGCCGCGTCGGATATTTGGCGACGAGGTCCGCCCGCGGCGTGTAGATCGGCTCGCGGTGCACCGGAATCGGATCGGGCAGGTTCCACGCATTGGCGCGCGCCTTGCCGTTGCCGTAGTGGATGCAGCCGTGCTCCATCGCCACCCGCTGGATGCCGCCGGAGAGATCGATCGCCCACGAAACCGCATCGGGATTGTTGCCGCCGACGCGCTCGATGACGGCCTTCTCGGCGGGAGTGAGGTCCTTGTCCCAGCCGAGCTTCTTGAGCACGCCGTAGGTGAACTCGGGGTAGCCGTCCTGGATCTCTGAGCCGAGCGAGTACGAGCCCTCGGCCAAGAGGTTGTCCTTGCGCGTGGTGCCGTCGGGAAGCTTGACCTCGCGCTCCACGCCGAAGCGGGCGCGGAAGGTGCTGCCGCCGTCCTTCACGTTCAGATTCGTGTTGTAGAGCGTGTGGGTGCCGGGATGTTTGAACTCCGGCGTGCCCCAGCACGGCCACGGCAGGCCGTAATAGTCGCCCTTGGCCGGACCATCCTTTGCCCGCAACGTGACGAGCTCGAAGTCCTTCTGGTTGGCCATATGTAGCTTGAGCCGCTCCGGCGATTGGCCGCAGTAACCGGTCGACCAGCCACCGCGATTGATCTCGCGCAGGATGTCCTCGGCGAGCGGCCGACTACCCTCGAGCTTGATGTTCTTGAACATCAGATCGGCGAGGCCGAGCCGCTTCGCCAAGAGATACATTGCCTCGTAATCGTCCTTGGACTCGAAGATCGGCTTGACGATCTGCTCGCCCCATTGCAGCGAGCGGTTCGACGCCGTGCGCGATCCCGAGGTCTCGAACTGCGTGCAGATCGGCAAGAGATAGGTATCGTTCTTGCGCTCGCTGAGCGCGGCCCACGTCGTTGGATGCGGGTCACCAACCACGAGCAGCTCGAGCTTCTCGATGCCCTTGGCCGCTTGCGGCATCCGGGTGACGGTGTTGCCGCCGTGCCCGAACACCAGCATCGCCTTGAGATTGTCCTTCTGGGCGACCTGGTCTTTCGGCAGCAGCGTCGCGTCGAACCAGCGGGTCGACGGAATGCCCGGCGTCTCCATGACCTGCTTGGAGTCGAAGCGCGACAGCATCCAGTCGTAGTCGACTTCCCAAACGCGGCACCAGTGCTTCCACGCGCCTTCGACCAGACCGTAGTAGAGCGGCAGCGTCACGATATCGAGACCGAGGTCGGTTGCCCCCTGCACGTTGCAATGGCCGCGGAAGATGTTGGCGCCGTTGCCGAAGTTGCCGACGTTGCCGGTCGCCAGGAGCAGGATGCAGCTGGCGCGGACGTTGGCGGTGCCGACCGTGAACTGGGTCTGTCCCATCGCCCAGATTAGCGTCGAGGGCCGCTGCTTGGCGAATATCTCGGCAACGCGCTTGACCTGCGCTTCCGGCAACCCGGTGACGCGCTCGACCTCATCCGGCGTCCACTTCTCGACCTCCTTGCGCACCTCGTCCATGCCGTAGACGCGCTGACGGATGAATTCCTTGTCCTCCCAGCCGTTCTGGAAGATGTGCCACAGCATCCCGTAGATCGTCGGGATGTGGGTGCCCGGCCGCACGCGCACAAATTCGGTCGCGTGCGCGGCCGTGCGCGTCAGGCGGGGATCGACGGAAATCCAGTTCGCGCGGTTGAGCTCCTTGCCTTCGAGCAGATGCTGCAGCGACACCGGGTGCGCTTCCGCCGGATTGCCGCCCATGATCATGATCGTCTTGGAGTTGCGGATGTCGTTATAGCTATTGGTCATCGCGCCGTAGCCCCACGTGTTGGCCACGCCGGCGACCGTCGTCGAATGGCAGATGCGCGCCTGATGGTCGACGTTGTTCGTGCCCCAGAACGCCGCGAACTTGCGGAAGAGATAAGCTCCTTCGTTGGAGAACTTCGCGGAGCCGAGCCAATAGACCGAATCCGGACCCGCCTTCTCACGGATCGCGAGCAGCTTGGCGCCGATCTCGTCGATCGCCTGATCCCAGCTGACGCGCGTCCATTGGCCGTTGACGAGCTTCATCGGATATTTCAGCCGCCGGTCCCCGTGCACGAGCTCGCGCACCGAGGCACCCTTGGCGCAATGCGAGCCGCGATTGATCGGCGAATCCCAGCCGGGCTCCTGGCCGATCCACACGCCGTTCGCGACTTCGCCCACGACGGTGCAGCCGACCGAGCAATGCGTACAGATGTTCTTGCGGATGGTGACTTGCGCGCCGGCGGGCGGTGGCGGACCGGCCTTCGCTTTGCGCACGCTTCCAAGCGGCAGCGTACCGAGCGCGGCGAGACCGCCGGCGAACAGGCCGGAGCGGCGCAGGAAACCGCGACGATCGAGCGCGTCCTCGCCCTGGCATGGCAGCGCGGCGGCGAGCGTGCCGCGACGGGCCTGACGTTCCGTTCTTTTGATCAGCACGGCTGCCTCCTCAGCTCGGATACCTGTTGACTCGATAGAAGGTCTGAACCTCCCGCGAGTTCGCCTGGTAGCGCGCCTTGCGCTTCTCGTCGTTGCTCTCGTCATCGGCGCGCGCGTCATCCACCAGCGGTGCGGCGTTCGCCGCCGCGACGGTGGCGCCCGCGCCCAGCGTGCGCAAGAATTCACGACGGCCGAGCGTTGCTTTGCGTTCTCGTTTCATCGCCGTCTCCTCTCTAGTCTTCGTCTGTTGCGCCAGCCGGGCGAACCCGACCGGCGATGCGGTTGCGCTGCTCACGCCGGCAGCGCGAAGGCTTCCGTTTCGATCTGCACGAACACCCGGCCGAGGGCTCCGACGCGGCGGTAGAAATCCGCGGCCTCGGCCTGTTCCAGGTCGGCAAAGAAGCGACCGATCCAGGGCGCCAGATGCTGCTCGAACACCTCGCGGTCAGAGCCGGCGGGAGCGGAAAAGCGCCGGCTCGCCAACCCGGACATGATCTCGCACAGGATCGCCGCGTGATCCTCGGGCTCGGCTTGCCCCTCCGCGCGTTCGATGCCGAGCTTGTCGAGATGCGCGCGCAGCCGCGCGAGTGGCCGCTCGTGCAGGAATCCGGTGAGATAGTAAGAGCCGTACGGCAGAAGCTCCCCGCGGCCGAGCCCGATGAAAAGGTCGAAATATTCCCGCTCGATGAGCTCGATGCTGGTGCGTTCCGCCGCCTCGGCAAGCGCAGCGTGGGCCAGCCCGAGCGGGCTCGCATTGCCGCGCAATGTGGCGAGGCGCGGCAGCAGGGCTGCATCAGGCGCGCGTGCGAGCAGGACGGACAGCAGCGCATATTCCTGGGCGCGGGCGGCGTCGACCTCGTCGATGTCGCCCGCCGTTCCGGCATGCTCGTAAAGGTCGGGCCGCAGCGTGACGCGGCTCACGCCTGTCGCCTCTTCGACCGACAGTACGCGTTCCGCGGGAACACGCGACCAATTCGAAACGGAGGGCTGCGAAATGCCGAGTTTTTTGGCAAGCGCGCCGACCCCGCCGGCGACGCGGATCGCTTCCTCCAGACCTAGGTCCCTCATGGGCGCTTTAGTTCTTATTTATTATGGTTCGAGCGTACGAACGTACCGCCCGCGGCGAGCGCCGGTCAATAGCCTGAGGCTATGGGCCGCTGCGTCTATTTGGGCAAGGCGCCCCCGTGCGGCCGTTTTGCACTCAATTGATTGTCATCAACGTCTCGTGGATCGGGCTGCGCCGCATCAGCTGCCGTGTTGCGGTGCGGCAGGGGCTCGGAGCCAACGGGCCCACTGGGCGTTCCGGCGTCCCCGTCCGACGGCGCAGCGGAGCTTGCGGCATCTGGCGGTGTCATCTTAGGGGCAGCGTCGGCCAATTCGGCGACCCCTTCGGGAGAAGGAAGCGTCTCCTGCGGCGCTTGCGCAGGGCGTGGGTTGGGCGCCTCGCCGGCAACGCCGCCCCCCAGCATTCGCGCGACCTGGGCGCGCAGTTCGTCGGTCATCTCGAGCGGGCCGAAGCCCGCGATCGCGTCCGGTGCATTGAAGTCCCAAGAATTTTCGGAGAGCCCGACGAAGTCGCGGATCTTGGGATCGCTCGCCCAAGCGCGACGAAGCGCCGCACGGGTCAAGTGCGCGGGCACGCCCGGAGCGAGAAACGCGCGGATGTCGGTTTGAGCAGTGATGCTTTCGATGGGCGGAAGCTTTGCCGGATCGAACGCCGCCGGGGACGGCTCAAGCGCGCCGCCGAAAGCGCGCGCAGCATCATTTTCCTTGTGATCGCCTTCGCCGCCATCTGCGCGTGTTGCCGGTGTCGCCGGCGGAGCCGCGGGCCTTGCCTCGGCGTCTTGCGCCGCTGCCTTGCGTCGCGCCCAGCGCGAGATGAAGTTTTCCGGCTCGCTCATTCCCGCGCCTTCTGCATCGGTCCGCGCCGTGCCAGCGCTTCCGGATCGGCGCGGTCACGTTCGCGTTTGTGGAACGGCTGTTCGACATGATGCTCGGCAACGAAAGCATCGATCGTCTCGCGCACGACCTCCGGCATGGTCACCACATCGACGAGATCGGTCCCGGTTTCGGTCCAGGCTTCGCCCTCGGAGGGGTCGGCGGTCACGGCAAAAACCTCGTACGGCGGATCGACGCCGCTCGGCCGCAGCGCCACCCAGAGCATGGGCGCGCCCGAGCCGAGATTGTTGCGGTAGTTGGCCGTCTCCGTGCGGTAGAGCGCGATCTCGGCCGCGCCAGCGTAAAACGTGGTTGTTTCGCCGTCCTCGGCGAGGGTGGTCCATGGCAAAGCGTCAGGCTGGCCAGGCAACGCCGCGACCGGTTTCCAAGTGAAATCGATCCACGGGCTCTGCGCCTTGCGTCGCTCCACCACGATGCCGACCGCAATCTTGGCGGGCGGGAGAACGCTCATGACACCGCCTCGAGATGGGCGAGCGGAAGTCCGACCACGAGGTTTTGCGGCTTCATGCGCAATTTCCGGTCGGGCGTCATCGCCAGTATCAAATAGATGGGCTCACCCTTGGCCTTGTCCAGAATGATTTCGGCGTCGCGGAAGGTGAGCCGGTAGAGGCCGACGATGCGCTGCCGCGCCGCGGGGTCGAGCTCTTCGCCCCGCCACAGCGCATCGCCGATGCGGGTCGCCTCAGTGTCGAGCCCGACATACCAGGTCAGATTGACGCCGGCTGCCTCGATCAGCGGTTGGATCGCCACCTCAACCGACAAGAGATGGGCGATCCACCGCGCGATCACCTTGCCGAGCGCCTCGAGTCCGCGCCGGCCGGCGGTGAGATCGAGCGCCATGTCGAATAGATCGCTGCGCTCCCAGTAGGTGTCGGCATTGGCCTCGTTGAGCACGTCGATGTTCCCCACCGCTGGGAGCCCGAGCATAGCAACGAGCGGCGAGACCGGTTGTGGGCTCTCGCCCGAGACTTTCTCCTCGTCGGCTGCGATCAAGGATCCGTCGACCACACTCAATCGTTGCGGCCGGAAGAAGAGCTCCGCCGCGCGCGCCATGAAGACGTCGTCGCAGCCGTCGAGTACGTTGCGCAGGATCACATGCACGAGCTGGTTGATGAACAAAGGCGGAGCGGCACCCACGCCATGACGCGCGAGATCGAGATACGCAACCTCCATGGTTTTGTGGCGAACGAGGTGATCGCGAAAGTCGCGCATCAAGCTCCAATTCTCGCGTGCATCGGGATCGGCGATCGCCGCGATGTCCGCGCTCGTCACCGGCCGGCGCGGATCCTCGAGCAGCGCCGCGTGCAATCCGCGCTCGGCCGCGCATGCATTCGGAGGCGGCGCAAGCTCCGGACGCGCAAGATAAGCCTTGAGAAACTCATCGGTGACCAGAAGCCCGCCACCATCGTCGCGATCGAGCAGGTGATGCCCGCAGGAGAGCCAGAAATCCGCCATGCGATCGCGCCTCAACGCGTTTGCTTGCGACTCACTCGTTGGGTTTGTGTTGCGCGAGCGCGAGCAGATCGACTTCCTCGCGCGGCTCCTCTTCGCTCTCCACTTCGAGGAACGAGAAGGCGCGCATCGGCTTGCGCGTGCCGCGCGGATGCAAGCTGCGAAATGCTTCGCGGATCGCCCCGTCCTCAAAGGTACGGCGCACGGCGATCAACGTATCGCGGGGATGGTCGCAGAGCGAGGCGGCGAAGGCGACCTCCTCTTCCGCCGCGGCGCGGGCGGCGGCGAGGTCGGGCGCGCCAAGGCGCTCATAGAATTGCCGTCCAAGCGCCTCGACCAGTGCGTCGCGATCGGCCTCGCTCGCTTCCACAATCTGCGCCAGCGTCGACCAGCCG
>Ga0210406_10006120_pt1 | contig 12510 bp, 10 predicted proteins | sample IncBWC30MmetaG_FD_155454 | JGI IMG/M metagenome (GOLD analysis project Ga0210406, IMG submission 155454) | Forest soil microbial communities from Barre Woods Harvard Forest LTER site, Petersham, Massachusetts, United States - Inc-BW-C-30-M | ecosystem: Environmental > Terrestrial > Soil >...
GAAGGCTCAAGGCTTGAAACCATCCTCAAGGCGACGGGCCGCGACATGCTGATCGATACCGGCGCCTGGACCAACATGTCGATCGAGCACACCGCGCGCACCGGCGCCGACAAGGGCTATTTCATGATAGTGCCGGAGGATTGCTGTTCGACCATGAACGCCGAGTGGCACAATGCCTCGATCAATTTCGCGATGCAGAACGTCGCCGTCGTCACTAATGCGGATGCGGTGATCAGGGCGATCGGTTGAGCGTCGGGCGGTGTGAAGAAAGGCTGAAAGCCGTGCCAAAACTCTTCCACCTACGCTGTTCGCCGCGCGCGGCCTCCGAATCTTCAGCGGGCGCCGACGTGTTCGTGGCCCAATTCCAGCAGTTGCGGCCAGACTGGGACATCGACGTAATGGACATCTGGCGCGAAACCCTGCCCGAGTTCGACGGCGCCGCACTGGAAGCGAAATACGCGCGCCAGAACGGGCGCGAATTCAGCGGCGCCGAGCGGGACGCTTTCGCCGAACTCGAGCGCATCGCGATGCGGTTCGCGCTCGCCGACCGGGTACTGATTTCCACGCCGATGTGGAACTTCGGCATCCCCTATAAGCTGAAGCAATGGTTTGATCTGATCGTCCAGCCTGGCCTCACCTTCCGCTTCGATCCGGCTCGGGGCTACTTTCCGCTGCTGAAAGATAGGCCGACGATCGTGATCGTGGCGAGCGGCAGCGATTTTGTCACCGGCATGAATCGAGGGCGTATCGATATGGCCACCCCCTATTTGCGCGAGGCATTGCGTTTCATCGGCGTCAGCGACGTTCGGTTCGCGTTGATTGGGCCGACGACCGGTCCCGCCGAGCCGGCGCGGTTCGCCCGCGAAGCCGCACACCGTCACCTGGTCGAAATGGCGGCAGGCTTCTGACAGTAGCGTCGAGCTCGATATTCAACACCTTGGATGAGACATGTGCATAAGATCATTCCTTCTATTGTGTTGTTGTTTCCCAGCAACTTGTTCCCGAGTGGTGAATTCAGCAACACAGCCGTCGATGCTCGGGAGAAATTCGAGTGATGAACCTTGCGCGGCCCATGCTTCGAGCGGACTTGACTCGATGGAATTTGGTTTCGAAAGCTCATGGTCTAAAAAATCCCACTAGTTATCCGGGTTAAACACGGAGTCGGACCGACGGGCGAACGCGATTCAGCAAGTAGCGCGGGGAGGGGGTCTCGGCAAATGCCCTTGGCAACGCCAAAGAATGGCAGGACGGAGAGGCAGGTGAGTCGTAAACGACTTATGAATCCTCTCAAAAATATCGTGCGGGACTCCTAAGGTAGAATCGCCTGATGCTCCCATCGCCGTGAGCATCAACAACCAGGTCTCTTGTGGGCGAATCAACGTGGCGCTGCCGCTTGCATTATTTTTGGCCTGCGCCGGAAACGTTGCGCTGCTCTATGTCTTCCTTTGAGTGCTTTTTTGAGCGGGTCGTTAGTTTGCGCGTTACCGCCCGTGGTTCAGCACGCAAAATGCGACACAATCGGCATCTGCCTCTATCCGGCTAAGAGCGGCCTTGGAGGTGGAGCACTTGTTCGAAGCTTACGACTCGACTTAAACGGAAACAGACGTCTTTTAATTTTGTCGCAGGATACTATGCAAAAGATCACCCGAGTGTTGCCCAATAGGGGCTATGCGGTCGTTGTCGACGGCCTCGTAAAGACTGAGTTCGAAACGCAGGAAGGCGCTGCGAAAGGGGCCCGAGAACTAAAAGGCCGCTTTCCGGCGCTCCAAATCAAAATCTACGATGCTGGGACGAAGTCTGATCAAGAGGTGGTTCTGCCATAGCCGATTTGAGCGGCAGAACTGGCAGGTCGCGCTCCTCGTTTCGCCGTTGCATCGAGAGCGGTCGATGGGGTAGTTCGCTAACTAAAATGCTTTGGTCGCAAACGGAGTCAGTTCTGGACTGATAGGGAAATACACAAAAGCTTATCAGTCCTCGAGTGACCGCTGTTGGCGCAAAGCGGCCATTCCAAACATCGGCTGCGTCCGGTGCGGGACGTGCTACGAGATCGAGATGATCTCAAGGTTTTGACCGGATGCGCCGACTTCATCCCCAACAGCCTTACCCATCAGAAGCCTTGCCACTGGGGATACGAAGGAAATAGAGCCGGCCTTAGGGTCCGCTTCGTCCTCCCCCACGATGCGATATTTCTGCACGCGACCATCGTCGCGTCTGAAGGTCACCGTGCTCCCAAAGGCAACAGTGTCAGTTGACGCAGGATTGGTGATGACCTGGGCCGTCCGAACTCTCGCCGCAAAGTAGCGCATATCGCGCAAGGGGATTGCCGCTTGCCGCCGTCGTTCATTCACGTCCTCGATATTCTGCGCCGCCTCGTACGCCTCGCGGGCCTGGTGGAGTTGAAATTCCAGAGCCTTCAATCCCGTTTCCGCAACAAGGTTCGGATGAGGTGAAACCGGGCGGTCGGGTAGCAGAGTCTCCGAGGCAGTTTCGGCACTGTCTTCCTTGGTGAAAGCAACGCTCAAGTCAGACTCCTTTTTAGTAAGATTTGCTAGGCCGCTTCGTTAGCGCCACCCCAAGGCGGGAGCGACGTGGGTCAGAATCGCTTCGATCACATGCGCGTTGTAGGCAACGCCCAATTGATTGGGGACGGTCAGCAGCAGCGTGTCGGCCTCGGTGATGGCTTCATCTTTTCTGAGCTGCTCTATGAGCAAATGCGGCTCAGCAGCATAACTGCGGCCGAAGATCGCCCGGGTCCTCTCGTCGATGAATCCGATCTGGTCATCATCTTCGCGCCCGCTCCCAAAATAGGTGCGGTCACGATCATCCATCAGTGCGAAGATGCTGCGGCTGACTGAGACCCGCGGCTCGCGAGCATGACCTGCCTCCTTCCAGGCGGCGCGATAGGCCCGGATCTGGGCGGCCTGCTGCAGATGGAAAGCCTCGCCAGTTTCGTCGTTCTTGAGTGTCGAGCTCTGCAGGTTCATCCCGAGTTTTGCTGCCCAGATCGCCGTGGCGTTCGAGCCGGCGCCCCACCAAATCCGGTCGCGCAGGCCATCAGAATGAGGTTCCAGGCGCAGCAGCCCGGGCGGATTTGGGAACATGGGTCGTGGATTTGGCTGGGCGAAGCCTTCACCGCGCAGCAGGTCAAAGAAGACCTCCGCATGACGCCGCCCCATGTCGGCGTCATTCTGGCCCTCGGCTGGTTGATAACCGAAATATCGCCAGCCATCAATCACCTGCTCGGGCGACCCTCGGCTGATACCGAGCTGAAGGCGTCCGCCCGCGATCAGATCGGCGGCGCCGGCGTCCTCGGCCATGTAGAACGGGTTCTCGTAGCGCATATCGATCACCGCCGTGCCGATCTCGATGCGGCTGGTCTTCGCACCGACCGCCGCCAGCAGGGGAAAAGGCGAGGCGAGTTGGCGCGCGAAGTGATGCACCCGAAAATAGGCTCCGTCCGCGCCCAATTCCTCGGCGGCAACGGCCAGGTCGATGGATTGCAGGAGTGTGTCCGCGGCTGAGCGGGTCTGTGATTGCGACGAGGGCGTCCAGTGCCCGAACGAGAGAAAGCCGATCTTCTTCATGCGGGCAATCTACAGATATCCAGGTTGGTTTGCGACCGGAAAGGCTACTCTTGGCGCAAAGCGGTCGTTCGGTGACCACAACCGAGCAGCAAAACTCTCAAAAGGTAAAACGTTATCCTCTTACACCGGACTGTTTCATGAGAGTCTTCTGCGAATGCAACTAAAAAGCTAATCGCGAGAAGATCATTATTCTCCCGCCAACGAATAACCATTCGGAAACAATCCCGCTCCGCGACACGCAATGTCGGATCACAACCCCCTGCATCCGATGTTCGCCGAAGTCCTTGGCTGTGGATTCAGTGGACAACCACAATTGCCACGAAACCGCGCCTCCGGGGACACGTTCTTCCCTCAAGCGAGAACGAGAAACACAACTGAGGACAGTCATGACCTTGCACCTCTTGTCGCTACCTTTGGACGCCTACGATGCCGCTGTTGATGATGCGATTGCCACATGTGACGGTGATCTTCGTGGGGCGCTGAAGGCCCTCATCATTGCCAATGAGTTCCTTGAAAGGGACCTGCAGAAAGCATTGGCGTCGTCTGCGGCGCCATCGATAACCGACGATGGAAACACCGGCTTGAGGCATGTGCACTGGGTCGACACTTTAGAAAGGTGATCAACTTGCCAGCCTCACGGGCCGGCAGAGGTGACTTCCGATTTGCAGAAGCGGGGCGATGACGTTCGTCGCCCCGCCATTAAATCAATCAGCCTTCCTTGTTTTCCCGACCGATCCGGTCTTCGCAGACTGGTTGAACAGCTCGTCCAGCTCCCCGGCCCGACGGCCGAAATCAGGGTATCGATCACCGCAGGCGGCTAAGGCAGAAAAGCGGCGGCTGCAGTGCTGTCGGACGCGTAACCACACTACTGCGCCGGTTTCAGTTCTAGAATGGGAATGACCGCTTGCGGCGCAAAGCGGTCGTTCGGCAAGCCGACGATCACGCTGGAAGCGAAAGCCTGGTTGACATCGCTGTCGTGCCGGAAGGCGAAGGAGCTGGGTTATCCGCACGAATTGTGGACCACGCGGCTGCTCGCCCGCGACGCTCGCGAGCACGGTCCCGCCGAAGGGCACCCGTGCCTGGCGAACACGAAAATGGCCGTCGCGCGAGTAGCCGCGCCAGATTGGTCTTGCGCAGGCTCAAGGGGAGGGGGCGCAAATCCTCGCCATCGAGCGTCAGGATGTCGAAGGCATACGCAGGTCTCGGCATCACGTGCTTGCGCGAGTGCAGGACATTGAAATCGGGAACATCGTCAACCCCAAGGATGACAGCTTCGACACGAGCGAACTAATCTGCTCAACACCGAGGACAACGAGAAGAGTTTTGCAAACGTCTCAGACGTGACCGGAAATAGCCGGATCAAAATGGAGCGGGTTTGCAAAACCTGGTGAGAGATTTCAATGGCTTAGCCCGAAAGCCGTTGTGCTACCGTTACACCATTCCCAAAAATCTCTAGTAAAATCAAATATTTAACGATGATATCTAGCAGTTGCGTGGAAGGAACAATGCGCCCCTCCAAGCGTGAGCCCTTCCACTCGCTCAGTCCCGGCCTTGGCAAGCGCGAGACGACGTAGCTTTGCTGCGGACGGCGCCAATCCGAGGACTCTTCCCTGGTGTCGCGGTCGGGGCTTTGGCATCAACCTCACCGAAAATCGCGCTGGCGCGGCGTGGCTTGGATTTGGCAGCCCTCGAGCGTTCGCGCGTCGGCGAACCGAAGGCAACGATCGACACGCTACATTCGTTCGGTTGACAGGCGGACGGGGCGCAAACTTGCCCCGGCGAAATGGGCATGCCATGCTGAAAGTGCCAAGAAAAACTGGGGAAGTGTGAGCGGCAACGCCACGCGTCCCGGCCTTAAAGAGCCTGGCATCGGGTGGCACCTCTCGGAGACAACAGCGGATGAATTTCAGGAATATTCTCGGGCTGCTTTGCGCCGCCTCGATTTCTGTTTTGCCGGCGGGCAATGCTTTTTCGCAGGAGAAAATCGTCAAGATCGGCGCGATATTTCCACTCAGTGGCAACGCTGCAAGCGCCGGCGTTCATGCCAAGGCCGCGATCGAAGTCGCGATGGATATCGTCAACAATGCGCACCCGGAGTTCGGCAATTTCCCGCTGGCGAAGAATGCTGGCCTCGCCGGACTAGGCGGCGCCAAGGTCGAGGTGGTGTTCGCCGACAACCAGGGCAGCCCGGCCACGGGGCAGAACCAGACGCTGCGGCTGATCACCGAAGAGAAGGTAGTGGCGCTCACCGGCGCGTACCAGTCCGGCATCACGCTGACCGCGAGCGCGATCGCCGAAAAATACGGCATTCCTTTCGTCAACGGCGAGTCGGTCGCCGCCAACCTGACCGAGCGCGGCTTCAAGTGGTTCTTTCGGGTAACGCCTGTTGCCGCCGACTTCGCCAAGATCTACTTCGAATTCCTAAACGACATGAAAGCCGCCGGCGCCAAAACCGACAACGTCGCGCTGGTTCACGACAACACCGAATACGGCACTTCGGTCTCGAGCGTGATCACCAGTGTATTCAAGGAGAAGGGCCAGAACATCGCGCTCGATATCGCCTACGCGGTCAATGCAACCGACGTGCAGGGCCAGGTGCTGCAATTGAAGGAGAAGAAGCCTGACGTCGTGATCATGATCGCCTACACCTCCGACGCGATCCTTTATGCGAAGACGATGCAGGCGCTCGACTACAAACCTCCCATGATCATTGCCGACGATTCCGGATATTCCGATCCCTCGTTCATCAAGTCGGCCGGCAAGATCTCGCAAGGCGCGTTCAACCGATCGTCGTGGAGCGTCGGCCCGACGGGGTCGCCGACCGCGCTGATTGCCGAGATGTATAAAAAGAAGAGCGGCGACGACATGGACGACACCGCCGCCCGTCAGATGCAGGCGTTCTTCGTGCTGTGCGATGCGATCGATCGCGCGGCCTCGATCGATCCTGCCAAGATCCAGGCGGCGCTCAAGGCTACCGATCTCAAGCCCGATCAGCTGATGATGGGCTACAAGGGCATCAAGTTCGATGAGAAAGGTCAAAATACGCTGGCATCGGGTCTCCTCATCCAGCTGCAGGACGGCGAGAATTATGTTGCGGTCTGGCCGAAAGCCAGCGCCGCGAAGTCACCTGTCATCCCCTACAAAGGCTGGTGAGATGCCGGGGGCGGGCAGGCGTCGCGCCCGGTGTATCACCATCATTGACATTTAACCCGCAAGACGTCCCGCCGGCATGTCCTCCATCCTTGTCCAAGTGATTGTCGGAGGCCTTCTGCTCGGCGCGGTCTATGCGTTGTTTTCCTCTGGCCTCACGCTGGTCTGGGGCATGATGAACATCGTCAATTTCGCCCACGGCGATTTCGTGATGCTCGGCATGTATGTGGCGTTCGTGGTCTGGACGCTGTTCGGCGCAGGGCCTTGGGCAGGCGCGCCGCTCGCCGTGCTGGTGCTGGCGACGCTTGGCGTCATCGTCTACTTCGGACTGATCCGCGATATCATGAAAGGGCCGATGCTGGCCCAGATCCTTGGCACCTTCGGGCTTGCGCTGTTGCTGCGCTATTCGGTGTTCTGGTGGTTCGGCGCCAACTTCCTGTCATTGCCGGAAAATCTTGTCGGCGGCACCTTCGATATCTGGGGCTTGAGAATCCAGGCCTCGCGTCTGCTTGCCGGGCTGGTCGCCTTGCTGGTGACGCTCGGCCTGCATCTTCTGCTGACGCGTACCTCGCTCGGATCGAAAATGCTGGCGGTTGCGGAAGATTCCAAGGCAGCGCAGCTGATGGGCATCCGGCCAGATACCATGCAGGCGACCGCCTGGGCGATCGCGGCTGGCGCCACAGGTCTCGCCGGCGCGCTGATCGCGACTTTCTTTTATATCGTGCCGACGGTCGGCGAAACCTTGGGGATCGTAGCCTTCGTCACGGTGTCGTTGGGTGGTTTCGGCAGCGTGCCCGGCGCGCTTGTGGCCGGACTTGCGATCGGTGTCATCGAGTCCTTGTCGGCCTATTTGATCGGCGCCGTCTACAAGGACATGGTCGTGTATGCCCTGTTCCTCGGCTTCCTCTGGTTCCGGCCGCAAGGCCTGATGGGCAAGATGTGATGCGGCGCCTGCTCTGGCTCTCGGTGGGTTTGGCGCTGGTCATCGCCTATCCCCTCGTACTCTCGACGCCGTTCCAGCAGCGGCTCGGCGCGCTGGTGCTGCTTTATGCGATCGCGGCATCGGCCTGGAACATCATTGGCGGCTATGCCGGCCAGGTGTCGGTAGGGCACGTGGTGTTCTTCGGCTGCGGCGCCTACGCCGCGATGGCGGCTTACGCGCATTTCGGCCTGTCACCGCTCATCGGCATTCCCGTCGGCATCGTCGCAAGCGTTGCGATATCGGCCGTTGTCGGCGTGCCGACGTTGCGGCTGTCGGGCCATTATTTCAGCATGGCCACGATCGCGGTAGCTGAACTGGTCAGGTTGATCGTCACCAACACCGAGTATCTCGGGGCAGGGGTCGGGCTGAGCGGGCCGACCGTGCCGCGCAACGTCTTCGATCTCTCGTTCATATCGGCGCTGCCGTATTATTATCTGTTTCTGGCGATCCTGGCGCTGACGCTCGGCGTCACCTGGTGGATGACCAATAGCCGGATGGGTTTTTACCTTCGCGCCATCCGCGATTCCGAACGCGCGGCGCGTTCGCTGGGTGCTCCCGCAAGCCGCACCAAGCTTTACGCCTACATGCTGAGCGCAGGCTTTACCAGTGTGGCCGGCGCGCTCTACGCGATGATGTTTGGCTTTGTCGATCCGGAATCCGGGCTCGGCATCCTGATCTCGGTGAAAATACTGATCATGGCCGCGCTCGGCGGCGCCGGCCTGCTGTTCGGACCGCTGGTGGGCGCTGCGATCCTGGTGCCGCTGGAGGAGATATCCAACAATTTGCTGGGCGGCAAAGGTGCCGGCCTGACCTTTGTCCTCTACGGCGCGATCATCGTGCTGATCGCACGGTTTCAGCCCGGCGGCATCCTGACGTTGATCAATCGCATGTGGGCGAAGCAAAACAGCAAGAAGCCGGACGCCGAAGCGGCCAGCGGAGCGGCCCATGCTCCTTGAAGCGCGTGAGATCACCAAGGCTTTTGGTAGCTTCAAGGCCGTCGATGCGGCCTCGGTCACCCTGGAGCAGGGCGACATTCTCGGCCTGATCGGGCCGAACGGGGCCGGCAAATCCACTTTCTTCAATTGCCTGACCGGCGATCTGCTGTCGACATCTGGGCGCGTTTTGTTCGACGGCCGCGACATCACCAATCTCGCCCCCGAGGCGCGCGCAACTGGGCCTCGCGCGGACCTTCCAGGTGCCGCAAACCTTCGAGGGCATGTCGGTGCTGGAGAATGTGATGATCGGCGCGTTTCTTCGCACCTCCCGCAGGTCCGAAGCCGAGAGGAGCGCGCGTGCCGTGCTGGAGCGGGTCGGCATGGGCAGGCTCGCGCAGGTCCCGGCGCGATCACTGGGAACGCCGGGCCGCAAGCGGCTGGAGATCGCGCGCGCGCTTGCGACCGAACCCAAGGTGCTGCTGCTTGACGAAGCGATGGCAGGCCTCACCCAGCGCGAAGTCCGGCTCGCCATCGATCTTGTGCGCGACATCCATCGTTCCGGCATTACGCTCGTCATTGTCGAGCACATCATGGAAGTCATCATGTCGCTGGCGACCCGCGTGGTGGTGTTTCATCAAGGCCGCGAGATCGCGCGCGGCAGTCCGCGCGAGGTTACCGGCAACCCGGCCGTCATCGAAGCCTATTTGGGCAAGCGCGCCGCCAAGGCCGCCGCGACCCACACGCCGATCGAGTTGATGGGCGGGCCCGCAACGTGAGCGCCCCCCTGCTCAAGATCGAGCATCTGGAAGTTCGCTACGGCGACCTGATCGGCGTGTCCGACGTCTCGCTCGATGTGCCCGAGGGCAGCATCGTCGCGCTGCTCGGCTCCAACGGCGGCGGCAAGACCACCGTTCTCAACGCCATCGCGGGTCTCATTCCGTTGCACTCCGGTTCGATCGGATTTCGTGGCGAGGGGATTGGCGGGCAGAGCGCGTTTTCGATCGTGCGCAAGGGCCTTGCCTTGTCGCCCGAAGGCTGGCGGCTGTTCGTGCAACAAAGCGTTGAGAATAACCTCAAGCTGGGAGCGACCCCACTGCGCGACAAGGCCCGCACCGCGGTGCTGCTTGAGCGCGTCTACGAAATCTTTCCGAAGCTTAAGGAGCGGCGCAATCAGCGCGCCGGCACCATGTCCGGCGGCGAGCGTCAGATGCTGGCGGTCGGTCGTGCCCTGATGAGTGACCCCAGACTCCTGATGCTGGATGAGCCGTCGCTGGGCCTGGCGCCGGCGGTGGTCGAGTCGATGTACGAGACATTCGAACGGCTGCACAAAGAGGGGCTGACCATCCTGCTCGCCGAGCAATCCATCGAACTTGCGCTCGAAGTTTCGGATTTCGCGACCGTCCTGCAGGTCGGCAAGAGCGTCTTGTCGGGCACGGCAGCAGCTCTCGCCAATGATCCGCAGGTGCAGAAGGCCTATCTCGGCACCGGCTGAGGATCTTCACCGTGCCGCCTCCGAGGTGCACCGCTCCGATGAGGCGGTGGCGAGCCAACGAAGTCAAGTCACTCGGCAGCTTCCTTGACCGCGTCGTGCTCCGCCACGTGGTCGCCCTCATCATCCTTCGAGCGTCCCCAGCTCGTAAAGGCGTTCGAAAGCTTGTCGAGATAGAGATAGACCACCGGCGTGGTGAACAGCGTGAGCGCCTGGCTGACGAGCAAGCCACCGACCATCGCGTAGCCAAGCGGCTGGCGGATTTCCGATCCGGTACCCGTACCCAGCATCAGCGGCACGCCGCCAAGCATGGCCGCCATCGTCGTCATCATGATCGGACGAAACCGCAGCAGGGCGGCCTTGCGGATCGACTGTTCCGGGGAAAGATGCTCGTCGCGCTCGGCCGAGATCGCGAAATCGACCATCATGATGCCGTTCTTCTTGACGATGCCGATCAAAAGGATGATGCCGATCAATGCGATCAGGCTGAAGTCGTATCCGAACATCATCAGGATCGCCAGCGCCCCGACACCTGCCGAGGGAAGTGTGGACAGAATGGTCAGCGGATGAATGTAGCTTTCATAGAGAATGCCGAGGATCAGATACACGACCACAAGCGCCGCCAAGATCAGCAGCGGTACCGTGCCGAGCGACTGCTGGAACGCCTGCGCGGTGCCCTGGAAGCTCGAGCTAAGCGTTGCCGGCGTACCGAGATCAGCCATCGCCTTTTGCACGGCATCGGTCGCTTGCCCGAGCGCGACGGTTTGCGCGAGGTTGAAGCTGATCGTAATGGCCGGAAACTGTCCCTGATGGCTGATCGAGAGTGGACGGACCGGATCGCTGGTCCAGGTCGCGAATGTCGATAAAGGCACCTGATCGCCGGTCGTCGGCGATTTGATATAGAGCTTGTTGAGCGTGTCGAGGTTGCCCTGCAACTCGGGCAGGATTTCCAGGATCACGTGGTAGCTGTTGAGCTGGGTGAAATACTGGGTCACCTGCCGCTGGCCGAACGCGTCGTAAAGCGTGTCGTCGATCAATTGCGGCTGGATGCCGTAGCGCGACGCGGTGTCGCGATTGATCTTCAGCTGGAGCGTCGTTCCCTGCGTCTGCTGGTCGGTGGCGACGTCGCGCAACTCCGGCAGCTCTTTCATTTTGGCCAGGACTTTTGGCGCCCACTCGTTCAGCTCGTCCAGGTTGGCATCCTGCAGCGTAAACTCGAACTGCGTCCGGGTCGGCCGGCCACCGAGCCGCACGTCCTGCGCAGCCTGCATGAACAGGCGGGCGCCCTCGACCTTTTCGAGCTTCGGACGCAACCGGGCGATGATCTGCTGGGCGGAGGCGTCGCGTTCGTTGTTCGGTTTCAGTGTGATGAACACGCTGCCGTTGTTGCCGGCCCTGCCATTGCCGCCGATCGCCATCGCCACGGAGGCGACGGCGGGGTCAGCCTGCGCGATCGCGCCAAAAGCCTCCTGCCGCCGCTTCATCTCGGCAAAGGAAATGTCCTGATTGGCTTCGGACGTCGCGGTGATCAGGCCGATGTCTTGCTGGGGGAAAAAGCCCTTGGGAATGATGATGAAGAGATAAACCGACAATCCCAGCGTAGCGAAGAAAATGACCAGCGTCGTCAACCGCCAGCGCATGGCAAGATCCAGCCCGCGCTCATAGGCGTTGAGCATGGCGTCGAAGCCGCGCTCGCTCCACTGGTAGAACCGGCCGTGCTTGGGCGCTTCGCTATGGGAGCGCAGGAAGCGCGATGCCATCATCGGCGTCAGCGTCAGCGAGACCACCATCGACACGAAGATCGTCATCGTCAGCGTCACCGCAAATTCGCGGAACAGGCGTCCGATGATGCCGCCCATCAGCAGCAGCGGAATCAGCACGGCGACCAGCGAAACGCTGATCGATACGATCGTGAAGCCGATCTCGCTGGCGCCCTTGAACGCGGCGGCCATCGGCCTCTCGCCTTCCTCGACGTAACGCGTGATGTTTTCCAGCATCACGATGGCATCGTCGACGACAAACCCGACGGCGATCGTCAGCGCCATCAATGAAAGGTTGTCGAGGGTATAGCCGAACACCCACATCAGCGCGCAGGCGCCGAGCAATGCGAGGGGCACCGTCACGGTCGGAATGACGGTTGCCCAGAAGCTGCGCAGGAAAACGAAGATGACCAAGACGACGAGCGCGATGGTCAGGAGCAGCGTGAACTGCACATCCTCGACGGCGGCGCGAATGGTCTGGGTCCGATCACTGATGACTTCGACCTTGATCGAGGCCGGAATGGCGGCCACCAGCCTCGGCAGCAGCGCCTTGATCTTGTCCACGGTCTCGATGACGTTGGCGCCAGGTTGCTTGTAGACCACCAGGAAC
>Ga0210406_10006122_pt1 | contig 12507 bp, 8 predicted proteins | sample IncBWC30MmetaG_FD_155454 | JGI IMG/M metagenome (GOLD analysis project Ga0210406, IMG submission 155454) | Forest soil microbial communities from Barre Woods Harvard Forest LTER site, Petersham, Massachusetts, United States - Inc-BW-C-30-M | ecosystem: Environmental > Terrestrial > Soil >...
TGGATGTCCGCTTCTATGCCGACGACGACGAGGCCGGCCTGCGCGCCGCGCGCCATCTCGATGCGGCCGAACTCGTGATCGCCAAGGCTCGCTCCGCGGTCGTCAATAAATCGTCGGGGGCCAAGGCGGCGCTGGAGGCAGTGCCTGCCGCGGCGCGCAACGACCCGGGCTACCTGTTCAGCCGCATTCAATGGCTGCGCCGCTCCGACAAGATCGCCGACGCCGCGCACGCGCTGCTGGCGGCGCCGCGCGAGCCGGAGCGGCTGGTCGATCCCGACCAATGGTGGGTGGAGCGGCGGGTGGTTGCCCGCAAGCTGCTCGACCTCGAGGAGTTCAAGCTCGCCTACGAGGTCGCCAACGGCGCCGTGACACCGGTGAACGAGAACTATCGCGGCGAGCAGCATTTCACGGCGGGCTGGATCGCGTTGCGCTTTCTGCGCGACCCGGGAACCGCGCTCGCCCACTTCGCCCGCATCGCCGAAGGCGTCGCCAATCCGATCACGCTCGCGCGCTCGTTTTATTGGCAAGGCCGCGCCGCCGAAGCGCTCGGCCGCGGACAGGAGGCGCGCACCCACTTCGAAGCGGCGGCGCGCTATCCCACCGCCTATTACGGCCAGCTCGCCCGGGCGCGACTGGGCGGCGGCGAGATCGCTTTGCGCGCGTTGCCGGAGCCGCCGCCGGAGCAGCGCCGGCTCGAAGTCGCGCGCGCCTTCGAAATCCTCTACGCCATCGAGGAGCGCGATCTCGTCGCCACGATGGCCGCCGATCTCGCCGACAAGACGTCGGACCCCGGCGCGCTGACCACGCTCGCGGAGATCGCCACCCGCCACCACGACGCGCGCTCGACGCTCCTCATCGGCAAGACCGCGCTCGGCCGTGGCCTGCCGTTCGAGCATTACGCATTTCCCGCCTTCGGCATGCCGAACTACCAGCAGATCGGACCCGAGGTCGAGGCGCCGGTGGTCTATTCGATCGCGCGGCAGGAAAGTGCCTTCAACCCGCGCGTGGTCTCGAGCGCCAATGCGCTCGGCCTGATGCAGGTGACGCCGGACGCCGGCCGCTTCATCGCCAAGAAGTTCAACGTCGCCTTCGACCAGCGGCGCCTGCTCGAGGATCCCGCCTACAACGCCGAGATCGGGACGGCCGAGCTCGGCGACGTCATCAACGAATTCCGCGGCTCCTACATTCTCGCCTTCGCCTCGTACAATGCCGGCCAGCACCGGGTGAAGGAGTGGATCGAGCAGTACGGCGACCCGCGCAATCCGAAGATCGATCCGGTCGACTGGATCGAACGCATCCCGTTCTCGGAGACGCGCAACTACGTGCAGCGCGTGATCGAGAACATGCAGCTCTACCGCGCCCGCATGAGCAACGATTCGAGGCTGCTGATCGAGGCCGACCTGCGCCGCGGCGGATAGCCCACGCTCCCCATTCCCGTCGCTCTGCGCACGCCGCCTTTGCGCTCCGCCTCAATTGTAATGGAATCCTGATCCCGATATTTTGTCGGCGCGGGCTCGGGTAGTGGAGTTCACATGGCCGATGATGATGCAGAGGACGGCGGCACGAGCGTGTTCGTGGCCGCATCCGACGGCCTGAAGCTGCACGTGCGCGAGTACGGAACGCGCTCCGCGCCCGGACTGCCGGTCGTCTGCCTGCCCGGCTTCACGCGCACGGCGGCCGACTTCGCGGCGCTGGCGCCGGTGCTCGCCGAGGGTCCGCCGCAACGGCGCGTCATCGTGATCGATTCACGTGGGCGCGGCCGGTCCGACTATGACAGCAACCCGGCGAACTACAATCTGATCGTCGAGCTCTCCGACATCCTGAACGTCCTGATCGCGCTCGCGATGCGGCCGGCCGTATTCATAGGAACCTCTCGCGGCGGCCTGCTCACCATGCTTCTCGGCGCGGCGCAGCCGACCATGATCGCCGGCGTCGTGTTCAACGACGTCGGTCCGGTGATCGAGCCCAAGGGACTGGCGCGGATCAAAAGTACCGTCGGCAACCTGCCACAGCCGCGCAGTCTGCAGGACGGCGCCGAAATCCTGCGCCGGCTGATGTCCCTGCATTTCCCCAAGCTCACTGCCGACCAATGGCTCGGCTTCGCACAGCAGACCTGGCAGATGAAGAACGGCGCAGTCGTGCCGATCTACGACCCACGCCTCGCCCGTGTGTTCGCCGGCTTCGACATCGAGCGCCGGCTGCCAACGCTGTGGAACGAATTCGACACGCTCGCGCAGGTGCCGATGCTGGTCATTCGCGGCGCCAATTCCGATCTGCTGTCGGCGGCGACGGTGACCGCGATGCGCGAGCGGCGCACGAAGATGGAATGGTTCGAAGTCCCCGACCAGGGACACGCCCCGCTGCTCGAAGGCAATGACATCCTCTCGCGCATCGGTCAATTCGTGACAACTTGCGAGCATGCGACCGCCAAGGCGCCAGCCGCTCCGGCGGCAGCAAGCCTCGCGATGTAGCGCGAGTTTTCAGTATTGCCGCCTGCCTGAGATCATGCCATCGCGCCCCGGAATGACGACGGATCGAGGACGCGTCCGGCGCAAATAATTCTACCAGCCGGCCTTGTAGTTGAGGCGGCCGAGCAGGCTCTGGGTCTTCAGCGCGTTGTTGTAGACTTCGAGCGAGCTTCCGGAGCCGATGGAGGCTGGCGGGCCGTTCGAGCTGCCGCCGAGATCGGTGTAGAGATATTCAAGGCCGAGCGACCATTTCGTGGACAATTGATATTCGAAGCCGACGCCGGCCGTCCAACCGCTGCGCTCTGACGAGCTCCGCGTAAAACCGCTGACTAACCCGTTCTGCAGCGGCGACGTCATTTGCGCGGCGGCAACGCCGCCTTTGACATAGGGCAGCCATTGGCCGAACGAATAGCCGAAGCGACCGGTCACCGTGCCCACCCAATTCATGTTCGGCGTCCAGCCGCCGACCTCGGGAACGAACGGGCTCGTGAACCTGCCATCGAAGTTTGCCGCCGACAGCGCACCGTCGAGGCCGAACACGAAATTTCCCGATTGGAAGTTGTAGCCGAAGCTGTCGTTGATCGGCGCCGACGTGGGGCCGATCGATGAGAACGGGTTGGACGTTCCGAGATTGGGCCACGCGCCCGTCGTCTCCGCGCCGCCGGGACCGTTGCCGCGCAAATAGAAGCCGGCCCACGACGGTCCCTGCGATTGCGACGGCGTGACCGAGAAAATGTCAAAATCGGACGCGGCCGAGGCCTGCGCCATACCAGCGCCCAAAGCGGCAAGAACAAGGAGTGTGCAGGCTCTCCCGGCCACGAGCGTCACCCGTTCGCGTCCGTCAACTGACGGACGAGCCCAACAGCGTCCAGAACAACGCGCGTTTGCCGCGCCCCCGATTCGTTGCTTCGACCCCACGGCACTATACGCGCGGGGCCACTATTGGTCGATACCACAGCGCCTCCGATCGATCGAGCTAACGTACTGATCGAGTTGCATGTTCTTGGTCGGGCGGCGCTTTCACGGCGGGTGTGGCAAATATGGCTCAGTGGCGTTGTTGAGTTTGGGTTCGTTCTGCAAAAAGCAAAGGCCGCTATCGATAAGCGGCGCGGGCAGGCGGACTAATTGCCCAGCTGCTCTTCCGGACAGGCGCTGTAAAGGGCTGAGAGCTCTTCACCGCGCAGTGTGATGTACTCCGGCTTCAGGCCGCCATGGCGGTCGATCCAGTCACGGATTTCTGGCGGGTAGAGGCGCAAGAGCACCTGCGTGCCCTGGCGGTTCGGCACCAGCGTATGCCGCGCATCGTCGAGATACAAGGCGGCGTGGAAGCCGAGCACAGCGCGGCGGGTTACACAAACGTGATCGTGCGGGATGATGCCGGTGAACAACGTGCACGCCGAAAGGCACGGGCCGTCGATGACAAGGTGCTCTCCCGCCTTGCGCAGCTCGTGGAATGCCTGGACGTACTGGCTGACTTCGCCGCCCGGATCGTCAACGATGTGGACTTCTGCGAACGCCGCAGTCGTGATGAAGGCCGACGCGAGCGCGCCGACCACGGCAGCCTGCCATCGCATGCTAAAAGCCTCTCACCTCGTTCGCCCGACCATTGTCAGCTATTGTGACGAGAGTTCGAAAAGCCGTCAATCACGGGAACGCTTTGGCGGCTTCGGCACAAATCTTGGCTCGCAAGAGCAAGTGCCTCCGCCACGTTGCTATAGCTCTGCGCTTGTTCCTGATGGTCGGCTTCAGTGATCAGACCTTGCTCGCCGATGACGGCTTTGGTCAGCGCACCCTGCTGAGGTGCGCAGGATGTCTAACACGCTGCCGTTCTCGGCCAAGCCGGCGCCGGCGACGTTCGCCTTGGTGGTGCCAAGCGACAGAAACAGGTCGCGTGATGCCTGGTTCGTCTTGATCGCCGTCAACATCTCGTTGAAGCGTTCGGTCTGTTACGCGAGTGCTTCGTCCCCGAGATTGGCCTGCTGCTCGAACGCCTCACCTTGCGCCTTGAACTCGCTCTGCGCGGCGACCAGGTCGCTGACACGGGCGACGATGCCGCTGACAAATCTGTCGCCGAAAGCCCTGTGCCCAGGCAAACGAAAATGCGGCGCCGCCGGCTTGCACCGACGGCGCCATCATCGCGCCCAGGGTAGATCAGTTGAACGGATAGTAGCGCAGCGAGAAGAAGACGATGTTGTTGTAGGGGTTCAGGCCCTGGTTCGGCGTCGGGCCGGCGGTCACCGGCCCCGGCGCCAACGGCGTGGTTGCACCAGCGAAGGCTTGCAGCTTGACGAACTCATACTGTACGCCAACCCTGACTTGCCCCAGATCCCCCTTATAGAGCTGCTGCCAGAAACCAACCGTGATTTCCTGAGTGCGCTTGACGTTGGCCGTGCACGACCCGGAGAGCGGGGTGTTGAAACCAGCAGCGCCGGTCGTGGCCGTGTTTTCGTTAAAACAGCCGCCGTTCAAATAGGCCGGATTGCCGTAGCCACCTTGCACGGTCGGCGCTGCTCCGACCTTCTGCGACCAGAAATTCGCATTCACCTGCTCCTGGCCTGCGTAGCCATAGAGGTCAAACCCAGTCCACGGGTGAGCAACCGCCCCCAACAGGACCTGAGTGGTGCGCAACGGTTGAAGCGTTCCATCGGGCCCGATCGTCACATCGGCCAATTGGCTGGAGCCGTAGCGGCCGAGGCCTTGGCCGGTCAGAACGCTGCCCTGCAGGTCGAGGTATTTCGGGATCACCGGCAAAAGCACCGAGCCGCCAACACCCCAACCGAAGTGGGTCTTCTCTTGCCAACCGGGGGATACAGCCACCCCTTTCGGAAGGAAGGGTACTCCAGTCGACGCTACGTCGTCGGTGAACCAGCGCTCGATGCCGAGCACTTCGTAGTGACCCCAGCCTGGATCGAGTGCGACTTTTTCGATCAGATCGGGGAATTTGTTATTCGAGCACGAAGTGGTGCTGTTCAGTAGTCCGGCGGCGTTACAGGCGTTCGCAGCGTTAACGCCGAGACCGGTCGGCACAACGGTGCCGTTTGCGGCGCTGAACGCAAGAGGCGTTGCATTGGAGGCGAAGGCGGTCTGCGACGCCTCGACCGAGACGCCGAACCAGAGGGTCTTGTTCCAGTCCTGCACGAACCGCAGTTCGGGCTGCCGCGCCCAGTTGAAGCCGACGGCGTATTGCGCGTCGATCGTCAGCGGTGCGTTCTCGGTGCCTGGCAGAATTCCGAGCTTGTTCGCGGTCAGCATGCTCCAGGCCTGACCGGCCAGGACGTTGAAGTGGTAATTGTCGTTGTCGTAGAACAGCCACGCTTGGCGCATGCGCAGATTATAGCTGTTGCTCTCGCGCAAATTCGCGGTGACGCCGGCGCCCAACCAGTCATTTTCCCAATAGGCGGTCAAATGCTGCGCCGGGTCGATGTCGCCCGAAGCCTTGATGGCGAGGCGGCTCTGTTGGGCGCTGTATCTGTTCTCGTTCTCGAAATAGAGCACTGAGTTGTGAAACGGCAGTGTGCTGAAGGGCGGATCGCTGGCGCCCGACGAAACCTCGTTGTGCTGGCGCCACACACCTTCCATCGCGATGAAGCTGCCGGCCAAGGACACGTGAATCCCCCCGAACCAGGAGGGCGCCGCCTTGGTCGGCAATGCGACATCAGCGTTGTAGAGGCCGGCCGGGATGTTCTGGACGGTCTGCTGTGCGGTCTGGGCGCTCTGCTGCGCCGTCTGGGCGCTTTGCTGAGCGGCCTTGGCCTGCTGCTTGGTCTCCGTCACCTGGCTCTGCAGCGTCTGCAATTGCTTCTGCAAAGCATTGATCTGACGCTGCAATTGATCGGTCTGCGCATCCTCCGCGAACGCCGGCGCCGCCACGAAGATCGAGGCGAGAACTGTGCCGGACAACAGCAACCAAGCGCGTCGTTTGAAGACCATCTCCCCCTCCATTATGCCCGAAACGTGAAGCCAGGGCTGGCACCAGCGCCCTTCCCCCCCCTGGTTACCCGACTGTGATACCCCGACTAATCCGGCGCGCAGACTCTTAGGCTAACATTCTGTTCCAGCGGCCTTTTCCCGAAATGGCAGCACTGATTGACGACCATCACCCCCTCCTGTTTTGGCCGAAAGGAGGCCAAATCGATCGCGGCGGGCGAAATAGGCCAACGACCCATTTCGCTCGTGCAGTGACCTATTTACCCCGTCAGCGACCCCCGCCCCGTCAGTGACCCCTGCCCCGTCAGTGACCTACCGACCTACCTGCTCTAGATTTGGCGCGTGACACTCCAATGACACCCGGTTCCATGGCCGCGATTTTGCCGGCCATGCGGTCGCATTTGGTAGAGTTCGTGGCAAAAATGCAACGGAGGCGGTGGGTAAATCCCCCAAATCCCCGCTCAGCACACAGCGCAAAAAAGGTCACGCTTCCCCGAAAGCGTGAGACGGCGCCGCCCTTCCTGCTAAGAACTCGAAATTTGCGAATCGCGTCGCGGCTGGGACCGCGGCTCCTGCCAGCCCGGATGCGTCGCGGAGAAGCCGCTACGGCGCGGTGTCCGGCGCCAAGAGCCGCCTGAAGGCGGCGAGGATCGCCGGCATCGGCTGCGGGATCGGCGGCAGGGCCTGATAGGGCTCCCAGCCGCCGCCCAGCGATCGATAAAGGGTCACGAACTGCGCCGCGGCGCTCGCCTGGGCGATCACGTATTGCTGCTCGAGCTCGTAGGCTTGGCGCTGCGCGTCGATGACGTTGAGCGAGTCGGTCAATCCGCGCTCGAACCGCTGCCGGGCGAGGCTGACGGCGCGCCTCGCCGCCACCAACGCGCCGCTCAGGTAGCGCAGGCGCTCCTGCTGCGCGGCGAAGGCGCTGACCGCGGCATCGACCTCGAGCACCGCATTGAGCACCGTCTGCTTGTAGTTGAACAGAAGCTCGCGGCTGCGGAAATCTGCCCGCTCGACCGCGGCGTCGAGCCGGCCGAAATCCAGGAGCGGCACGGCGACCGCCGGGCCGACCGACCAGATCGGATTGATCGCGGCCGCCGTGACGCCGCGTCCTTGCTGGGCGCCGAATGAGCCGGTCACCACGACCTGCGGAAAGAGCTGCGCGGTGGCGACGCCGATTAGCGCGGTGGCGCTCGCCAGTTGGCGTTCAGCCTCGGCGACGTCCGGCCGCCGGCGCAACAACTCGATCGGCAGGCCCGGCTGGATACGCGCCGGCAAAGCCGGAAGCGCTCCGGGCTTGCGCAGCTCCCTGGCGAGAGTTTCGGGGAAGTCTCCGAGGAGGACGGCGATCACATACCGCGCTGCATCAATCCGGGCGATCAACGGCGCGACCTGCGACTCCAATTGCCCCAGCTCACGTTGCGCCAGCGTAACGTCGAGCTCGTTGGTGATGCCGCGATCGAAGCGCTCCTGCACGAAATCGAGATAGTGCCGCGCGACCTCGATGCTCTTGCGCAGGACCGCGAGCTGCATTTGCAAGGCGCGCATCTCGAGGTAGGCGCGGGTCACGTCGGCGATGAGCGAAATGAGCACGACGTTGCGGGCGGCTAGCGCGGCCTCGACGTCGTAATGCGCTGCCTCGATTTCGCGCCGCAGCTTGCCGAAGAGATCGAGTTCCCAGCCGGCATCGAAGCCGATGAGGTTGTTGACCTGGGTGAAGCCAGCGCCGTTCTGGGCCGAGACGAGCGTCGGCGAGGCGCGGCCGCGTGCCAGATCGCTGCCGGTGCCCAAGGCGCCGCCTTCGGTTCCCTCGAGCGACGGCAATGCCATCCCGACGACGACCGCCTCCTGCGCGCGCGCTTCCTGCAGGCGGTTCAGCGCGACTTCGAGCGTCGGGCTCCCGGCGACGGCACGCTCGACCAACGAATCGAGCTCGCGGTCGTGCAGCGCGCGCCACCAATGGGTGGGATCGACAGTGTGGTCGCGGCCGCCCGTCTGTTTGGCCGCTGCGGACGCGGCCACGAAATTTGCCGGCATCGGCGGGTCGGGCGGCAGATAGTCAGGACCGACCGCGCACGCCGCCAAGCCGAAGCAGGCCGTGGCGCCGATGAGCAGGAGGCGTAATCGCACCAAGCCACCGCTTCGGCGGCTACCGTTCCTCCGCGCGAGCTTGGCTGGCGCCGGCGCCGAACGCATAAGGACCCAACTACCGCTACGACTATGGCTGAGCCGGACGATCATCAGACATCCGCGGCGATGCCACGCGGAACTTGATCACTCGCCTGCGGATGGCTTCCCCCGCGCCGGAGAATGAGCGCATTTCGCCGGTGACGCAAGGTGCACATACCCGCAGCTGTTGCGCCGGCCGCGCCACGGCTTTGCCTTCAAAGAGACTACGCCGAAAACGGCGCGATGATCGACAAGCACGCCTGCATGCTCAGAACGCTGCGTAGAGCCTATTGGGCAGGGTCCGTCGGACCCGTTGGCCATGCCGCCTTCCTCTGCGGCTTCGGCCTGGAAACGAAGTCCTCAGGCGCGGCGAGGACCCGATTATTATCGAACGAGCGGCTCCGCTCCCCAATTGAACAGATAGCTCAAGCCGACGCGCAGGACTTCGACAGCGGTGTTTGCCGAGACATTGGATGTAGAAGCAAAGGGAGCTCCGCCGACCGTCCCATTCAAGCTGTACGTGCTGGATGCGTGGTTGAACTGCAAGTGGAGGTATTCGACCCGAAGCAGCCAATTCGGAAGGACGCGCCACTCAAATCCGGCCCCGGCCGCCCAACCGTCGGGCGTTGCAGAATACGAGGCGCCATTGATTGCGAGCACACCCGACGTTTTGGGACACTTGGTACCGTTGCAGGTCTCGGTAACCGTCGCGGTCTCGTGCGCCCAGGCAAACCCGCCGCTCCCAAACACGAGCAGATTGTCGAACAGGTAGCCGACGCGTCCGCGGACGGTGCCAAAGTCGTCGATTTTACCAGCGCCGGTCGCGCAGTCGATCACCCCGGCGGCGGTCTTCGAACTGCAAGCGGAAACCGACCCTTTGATGTTTGACCAATCAATGTCGTCTTCGACGCCCACCACCAAGCGAGGCATAATCTCATAGTTGATGCCGATCTGGCCACCTCCTAGCCATCCGTGCTGACTACGGCTGCCGTTGAAAGTTTCCTGAAATGGCTTGCCTTTGAGCGTCCCGTTAGTGGTCCCGCTGAAATCAGTGTTCGCCAACCCGCCGCCGAAATTGCCGCCGATGTAGATCCCCGTCCAAGGGTCGTACACTGGAGCCGGCGGTGGCGGCGCCTTGGCTACCATAGGCGCCATGTCTGCCGCGTTCGCGGCAACCGTGCCGAACGCCAGAAATCCAACTGCTGCAATCAGTAATATTTTCTTCATGGCATCCCCCCGACTACCCGATAACACCTGACACCGGCCTAGAATGTGACCCGAACCGTAGCCACCCAGTTGTTTTTGACCACCGGATCGGAGGTGACCGCAAACTGATAGCCCGCCCCTATGATCAGGTTGATCGGCCGCGTCGGGGAGTCCTGGCCGATCTTGAAGCGCCCGAATATGATCCCCGGCGTGAGCAGGACCTGGTTGAGACCTTGGTGTATCCCGTTCGGCCAGTACGTGTAGTTCACCTCGAGTTCGGGCCAGAAATACTCCCACAAATGATACTGGAGGGTGGTGTTCCAAAGTATGGGATCACCGAACCGCGTCATGTTCTGTGCGGCCGTGAAGTTTGCTGAAGCGATCGAGTCGACCGGAATTTGCACACTGATCGTCGATTGAATATCGAAATCGCCCCACCCCTTGCCAAATGCAAGAGTCGGCTGGGCGGTAAGAACGTTGTTTGAAATCTGCCCCGGCGTGCCCAGTGGGTCTGACATCTGGAAGAAGGCGGTAACGATATAGTCTCCGTTGTCCTTGTTGGCCGAGAGGAGACGGTATTTGACGAGAAAGGCCGGCCAATCGCCCCAGCCTTCCGCACTGCCCTTGGGGCCGGAGGCCGTGGCCCACGGCGGAGTCGCCACGATGACTTCCCAGTTATAGGCCGGGATAAACTCCAGCCGCGTACCCCCGGGTCCGCCGTAACTGATGATGTTTTGGGCGTTCCCTTGTCTGTCGCCCCCGTCTTTCGTGTCATAGAAGTCAAAGCGAAATTCCTGTTCGAGGCGCGGCGTCACCGTCACGAGCGGTGTCATCCAGTTCGGCTGCGCGGCCTGGGTGACCGAAACCATGTTGAGCCAGGAAGCGAAGAAGTTCGAACCGGGATACAGATACCCGTTCGCCGGCGGCGCCCTCAGCGGAACCGAGTACGGAGATTGGTCGCCGGCGTAGGCACAAACGGGAGCAAGCGATATCGCGGCTCCAGCCGCCAAGCCCAGCCATCGAACTTTGAGTGGCGTGTCGCGGCGCCCCTCATCGAGCGGCGGATTGTTGGCTTGTTTTTTCATGACTCCCCCCGGAGCGCATCGATGTATACATAAAAATACAACGCTACGATCAGACGCCGACTCCCCCTTGTCAATAGAGCGCGCGGCGCCGATCATCGATCGGCGGTATATGTGACATCGATGAAACGGTAGCGGGCGCGCCCCGCGGCACGCCGTCAGTGACCAAGCGCCGGCGCGTAGTTGGTCGGTACCCGGAAGAGCTCGGCGGACTGCTGGCGATAACGCACCGCGCGCGCTTCCATCACCGTCTTGGAATCGACGACAAGGCGCAGCAGCACGCCGTCCGGTGTAACGCATATCGTGTGCGTCTCGACATCCTCGGTCCACGACCATTCGACGCAGCGCTGACGCGCCACGACGACTTCACCGCCGCGTTTGAGCGCCGCATCCTTGTCGGGCTCCGACGGCCGGCGCGGCGTCCCCTCGAGCTTGGTGTAGGTACGGGTCGCGCCGTTGAGCAGCGTCACCTCGTGCGCCTGGCGGTCGAAGATCGAGGTCGAGCGGTTGGGGCCGTCGATGCGCTCGAGATGGGCGGCGGCCGACCAGCGCACCCGCTCGCTGATCGGCCGTGCGCGCGCCCGGGTGACCTTGTAGGTGATATCGACATCGCGCGTGGGCAAAAGCGGCGGCGGCTCCTCGGCCCGCAGCAGGGGCGGGGCGGCGAGAAGGACGGCAATGGCAAGGGCCGGCAGAAAACAGCGTGAAAGGCGCGGCGGCATGGCCGCATAACGACACGCCCGGGCGCTTTCTTCAACCGCACGCCGCTGTTCAACCGCGGCGCGGGCCCGCCCGGCCTGCGGCAGTAGCGGCAGTTACGCGACTCGCGCCCTTGGGCTAGAGTTGGAGTACGGGCGCGACTGGCGGCCGGGGCCGCGGCGGCATCGCGTTCCCCCGGGAGACGGCTGACGTGTGGATCGTACAAATCGCCCTGCGGCGGCCCTACACCTTTGTCGTCTTCGCCCTGCTCATCGCCATCTTCGGCGTGCTCGCCGCGCGGCGCACCCCGGTCGACATCTTCCCCAACATCAACGTCCCGGTCGTCAGCGTGGTCTGGACCTACAACGGGCTTCCGCCGAACGACATGTCCGGGCGCGTCATCTACTTCTATGAGCGCTACCTGACCGCGCAGGTCGGCGACATCCAGCACATCGAATCGCAGTCGCTGAGCGGCTACGGCGTGGTCAAGATCTTCTTCCAGAAGGACGTGAACATCGCCGCGGCGCTGGCGCAGGTGACGGCGGCCTCGCAGACCGTGCTCAAGCTGCTGCCGCCCGGCATCACCCCGCCGTATGTGCTCAGCTATAACGCTTCGAGCGTGCCGATCCTGCAACTCGCGCTGTCGAGCAAGAAGCTGCCGCAGATGCAGCTCTTCGACCTCGGCCAGAACTTCATCCGGCCGCAGCTCGCGACCGTCGCCGGCGCCGCTGTGCCTTCGCCCTACGGCGGCAAGGTTCTGCAGGTGCAGGTCGACCTCGACCAGCAGACGATGCAGGCCCACAACGTCTCCGCCGACGACGTGCTCAACGCCGTTTCCGCGCAGAACCTGATCCTGCCGGCCGGCGACGAGAAGCTCGGCAAGTTCGACTGGAACGTCGCGCTCAACGCCAGCCCGGTCCTGCTCGAACGGATCAACGACCTGCCGGTGAATAAGG
>Ga0210406_10006123_pt1 | contig 12507 bp, 7 predicted proteins | sample IncBWC30MmetaG_FD_155454 | JGI IMG/M metagenome (GOLD analysis project Ga0210406, IMG submission 155454) | Forest soil microbial communities from Barre Woods Harvard Forest LTER site, Petersham, Massachusetts, United States - Inc-BW-C-30-M | ecosystem: Environmental > Terrestrial > Soil >...
TGAGCAACCCCTTGATTGGTGCGGAGGCGCCGAAGGTGTGCATTCCAACTACCGCACCGCGGCGACCCACATAGCGTTCCCAACCGACGACCGACGCTTGCTCGACCGCCACCCGCGCTTCGATCGCGTCCGGCAGCACCGACTCGCGATACGCCTCGTCCTGCAGCTCGAAGAGATCCCACGAAGGCATGCTGACGACGCGGGTGGGCGTACCCTCGGCGGCGAGCCGCTCGGCCGCGCTGATGCAAAGCGAGACCTCGCTCCCGGTCCCGATCAGGATGATCCGGGGAGGAGCACCACCGAGATCCGCCAACACGTAGGCACCGCGTGCGAGACCCGACGCTGGCGCGAAACGGTTGCGATCGAGCGTCGGCAAAGCCTGGCGGGTCAGGATCAGGCAGGTAGGCCGATGCTTCGCCTTGAGCGCCACGCGCCAGGCTTCCGCCACCTCGTTGGCATCGCAAGGGCGCAGGGTGACGAGCCCGGGAACGGCGCGTAGACCGGCCAGCTGCTCGACCGGCTGATGGGTCGGCCCGTCTTCGCCAAGGCCGATGGAATCGTGCGTGAAGATGTAAAGCGTTGGCAGTTCCATCAGCGCCGACAACCGGATCGGGTTGCGCATATAGTCCGAGAAGATCAGGAAGCCGGAGCCGAACGGCCGAAGCTTCGCCAACGCCATCCCATTGACCGCAGCCCCCATCGCGTGTTCGCGGACGCCGAAATGCAGGTTACGGCCGCTAGGATTCCTTGGCTGGAAGTCGCCGGCCCCCTCGAACGTCATCAGCGTCCTGGTGGAGGGTGCGAGATCCGCCGCACCGCCGATCAACCATGGGATTTTTTGGGCGATTGCGTTCTCCACCTGGGCGGAAGCAACGCGGCTGGCAATGCCCTTGGGATCAGCCGGAAAGCTCGGGATAGCTTCCTCCCAACCGGAGGGCAGCTCGCGCCGCTGCATCGCTTCGAAGGAATCGGCCAGGTCAGGATGGGCTGATCGGTAGCGTTGGAAAAGATCACGCCATTCGGCATGTTTCGCGGCACTGCGGGCGCCGATACCGTCGGCGAAATGCTGGTACACACCGTCGGGCACCAGGAACTGTGCATCTTCCGGCCAGCCGTAGAATCGTTTGGCGGCCTTGACCTCCTGCTCGCCCAGCGGGTCGCCATGGGCCTTCTCCGTATCCTGCTTGTGCGGTGCGCCGTAGCCGAGATGGCTTTCGATAACGATCAGGCTCGGACGGCTGGCCTCATCCTTGACGAGATCGAACGCGTGCAGCACCTCCTGCTCGTCATTGGCGTCGCGTACATGGAGGACATTCCAACCCAGGCCCAGAAAGCGGGTCGCGACGTCCTCGGTAAACGTGATCTCGGTACGGTCTTCCAGCGACACGCGGTTGGAATCGTAGATCCAGCAGAGCTTGTTGAGCCTGAGATGCCCGGCAAGCGAGGCCGCCTCATTCGAAATCCCCTCCATCATGCAGCCATCGCCGCAAAGCGCCCAGGTGCGCCAATCCACCACCGGATAGTCGGGGCGATTGAAATGCGCCCCGAGCCATCGCTCGGCGATCGCAAGGCCGACGCTCATCGCGACACCCTGACCAAGCGGACCGGTGGTCGCCTCGACCCCCGAGGTCAGATGGTATTCCGGATGACCGGGACAGGCACTGCCAAGCTGCCGAAACGTCTTGAGGTCGTCGAGAGTTACCGACGGGCGGTGATGCGGCTCGTAATCCGCGCCCACCGCCTGCGTCTTCGTCAGATGCAGCAGCGGGTAGAGCAGCATCGACGCATGGCCGGCCGACAGAATGAAGCGGTCGCGATTCGGCCACAGCGGATCGGCGGGGTCGAAGTTGAGTTGCTTTTGCCATAGGCCGTAGGCCACAGGCGCCATACCCATCGGCGTGCCCGGATGACCGGAATTCGCCTTCTGAATCGAATCGATCGCCAATGTGCGGATTGTATTGATGCAGAGACGGTCAATCTCGCTGGTGCTCATGGGCCCTCCGAAGGTCGTGTGGAAAATGCCGATACGCCGTCGATCGCCAACCCCAATCGATGCGGGTGGAGCAGCAGTGCGATCAGGCCGCTCCAGCCGGTCTGGTGCGACGCGCCCAACCCCGCGCCGGTCTCGCCGTGGTAATATTCATTGAAGAGCAGATGGTCGCGAAAATGAGGGTCGTGCTGCAACAGATCGCTGGGGCCCAATGCGGGCCGGCGGCCATCCTTCCCCCTTAGATAAAGCGAAGCCAGTCTGTCGCGCAGAGCATCCGCAATTTCTACCAATGCTGCCATGCGGCCGGAGCCGACCGGAAACTCCACCTTGAAGTCGTCGCCGTAATAGCGGTGAAATTCGTAAAGTGAATCGATCAGCAGGAAGTTGACCGGCATCCAGACTGGACCGCGCCAGTTGGAGTTTCCTCCAAACAAATCCGAAGTCGACTCGCCGGGCTCGTAATCGACGCGATATTCCATCCCGTCATGGGAAAACACGAACGGATTTTCCGCATGATACTTCGAGACCGACCGCACCCCGTAGGCTGATAGAAACTCGGCCTCGCTCAGGGCGCGCCGGAGCAGGTTCTTCAGGCGATGGCCGCGCAACAGCGATAACAAATACTGGTCACCCTCGTTGGGCTCCTCCCAATGCGAGATCAAATGGGCCAGGTCGGGACGATGCTCGACAAACCAACGCGCGCCGCGCGCGAACGCGGGCAGTCGTGTCCGGATGTGGTCCCCGAGCACCTCTACCGCAAACAAGGGAATGAGGCCGACCATCGATCGTACCTTCAGAGGAAGGCGCTTCCCGTCCGGCATGTTCAGAACGTCGTAGTAGAATTCGTCCGCTTCGTCCCAGAGGCCAGTTCCGTCTTCGCCGCCGCGCTCCATGGCGCCGGCAATGAACAGGAAATGCTCGAAGAATTTCAGTGCAATGTCTTCGTAGACGTGATCATGCTCCGCGAGTTCGAGCGCAATCCGCAGCAGATTGAGCGTGTACATCGCCATCCACGCGGTACCGTCCGACTGGCTGATGAAGCCGCCGGTCGGCAGCGGCTTCGAACGGTCGAACACGCCGATATTGTCCAGTCCGAGAAAACCACCCTGGAAGATGTTGCGGCCGCCGGAATCCTGGCGATTTACCCACCAAGTGAAGTTCAGCATCAGCTTGTGGAAAACCCGCTCCAGAAAGGCCAGGTCGCCTTTGCCCTTCAGCGCCCTGTCGATCTGATAGACCCGCCATGCGGTGCGAGCCTGCACCGGCGGATTGACATCGCCCAGCGCCCATTCATAGGCGGGCAATTGGCCGTTCGGATGCATGTACCATTCACGCATCAGCAACAGCAGCTGCGCCTTGGCGAATTCTGGATCGATCAGTGCGAATGTGGCGCAGTGAAAACCGAGATCCCAGGATGCATACCAGGGAAATTCCCAGGTATCCGGCATCGAGACCACGTCGTAATTGTTCAGGTGCTGCCAATCGCAGTTACGTCCGACCAGCCGCTCGGCCGGAGGCGCGGGTTGTGTCGGATCACCCCTGAGCCATGTCGGTATATCGAAATAGTAGAACTGTTTCGACCAGAGCATGCCCGCAAAGGCGGCGCGTTGGACCGCACGACGGTCCGGTTCGGTCATGCCTTGCTGGAGCGCAGCATAAAACTCATCCGCTTCGGTCAGCCGGTCGGCGAAAATGCGGTCGAATCCGGCAAACGGCTCGCCATGCATATCCGCGGGCCGAAGGCGAAGGCGGACACTGGCGCTGACTCCAGCCGCAACGGTCAACTGGTAATGGAAAGCACACTTGCTACCTTCGGCATCCGGGCTGACGGCTTCCTTGTCGCCGTGAACAACGTAGTCGTTGATGCCGTCCTTGAAGCAGCCCTTGACGGCGAGGCCGCTCAGCCGGCGGTGGTTGGTCTCATTTTCACAGAACAATAGCTTGGGCGCGCCGTCTGCGAACAGTCTCAGCCGCGGAAACATCGGATGCTCGGTCTCGACGGAACGGTCCGAGTGGAGACGGATGCGGGCACGCGGAATCTCGGCGGTCCAGGTCCACATGTTCCGCGCCCAGAATTGCGGCAGCAGATGCAGCGTCGCTTCATCAGGCCCGCGGTTGACCACGGTGATCCGCATCAGCGTATCTTCGGGGCCCGCCTTTGCGTATTCGACGGTCACATCGAAGTAGCGGCCCTGATCGAATACGCCGGCATCGTAGATCTCAAACTCCGGATCCTGCCGGTTGCGTGCGCGATTTTCAGCAACCAACCGTGCGTATGGAAACTCCACCTGAGGATATTTGTAGAGCATCCGCATGTAAGAGTGGGTCGGCGTGCCGTCCTGGAAGTACCAGAGTTCCTTGACGTCCTCGCTGTGATTACCTTCGCTGTTGGTGAGGCCGAACATGCGCTCCTTGAGGATCGGGTCGCGGCCATTCCACAGCGCGATGCCGAGGCACCACCTCAGATGATCGTCACCCCAGCCGGCAATGCCGTCCTCGCCCCAGCGATAGGCGCGGCTGCGGGCGTGATCATGCGGGAGATGCTCCCATGCAGCTCCGTTCGCGCTGTAGTCCTCGCGGACCGTGCCCCATTGGCGCTCGCTCAAATAAGGCCCCCAGCGCCGCCAGGCTTCACCGGCTTCAGTCGCCGCAAGCCTGCGGCCTTCAACGGTCTCGAAGATGCCACGCGGTGGAGGGTTGGGGTCCAGCATCGCAACTCACTCCCGGACTCGAGATTGGTTGTGATCCAGCACGCGCTGAACACGGATCAGCTCGCCGAGCGACCAAGCCTGAAACGGACAGCCACCCGGCGTGTGTGGCGGATCGCCGTCCGCAACCTCGGAAATGTGGCCGAGGCCTGCGGTTTCGAGGTGCGCGACCAGTGGCGGCATGAAGCGCGCGCATGCCTCGGCTTTGGCTGTCACGGTTTGCCCATTCACTCGCAGCCATGCCTCGACGAACGGGCCAATCAGCCAGGGCCACACGGTGCCCTGATGATAGGCGGCGTCACGCTCGGCCGGCCCTCCGCGATAGTGGGGGACGTAGTCTGCATCGTCCGGCGCTAGAGAGCGCAGGCCAAGCGGCGTCAGCAGCATCCGCTCAACGAGATCAACGACACCACGTGCCAAATCACCCTCCAGCACCGGATAGGGCAGCCCGCCGACGGCGAAAATCTGGTTGGGACGAACACGCTTATCGTTCTCTCCGGCCCGACGATCGACATCGACGACATCGAACAGGCCCCCATTTTCCGGATTGGGAAAGCGCGCTTGAAAGGCGGCGAGCGCCGCGGATGCCGTCGCCGCCCAACGGTCCGACCAGCGACCGGCGATGCGCAGTGCGTTGATCCAGAGAGCCTGGATCTCAACCGGCTTGCCGATGCGCGGCGTGATCACGTGATCGCCGATCTTGGCATCCATCCAGGTGAGCTGGAGTCCGGTCGCGCCGGCACGAATGAGGCCATCCGTGTCGAGGGCGATCCCGTGTCGCGTGCCTGCTGCAAAGCCGTCAAGGATTGCCTGCACGGCTTGCGCCAGCCTCGCCTCATCCTGTGGCTGGTAGCCGGCCGCGGACGCTGTGCTCAGAAACTCCTCGACCGCGACCACAAACCAGAGCGGTGCATCCACCGTGTTGTACTCGGCCGCGCCATCGCTCTCGCTAAACCGGTTGGGCAGCATTCCCTGGTCGACCTGGCCAGACCAGGTCAACAGAATAGCGTCCGCCTCGGCCAGCCGGCCAGTTGCCAGCAGCAGGCCGCGCATCGCGATGAACGTGTCTCGACCCCAGTCCGTGAACCATGGAAATCCGGCCACGACCGTCGTCCCCCGGTCGCCATCGGCCACATAGCACAAAGCGGAAGCAGAGAGCGGGCCCGCTGCACTGTCGCGCCGACAACGCTCCCTCTTCGCAAGCTCTTCGGCATGGCGTCCGGTATCTGCGTCGACGCGACCGCCAGAACTGAGGATCAGGACCGCGCGGTTCCGGTCGAGGTCGAATGCGAAGCGCCCGGGTGAGGCGAGATCCTCGACGCAATCGAGGCCACGATCCCTTTCGGCAGTGCACAGAAAATTGCGATACCAGTCAGGCTCGGCGTGATACTCGCCGTTGCTGCTCGCAGCGATCCGGGGCAGCGACGCGTAAGGACGCCAGGTGATGGTTGCTCCGCTCACCGCGCTGTCGAGATTGCAGACCGGGTTCTCGCGGTGCAGCGCATGGTAATCGCGTCCGGAAATTAACGGGCGCACATTGAGCCGGCATGGAACTGACGCGCCCTCCCGCGACCAGCGCAGCACCGTTTCAGAGGTCTCGCGTGATACGAACAGCTCTTGAACGATCTCGGTGCCGCCGGGCAAGACGAACCTCCAGTTCGGCCATGGATCACGTGAAAAGCGGATCAGATGGCGCCAGCCGTCTGGATAGACAACATCCGGCGTGTAGCGCTGGGATGTGATCGAGTAATTTCCGGACGGCGTCGTAACCCAGGCCTCGATACCGTTTACCAGGATAACCCGGCCGCCCGGCGGATGTGTGGCGACGAGCAGCAGCGCGTGGTAGCGGCGGGTTCGTTCGCCCCCGACAGTGCCGGAGGCGAAGCCACCTCGCGCGCCCGCTTCAAGCCACTCTGCTGCAAGATCCATCGGGTCACCCTGGGCGCCCAGCCTTGAACGCCTGGATCCACTCCGCGTAGCGGTCGGCGATCCGGGCGGCCGCCGCATCGCGTGACAGGGTGCGATCGCGCAGACCGACGAGTGGATCCCAGAACGAGGTCCGGCCGATGGCGAAACCGATAAAACCTGGCACTGCCGCCGCCGTGCCAAGCCAGGCAAGGACCCCTGCCTCATCGGCTCCGCGGCCGAGAATGATGCAACCGACCCTGCTCCGTCCGTCCCGCCGCGCTACAGCAACAACGGCCTCGCAGTCGGCGCGACGATCGAGGCCCTCGACCTTCCAGACGTCGGGTTCGACCCCTGCCTGCTGCAGCTCCTTGATCGCGGCTATCATAAGCGAAGGGCGCAGATGCTGGTCGTAAAGGCGTTGGCTTCCCTCCAGCCGGTCCGACTGTTCAAGCGTCATCGGGACGAGCAGCTCGAACAAGAGCCGGCGGCCGGTCCGATGACAGTAATCCGAGAGTTCCTTGAGCCGCGCAGCCTGCCTGCGGTTCATCGCCTCGTCGTTTTCCGCGTTGTAGCGAACCAGCACCTTGGCGAAAGTCGGTTCAAAGGCCTCGATATGGTCTCGCCATCGATCGCCGTATTCGAAGACGAACTCCTCCTGGCCGCTCTTTTCGGTAGGTGCGCAAGTGATGACGCCCTGCGCACGGGCGTCGCGGAGAATCGCGGCGCCGAACTGCTCGTCGACCAGGATAGCCGCCGCCTCCCGCGGCGCGCCTTTGCTCAGCGCCAGCTTGAATCCCTCGTAGACCACTTGCTTGCTGGCGATGACCGTCGCCGTCTGCTCTTCCGTCAGCGGCGGCTTGAAGCCGAACAGGCCCTTTGCAAAGCTCGATCTCTGGTCGAAGGGGAGGATGAAGAGCGGGCGATCGTAACCGAGTTCCATTGTCCACCTCCGTCAAGACTCTGAATTCTTTTCGGAAATTATCCACGATCTCTGCGGCGCGGGAGCCCCGCCGCGAAACGGACACGCTCTTGAGATTATTCTCGTTGTTGACACTCTTCTGAACCATTCAACCTTGGGAAGAAGATGCTCATATCAGTGTATGAGTGATTTAGGCTCAATAGATGGCACTGTCCGTTCGCTAAGAACAGGCTCGCTCGTTAGCTTACCGCACCGGAAGGGAAGGCATATTTACCAATTGGAGCAAGACGCTCTCGAAGCGTGACGGCGCGGCTTAGCGCGCGGGATGCCGGGGGAGTTCCATAAGGATGAGTGCGATGAGTCCGATCGTCTTTCTGGTTGATGTAGACAATACGCTGCTCGACAATGATCAGATCCAGGCCGACATCAAGAGCCACCTGGTGCGAGAGTACGGGCCTGCTTGCCGGGATCGCTACTGGGCAATTCTCGAGGACTTGTGGACCGAACTTGGCTATCGGGATTATCTCGGCGCGCTTCAGCGCTACCGCGTCGAGCACCCGCAAGACATGGGCCTGTTGTCGATGTCATCATTTCTGGTCGACTATCCCTTTGCCGACCGTCTTTACCCCGAGGCGCTGAATGTGCTCGCGCAATTCCGTCGGTGGGGTCCGACCGTACTCCTCACCGACGGTGACGTGGTCTTTCAGCCGCGAAAAGTCGAGCGATCCGGTCTTTCGGAAGCTGTCGGCTCACAGGTTCTGATTTACATCCACAAGGAGCTCGCGCTCGACGATATCGCGATACGGTATCCGGCGCGGCATTACGTCCTGGTGGACGATAAACCACGGATCCTCGCCGCGGTGAAAGAAAAATGGGGTCAGCGCGTCACCACCGTATTTCCCCGACAAGGACAATACGCACGCGACGCTAAGGCGCTCGCATCCTTCAACGTACCTGATGTGACGGTGGACCACATCGGGAATTTGCTTGCCTATAATCTGGCCACCCTCGTTGCGGGACAACAAACCTAGATAGAACATTATGCGGAGGCGGAACGATGAAAGCCACCCAAAAGCTCCATGAACTCGGCCAGAGCATCTGGCTCGACAATATCACCCGCGACCTGCTGACGAGCGGGACCCTCAAGCGTTACATCGACGAGATGTCGCTGACGGGACTTACGTCGAACCCGACGATCTTCGATCAGGCGGTCAGCCGCAGTTCCGCCTACGACTCTGCGATCCGCGCAAAGCTCAAGGAGGGAAAGTCGGGCGAAAGACTGTTCTTCGAGTTGGCGATCGAAGACCTCTCGCAGGCCGCCGACATGTTTCGGCCGGTGTGGGATCGAAGCCGCGGGGTCGATGGGTGGGTATCGCTCGAAGTCTCGCCACTGCTGGCTTACGATTGTGCGAGCACCAGCACGGCAGCCGGGGAGCTGCATGCGAGCGCGCAACGGCCAAACCTCTTCATCAAAATCCCCGGAACCAGGGAGGGGTTGCCCGCGATCGAGGAGTCAATTTTCGCCGGTGTGCCCGTGAACGTGACGTTGCTCTTCAGCCGCGAGCAGTATGTCGCCGCTGCCGAGGCCTATCTGCGCGGCATCGAACGGCGCATTACGGCCGGTCTTAGTCCCGATGTCGGCTCTGTCGCTTCAGTGTTCGTGAGCCGCTGGGATGCGGCTGTCGCAAGCAAAGTCCCTGTCCCCTTGCAGAACCGGCTCGGCATCGCGGTCGCGAAGCGGACCTACAAGGCATACCGCGAACTGGTCGGCTCGACGCGCTCGCAGCGAATTTATAACGCGGGCGGGCGGCCGCAACGTCTGTTGTGGGCGAGCACCGGCACCAAGGATCCGGCCGCTTCGGACATCCTTTACATCAAGGGGTTGGCGGCTCCGCTCACAGTCAACACCATGCCGGAAAACACCGTGAAGGCGTTCGCCGATCACGGAGATGTCGACGACATCCTGCCGGCTGACGGCGGCGATTGCGAAGAGATTTTGAAGCAGTTTGCAAAAGCCGGTGTCGATGTCGATGCATTGGCGACACAACTGCAAAATGACGGCGCGAAGTCGTTCGTGAAATCATGGGACGATTTGATGGGCGTCATCTCCGCCAAAAGCGACGTGCTCGCGAAGGCGAGCTAGAACCGGACAAGCCGCCATGAGAGTCCTGGTGATCGACGTTGGTGGGACCCACATCAAAATCCTTGTTAGTGGTGCAAAGGCGAAGCGCGAAATCGACTCCGGGCCTGCAATGACAGCGCGCGAGATGGTCGAGGGAGTGAAGAACCTCGCCGAAGATTGGGAATATGACGCCGTGTCGATCGGCTATCCCGGTCCCGTGTTGCACGACCGGCCGCTCGTTGAACCGCACAATCTGGGAAAAGGCTGGATGGGTTTTGATTTCGCGAAGGCACTCAACCGGCCGGTGAAGATCATCAACGACGCCGCCATGCAGGCGATCGGGAGCTATCAGGGTGGCCGGATGTTGTTCCTTGGCCTCGGAACCGGGCTCGGTTCGACGCTGATCGTGGACAGCATCGTACAGCCGATGGAACTCGCTCATCTTCCCTACAAGAAAGCGACCTACGAAGACTATGTCGGTATCCGCGGGCTCGAGAATCACGGCAAGGCCCGGTGGAAGAAGCATGTCCACGACGTCGTCGAGAACCTGGTTGCCGCGCTGGAACCCGAGGATGTCGTGCTCGGCGGCGGCAATGCAAAAAAGCTAAAGGAATTGCCGCCGTTGTGCCGGCTCGGCGACAACGAAAATGCATTCGAGGGTGGATTTCGCATGTGGCAGGATGCGCTCTTCACAAACATTTCCCAATCTCGCAAGCGAGCCGCACCAACTTTGGTGCAGAGCTAGAAAGAGATAGATCATGGCGTCACCTCCGAAGAACCTGGTCGAGCGTGCGGCATGGAACGGGTTGACCGCGCATTACCGTGAGGTCAGAAGCCTGCATTTGCGCGAGCTTTTCGCGAACGACCCCAAGCGGGGTGAACGTCTGACGGCCGATGCAGCCGGAATCTACCTTGATTATTCGAAGAACCGCGTCACCGACGAGACGCTTCGCCTGCTGTTGCAACTCGCCGCCGAATCCGGTTTGCGCGCGCGGATCGACGCGATGTTCAACGGAGAGAAGATCAACACTTCGGAAAATCGCGCTGTCCTGCACGTTGCTCTGCGGGCGCCCAGGGGACAATCTATTCTGGTCGATGGTGAGAATGTGGTGCCTGGGGTCCACGCCGTGCTGAACCGAATGGCCGATTTCTCCAATCAGGTACGCAGCGGCGCATGGCTTGGGCATACCGGCAAACGAATCCGCAACGTGATCAACATCGGAATCGGCGGCTCCGATCTTGGCCCAGTGATGGCCTATGAGGCGCTGAAGTACTATAGCGACCGCGCGATGACCTTCCGCTTCGTGTCGAATGTTGACGGCACGGATTTCGCGGAAGCGACCTACGATCTCGATCCCGCGGAAACGCTGTTCATCGTCTCGTCGAAAACCTTTACGACGCTCGAAACAATGACAAACGCCCGGAGCGCGCGCACATGGGCGCTTGCGGGACTTGGTGGCGATCAGGAGTCAGTCGCGAGGCATTTCGTCGCGGTATCGACAAACGCGAAGGAAGTGGCGACATTTGGCATCGATACTGCAAACATGTTCGGTTTCTGGGACTGGGTCGGTGGTCGCTATTCCATGGACTCGGCAATCGGTCTTTCGACAATGCTCGCCGTCGGCCCGGAGCATTTTCGTGCGATGCTCGAAGGCTTCCACGAGATGGACGAGCATTTCCGCACCGCGCCTTTCAGACAGAACCTGCCGGTACTGATGGGACTGCTGGCGGTCTGGTACAATGATTTTTTTGGCGCGGAGACGGCGGCAGTGCTGCCATACGAGCAATACCTGAAACGGTTTCCGGCCTATCTGCAGCAACTGACGATGGAGAGTAACGGCAAGCACGTTACGCTCGAGGGCAATACCGTCAGCTATGACACCGGCCCGATTTATTGGGGCGAGCCAGGCACCAATGGCCAGCACTCTTTCTATCAATTGATCCACCAGGGGACTCGTCTCATTCCGTGCGACTTCATCGGCTTTCACAAGGCGCTTAACCGCCTCGGCGAGCAGCACGACATGTTGCTTGCCAACATCTTCGCGCAGGGCGAAGCACTCGCATTCGGCAAGACGGCGGATGAGGTAAAGGCGGAAGGCTCGGCCGATTGGCTGGTCCCGCACCGCGTCTTCGAAGGAAATCGTCCCTCCAACACCATTCTCCTCGACCGCTTGACCCCCGCCGCACTTGGCAAGCTGGTCGCCCTGTACGAGCACAGCGTCTTTACCCAGGGCACGATCTGGAGCATCGACTCCTTCGATCAGTGGGGCGTTGAGCTTGGCAAGGTGCTGGCGCAACGCATCATCCCGGAACTCACCAGCGAAAGCGAGCCGAGGCTCGGTCACGATAGTTCGACCAACGCGCTGGTCCGCCGATATCGCGCATCCAGGGAAAAATCGCCGTGAGTGCCGGTTGCTGTCCTGGATAATCCTGCACCGGAAGGCTGATGACGTCGTGGCAAGCAGAGAGTTCGAGGAGGATTCACAATGCAGCTCGGAATGATAGGCCTCGGTCGAATGGGCGCAAACATGGTGCGAAGGCTTGTCCGGCACGGGCACGAATGCGTCGTATTCGACATGTCGTCCAACGCCGTTTCAGAACTGGTGAAGGACAAAGCGATCGGCAGTACGTCTCTGTCAGATTTCGTGAAAAAACTCGAAAAACCGAGAGCGATCTGGCTGATGGTACCGGCAGCAGTCGTGGACACATCGATCCACGATCTATTGCCGCTGCTGGATGCGGGAGACATTCTGATAGATGGCGGCAACTCCTACTATATTGACGACATAAGGCGTGCCAAGGAAATTGCCGGGAATGGAATTCACTATGTTGACGTTGGTACTAGCGGCGGCGTGTGGGG
>Ga0210406_10006124_pt1 | contig 12506 bp, 11 predicted proteins | sample IncBWC30MmetaG_FD_155454 | JGI IMG/M metagenome (GOLD analysis project Ga0210406, IMG submission 155454) | Forest soil microbial communities from Barre Woods Harvard Forest LTER site, Petersham, Massachusetts, United States - Inc-BW-C-30-M | ecosystem: Environmental > Terrestrial > Soil >...
TTCAATTTGAGCTCCTGCAAGCGGATCAGTCGAGCGCCCCGCCTTCTTCCAGCCTGGTTGCATGATGCAACCACTGATAGGATGCCCGAATCTGGTATAATGGTGCAACCAGATTTTCTGGCGGTTAGCTACGAGGAGCTATGCGACACAAATCCTTCAAAGCCAACGCGTGCCCCGTGGCACGCTCGCTGGACACCATCGGCGAATGGTGGTCTCTGCTTATCGTCCGTGATGCCCTCGGTGGCATACGGCGCTTCTCCGATTTTCAGAAGAGCTTGGGATTGGCAAAGAACGTCCTGAGCGCGCGCCTTAAGAAGTTGGTTGCGTGCGGAATCCTGGAACAGGTGCCGGCTTCGGACGGCAGTGCCTACCGGGAATATGCCCTAACCCCAAAAGGCCGAGAGTTGTTCCCGGTCATCGTTGCTTTGCGTCAGTGGGGAGAAAGTTATCTCTTCTCCCGCGGCGAGGAACGTTTTCAGGTTCTGGACAAACGTACCCGAAAACCCGTGCGCAGACTGGAAGTGCAAAACGCGAAAGGGGAAATCCTTACGGTGAACGATTTGGAACTGGTTACTGTTACGAATTGAACGGACGTTTACGGCGTCCAACCTCTTCCTAACGCCCGAAAGGAAGGCTTTGCAATGCACAACGCGATCCACAATAGCGTTGTCTACGATGCACTTGCGGGGACTCCAGGTGGTCGGCAGTCCATATGAATTACATTTGGGTTGCGGCAACCGACCGGCTGTCACTCCTTTGTGGATCGCGACCACCATTCTGGCTATTGCTTGAAGACCAATGGAGGCCCGCTCACCCGCTTCCCCTTAAGGCTGACACTCACCTCGACGCGGTCTGCGATCTTGATGAAGGGAATACCGCTGTTCATCCCGTATTGCTTACGATCGAATGCCATTGTCCCTTTGACCTCGCCTGAGCCTGTTCCCTTGCCGGAAACCGTAAGTGTTAACTTCTCGGCTTTAGTAACTCCGCGTATCGTAAAGTCGCCATCCACCTCAAAGGTGTCGGGACCGGTCTGCACAATCTTCGTTGACTTGAACGTGATCAACGGGTTCTGCTTGACGTCGAAGAAGTCTTTGCCCTTCAGCTTGCCATTCTTCATGCCGCTTCCGGTATCCACGGTGGCGGCCTGAATCTTGATATCCAGAACCCCGGACTCCACCTCAGGAGAAGTGAACGTTAGAGTGGCGTCCCACTCGTCGAAAACGCCCTTGATCGCCACCGACGCCTCCACGTCGAACTTAATCGAGCTTTCGACCGGCGTAATCTCGAACACTGGACCTTGCGCTCGACTCGGTGACAGAAACGCCGCGCATACCAAGAGGCAGAAGATAGTCGAATGGATTCCGCGTAGGGTGAGCCATTGCCGTTTCATGGTTGGTTCCGCACGCTTAAAGTTATTCCCCTCGACGCCCATGTGTCGTCTCCTTTGCTGCACTGATTTTATTTTTCGGCCGAAACCCACACATTGTCAGGCGCGATAAGCTCTGTATTCGACACTTCGGTTGTTATTTTGACCCTTTGGAGGCCGGGCTTCTTCCCCGGTGTGGCCATAAAGACCAGAAAATATTGGTTGTCGAAAATCTTCTGCAAGCGCTCCAGGTAAGGCTTGAAGCTGACCGCACTCGAGGTGCCGAGCGAAAAACATTCTCCACCGGTTTCATCAGCCAGCTTGGAAAGTCCGGACAAGCCAATCTGCAGGTCCCAGGAACTTCGTGCTGACCGACCGACGCCAACCGCATAAAGCGAGTGAACGATTACGTTATAGCGCTGACTGATTTCGCTGGCTGAGGTCACGTCGGGAGTGATGCTTGGCATGCTGTGGTAGACGGGCCCAAACCTGGGGCCCAATTGAGAAGCCGTGGGTTGTTCTCCGCGGAGCCGGTCGATTCCATCGGTTACCATCAAGACTTCTCGCCTCACGTTCTGCTGAGGCCACCCTTTTACGAGGTTAATCAGAGACAAGTATGGACTATCCATGGTCGAGAGATTCCCGCGGGGCAGGCGCAGGGCTTTCGCAGCGAGGGCGTGATCACCGGTAAAATTCTGAACGATATTGACCCCAGCGTTCGACATGTAACCAATACCGATCACCGTCGTTGCTGGTTGAGCGCTGATGAATTCCCGAATGTCGTTGAGATTTCCCCCAACACGGGTGTCGAGCGTGTCGTCGATCAAAATGAATAGCTGAAGAGTGGCGGCGTCTTCCCGAGCCGGAATTAATTGTGTCACTTGAAGGACAGTCTTGCCCTTCGTCACCCTTACGTCGCCCGGTCGGAGCACCGGAACTTCGGCATCATCACGCTCAGATGCGGCTGTGATAACTACGTGAACCTGGACGGGGCCAGGAGCCGCCTTCTCTTGTGGAGACGCAGTCCCGACCATTAATACCAGCAGACAACACGCAACCAGCAGCCCACGGAACAGCTTATAGCTTTTCATTGATCTCCTCCGCCGGATTCTGAGTGTGAACACGATCCGAAACTCCCAAATGAGTATTTGTTTTTCGGTTCAAAACTTTCTTAATCATCAGTCACAAAAAATTCCCGCGCGGGACGCCCTTCGCCTCTACTTGGCTATGGGCAGCTCGGTTGGATGTTGGAGACGGAACTCGAGAAGAGTTTCACTTGGTATGGAAACCTGTTCGCCCTTCTTTGACGCCGCTACGGCGGTCCCGGCGCCCGCTCCGGCGAGCGCTCCAATACCGGCTCCTTTACCTCCCCCTGCCAGGCCGCCAATGAGCGCGCCCAGTCCAGCACCACCCAAAACCTTCTTGGTCGTGTTCCCGCCCTCGCCCTTCCCCTTGACCTCATAGTCGGTGGTCATCAGCGGATAGGCAGTGCCATTGATAACAATGTCTGTGAGCTCTAGAACCAATTCGGAACTGCCCTTAAATTTTCCGGATGACGACGCCTGTGCGAGGACTCCATAAACTTTCGTCCCCTTCGGCGCTACGGTCACTTCGAAAGCTTGTAGGTTCGTTTCCAGCGCTGCTGTGAATTTATACCCCGCTTTTTGTTTGCTCGAATCCACGGAATCGATCATCCGCACTAAGATTCGAGTCCCCGCTTGCACGGTGACTCTCTTAGGACCCTGAGCGCCTGAGAAAGGTGCCGACCACAATGCGGCAATGGCTACGAAGATCAAGGCCGCACTTCCCCGTTTCACGTCTCGCATATCCAGCCCCTCCTTGATGATTTTCATGAGCCCACCACCGGCAGTGCTGACGCAACTTTCAGGTCGATGATCGTCAGCAACTGATGTTCAACATACACAAAACGTGCGGCCGTTATCGCTCCCAATTCCTGCTTGACCCGTTCATAGTATTTCGCGAGCAATTCGCTCCGCTGTTTCTGATAGGCCATGGCGTTTTTTATCAACTCATCCGCCTTCTCGTCGGTCATCTGCGTGTACGTTCGGGCGTATTCTTGAATGTTTGCGACGCGCAGATCGTTGAGCTTGTTAAGCTCGGCCTGGTAGTCGCGATAAATGGGCCAAAACTTGGCCGCATCTTCTGCGTCGAACTGCATGACCGTTCCTAGTAGCTTGGCTTTTTCTCCGCTCACGTCCTTCCGTAGCAGAGTGATGTATTCCTGTGTGTTCAGTTCCTCGGCTGTTGGCGCCGCAGTCTTGGCCGGCGGCGGGCTTGGCGTCTTCGTTTGCGCGACCAAAGCCGCGCTAGAAGTCAGACACATGGTGAGAAATACTGCCATTACTATTGAACGCATAGTGATTTTCCTCACTTTCTCTTGCGAAACATCTGTACAATTTGGGGCGGACGTTGAATGCGGATAGGAAACACTAAGCTCGACATAACCTAGGATGGTAGCCAAAATAGCACCATCCTCAGTAGTTGGTACAGGGACCTTATTTTGATCCGCAAGCATCTGTCCTCCGTTCCGGTCCAGCGATGTGACAGCGGCGGCATTGACCGTTGCAAAAGAAGAAATCGCCGAGTCGGCCGAATTTAGTTTCTCCTCGTGCGCGTTCGCGAACGGCCTTCACCGCTAAGGCTTTGCCGGCCATTCCAAAGCCTAGCGCGAGACGGGTGAGTTTCCCCGCGTTCAAACGTCTTGCTTGGGATCGGAGCGGCCGTTTAGTTCATGAACTGTTCGCGCGACTTTTATCGTGAACCGCGCGCCGCTGCAATTGGGAGAATTAACAAGCCAAATAGGGAAAACTACGGTGGCAAAGGGCTTCGGAGTTGGCCCAACGCGCTTGTAGGTGGAATGGATTGTTGAGGTGTCTGCGGCTATTACGGTTTGGCACTGGTTGTTGCGCGCTCGCCCTGCGACCGAAGTTTAATTGTCCGGGATAGAGCTGCGCGAAGACTTCCAATGTTGCGAGAAGGATGAAACGAATTCACGGCCTTCCAGCGCTTCCTGGATGGCAAATACCAGGTCTCTTCCCAAGTGGTCCTTCACGACATAGCCCACCCCACCTACGCGCTTCGCGGTCGCAAGGATATCGGTATCTTGATGAACAGTCAGGAAAACAATGATGACTTTCGAGCCACTTTTTCGAATCTCCTTGGCGGCGTCAATTCCGCTCATAACGGGCATGGAGATGTCGAGAACAATGACATCCGGGTGGAGTTGCTTCTCGGCTTCCACTGCGGCCTTGCCATCCGAGGCTGTCCCCACGACCGTGAAATCTGCTTCCAATATCGGAATAACCGACTCAAGGACAGCGGAGTGATCGTCGGCGACGAGTATTCGAATAGGCCCCTGTTCCTTCTTTTTCACGCGCACTCGCTTCCACAGGCTGAGCCAGCCAGGAGCATCGGGAGTCGGGAAGGATATTAGAGGTCGACGTGGAATACAGCTATTGGTAGAAATGACCATTCAGGACGGAATATTTGCGTGAGTTTATACAGCGATCATTTGGTTTTTGACCGCGTAACGGTATAGTTCGGCGTTGTTCTTAATCTCCAGCAACTCCATAATGCGGTACTTGTGGGCCGCGACCGTTCGAAGGCTGATCGTCAATAGGTCCGCAACTTCCTTCATGGATCGGCCCTCGGCCAAGAGCTGGATCACTTCCCGCTGACGGGAGGTCAGCTCGCGACGTTCTTCGGGCATGACATTGCCTGCTGCTCGAAGCATTGACGCCACGGCCCCGCTGGTGATCCGAGGCGAAAGGTAAGATGCTCCTTTAAGAACCTCCTGAATGGCCTGCAGCAGTTCATGAGCGGCAGAATACTTCAGGAGGTAACCTGTCGCACCAGCCCGGAAGGCTTCCGCAACAAGGCCGCTATCTTCGTTCATGGTGACGACGATTACTTTTACTCGGGGCAAGAGCCGCTTGATCTGCCTCGTCGCGTCCAGCCCGTTTAGCTGCGGCATGCCAATGTCGACCACGATCAAGTCTGGCTTGAGACTCTCCGCCGCGACCAGCAAAGATCTGCCGTCATTGACCGTGCCCACGACATCGTAATAAGGTGCCAGTACACTTTTGAGTGCGTCGGCCATAAGAACGTGATCGTCCGCCAGTAAAATGCGTGCTCGTTTCATGATAACCCTCCAACCGCGTGCTGACTGGCAGTTTGTACGAACTGCCTTTGCAAATCTGTAGGAGTTAGCGGCACTTCCGCCACAATCTCAGTGCCTTCCATGGGGTGAGAACAAAGCGATATGGTGCCACCAAGCAGCCGCAGCCGCTCCCGCATGCTCGCAAGTCCCAGTCCTCCGCGGCTAGCCCTGGAACTGGGATCAAAACCCACGCCGGCATCGACGATTCTCAAGCGCAAATGGGACGGTGTCCCAACGAACTCAACATGTGCTTGCTTCGCGCCACTGTGCCTCACAATATTGCTGAGAGCCTCTTGAACGATGCGAAAGAAGCATAGTCCCATGTCCGGCGGGATCTCTTCCGGCACTCTGCGGTCGATAAACTCAATCTGAATCCCGTGTCGTTCTCCAGTTTCTTCGCAGAGACTTTTCGCTGCGGCCAGAAGCCCTACGTGATGAAGTTTGGAAGAGTGCAGTTGGTGCGAGAGTCTGTGAATGTCAGCCGACAGTTCGGTAGTTTTTTCCCACATGAGATGCAGACGTTCAACAGTTGCTCTCGCCGTGTGTGGCAAGCTCTGGCTCACCTGGTCTAGCTGGATGGCCAGGAGCGCCAAGCGCTGGCTGAAATCGTCGTGCAATTCTCGAGCAATCCTGCAGCGTTCCTCTTCCTGTGCAAAAATCAAACGGCCACTCAGATCAAGAATGCCTTGTTCTGCCTGCATTCGATCCGTGATATCCGTGCATGAGCCGATATAGCCCATGAATTCCCCTGCGGGAGTGTATCTTGGCACGCCGGAGTCGAATATCCAGCCATACTCTCCGTTGGCCCGCCTCAGGCGGAATTCCATTGTGAAGGGCACGCGTGCCTCAAAACTGGAGGAATAGGTATTAAGGCATTGGCGAAAATCTTCCGGGTGTACCCCTTCCAGCCAACCGTTCCCTAGTTCCTGATCCAGTGCTCGCCCGGTGAACTCTAACCACTGCTTGTTAAAGAAACTGCAGAGCTTGTTTGGCTCCGACATCCAAATCATGATGGGCGCAGAGTCGGCCAAAAGTTGAAACCGCTGCTGGCTTTCTCCAAGTCCGCGTTCGAATTGTTTGCGGACCAGTGCATTCGCAATAATCTCGGCTACGACCCGCAGTCGCTGAACTACCGTATCAGGCCGCGCGCCTTCACGAGAGCACATGAATGCGAGACAACCTAGTGTGTGGCTAACGGCGCGAAGAGGCACAAATCCCGCGACCTTATCGTTTTGTAACCCTAAAAAGGCTTGTTCTGCGCCTGCGTTGATCGGTAAATTCTCCGGGCACCTAGTGATCCAGTCTCCCCCTTTCATTAACTGCGACACAATCCATGGAAGTTCCTCGCGACCAACACTCGGGGGCCCGGGAGGGCTTCCTTCCAGGCTGGCTACGCGACTTAGTACAAATTGCCCGTCATCTTGGCTAACTTCGTATAGGCTGAGTCGATCCAGACCGAGAAATTCTCGAAGCTTTTCTAAAGTATTCGCAATCTCAGTATTCGTTTGCGAGGCTGAGACGTTTGCGAAGGTGGCGGATAAGTTTGCCATAAACGACTCAAAGCGAAGTTCAAGGCCGAGCAGGAGTTCGGCCCTCCTTCTCCGTCTCCTTTGCGCGAGGAGGAAAGTTAGGAAGGCTGTTTGAAGTAGTGCGAACGCCGCGCCGCCGACGATCCAACGCTTATAAAGGCTCCCCAGAGTAAGAACTGCGAATTTGACAGAACTGCCCGCGGCCAACGCACTTACACTGAGGACCGAACGTATGCCGGCATCGACTGTCCGTTCAGCTGCAAGGCTTATTTCGCCCTCATAAATCAGCACCACGCGCTTCGGCTCTAACGCTTGAGAGGCCTTCACGTTAGGTCCAGCCGTCGCGTGGCAAACAACGGAAGTTAGGGGCACCACAGCGAAACCGAATAGCCTCAGGGCCATAAACAAAAGGGAGGTGGTCACCCTTTGGCGGTCCTGAAAACTCCAGCGTCGAATTGAACCCATCATCTTCAGTCCTCGGCGAAACGCTGGCTCTGCAGGCAAGAACGGGTTTGACTTCCGTTGGCCAAGGCACGGATCCTGATTCAGGTTCAGGAGTGCGTGACCTTTAAGCTTATGTCCCCGTCGGTTGCGCAGAAGTCACGACGGGATTTACCTGAGTGTGCCGACTACATGGGGTTTGTCCCACTGCCGAAAATATCCTTACGGTAGTCAGAAACCATCATGCAGTTGCAATGAGACCCTCGGGGCCAGAGGAGTTCTCGGGAGTATCGGAAGGAGGCCGGATCTCTTCCCGGGACCGCTCCTGCAATGAGCGAGAATGTATCGAGTGTCAGATCTAGTTAGAATTGTCAAAACTAACAATCCTGCTGATTCGTTCCCGAAGGTATGTCGATGGGTTTCGCAGAAAGCCACTGCAATGATTGCGCTGCCGTGCTATTGAGATTGCGTAGAGCACCCACTCCGTATAACGCGCTCTGTCCATTGGGGTTGCCGCCGCCGTCTACGTTCGTTGTGGATGTTCCAGGGATTGCATTGCGAGCCGGGAATTCCAAACCTAGGATGGCTGGCTGGCCGGGCAGACTTGGAAACTAGCCTTGGCATTGAGCCCCTCACTAAAGACCGAAGATAAGGAATTCCGCCAAAAACGACTCTTGGCCATCCACATGTCTTCTCCAGTGCTCCACCTGAAAAACTGCGGATGCGGATTACTGAGGAAAGATGATCGGAGCTCATTTTCAAATGACTTAGCTGTTTTGGCTTCCGGGTCACTTTTTTCCAGTGAAAGTGGAAGTTTTGACAGTTTTCAAGTGCTGCCTAAATCGCTGTATGCTTGCGCGAGTTTTTGGCAGCTCCATTCCACTGGAGTAGCTAATTCGAGATTCCTGCACAGGTAACGTGGCGATCGCATCTTGCTCGCGGAGATCTGCAGTTAAGATTGCCTTGATCCTGGTAGCCACGTTCTGCTTCGGGCACCCGCTGCTCGCCAAGCGTAACGACGATCTCGTCATAATGAAAAATGGCGACCGGTTCACTGGCGAAATCAAAAAGCTTGAAAACGGCATACTTTATTTCAAGGCGAGTTACATGCTGCAATCGGTGGAACTCGACTGGGCGCAAGTGGACAAGCTCGAAAGCCAGGATCAATTCTTCATCACCTTGAAAAGCGGCAAGCGATTCACGAGCCTCATCGTAAAGTCCGGCGGCAAAGAAGCGGCAGCCAACACGCTACGCATAGAGGCGGAAGGTGAATCGCTGCGAATCGAACCGTTGGACGTCGTGGCGATTCAACAGAGCGAGAAAGGTTTTTGGAGTCAACTGAATGGTTCAATCGACTACGGTCTTAGCTATACGAGCGGAAATAGCGCGTTAAGTTCGTCGCTCGGTGCTGCCGTCGAATATCAGAGAACCAAGGACCTCGTCAGACTCACCACAAGTTCGCAGTTTAACAGTCAATCAAAGGGACCCAACACCAACCGCTATACTTTCGATGGGCAATATTTCCGGCAGATATCCCAGCGGTGGTTCTATGGCGGAGTGCTCGATCTGTTGAAGAGTGACCAGCAGGATCTGGATCTGCGAACCACTGTCGGAGCCGTTTTCGGGCGAAGCGTGGTGCGTACGCACAGAACAAGCTTCCGGTTATTTGCTGGAACCGTGTTCAGCCGCGAAAATTATTCTCCTCAGGGACAGACGGCAACAACCCAACAAAATGCCGAGGCTCTCATCGGGGCCAACTTCTATACGTTCCGCTTCAAGGTTCTCGATGTCCGAAGTTCGGCGCTGCTTTATCCGAGTTTATCCGATCCAGGGCGTGTGCGTCTTAGCTCGGACTCAAATCTACACATCGAGTTGATCAAAGATTTCTACTGGGATTTTCACCTGTACGAGAACTTTGACAGCCGGCCTCCTGTCAACGCCCCACGGAACGATGTCGGAGTGACGACCGGCATCGGATGGAAGTTCTGAACTACTATCTGTTTTCTTGAATTCACGAACAGATTATTACGAACGAGTCGAAAAAAGATGCCGGTCCCAGAGGTCATACAGAAGGGCGCTATGTAGAATTACGAACGGCTGAGAGGCCCCTTGCTGAAGACAACCCATTCATGACTTATGGTGTGTTTTCCCGGCCACTACTGGCAATTATTACGCTTCCAAAGCCTAGAGCATTGAAGTATAAGGCAACATGGAAGACGCAGTCCCCTGCAAAAAGGTGACACAATGACACATCCTCAATTCTCGTCGTCGACTTACAGCGCCCCGAAGAAGTTGCGCACGAGTCTTCCACGCGCGAATCGTTTGCGCCGGGTGGCCATGCTCCTTGCTCTTTGCGCCTTTACTTTGGTTGCGCTCGCCAAAACAGACGAGCCCAAGCTTGTGCGTTTCTCGAAGCCGCAAACGCTTTCCTTCTCCGAGCTTGTTCAGTTATCTCAAGATGAGAAACCTGAAGCATCCGTGACCAAGAAAATGGAAACGCTTCTGGGCACACCATTCGTGAGCAACGAAGCATCTCTGGATGGAGTGAAACCTGTGCGCCCTTCTTCGGATGCACTTGGCCCGTTCATTCGTGCCACACTCTGGAATATCGAGCGTGGAATCGAACTGGACGCGATAAAAGTCGCCCTGACCAAGCCGGATCAACTCGACAAAGTAATCGCTGACAAAAAGGATCCTAAGGCTAAACCTCTCTCGCCTGATGACCTGGCCGCGGCCAAGGAGCAGATCGCCATCCTCCAGCCTACGGACCTTTTAATCCTGAACGAGGTCGACTACGGCGTCACTCGCTCCGACTATCGGGACGTTGGGCGCGAGTTGGCTCAAGCCCTCCGCATGAACTATGCGTATGGAGTTGAGTTCCTCGAGGTGGATCCCCTGAACCTGGGTCTCGAAAAAGTGAAACTGGACGACAAGGCCGCGCAAGAGGATATTCAGAAGTCATTTATCGCGGACAAAGATCGCTACCTTGGCCTGCACGGCACGGCCGTCTTGAGCCGATACGCAATTCGCACCGCAACAGTGCGACCGCTGCCCGTGTGCCACGACTGGTATAACGACGAGAAGAAAGAGATTTCCAAGCTTGAGTCGGGCAAGCGGGCTTCCGCCAATTTGGTATTTATGGAACGGATCGCACGGGAAGTGCGCCGTGGCGGACGTATGGTCCTCGTCGTCGAATTGGCTGTCCCTGAGTCTCCCACCGGCGCTGTAACCGTGGTCGCGGCGCACCTCGAGAACAAGTGCAAGCCGGAATGCCGGCGCAAGCAGATGCAGCAGATTTTGGAATGGATCAAGGCCGACGCAAATCCGGTAATTCTTGCAGGCGACATGAACACTACAGCCACGGATTCGGCGCCAACATCCATCTCGAAGGTGCTCAAGGATCGCGTCAAAGATCCCCACGCGTGGGCGAGGTCCGCGATCAAGTGGTCCACCGGCGCTCCCACCGTGTTGCTTATGCCTGTGAACTTCATGCGCAGCAAGAACGATCCCACCGGGTTCGATGTACCCGTCCTCTCCCGGAAAAAAGAGGCGAAGCTGTTTGGCGATCTGGATGATTTCCATTTTGCCGACGGTCACACATTCGACTTCCGCGGGGAAGACAGCCGAAGCGCTGAAGACAGGGGCGGAACGCTCAGCGATTCAAATCAACGCGCTTCCAAGGGATTCCGTCCCACCTTTGCGATGGCACGCACCTATGGCGGGCTTGTCGGAGAATACAAACTGGATTGGTTTTTTGTTAAAGGCTATGCCACAGATTCAGAGAAGTCTGGCGGAAATTACGCATTCGCTCCGCACTTTGCGCGTACTCTCCGAGAATTGAATAGTGCCCCGGACGATCCAATGTCAGACCACTCTCCGATGACGGTAGACATTCCGCTTTCGGAGCCTCCCCTAAAACCCAGTCAGAAATAGCACACGGCTGCCGTCTGGCGGGTCGGGCTCGATGGGCATCCTCTGGTGCACTGCCGCAAGTAAAAAGTTCACCTTCGGCATACGTATTTTTGCTACTTAAAAAGCCGCGGCCCCTGAGCTAGCCTCCGTTCGTTATCAGACCTTGCACCGGAGAAAGAGCCCTAAGTTGAAAAGTATTTTTCTTTCCCTGGGGCTTGGTTCTTCTGGCCATTTGGGGAGGCGCGTCCCATGTGATGCGCAAGAGCTGCGGACTCAGGGATTGTCTCATCTCGGCGATTCCCTACAAGTTCCTACTTCACGGAATAACTGCGCGAATCCATGCATGCGGCGAATGCCCGCTGAAAGACGTCCAGCCCCTCTTGATGTTCGCGTAGCAATTCCTCGTCGGCTTTCTTCTGGGCCGCGGCAGTCTGTGCTGCTGCTTGCTGCTTGGATTGGGCGTTGGCAGAACGCTGGGTCATGCCGCCTTTCATGGTGCCGACGACCGCACCCGCCGCAGCTCCCTTGCCGGCGTCGCCTGCGATCGCGCCGACAGCGGCGCCGCCCGCAGCGCCTCGCGCCGCCCCGCGTACACGCGTCCCTTGTGCTTTCGGTGCGTTTTCAGCCGCTTGCTGCTGAGCGGCCTTTTTCTCTTCTTCACTCAAACCCTTTGGCGGTGGGGCTTGCGCATCGATACCGGTGCGCTGTTTGGCCATGCCATAACACTCGCTCTCGTCCTTCAGCTGCTGGTCAGCGCTTTGTCCATTCTTTGGAAACGCAAACATACCGATGCTCTGTGACGGCGACCAAGCCGGGGCAGCCTGCGCCGGAGGAGCTTGAGCCGATGCGTGGCACGCTCCCGCCAGAATTGCGCACAGGCTGAGCACGGTCTTTACAGTAATAAGCCTTGATTCCATGTAGAAAGCCCTCCTGATGGGTTCTACTGCTGCTGCAGGATATGTGTTACCTCGATTGCCTTCCAGTTGAAATCGGAAAAAGTAACAGCCTCAATGGGTAAAACTACTATGGCCAAGCGTCGAGCCACCTTGCCGGCATTTGGGCGACTGCCAAGCGT
>Ga0210406_10006125_pt1 | contig 12505 bp, 14 predicted proteins | sample IncBWC30MmetaG_FD_155454 | JGI IMG/M metagenome (GOLD analysis project Ga0210406, IMG submission 155454) | Forest soil microbial communities from Barre Woods Harvard Forest LTER site, Petersham, Massachusetts, United States - Inc-BW-C-30-M | ecosystem: Environmental > Terrestrial > Soil >...
ATTATAGTCCGCGACCCCGATCAAGCCTAGCGGCGCTATTTCGCGGCCGCAGCGTCCAGTGCCAGATTGAGTGCCAGGACGTTGACGCGCGGCTCACCGAGCAACCCGGCAAGGCGGCCTTCCGTCTTCTCCGTGACCAACTGGCGGACGCGATCTTCCGGCATATTCCGCGCCTTGGCGACCCGCGGTACCTGGAATAGCGCGCCCTCGGGCGAGATATCGGGATCGAGGCCGCTGCCCGAGGTGGTGACTAGATCGATCGGGACCGACACGGACGGATTTTCCGCCTTCAATTTATCGACGTCTTCCTTGACCCGGTCGGCCAGCGCCTTGCTGGTCGGGCCGAGGTTGGAGCCGCCCGAGTTGGCTGCGTTATAGGGCGCCGACACCGTCTTGGTGGAGTCAGCCGGGTCCGGCGCTGACGTCGCCGAAAGCCGGCCATGGAAATATTTGTCGCTCTTGAACTCCTGCCCGATCAGGGCGGAGCCGACCACTTTGCCGTCCTTTTCGATCAGGCTGCCTTCGGCCTGCTTCGGGAAGACGACCCCGGCAATCGCGGTCATCGCCAGCGGATAGGCCAGACCCGTGATCAGCGTGAGCGCGACCAGTACGATGATGGCGGGACGAATTTCTTTCAACATGAGAGTTCTCCTTAGGCCAGGTGCAACGCCGCGACCACGAGGTCGATGGCCTTGATGCCGATGAACGGAATGATGATGCCGCCGAGACCATAGATCAGGAGGTTACGGCGCAGCAGCGCCCCGGCCCCGATCGCGCGATAGGCGACGCCCTTCAGCGCCAGCGGAATCAGCCCGATAATGATCAGCGCATTGAAGATGATCGCCGACAGGATCGCGCTTTGCGGGCTCGCCAGATGCATGACGTTGAGCACGGCGAGTTGCGGATAGAACGCCAGGAACATCGCGGGGATGATGGCGAAATATTTCGCGACGTCGTTGGCGATCGAGAACGTGGTCAACGCGCCGCGCGTCATCAGCAACTGCTTGCCGATCTCGACGACCTCGATCAGCTTGGTCGGGTTGGAGTCGAGATCGACCATATTGCCGGCCTCGCGTGCCGCCTGCGTGCCGGTGTTCATGGCAACACCGACATCGGCCTGCGCCAGCGCCGGCGCGTCGTTGGTGCCGTCGCCGCACATCGCGACCAGCTTGCCCTTGGCCTGCTCGTCGCGAATGAGCTTCAACTTGTCCTCCGGCGTCGCCTGGGCCAGGAAGTCGTCGACGCCCGCCTCGGCGGCAATCGCCGCTGCGGTCATCGGATTGTCGCCGGTAATCATCACAGTGCGGATGCCCATGCGGCGCAGTTCAGCAAAACGCTCGCGGATGCCGCCCTTGACGATATCCTTGAGCTGGACGACGCCGAGCAAACGCCCATCCTTGGCCACCGCAAGCGGCGTACCGCCGGCCTTTGAGATCTCATCCGAGATGGCCCGAATTTCCCGGGCGATGTCGGAATTGACAGATGGCTGCAACGCGCGGACGGTGTTACCCGACGACATGGATTGCGCGGTGCCGCCACCGACATAATTCAGGATCGCATCGACCGCGCCCTTGCGGACCGACGACGCGCCGGCATCGACGCCGCTCATGCGGGTCTGCGCCGTGAACGGCACGAACGTCGCGGCAAGCTCCGCCATCTCGCGGCTGCGGATGCCGTATTTCTCCTTCGCCAGCACCACGATTGAGCGCCCTTCCGGCGTTTCGTCGGCCAGAGAGGCGAGCTGGGCAGCGTCGGCGAGTTCGTGCTCGGTGACGCCCTGCACCGGACGGAACGCGGTCGCCTGCCGGTTGCCGAGCGTGATGGTGCCGGTCTTGTCGAGCAACAGCGTATCGACGTCGCCGGCCGCTTCGACCGCGCGGCCCGACATCGCCAGCACGTTGAAGCGCACCAGACGGTCCATGCCGGCAATGCCGATCGCCGACAGCAACGCACCGATCGTGGTGGGAATCAGCGTCACGAACAGCGCGACCAGCACGACGACGGAAATCGAACCGCCGGCATAGGCCGCGTAGCTCGGAATCGTGACCGTGGCGAACACGAATATGATGGTCAGGCCGGCCAGCAGGATGTTCAGCGCGATCTCGTTCGGCGTCTTCTGCCGCTCGGCGCCTTCGACCAGCTTGATCATGCGGTCGATGAAGGTCGATCCCTGGGCAGCGGTGATGCGAACGCGGATCCAGTCGGACAGCACCTGGGTGCCGCCGGTGACCGCCGAGCGGTCGCCACCGGATTCACGGATCACCGGCGCGGATTCACCGGTGATCGCGGCCTCATTCACCGAGGCGACGCCTTCGATCACTTCGCCATCGGAGGGAATGTTGTCGCCGGCTTCGACCAGCACGACATCGCCGACCTTGAGGCTGGTGCCGGAGACGAGACGATAGGTCTTGTCGGATCCCGAGAGCAGCTTGGCCTGGCTGTCGGTGCGGGTCTTCTTCAGCGATTCGGCTTGCGCCTTACCGCGACCTTCCGCGACGGCCTCGGCGAAGTTGGCGAACAGCACCGTGAACCACAGCCACAGGATGATCTGGAAGGTGAAGCCGAGGTTCTCGCCGCCCGTCACCAGATCGCGCAGGAAGATCACCGTGGTCAGCGCCGCCACGACCTCGACCACGAACATCACGGGGTTCTTGGCCATCAGCCGGGGATCAAGCTTGACGAAGGCGGAGCCGATCGCGGGCATCATAATCTTCGGGTCCAGCATGGTCGATACCGGCATCCGCTTATTCATTTTGACGACTTCCATGGACGTAACTCCGAATGAGCGATCAGAACAGGGTATTGGCGTTCATCGCGAGGTGCTCGACGATCGGTCCGAGCGCGAGCGCCGGGAAGAAGGTGAGACCGCCGATAATCAGGATGACGCCGACAACCAGGCCGACGAACAGGCCGCCGGTGGTCGGGAACGTACCCGCCGAGGCGGGATGCACTTTCTTCCCGGCCAGCGAACCCGCGAGCGCCATAGCCGGAACGATCATGAAGAAGCGGCCGACGAACATCGAACTCGCCAGTGTGAGGTTGTAGAAGAAGGTGTTGCCGGAAAGGCCGCCAAACGCCGAGCCATTATTGCCGGTCGCCGAAGTGAAGGCATAGAGCACCTCGGTGAAGCCATGCGGGCCGGAATTGGCCATCGAGGCTACCGCTGACGGCAGCACCACGGCCACCGCGGTCCAGCCCAGATACATCAAGGGCAGCACCAGGATGGCCAGCATCGCCATCTTGACCTCACGTGCCTCGATCTTCTTGCCGACATATTCCGGCGTGCGGCCGACCATCAGGCCGGCGACGAAGATCGCCAGCACGACGAACAGCAGCATGCCATAGAGACCGGCGCCGACGCCGCCGATGATGATTTCACCGAGCTGCATGTTGATCAGCGGGATCATGCCGCCCAACGCCGTGAAACTGTCGTGCATGGCGTTGACCGCACCACAGGAGGCCGCCGTGGTGACCACTGCGAACAGGCTGGAGGCCACGATGCCGAAGCGGACTTCCTTACCTTCCATGTTGCCGCCGGTCAGGCCCAGCGCCTGCAGCGTCGAGGTACCGTTGGCTTCCGCCCAATAGGTAACCGTAACGCCGGCGATGAACAGCACGCCCATCACGGCCAGGATCGCCCAGCCTTGACGTTGATTGCCGACCATGCGGCCGAACACGTTGGTTAAGGCCGCACCCAGCGCAAAGATCGAGATCATCTGCACGAAGTTCGACAGTGCCGTCGGGTTTTCGAACGGATGCGCGGCATTGGCGTTGAAGAAGCCGCCACCATTGGTCCCGAGCATCTTGATCGCGACCTGCGACGCGACCGGGCCGACCGCGATGGTCTGCTTGGCGCCTTCCAGCGTGGTGGCGTCGACATAGGCGCCGAGCGTCTGCGGCATGCCCTGCCAGACCAGGAACAGCGAGTAGACCACGCAGATCGGCAACAGCACGTAAAGGGTGCAACGCGTCACATCGACCCAGAAATTGCCGATCGTGCGCATCGAGGAACGCGAGAAACCGCGGATCAGCGCCACCGCCAGCGCGATGCCGGTTGCCGCCGACAGGAAATTCTGGTGCGTGAGCCCGAGCATCTGCACGAGATAGGACATCGTGCTTTCGCCGCCGTAGTTCTGCCAGTTGGTATTGGTGATAAAGCTGATCGCGGTATTGAAGGAAAGGTCCTCAGCAACCGCGGATTGCCCCGCCGGATTGAACGGCAATATCGCCTGCAGGCGCATCACCGCATAGAGAATGAGAAAGCCGCCGACATGGAACAGCAGCATGGCGACCGTGTAGGTCAACCAATGCTGCTCGCGCTTCTCATCGACCCCGCCGATCCAGTAAAGCCCGGCCTCGACCGGCCGCAGCAGCGGCGAAAGGAACGTGCGCTCGCCATTGAAGACGCGCGTCATGTACCAGCCGAGCGGTTTGACCAGCGCGACAACGATCGCGCAGAAGAGAAGAATTTGAATCCAGCCAATGACGGTCATCGGAGTATGCCTTTAGGATTTGCGCGGGATTGGTTGCGTGAACGGTCAGAATCGTTCGGGCCGCAGCAGCGCGTAGGTGAGGTAGAACAGCAGGCCTAGCGAGACGAGACCGGCGAGCGAATAATCGAAGATCATGGTGGTGCTCCCTCAGAGCTTTTCAGGCAAAACGGATCGCATCGCGATCAAGACGGCGCAGGTTGCGTCGACTTGTCTGCGGCCGAAACCGCGTCAGGAAATCAAAGCCGTTCGCAGGCGTAGGTGTAACCGACCGCCGCCACGAAGAAGCCGAGGCCGAGGGCCAGCATGAAAATATCCAACATGGTATACTCCTAAGTGCGGTGTATAAGTGCGGCATAGTCCACGGGAGCAAAGAGACCCCGCTCGATTGGGTGCAGAAGTGACATCCGGCGCATAGGTTTTCGAGGCGATCCCAATGACGAAGTTATAGGAATCCTATAAAGGTCAGGCCTGCACCCACTACACTTATGAAATTCCTATATCTGACGGCCTGACCCCATCTCGCTTTCAAATGGCGCTTTATCCATGTTGCGGACGTGGCTGCTGGTGGCAGCCCGCCCGATATGAGATGACACCATGCCGTTTCTTTCCGAACCTCTTGATCCGCTTGAACTTAACGACCGGCTTCATGATGCGCATGCGATCACGGCGGAACTCTTCTCGGTCGTTATTTCGGCTGCGTGCCGGCGGTTTCCCTCGGAGGGGCAAGCTGAAAAGACCGCGAAAATCGAGCGGTTGGTCGCGTCACAAGCCTGGACCGACGCTGTCCTGGCGCTGATCGATCTGGAGCTGCCGCAATGGCAGGTTCGCCGTATCGTTTATGACGAAGGCGAATGGCATTGCGCGCTGTCCCGTGAGCGCGAGCTTCCGGAATGGCTCGATCAGGCGATCGAATCCCATCACGCGGACTTGCCGTTGGCTATCCTGAGCGCATTTGTCGATGTCCAGCGCATCAGCGCCCCGTCGACCAGACCCAGCGTCCCCCTCGTCCAGCGCGAAGCGAGCGCTCGCTACGAACCGCTTTGCTGCGATAATTTCGCGTAACCCCGCGAACGGCCGGAAATCGCGGCCGGTCGCGATTGACCCGGCCGCGGGCTCTGCCGCGGCCGCGCAAGCCCGAGTTTCGATTGATGCAACTTCCTCATCCCTCGCAAGCACTGAGATCGACCCACGTACTCGTTCGGTTTTCACTGCGAATGGCGATTCTCGTCGGCTTTGCCAGCTTCGGCGGCATCGACTTTTCTCGCAGCCTCGCCGCGTTGCTGTCGATGACCATCGTCCTCAGCGTCGTCATCGGCACCTTGAAGCGCGAGCGGCCGTTCGACACCACTCTCAATCACTGGGATGAAGCGGTCGCCTACACCGCGCTGTTCTGTCTGATTCATGCCGTTAACCATCTCGGCTTCAACGCGCTCGCGCCGGCTTAGCGCGCGAACCGCGAACATGCTGCTTGTCGCCTCCAGGTCTCTCTACATCCCACACGTCTTTACATCCCACTTATGAGATCGCGGCCACCTCGCTCTCGAATTCATATGCGATCTCCTCAATGTTTAATCCCACGCGCGCCGGATCCCCGTGCCGCGCCGGCCAACAGGAGCCTTCCGTGGAAAAGATTGATGAACCGCCCTCGCGCACGTCCAACCTTGTGATTGTCGGACGGAATAGCAGGGGCAACTGGGTTGCTCAGGAAAAGAATGGATTATTCGGCGGATTATTCGTCAGCCGCGCGCAAGCCCTGAAATATGCGCTGTTCGAAAACGGGCATCATCCCGAAACCATCTTTTTTACCACCAATATCGTCGAACTCGACATGCATCGCAAAGCGCCGTCCTCTCAGACAGCCATGGATGCCACCAGCTCCCCACAGAGCCGCGCCGCCTAGGCGCCCGTACGCCCCCGATCAGCCGGAGCATTCTCATGTCAAGACAGCCTCCTGTATTGCGACAGCCTAGCCTCTCGCCGCGAGACGAAATTGTCGAGACCATGATCAATCTCTCGCATCTGTCGAAATCGCAACGGATCATTGTTGCCGGCAGCGATAGCGTCGAGCTTTATCTCGCACTCAGGCGGCGGGGATTCAGCTTCGGCGCGCTCGCTTCCAGCCGTCGCACGCTTTCCGGGCAGCACTCCGTCGGCTTGATCGCGGGCGACCATTGCTATCCGGCGATCGAGGCCGCGATCAATCAGATATCGAAGCATCTATATGCCGCAGCGAGCATCACCATCTCGATCGAGTCGCAGGAGCTCGGTCTGGGCGGCAAGGTGCGGGCGAAACTGCAGCAATTGGGATTCCGGATCGAAGCCGGTGCCCGCTGCCATCAGGGCTTCGTGCTGGCGGCGCATCGCGAGGAATTCGGCCAGCACTTCGGTGCCATCGCGAATGTCGCATGACCATGCCTGTGTTAAAATCCAAGGTTAAACCATCACACTGGCTCGGCGGCTATGTCGCCGACCTGCCGACGCCGTTCAACGACACCGGCGAGATCGATTGGCCGGCGTTCGAGATGCTGTGTGAGCATCAGATCGGATCTGGCGCGACCGCGATCGTCGTTGGCGAGACCATGGGCGAATCCTCGACGCTCAGCCGGAAAGAACGTAGCGAAATCATCGGCGCCGCCGTCCGGCTGGCGCGCGGCCGGATAGCCGTCATTGCCGGTGCGGGCTCAAATTCCACCGGGCAGGCGATCGAACTGACGGCGATCGCCGAAAGCGAGGGCGCCGATGCGATCATGTCTGTCGTGCCCTACTACAACAAGCCGATGCAGGCCGGCATCCTGGCGCATTTCGAGAGCATCGCGGCCTCGACCGGCCTTCCCATCGTCCTGCACGACGCGCCCTTGCGCACCGCGCGCGAGATGTCTGACGAGACCATCATCCGGCTCGCGGAATCGACCCAGTTTATCGGCCTCAACGATGCGGCCGGGACCGTGGCGCGGCTGTTTCGGCTGCGGTCCAGGCTCCCGTCAGGGTTCCGGCTGATGTGCGGCGGGGACACGGAGGCGCTGCCCTACCTCGCAAGCGGCGGCGACGGCGGCATTTCCGGTGTCGCCAATCTTTTTCCGGATCTATGCCGCGACATCCACGAAGGCTGCATCATCGGCGATTTAATAGCTTCGCGGGACGTTGCGGCGCGCCTGGCTGCGCTTAATGCGCTGCTCGCGGGGGATTCGCCGGTCGCAACCCTGAAATACGGTATGAGCCTGCTGGGGTTCATGAAGCCGACGGTAAGATTGCCGCTGGCCGGGCTCAGCGACGACCCGCGAAAGGCGGTCGCCCAGGCGATTGCGAGCGTCGCCGAGCCGGCGAAGGCTCTTAATGCTCAATCGGCGTGAAGTGATCGTCGTCGATCCGGAGCCAGTCGTGGTGAGGTCCGCGGATCCTCAACTCCCGTTCGATGCGGCGATGCTTGGCCGCGGCGATGATCTGCACCATGGCATCGAACAACGCCTTTGCGCGGCTGGCGAAGCGGCGCGCATGGTGAAGAACGGGCGGTTTCGCGGTTGCTCCGAAACGATAGTCTCCGGTTCGAGCCTTCGAGCGGTCCTCCGACGTGCGATCCAATGTTAGGTCGAACAGACGATCCTTGGTGAAGGTCAAGCGAATCATCCTGCATCTCCGTTGCGGCTGATACGCCGCGCCTGACGGGAAGATGCGTAAACGCGCATATGAATTCGAGAGGATCCGTCCGCCGACGGAATAAGCGCGATATAGGCGGAGTGTGCCGCCGTGGGGATGCCGCCCGCGCCGCGAGCCTCCTTTATGACATCCCTATGCGATGCGCGGCCGAGTCGCCTCGAATTCATATGCGGTTCGGACCAACTATGGCTGCAAGCGCCAATAACGTCGGCGCCCACTCCGGACCTGCGTTTGCCATGAGCACGATGACATACAGCGACGAACTGCCTGGAACGGCGGCCGGACAGAAGCTGCCGTCGGACCCGTCCGGCGCGGCTCCCAAACGCGAGCATGCGGTCACATCCTTTCAGCGGCCGGGCCCGGAAGTGCTGAACCGGACCATCCCGGTTGTCTTCATCGGCCGCAATCGCAGCGGCGTCTGGGTCGCGCGCGATGCGGACGGAAAGTTCGGCGGCCTGTTCTGGCGCAAGGGTGCCGCCCTTCGCTTTGCCAAGATAAACGCCGGGCCTGCAGGATGCGCATCGGTGTTTCCGCAGGCCCGCTTCGAGCTTGATCTCGAGAACAGCGGTAATCCATTTCTTGGCCGGCTGGGAATCGTTCAACGCCTGCTGGTGCGTCCGGCACGGCGGTTGACGGCAACGATCCGAAAATTGGCGCGGGCCCGGAAGCCAATATGACGCTTCTCACCCATGACCAGGGCCATTCCTATTATCCGGTCCGGCAAGTCCGGACGGACGATCACACTCAAACCCCGACCGGCGCATCGCGCGAAGGCATGATGCGTGGATTTTTCAGGTTCACCGTCACAATTTTCCTGAGCACGGCCGTGCTGGCCGGAAGCATTGCGTTGAAGACCGAGATTTACCTCACCCGTTTCACCCACTGACCTCTCGTGTCCATGCCGCGACGCCGCGGACCCCCGCGCGTTCGGCGTTTTGAGGACGGTCCTTGATATTTGCGCGCGCGGAAAACGATGTTCGCGGATGACATTGCTCGGAACGCGCCATGGCGTATGAGTCTTGCCCGCGTTGGACGCCACCCTGGCGGCCGAACCGAAACAGCCAATTCGGGCCGCGCAAACCGCCGCGCTGGTTGGCGACGGCAACAGCGAGATCAGCGATCGCCAGCCAGTTCTTTACCCAATCCTCCCGGCACCGGGCGCATCGCGCCAAACCAAAAAGTGCTTTTGGATCTCTAATGATCGATGCGCTCCAGGCGCCTCATCAACACGACGCCGGCTAATCATATCCAACGCGATTGACAAAACGATGAATGACTTTCACCAGCTTGCCATAGTGGCTCTACTGGGTCTCGCGACGACCGCGTCGTCGCTGTTGGGAGCCGCTATCGGCCTTTACGTTCCGATTTCGAAACGTCCGCTTGCCTGTCTGCTGGCATTTGCGGCCGGCGCACTCATTTCCGCACTGGCGATCGAGCTTGCCTATGAGGGCGCCCTGTCCCTTCATCATCAAGGTTACGATGCCCGTGCGGCATGGGCGTTTGTCAGCACCGGATTTGCCGTTGGCGCGGTGATCTATTATTCGGCGTCGCTGTTTCTGGAAAGAAGGGGAGCGGCGGTACGCTACGGCACCCAGTTTCGCGAATATGCGCTGACGCGCAAACAACAGGACATCGACGCGCGGATCAAGCTGCTCGCGACAAGCGACCTGATGCGCCACTTACCGGCCGAGCAGATCGAGCGACTTCTGTCGTGCATCCACGACCGCCACTTGAAGAAAGGCGAAATTCTATTCCGGGCCGGTGACCCCGGCGACGCCCTCTACATCGTCGGGCGCGGCAAGGTGGAAGTCCTTTCGGATGGTTCTCGCGACGCCCAAATACCTGGCGATGCGATCGCCGTGCTCGGTGCGGGGCACGCGTTTGGAGAAATGTCGCTGCTCAGCGGAGACCCACGTAGCGCGACGATCCGGGCCGTCGAAGACACGGATCTGCTGAAAATCGATAAAAGCGTTTTCGACCGGCTGATTGCCACTGATTCCCAATTGGCTGACGCCGTGAAGCGCGTCAGCCATCGGCGGGCGATCGACAACCTCAGTGCCGGAGCGACCGGCGCCGCCCAGTGGGCAAAGATCGCAAGCGGAAGCCTTGACCATCTCACCCGGCACGAGACCGGCAAGATGCTCACGGAGGCCGGCGACGGCGCAGGAATGGCAATCGTGCTTGGAAACATTCTCGACACCATACCCGGCTGCCTCGTCATCGGCGCCAAGTTCACCGCCTTGGGCAATTTATCGCTGACGCTGATGCTGGGGATGTTTCTGGGCGGCATCCCGGAGGCTGCAGCGAGTGCTTCGATGCTGACCAAGGCCGGCTACCGCCCCGCAGCGATCTTCGGGCTTTGGTCGACCGTACTGGTCGCGGGAGTGGTCGCAGCCGTGGCAGGCAAGGCATTGATCGGCAGCAGCGACGCACTTGCGGCGATCTTTGCCCAGGCGCTGGCGGGCGGCGCGGTGCTGGCGCTGGTCGCCCATGCCATGATTCCCGTCGCCCTGGAAGAAGGCGGCTCACTCGTGGTGCTCCCGACGGTTGCCGGCTTTCTGTTTGCGCTCTATCTAGCGTTATCTGAATCCTTCGTTTGAGGCCTATCGGGCCGCCCGGGAGCTCCGATGTACGCCAGCCACGCCGACCTCTCCACCGCGCTGGATCGCATTCTCAACGCCGCAGCGGACAATTTGCGGATCGCCAAGGTCCTGGTTCAGCTCGGCCTCGATCCCAACAACATCACTTACGACGCGATATTCAATCGGCTACTGGAAATCGTGCTGGCCAATATCACCCTGGCCAATATGTGCGCGCTGGTTGGCGCCATCTTCTTCGTCGCGACCCTGCTGACCCGGACCATGGTGCCGCTGCGTGTCTCCAACATGTTCGGCTGCGCGTTTTTCGCCGGCTTTGGCGTGCTGTCCGGAGATATCAAGACCCTGCTGCTGTATCTCCTGCTGCTGCCCATCAACGGCCTTCGCCTTCATCAAATGCTCAATCTGGTCAAGAAGGCCCGGAACGCCGCCAAGGGCGATATGTCGATCGAATGGCTCAAGCCGTTCATGACCGAGCGAAAATTCCGCAAGGGCGACGTGTTGTTCAAAAAGGACGATTCGGCTCACGAGATGTTCCTGACCGTCACCGGACAATTCCTCGTTACCGAAATCGGCGTCGTCGTGCCGCCGGGCCGTTTGATGGGCGAACTCGGCTTCCTTTCACCCAATAATCGGCGCACGGCGACGGTCGAGTGCACCGAGGACGGGCACGTACTGACCATCACCTATGACAAATTGCTCGAAATCTACTTTCAGGATCCGCAATTCGGCTATTACTTCCTGGTCCTGACCAGCCAGCGCCTGCTGGAGAACATCGCGCGGCTCGAAGCCATCGTCGCGCAAAATAAACTCGCCCCGCAGGCCATTGCCGCGAGCGGCGCCACCAACTGAGCGCCGGCGCGTCGCTCGCGGCCCGCGGCCGGGGTTCGACCCGCTCCGCTCGAATCCGAGATTCAAGGACCTGCTGCACCGCATCGGCCTTCCGGCTTGATGCCGCGTTGCTGAACGCGCCGTGCCCTCGCTACTCCGCCGCCGAGCGAAGTTCGGCCTTCTCGGCACGCACTGCGCAGAACTTGAATTCCGGAATCTTGCCGAACGGATCGAGCGCAGGATTGGTCAGCAGGTTCGCCGCGGCTTCCGCATAACAGAACGGCATGAACACCATGTTCTCCGGCACGTCGCGGTCGGAACGCACCTTGACCTCGACCGCGCCGCGGCGCGTCTCCAGCCGGATGAAATCGCCGGGCCACACCTGCAACCGCCGCATGTCCTTCGGTGACATGAACGCGACCGCCTCGGGCTCGATCTGGTCCAACACATGGGAGCGCCGGGTCATCGATCCCGTGTGCCAATGCTCGAGCACGCGCCCGGTCGAAAGCACCATCGGATATTCGTCGTCGGGCAATTCGTCGGGCGGCGACACATGCGCCGGCACGATCTTGCCGCGGCCGCTTTCGGTCGGGTAGCCCGTCGTAAAGATGATCTCGTTGCCGGGCTGATGCGGATCGTCGACCGGATAGGTCACCGCGCCCTCGCGCACCAGCCGCTCCCAGGTGATGTTCTTCAGCGACGGCATCACCTGCGTCATCTCGGTAAAGACGTCGGCCGGCCCCTCATAGCGCCAGTCGAGGCCCATCCGTTTGGCAATCTCCTGGATGATCCACAGATCCTGCCGCGCGTCGCCGGGCGGCTTGATCACTTCGCGCGCCAGCTGCACGCGGCGGTCGGTGTTGGTGAAGGTGCCGGACTTTTCCGCAAAGGCCGACGCCGGCAGGATGACGTCGGCGTGGAACGCAGTCT
>Ga0210406_10006126_pt1 | contig 12505 bp, 10 predicted proteins | sample IncBWC30MmetaG_FD_155454 | JGI IMG/M metagenome (GOLD analysis project Ga0210406, IMG submission 155454) | Forest soil microbial communities from Barre Woods Harvard Forest LTER site, Petersham, Massachusetts, United States - Inc-BW-C-30-M | ecosystem: Environmental > Terrestrial > Soil >...
AAAGTTCTCGGAGGTCAGTTGCTCCGACACAAGCCGCGCGCGTTCCGGACTGGCAATTCCGCAGAACAGGCAATGCCCCGCGTTCGACGCCCGAACTTCGCATTGCCGTTTCAAAGCGTCCAACGCGAGTACGTAAGTGCCGATTCGCGCCGACCAAAACGCCTGCTCGAATCGCTCCTGCAAGAGGCAGGCATCCTCCGACAATCGACGCGCCATCTCCGGACGCCCGAGTGCCGCGGCAACCTCGGCCATTCCGCGCTTGGCCTTGTAGACGTACCCTTGCACTTCACAAAGTGCGATGGGTGACTCGGCTAGAGTTCCGTCTGCGTGGAATACGGAATCTTGGGAATCCTTCCAACCTTGCTGCACCAGGCCCGTCGGAGACTTGCGATGGTATTCTACAAACCCATCCTGATCCAGGTCGCCGTACTGATCGATCCAGTTCAATGCCAGGTCGATCCCCGGCCAAATGGATTGGATGAACTCGAGGTCGCCGGTCCGCCGATAGTAGGCGCCTGCCAGTATCAGGTAAAGCGGCGTGGCGTCCACGCTGCCGTAATAGCGCCGAAACGGTATCTCTCCCAGCGCCGCCATCTCGCCTTCTCGCGCTTCATGCAGGATTTTGCCAGGCTCGGCATCCTGCTCCGCCGAGAACTCTTTCGCCTGCGTAGCAGTGAGGTACGAAAGTACACCTCGCGCCATCGATGGGGAGACCCACAGACATTGCAGAGCCGTGATGATCCCGTCTCGTCCAAACGGCGTGCTGAACCACGGGACACCAGCATAGGGGTAGCTTCCGCAAGGCCCCGCGGTAAGCAGCATGTTGAGATCGGCGCGCGATCGTTCGATCCAGGTATCAAACTGCACATTGGAAGTACTGATGTTGGGTGGAATCCGATCCGGACCAGAAAGCGCGGCCGCGGCGTTCTCGAGACTCTCCGTAAATCCGGGAATGACCGATGCCTGGTTGCCAATTTCAAAAGCGAAAGTAAATTCGAAGGACTGTTCTTCTCCCGCCGCGAGCCGGAGCGAAAAATGTAGAGCGGACGGTAGCGTTACCTGGACCTGAACCTGCGGAGACGATCCGACGATCGTCCGCCGGACGATGCCATCCAATCCGCCGTATTCGAGGACTACCTTCCCGCTGCGCGTGTCGAGTTGAGCCTCGTGCAACAGGCCGCGGTGCTCGCGTTTTTCACCGCGCACCTCGAAAATGTCCGCGAAGTCCGCGCCGAATTCGAGCCCAAAGCTCATCTCCACCGGCGTTAGCGCGAAGTTCCGAACTCGAAGCGACATGTACAGCCGGTCCTGCCACAGGAACTGCGTGCGATAGATGTGCAGTGTGCCGCGGTGCAGGAGCACCTTCCCTTCGGTACTGATGTCCGGATTCGTCAGGTCGACGGCGAACAGAACGTTATCGCGCCGGATGGCGGAGCTAAGCAGCAGTGGACGGCCGCGCAGGAACTTCAGTTTCAAACAGGATAGGTAGCGCGTGCCCCGGCTGAAAACACCTTCCTGCGGCCGCGCTTCGGCGTCCACATCGCCGTATTCGTCGAAAACCCCAAAGGTATCGTCCTGTTTCAGAACACGCGTCAGCTCCGGAGTAGGCGCGGACTTGGCCTGAATATAATACTGGCCGTTGGTCGTTAAAATTTCATCTAAAGGGAGCATGCGAATTTATTTCGGAAAGCCACGGGCCCTCGCTCTGAAGGCCGGCGTATTGAGTCAGGTAATCCTTGGCCATACGGTAGCTGCAGAATTGCCCGTCGACCGCTTTCCGGCAATCTGCTCGATTCAATTTCGCAACCCGTGGAATCGCTGCCACTGCCTCATCCACGTTACGCACGATAAAGCCCGTGGTGCCGTCATCAATGACTTCAGGAACCGAGCCGCGCCGGAATGCGATCACCGGAGTGCCGCAAGCTAACGCCTCGATCATAGCCAAACCAAACGGCTCCGGCCAATCGATCAAAAACATGAGCGCATAAGCGCCGCCCAAAAATTCCTGCTTCTCGCCCTCGCCGATTTCCCCGATGTATTCCACCAGAGGATGGTCCAGCATAGGCTTGATGGTGGCCTCGAAGTAAGCGCGGTCTACCTTGTCGACCTTGGCGGCGATGCGGATCGGAATGCCGGCTCGAATGGCGGCTTCGATTGCGCGATCCAGTCCTTTTTCCGGTGAAATACGCCCGATGAATGCCAGATACTTTCCGGGCCGCGGCTCGAAACGGTAAAGTTCGTCCGGCAGCCCGTGATAAACAGTGGCCCTCCACGACACTATATTTGGTAGAGGCTTGCGCTGTGCATTAGAGATGGATATCAGCGGCATGTCCGGAAACTGCCGGTAAACGGCCCCGTGCTCGGGTAGATCCAGCCGCCCGTGCAGGGTCGTAATATTCGGGACGCGGGTGCGGCGCGAAACCGGAAAATGCAGATAGTCGATATGAAAATGGACAATATCGAAATCGCGCGCGCGCCGAAAAACCTCTTCCAACATGATCATGTGATATGCGAGCGAATCCTGACAGTCGGGGTCCAGCCGCAACGCACGTTTGCACGGAGGGATCAGTTTTGCGGCGGTAATTGAATCACCGCTGGCAAAAAGAGTCACGTCATGGCCTTGGCGCACCAACTCCTCGGTCAAATAAGAGACCACACGTTCCGTTCCACCATAAAAGGCTGGAGGGGTGCTCTCGTATAAAGGCGCGACTTGAGCAATTCGCAAGCTAGAAACGCTCCTGTATGGTGGATGATCCGCATGCGGTTCTGTTACAAAAGATCTCGGCCCCTGCAAAACACTGGGATTTCAGTTCTCTAGCTTGTAACGCGTTGATGCGAGGACATACAGGCGCCGCCATAGAAGCCGGTTGACCGTAACAACTAACGATGCCATCACAACCGTTGCGCCTAGCAAGACCGGGAAGTTGCCGCTGTCCGTCGCTCGACTAATCAAAGCTCCGAGCCCGGTTATAGAGATCGTCTTGCCCTGAAACCGGAAATATTCCGCAACGATGCTCGCGTTCCATGCTCCGCCCGAAGCGGTGACGAAACCGGTGAGGACATAAGGGAAGATTGCCGGCAGAATCAGCCTGCGCCAGCGTTCGATTTTACTAAGGTGAAAAATGTTACAGACCTCCTTCAGGTCCGTTGGAATGGCGCTTGCTCCCGCGATCACATTGAACAAAATGTACCACTGCGTTCCTAGCATCAGCAAAACGATAGACCCGATCCCAAGCCCGCCGCCGATGCGGATCAGAAACAACATGACAATCGGGAATAGGGCGGTAGCGGGCACCGACGCAGCAATTTGCGCGATCGGCTGGGCGATAGCCGACAGACGAGGCCGTGATCCGATGAATACTCCGGCCGGAATGGTCCACAGACCCGCTAAAACTAATGTGAGCTCGACTCTGAGAAAAGTGGCTCCGGTTCCTCGGAAGATGTCTGCGAGATCCGACCCGGAAAGCATACCGAGCATCATGCCCATCCGGACAATTGCATAAGCGAGCGCTAATAACGCCGCGATCGCTATAACTCGTACCAGCCATTTTCTGCCTGTGGATTTCCCGTTGTCCACTGTCGCCACGCCAGCCGTCTTGGCAAAATGCAGCGCTAGTGCTTCGCGCGCCGGCGATACAAACATCCGGGCGGCGCGGTGCAAAATACGCGATCGCCGCAGGAAATCGAGAACGGGCGAGCGAGGACTCTGGTAGGCCTCCACCTGTTCAAACTTGAACTTTTCGCTCCAGCTGATGATCGGACGCCAGACCAGTTGGTCGATTAGAGCGATCACGGCGATCATAACCGCCAGTCCCCAGACAATTGCTCGCGTATTACCGGCGTTGGCCGCGGTTTGCAGATAGGAACCCAGACCAGGCAGCCGCAGGTCCCGGTTTCCGAGAGTGAACATCTCGCAAGCCATCAGAAAAAACCAGGCGCCCGCGACCGACATCATGGAGTTCCAGACCAATCCTATAGCCGCGTACGGCAACTCCAGTTGTAGAAACTCTTGCCACCAGCTCAACCGATAAATTTGCGAGGCCTCCAGCAGCTCACGGGGGATGGCCTTGATCGACGAGTAGACACTAAAGATCATATTCCAGACTTGACCGGTAACAATCAGCAGGATGGACCCAAGCTCGACACCCAACTGTCGTGTCGGAAACAGCGCAACCATCGAGAGCATCACGCCGGGAAGGAAACTCAAGACCGGGATGGATTGCAGCGTGTCGAGGAGAGGGATCAAGAAACGCTCGGCTTTGGCATTATGAGCGGCGACGTACGCGTACACCAGCGTAATTGCCAGGCTGAACAGGTAAGCGATGGCGATGCGGCCCACCGAGAACAGCGCATATTTGGGCAAGGCGGACGGGCGCAGGTCGATTGCGTTCTGGGCGCTGACCGGGCCGGCCCAGGAGTGAGCCAGCGATAGCAGAGTGTAGAACAATGCCAGCCCTGCGAGCAGGACCGGCAGATCGCGCAGTAGCAAGAATGCCTGCGATGACTTGGCCGGAGGGCGAGTCGTGGCGGCGGGTGACCGCTGGGGGTGCTGGACGATTAGTGTCCCCAGGATTCACCGCCGGATTCTAGAACTGCTGCGGGTTGATACAACGCCAGCCGGTCCGCTTCGGAGTCATATGTAAGAATGTCGCCATACCGGCCCCAATCCAATGCTGTCTCAATCTGACGTTGTACCTCTTCACGTGGAAAATGTTCGTCTAGAATATCTCGAAAGAACTCCAGCGGCAGCGAATGGTCGGATTTACTGAGCAGGGCGTTGTGCATCTGCTGCAGCAATGGGACATGGGCGAGCGCGGCTTCCCGGAAGATCCTCTTGCGTGTGGCAATATCTGCCTCGGCGAACTCCTTGCCTAATGGCGTGATCTGGAGATCGCCTTTGTCGGAGACGGCGAACGACAGCAGACCGGCAGCTTCGACAATAGGCAGCAGATCGTCCACCTCCATCACGAGCTGCTCGGCTACATGATAAAGGTCCTCCCGGCCGCCATGGTCGTTCAGCAACTCGAGCAATCCGGCGATTCCGCCCGGGCGAGAGTGCGGCAGCATCGGGTAAGGAGTCTTGGCCGGGCGCCCGGAAGGCGATGGGGGCTCCGCTTTCAGGAGCGGCTCCGTCATCAGTTTATAGATGTAGTCCACATACAGCAGGAATTCTGCCGAGCTCTTTTCTCGCGGCTGTGTCAACGGAATACGGAAATCCGCGCGAATCCTGGCAGGGTTTCGATCCAAAACGATAATCCGGTCCGCCAGCAGAACCGCTTCCTCGATGTTGTGGGTCACAATGAAAATACTGCGCGTGGGGATTTTCTTCCCTAGCCATAGCTCCATTACTTCACCGCGCAGGTTCTCGGCTGTCAGAACATCCAGAGCTGAGAATGGTTCGTCCATGAAGAGAATCTCGGGTTCCACCGCTAAAGCGCGCGCGAACCCCACCCGTTGCTTCATTCCACCCGAGAGCTCTTTCGGATAAGCATTTTCGAACCCCCGCAATCCGACTGTCCCGAGCGTGCGCAGTGCCCTCCGATGCCTTTCGACGTGCGACATGCCGCGCGCCAGTAACGGAACTTCGACATTTTCCAGAACCGTGAGCCATGGAAATAATGCGAAGCTCTGAAACACGATAGCGACGTTCGGATTGGATTCTGCCAATGGTTGGCCGTGCCAGAGCACCTGGCCGCGAGTGGGCGGCGTCAGTCCGGTGAGGATTCGCAACAATGTCGACTTACCCGAGCCGGAAGGCCCCAGCAGCGCCGTGATCACTCCAGGTTCGACGCGCAGATCCATGCTGGCGATCACTTGAGCCTGGCCGCCGTCCGGGCGCTCGAATGCTTTCTCGATCTGGCGGGCTTCGATGATGGGTTCGAGGGCCGCGGCCGAAGGCTCTGGCGCTGTCTCAACTACCGCATAGGAACCTTTCGAGAATGCTGGCTCTTCTGCTTCCTGCGAAAGCTCGTCCATCAGCCGCTGCCAGGCTTCCTCGGGAAGCTCATCGAAGAAGTGCATGCGTTCGCCGGGGTGCATTTTGTCGACGATCGCGCGCATCTCCTGGACCGGCAGCGAGTGTAATAACACGTAGGTGTGATAGTAGGGAAAAATACCGGCCAGCTTGGCGGCGAAATCGACCGGCAATTTTCGGAACAGAATCTGCTGCTCCTCGAAGGGAATACTCATCAGCAGATTAGCGGCATCTTCGGGATCGAGACGCTCAAGCTTGTCCGTTGCCGCAGCCACAACCTATTATCCTCGCCGAAGCCAGTGCGATCATGGCATAAGAGGAGATATGATCGCTACCGTCAACCCCGCCACCGGCGAAACCATTCGCACCTTCGAAGCCTTGACTGAATCAGAGTTGGACGACAAACTGCAGCGCTCATCCGCGGCATTCGAGAGCTATCGGCACACATCGTTTCGGGATCGCGCTCGCTGGATGAGCTGCGCCGCCGAAATTCTGGAAAGAGAGAAAGATGAATTCGGACGGCTCATGACTCTCGAAATGGGCAAGCCATTAAAAGCCGCGGTCGACGAAGCGGTCAAGTGCGCGCGTGGTTGCCGCTATTACGTCGAGAACGCCGAGAAGCTTCTGGCCGACGAGCCCGTCGCCACGGGCGTGCGCGCCAGCTTCATTCGCTATCGGCCGATCGGCCCGGTGTTGGCGGTGATGCCATGGAATTTTCCATTCTGGCAGGTGTTCCGCTTTCTGGCTCCGACTTTGATGGCAGGTAACACCGGCCTGTTGAAGCACGCCTCCAATGTGCCCCAGTCGGCGCTCGCCATCGAGGACATTGTTCGCCGCGCGGGATTTCCTCGCGACGTTTTCCAAACACTCCTGATCGGATCCGGCGCGGTGCAGCGCGTGATCGACGATCCGCGGGTCAAGGCCGTGACCTTGACCGGCAGCGAACCGGCCGGGCGCCAGGTTGCCAGCCAAGCCGGAAAGCAAATCAAGAAGACCGTGCTCGAACTCGGCGGCAGCGATCCATTCATCGTCATGCCGAGCACCGATCTGGATCAGACCGTGCAGATGGCGGTTCAAGCGCGCCTTATCAACAACGGACAATCCTGCATCGCCGCCAAGCGCTTTATTGTCGACCAGCGCATCGCCGACGATTTCGAACGGCGTTTCGTAGACGCCATGGAGCATGCTAAAGTTGGCGATCCTATGGAGGAGAGCACTCAACTTGGGCCGCTGGCGACTCCCGATATTCTGGCGGATTTAGACGACCAGGTTCGCCGCTCAGTCGCGAAGGGCGCCCGCGTTCTGACGGGCGGACACAAACTCGATCGTCCGGGAAACTACTACGCTCCGACGGTATTGACCGACGTCAAAAAGGACACCCCGGCCTACACCGAGGAGATGTTCGGTCCCGTGGCCGTGCTGCTGCGCGCTAAGGGTATCGATGAGGCGATCCGGCTGGCCAATGATACCGATTTCGGGCTGGGCGCCAGCGCCTGGACCAATGACGAAGCCGAGCAACAAAAGTTCATGGATGAGATCCAGGCCGGAATGGTGTTCATAAACGGAATGGTGGTCTCCGACCCGCGGCTGCCCTTCGGCGGGGTCAAGAATTCGGGCTACGGCCGGGAGCTGAGCGTCTACGGCATCCGCGAATTCGTCAACGTGAAGACCATCGTGGTGAAGTAGAGATGTATCGTAGGACAAAAGTCCTAGAGTAGAACCTCAGGCCTCTAAGAGCTAAAGGCTTTTCTTAAGCCGGCCTGCCCTGCCAACCTGATGGCAATCCGGTGGTCGTTCCCGCACAATCGAGATGGAAGAGAACGCGGGTTTACCAATGACCATCAACAATTCAAGAAAAGGCTATGTGCTGGTAGCCACGGCTTTCGGCATGACGGTAGTTTTGGGCGCGGCTGGGCTGGCCGTGGATATCGGCCGGGCCTATGTTGCCCGGAGCGAGGTCCAGGCCTATGCCGATGCGGCGGCCATTGCCGCGGCTGCCCAGTTAAACGGAACTTCTACGGGGATCACCGCGGCGCAGTCCGCCGCCCAGAATGTACCGAACAAATGGAATTTCGGCAGTCAGACGATTTCGAGTCCCACCATTCAATTTGCCCAGCCGCTGGCGACGAATCCCAGCCAGGCGGACCCTGCTACTTGGACGGCGACGCCAGCCTCGGGGGCCAACTATCTGTTCGTACAGGTGATAGCCGGAGTGGATGTTCCAATGGCTTTGCTGCAGGCCGTCACTGTGCAAGCCAGCATGCACGTAGCGGCAAATGCCCAGGCGGGGCAAGTGATGGTAACGACTTACATGGATGGTCTGTTGCCGTTTTCGCCGATTGCCCCCAACGCGACCGACACCACGAACTATGGATTCCAGACCGGCCAAGTTTATACGCTTCGTTATCCCTCGGGAGGCGCCCAGAACAACAATAGCGTCTGCGCCGGCGATCAAGGTCAAAGCTATTGGCAGAATTTGCCCTCTCAGGATCATGGTTTTTGGGGGAGTAACAGTTCTTCCGCCTTGCGCGGCGAGATCGTGGATGACACTGAATCGGCGCCGATTACGATCGGCGAAGATGTTCCGATGGTGGGCGGCAATCGGACCACCGAAGGAGCCGCTCTAGCCGCACGCGTCAATGAAGACACCGATCCAAATTCGACGACTTACGCCCAATATCTGGCGCTAAATCAGTACAACGGACGCCGAGTAATCGGCGTACCGGTTAATTCAGGGGTACCCAATTTCACAGCGGTAGCAATTCGAGCGTTCTTTCTTGAACCGGCCAGCGTCTATTCCGCTGTAACCGGCAGCACTCCTATATGCGCGGAATACATCGGGACGTACAAGCAGACCGGCACCGGCACGGCAGCGGCGGGCACGGGCACGGGCGGCTATCTGGTGAGGCTGACGCAATGAGGCGGCCGGCCAATAACAAAACCAAAGCCGGCCAGAGGGGCAGTGTCCTCATTGAGTTTGCTCTCAGTTTCCTGGTGCTCTTCTCTATCTTTACCGGCGCCTTCGAGTTCGGCTATGCCTTTTACGCGTACAACACGTTAGAAAACGCGGTCCGTGAAGGAGCGCGGTACGCGTCGATGAAGCCCTACGATTCGGCCACCTCAACACCAGCCAACGACTTCAACACGGCCGTTCAGAACATGGTTGTATATTCCGACCCGAGCCCGGCTAATAACGCGACGCCGATTCTGCGTGGATTGTCTACATCGAATGTGAACCTCACAGTCTCGGCCAATGGGGGCGCTCCGACCCAGATGACCGTTTCGATTTCCAATTTTTCCATCGACGCTGTCTTCGGTACAGTCGTCCTGAATGGCAACCCGTCGGTGAGCTTTACCTATCTGGGGATCCCGACGCCGCCGTCCTCTTAAGGAGAAAATCTCTTGAACCTGCATCCCAAGCGACGCTCACGCCGGCAGCGCGGCCAGGCGCTGGTCGAGTCCGTCCTCACGCTGACGGCCTTCCTGGCCATTTTCCTCGGCATGATCGAGGTCGGCGAGATCCTCTATGTCCACCAGACGCTGGTGGAGCGCACGCGCAGCGCAGTCCGTTGGGGCGCAGTCAATGCTTGGGACGCCACGAACTCCCCTACCGAAATCACGAATATGGTGCTATACGGTACCAGCACGCCGGCCGATAGTAGCACAGCGATTTTCGGCCTGACTGCTAGCAATGTCAATGTCAGCCGCCCGGAACCGGACTACTCCGCCGCTGACCGTATCGTCGTGACCGTAAGCGGGTATACGCTCACATTCTTCACCGACGCGATTGTTCGGCTATCAAACGGCCACCAAAACGGACACAGCCACTTTACCGGACTTACGATCCAGCAAAGCCAGCCTTACGAAGTAAGCAACGGTTCCTCCCATTAGCAGCCGCACTTAAGAAGGCTACGAATCGCGTGCTAACCTGAGGGGTGACGCGCCGAAAACTGGCCCTCTGCTTGCTGATCCCGGCCATCCTGCAGGCCGAAAGCGCGCCGTTGTGGCCGGGAGCGCGCTACACGGTCGCCTACCGGGATGCGGCCCTGGAGCGGGGGCTCAACTTCATCTATCACACCGCCTCCGATCCAGCCGTTTTCGCTGAAATGGGCCACGATCTGCTGTGGTGTTTCTATAGCATCTCGGCCACGGCCAAGAATCCGAAACTGGCCGAGATGGCGCGGAAGATGGGTCATGAACGGGCGCTCGAATGGCGGCGCAGGCACACCATAGTACCGGCGCAGAGTGACGTCGATGAGATTTCTGATCTGCTCTTTGGCAGCGACGCCGCCGATCGGCTGGGCGCGCGCGATCCAGGCTTCAAGGAGCAACTGCGCCAAGCGGTACGCAAGTATTCGGTAACCGATTTCCTGCTGTTCGATCCGGCGCGAGAACCGCCGCCTTCCGACATTCCAGAGCAGTGCGTCAGGTGCAAGCACTGGAACGACCGGGGCGTTACCGTATGCGGGCATTGCGGAGCGGCGCTGAGCATGCGGAATCGCTACGATGTGTGGACCGATGCTCTCATCACCACTTATTCGGGAGAAATCTACGGCGTCCCGCTGGGCGGCCCTTATCGAGATGTGATCCGCTGGATATCGGTCATGCGGCCTTATCCGGCGCGGGCGACTCTCAGCACCAACGCCTTTTACGATGTCAATAATGCGATCACGCATGTCATTTACACCTTGAACGATTACAACCGCTACCAGCTCTCGCCTCAGTGGCTGCCCGAGGAGTATCGGTATCTGACGAGCAATCTGGAAGAGGCTATCAAACTGCAAGACCCCGAGTCGCTCGGCGAATTTCTCGACACGCTCCGCGATTTTGGCATGACGGAACGTGATCCGTTGATCCGCATAGGCATCGACTACGCGCTTTCGAAACAAAACCCGGATGGTAGCTGGGGCGATCCCACCGATCCGGACATCTACGACCGCTATCACGGCACCTGGACCGCCATCGACGGCCTGCGCGAGTACGGTTTTCATGGCCAGCGCCTGAGCTTCCCAGACCTGCAAGCGCTGCTCGGCGGCGGCGCCCCGGTAGTCCACGCGGGCCGCTGAGGATCAACAGCGGAATGGCCTTTGAGCACAATCTCGCGATCCGGGTGGTGCGAAAACATGCTGATGGCGTCACCGTCCAATTCGCCATACGCGAGGATTTCCTAAACAGCAACGGCGTGCTGCACGGCGGCGTGATCGCGTCGATCGCCGACGAAGCGGCCTGGCACGCCATGATTCATATCTATAAGGGCAAGCGCGCGGCGACCACTACCGAACTCAAAGTCAATTATCTGCGCCCGGTCAGTCCGGCCAACGGCAAGAAAATGAGAGCGCGGGCTTATTCCTTGCGCGCGGGGAAAAAGCTGTTCGTATCGCGCGTCGATCTGTTCGACGGTGAAAAGCGATTGTCCGCCGTGAGCATCGTCACGTACATGCTGCTGGATTCGAAATAAATCGAAACGGCGGTTATTCCACCGTCAGCACTACCGGCTGCTCGATCATGGAAGCGCCGTTGGCCGTCAACATGGCGAGATGATAGCGGCCGGGCTTAATCTCGGGCACCTTGAATTTGATCTGCGTATCAGTTTGTTCAGAAATGGCCGCCTTGGTGTCTTTGGAGCCATCTGTCAAGTAGACTTCGGAAATATTGTTCTTATTAAGATTCTCGCCCTTGACGGCGACGGTATCTCCGACTTTACCGGTCTCAGGGTCCAGCGCGGTACACCTCGGGAGGGCCTGAAATGCACCCAGGGCGATGGCCGAGGCGACTAGCCCAGCAACCAACCAGGTTTTCATAGATACCTCTGTGGTGGCGATTATACACCCTGTTATGAGCGCACGGAGCTTGAAGTGACCGGCTTGGATTCATCAAGTAGCGGCGACGACCTCGGTTGGCGGACGTTGGTAGTTCTCGAGAGCGGAGCGTAACGCGGCCTCTTCAGCGTCGGCGCCGGACCAGTACTCTTCTTCGGGTCCGTTTAGACGGTCGGCCAGGGCGAGGGCTTGGGTTCGTTTTGCAATCTGCGTTTTCGACGCGAGGGGCGGGGCGGTTCGCATGAGGGCGGGGGGAAGCGTGGGCGCGAGTGCGGCGTCTGTCTGCAACGATTTGAGCTCGCGGAGCGAACGATGGAAGATGCGCTCGATGCGGGTTTGGTGGCGGGTGAGACGGTCGAGCTTGGCGGCCAGCTCGGGGTGGTCGAGGATATCGAGGTAGCCTCCGGCGGAGGCGGTTAGCTTGGCCTCCATACAGACGATGCGGTTGAGATTCCAGGCGGAGGCAACCAGCCGGTCAAACAAAATTTGCTGCAGGGTGCCCTGGGGCCGGATTTCGGTTTGGAGCTGGGCGAGGAGCTCGTCGAATTCCTGGCGGTCTTCAGGGGCGATGACGAGCTGGGCTGCGGTGAGCCCGTGTGTGCGCGCATTCTGAGAGGAGCGGGCCTTGCCTTCGCCGGTGCGGGGGCCGGTGCTGAGGCAGGCATTGGCGGCGTTGGCGGTTTGACGCGCTTCGGAAAGCATTGCAGTGTTC
>Ga0210406_10006128_pt1 | contig 12504 bp, 12 predicted proteins | sample IncBWC30MmetaG_FD_155454 | JGI IMG/M metagenome (GOLD analysis project Ga0210406, IMG submission 155454) | Forest soil microbial communities from Barre Woods Harvard Forest LTER site, Petersham, Massachusetts, United States - Inc-BW-C-30-M | ecosystem: Environmental > Terrestrial > Soil >...
TTTGGCGGCGCGGAGGACGACTACTTTTGAGATGGGTCCGATGTGACTCGCCAGATCGCGGCTGATCGCGCTGAGAACGTTGGTATCGGTGACACTCCCGCTGCTTGTTGCTTTCGGCGTACCGGAGGGGAGGGGACTCTCAGGGTACGCCGGCGCTTGTTGGCTGGGATCTCCTGACTGAAGGGGTAGGACGAGAAGGGTCGTCGCATCGGAGGGAAATGCGTCGAAGGCTGCTCGGAATTCCAGTGCGGTCTGGAAGCGATCGTCGGGGGATTTTGCCAGCGATTTGAGCACAATCTGCGAGAGCTGCGAGGAGATGTTCGGGTTGAGGGCTCGTGGATCTTCCGGCCTGGAGTTGAGATGGCGGGTGGCAATGGCGTACTCACCGTCGCCTTCGAATGGAAGTCTTGCCGTGAGGAGCTGATAGAGGGTCACACCGGTTGAATAAATATCGGACCGGGCGTCCAGCTTTTTGCCGAGGACCTGCTCGGGAGACATGTAGTACAACGAGCCCAGGCGGGTGCCGCTGCGGGTAAACTCCGGACCCAGGGTAGGGAGGGCAAGCCCAAAATCCAGCAGCTTCACCTGGTTTTTTCCGGAGAGCATAATGTTGGACGGTTTTATATCGCGATGAATGATCCCGCGATCGTGCGCGTAGGCCAGGCCGGTGAGGACCTGTTTGATGTGGTCGAGACTCCGGTCTACGAGGATCGCGTTCCCGCTGAGTTGTGGACGAATCGTCTGGCCCTCGACGAACTCCATGATCATGACGAGTTCACCCTGATGGCGGAAGGCAGTATGAAACGCCGCGATGTTCGGATGATCGAGGCTGGCCAACAGGCGGATCTCGCGGAGAAAGCGTTCGGCGATCTCCTGGGCATCAGGACGACCGGGCAGAAGGACCTTCATGGCTTCTATTCGGTGCGAGATGGTGTGGCGCACCCGGTAGACCTCGCCCATTCCTCCCACGCCGAGAGTGCCTGTTACCTCGTAATCACCGATCCGGTCACTAACGTTGATAGGCATGCCCATTGTCATTTTACCCGTTGGTGGTGTCAGGATGGCATGTTGGTGCTGAGATGGACTTTGGGCGACCTGGCTCCGGGGCGCAACTGCCAAATGTAAAAAGTTGTGAACTCCTAACGCTTTAGTTGACAAAACAAAGTTTGCTTCGTCATAATCTCCTAAGTTCTTAGGAGAAGAGGCAACGTGGGTACGCAACGGAAGGTCGATCAGGCGCTGACGCCTCTGGAACTGGAGATTATGCAGGTGCTTTGGGAGGCTGGTCCCAGCACGGTTTCTGAAGTGCAGCCGCGCCTGAAGGCGCAACTGGCGTATACGACGGTGCAGACCATGCTGAATGTTCTGCTGCGCAAGGACAAGGTGAAACGGGTGCAGGAGGGCCGGGCGTTTCGGTACCGGGCGGCGGTGAGCCGCGAGCGAGCGACGGGAAATGCAGTGAAGGACATGGTCGCGCGCGTGTTCGGGGGATCGAGCGAGGCGCTGCTGATGGCGATGGTGGATGCGAGACAAATTAGTGCCGAAGAGCTGGCGCGAGTGGCCGAGAGGCTGGCGGCAGCGGAACGTGAGGCGGCTGAAGGATCAGAAGGTTAGTCAGGTAGTGAGTCGGGAGTCAGTCGGGCCATTAGTCGGGCGGTCATGAGTCAGACGGAGGAGCGGTGATGGAACGAGCGATGCTGGAGTATCTTGCGAATGCGTTGTGGCAACTTCCTGTACTGGCTGGTGGGGCGTGGGTTCTGCTCTGGCTGATGAAGCCGGGTCCGCGGACACAGTACAGAGTTTGGCTGGCGGTGTTGGGGATTGCGGTATTGCTTCCCGCCTGGGGAATACGCGGCGGCCGGATCGCTGCGGTGCCTGTTTCGGCGCCGGCTGCGGTGCCCCCTGCAATCTCTGCCGCGACGTTCGATCAATTGGCGATGGCGCGGATTATTCGGAGGGCGGCAGGTGTGGTCGCGGTGGATGCGCCGGCTCCGTTGAGAGTGGACAGTGTGCCGGCGGCGGGAAAAGAGACTGGGAAGGCGATATGGCGGCTGCCATCGCGTGTGCAGCGCGTGCGTCTCTCGGCGACGGTGACGCACTGGGTGGCGGGTGTGTATGTCGGATCGGTGTTGCTCGGCCTCCTGCGCGTTCTGAAGGCGTGGCGAAGTGCGCGGGGTCTGGTGGAGGTTTCTCGGGAGGTGGCGCTGTGTTCGGCGGCGGAGACAGTGCTGAGGGACTTCGGGAGAAGCTTCGATGTGAGCTTGCCGGAGGTGCGGGAGTGCGACGCGGTGACGAGTCCGATGGTGGTGGGTGCGGTGTTGCCGGTGGTGCTGCTCCCGGAAGGTTTTGCCGGGCATTCGCAGGACGAGGTGAGGGCGGCGCTGCTGCATGAACTGGCCCACGTGAAGCGGCGGGACTATTTGACGAATAGCGTTTGCCATGTGGTCGCGCTGCCGGTGAGTTGGCATCCGGTGGCGTATGTGGTTCAGCAGCGGATTCGGCGGACACGCGAGATGGCGTGCGATGAGATGGCGGCGCGGGAGATGAAGTCCGAGCTTGGATATGCACGATGCCTGGTGACGATGGCGCGCAGGATGCTTAGCGGTGGATTGGCGGAGCAGCCGGAGTTTGTGGGGTTGTTCAGCAACAACGTGCTGGAGGAGCGCGTGATGCGACTGATGGAGAGCAAGACGGCGTTGAGCGCGCGGGCGAAGCTGGTGCGGCTGGTGAGCGGCGCAGCGGCGATGGCGACGGCGACGGTGATGGCGGGATCGTTCCATGTCGTGCCAACGATGGCGGCGGAGAGCGTGGTGGATTCGTCCGCGGTCAGGACGGCGGTGTTGCGTGCGACGGTTCTGAGTTCGGCGGATGCTGCTGTGGGTGCGCCGGCTTGCGTACACAGAGCGGCGAAGGCTCCGGTTGCTCCAGTTGCTCCCGCGTCGCCTAAGGCTCCGGTCGCGGCGACGTCTCCCGTAGCGGCCAGGAGTCTCGTAGCGCCGGTCACTGTTGCTTTCGCGAAACCCTATGCCATGGCGGCTACGGCCCCGGTTGCGCTCCAGGCGCCGCAGAGTGTGCCTGCGATGGCGCCGCCTTCACCGGCCGGAGCACCGGCTTCGCCGACGATTGCTCCCGTAGCACCTGCGACACCGCCGGCGGCTGGGCTTGCTCCTGTTACGCCTGCCGCGCCTGCGGCTCCCGCCGATAAGGACAAGAACAAAAGGAAAAACACCTATCTGTATCAGATGTCTCCGGACGGCGATGATGTCGTGGTCATCAACGGGAACGTGCGCGCTCTGACGCCGGAGGAGAAGGAACAGGTTGAGAAGGCGATGGAACAATTCAAGAACGGCGATTTCGCCAAGCATATGGCCGATGTGCAGCGCGAGATGGCACAGCTCAAACTCAAGGACACCTTCGACAGCCCCCAGTTCAGAGAAGAGATGGAGGTGGCGCGGCGCGAGTTCACGGAGAGTGCTTTCGTAAACAACGCGGAGCTACAGGCCAAGATTCAGACGATGATGAAGAACTTCGACAAGCAGAAGATGTACATCGGGCCCTGCAAAGATGGTTTTGCGAAGGATAAGGATAAGGCGAAACAGAAGCAGAAGGAACCGGAGACTCCGCAGAATCAATGAAGCGCGAAGTGCGAACGAGTTTCTGACGAGGATGTGTCAACGAGGGCGTAAACGAGGGCATGGCTTGGGCTGTGCCCTTTTTGTTTGGGCGAATTTGTGGGGACATCGCATCGTGGTGGAGCGGCAGATGGGTCTGGACGTAAGATTACCTAGACGCTGGCGAAGGAGTGCAGGTCTATGGGACAGATCGATATGGCATTGGGACGAAGGCTGGGATTGAGTGAGCTTGCTCCCGGAGTAGTGCAGTCGGAGATTCGTGCGATGACGCAGGAGTGCGATCGCATGGGTGGTGTCAACCTGGCGCAGGGAGTGTGCGATACCGAGGTGCCGGAGGTAGTGGCCGAGGGAGCGATTCGCGCGATTCGTGATGGTCTGAATATTTATACGCGGATGGACGGGATTGAACGGCTGCGGCGAGCGATTGCGGGGAAGGTGGAACGGACGCTGGGGATCACCGTCGATCCCGAGCGCGAGATTTTCATAACGAACGGCGTGACGGGGGCGTTTCAGGCGGGCGTGATGGCGCTGCTGAATCCGGGCGACGAGGTGCTGCTGTTTGAGCCGTTCTATGGGTATCACGCGAGTACGCTGCGGTCGATCCGGGCGGTGCCGGTGCCGGTGGCGCTTGCCGATCTGGACTGGACGCTCGATGTGGCGTCGGTGCGGGCGGCGGTGACGCCGAGGACGCGGGCGATGGTGATCAATACGCCGTCGAACCCGGCGGGGAAGGTGTTTACGCGAAAGGAGCTGGAGGCGCTGGCGGAGATTGCCGAGGAGTTTGATCTGTTTGTGTTCACGGATGAGATCTATGAGCACTTCATTTATGGCGGGGCGAAGCACGTGAGTCCGGCGACGATTCCGGGGATGCGGGAGCGGACGATTCTGATGTCGGGGTTTTCGAAGACGTTTTCGGTGACGGGATGGAGGGTGGGATATCTGATCGCCGATGCGAAGTGGGTGCCGTCGATTGGGTACTTTCACGACCTGACGTATGTGTGTGCGCCGGCTCCGCTGCAGCAGGGATGCGCAGATGGGGTGGAGAAGCTGGGGACGGAGTTTTATGAAGGGCTGGCTCGGGAGCATGAGGAGAAGCGCACGATGATCGTCGATGCGCTGCGCGATGCGGGGATGCGGCCGCATGTTCCGGATGGAGCGTATTACGTGCTGGCTTCAGCGGAGAATCTGCCGGGGGCCACGGCGGCGGAGAAGGCGAGGGCGCTGCTGGCGAAGACGGGTGTGGCTTCGGTGGCGGGGTCGGCGTTCTTCCGGCCGGGAAAGGGTGAGGATCTGCTGCGGTTTTGCTTTGCGAAGAAGGATAAGGATCTGGCAGAGGCTTGCAGAAGGTTGCGGGCGCTGGGGTCCGGAGCGTGAGCGGCTTCTCTGAGGTTAAGCGGATCGAAGCCGCGATCAAGAACAAAAATGGGAAGGAGCTCGAATGGTCGCTGTGGTACTGCAGAATGCGGCAGGCTGTGCCCTCGGCGCGACCTGCGGACTTGAAGTACTGGAGCGGGATTGAGGCCCTGGTGAAGGAGACGCTTGCGCCGCCAGTGGCCGCAAAGGTGTATCCGGCGCGGAAGAAGAAGCCGAATCGTGGACTGGGCCTGAGTCCGACAGGATCGGAGATCGAAGGGTCTGACGAGGTGTAGGTGTTTTTGCGGCTCGCCTCGCACGGTTGGAACCGTCTCTGTAAAATATCGAATTGCACCAGAGGAGACTGTATGGCATCGGTAATGTCAGGAATTGCGGCGTTGAAGGCAACACACCAGCAGCTGAAGGCGAAGATGGATAGTACGGTGGAGGACTTCCGTGGACATCTGCTGTCGGCTCGGACGGGGCGGGCGAATGTGCATATGCTCGACCATATCAACGTGGACTACTACGGTACGGACACGCCGGTGGCGCAGATGGGGCAGGTGAGCACACCGGAGCCGACGCTGATTCTGGTGCAGCCGTACGACATGGGGATGGTGTCGGCGATCGAGAAGGCGATTCGCACGTCGAACGTGGGGCTGAATCCGATGAGCGATGGCAAGGTGATTCGCGTGCCGGTGCCGCCGATGACCGAGGAGCGCCGCAAGGACGTGGTGAAGCAGCTGAACAAGACGCTGGAGGACCACAAGACGGCGATTCGGAATATCCGGCGGGACGGGAACGATCAGATCAAGAAGGCGGCGAAGGACAAGCTGATCTCGGCCGATGACGAGAAGCGGGCGAGCGAAGAGGTGCAGCAGTTGACCGATGCGGAGATCAAGCGGATTGAGGATATGTGCAAGGCGAAGGAAAAAGAGATTATGACGGTCTGACTACTGCGCGTAGGGCGGGAAGCGCCTTCGGCGAAAGAGAACGGGGTCGAGCTTAATGGCTCGCCCCTTTGCTTTTTGTGGGGATTCCGGCGAAATGCTGGTTCTTCGTTACGCTCAGAATGGCAAGAGTTTTTTGCAGCGATACGAAAATGCGGCGATAGAAAAAATTTTGGCGATACGGGAGTTGTTTTCAGACGCCCTGATAGACGTAGCCGATGAAGGCTGCGGGTTTTTTGCCCCACTTTTCATCGTAGGCGGCGGTGGGTTTGGCGGCGATGGTTTCGTCTAGGGACTTGCCTTCTTTTTTTAGTTTGGCGACGTTGTCGCGGGAGCCGACGAGCATGTCGCGGAATTCGGTGAGTTGGGCTTTGTTGCCGAGCGGGCCGTGGCCGGGGATGATGATGGTGTCGGCGCCGGCGGTGGCGAGGTTTTGTTCGGTGGCCTGAATCATGCCGTTGATATTGCCTCCGCTGGAGTAGTCGATGAAGGGGTAAAAGCCGTTCCAGAAGGTGTCGCCGCAGTGGAGGATGTTGGCCTCGGTGAAGTGGACGGACAGGTCGGTGTCGGTGTGGGCAGGGTCGTAGTGGGTGAGTTTGAGGGTGCTGGTGCCATCGGACAAGTGGCGATAAGTATTAAGGAGGATGGTGGGGAGAGCGCCGATGGGAGCGGGCGGGATGATGGCGTTGTAGGCGGCGATGTTCTGGGTGGAGGACATACGATAGCGGGTGTTCTCGTGGGCCCAGATAGTGGCGCCGGCAGAGTGCATCCAGTCGTTGCCGTCGGTGTGGTCGAAGTGCCAATGGGTGTTGATGAGGACCTGAATGGGGTCGGAATTGATGGCAGCGAGGGCGGCGGTGAGTTGGGGCTGGCAGGAGGCGTAGCCGGAGTCGACGAGCAGCTTGCCTTCTTTGGCGGTGAGGACGGCGATGTTGCCGCCGGCTCCGCCGAGGAAGGTGACGTTGCGACGGAGAGGGGTTGCGGTGATCTTGTTGTTGGCGTTGGCGGCGCGAGCCTTGGTGAGGAAGTCTTGAGGCTGTTGCGCAAGGAGATTGCGGGGAACAAGAGGGGCTGCGGCGGCAGCTGCGCTGATGGCCAGGAACCGGCGGCGGGAGATCGCGTGGAGCGACTGGGTCATGAGAATTGTCCTTCGCACGTAGAAGATACATGCATGGGTTGGCGATTGAAAGATCGAGCGGGAGTTTTTGGGTTATGTTTTGAGAAACTGTGCCGATAGGAGAAGAATGCACTTTCTGTGCACGCTGCACGAATTCCTGAGTGGGAGCGGAACCGTGGACGAATCTGGAGAGTATCAGGAGAAGCGGATAGCCGCGCAGGAGGGCGTTATCGAGCGGAGGCAACATCCTCGCTACGCTGTGGATGCGTGGGCAGAGGTGATGGTGAAGGATGGAACGATGCTGTTTCGTGGGCGGGTGCTGGATGTCAGCGTGGGTGGATGCTATATCGAGACGGAGGCGAAGCTGAAGCTGGCTCCGGGCACGCCGGTGGAGATGGTATTTCGGGTGAACGATAGTGTGTTTCGTTGTGATGCGATCAGCAGGATGGTGAGGGCCAGGGGTGCCGGTTTTCTGTTTGCGAATCAGGAGGCAAGGATGCAGCGGGAGCTGGAGAGGCTGATACAGGACCTCGATGGGGGAGAGCAGCCGTTATAGGTTATGTAGTCTTGCGGGCGTAGTAGAAGTCGTAGACGATGGTCCATGTCTTGCCGCCGTCGGTTGACTGCTCCTGAAGCTGCCGGACGTGATCCGGATCTACGTTGAAGACAGTGAAGCGTTGCTGAACCGGTTCGCCTTTTGGGGCCGGGGTTGTGACCGGTGAAACGCAGCGCGCCATCCTGATAGACGCCTTCGTCATACTCCTGCCGGCTGCCTGAGGCGTCGACCCAAAACTGCTTCCACGTTTTATTCCAGGCGTCGTAGTTGTTGAAGCTCTGGCCTGTGCCGCCTCCAGCGCCGGTCCAGCTTTCGAGGATGACGCAGTCATTGAGGATGCGCTTGATTGAGCTGTCGCCGACCTTGGGGCCATTTTTTGTGGTGACGGTCCATTCCCCTACCCAGAAGTCGAAGGCCCGGTGCGGAGCGTCGGCGCAGGGGTGGAGAATGAGGTCGTCCTGCGCGAGGATGGCCTTGAAGCGGGGAGTGGAGCGTACGGGATCGAAGACTTTGTCGTCGAGTTTGGGGCCGAGCGCGACTCCGTTCGTCATGGCGAGTTCAAGCTGGGCGAGGGCCGCTTCGTCGTTTTGCAGTGTCATATAGGAGCGAGCGCGACGGTAGGTGAGGAGGGCCGGTGGTACGCCGTTCTTTTCTGCCCGATCGTAATCGGCAAGGGCGGTGCGGTCGTCGTGGGCGAGGTCGGCGACATTACCGCGTTTGATCCATGCGGCAGCGCTTGCGGGATGTTCTTTGAGGTAGCTTTCGAGGGTTGCAGTAGCGGCTGTGAGGTCGTCTGCGTCGATCTGCTTTTGCGCTAGATCGAGTTCGGCGGTTTGGGCTGAAAGGACGTGGCCCAGCGCGAGGATGGCCGTGATCGCCGCGAAGTTGATTCTGCAGGTAGGCTTTCTGAACATCTTCCCCTCCTGCTATTTCTGATTTACCAACGTCAAGCTCGTATCAAGAAGAGAAGAGTAGACGTTATGCAGGGCGGGGCGAATGAAATTGTGACCAGTTGCTATGTGGTGTGATCGACGACGATCTTCCAGCCGTTGTCTGTGTTCTCGAAGACGAGGGAGAAGAGGCCTTCAGAGTTGCCGCCCTCTTTTTTGCCTCGTTCGAGGCGATATTTTCCGGTGACCACGGCGAAGTTCTCGTCGAGCGGATGCACTTCAAGGTCGGAGAAGCTGAGAGTCCCCATGGCGGCTCTGTTCGGGTAGTCGTGTTTGTACTCGTCGAGCAGGCCGGCGAAGCCGCGGAAGATCTGGTGGGTGATGAACAGGGTGTCGGGCGAGTCTTTGAACCCGTTGACGTAGCCGGCGAGGTCGCCTTTGTTCCAGGCATTCTCCTGGGCGAGGAGGACCTTGATAATGTTGAGCTCCTGGCGCGATGCGGTGTGGAGAGGATCCTGTTGCGCGAGCAGAAGGGCGGTGGGCAGAAAGAGGGCGAGGCTCAGTGCGGCGTGACGAAGGGAGAAGCGAAACGGCATAAGGGGTCTCAGGGGGAGAGCTGGTTTGTTTGGCGGTACGGTGGAGAGCTGTCTCATAGAACGTGTAGTAGGTCTGGTCGGATTGATAGTAGCCGATCAGCGTGCTTGTGGTAAGAGATTATGAAGAGTCGCGCGGGCGAAACATAGCTGCAAAAGGGCTTACAAAGGACTAGTAAAAGAACTAGGGATGGTCGCGGGGAGGGTACTCCTGGCGGGGTTTTATGCCGGCGGTAGGGGTAATCCAGATGACGGTGACGAAGGCGACGAGGCCCAGTGCCATCTTCGGATGCTGGAAGGCGAGCGGGATTGCTACGACGTAGACGAACAGCGAAAGATAGTTCTTGCGCTCAACGGCGGTGTCCTCTGCCTCGAGTTTGCCTGCGTGGCGCAGGCGGCGGCCTATTGCGAGGCGCAGGAGGAGGAAGCTGAAGCCGGTCAGAATCATGGAAGCGATATAGATGGCAACCGAGAAGGAGTCCATCTTCTTTTCGAGAACATAGGAGGTAAAGAAGGGAAGGAGCGAGAGGCAGAAGAGGAAGCCGAGGTTGGCGTAGAGGATGAGCTCGTCGGCCTCATCGGTGCGGTGGACGAGGTGGTGGTGATTGACCCAATAGATCGCAGTGAAAGCAAATGAGATGAGATAGAGGCAGAGGGTGGGGAGAACGGCGCGAAGGCCGGCGAGGCCGTCCTGGTGGGGAACTTTGAGCTCGAGCACCATGATGGTGATGATGACGGCGATGACTCCGTCGGAGAACGCTTCTAGGCGAGCTGGAGTGGCGACGTGATGGGCCATGGGTGTTTGTTACCGGTCTGTCGTTCGTCTTGGCAGAAGCATACAACGGCGATTGTGCGAGGGAGGGATCGAAGGTGCACTAGAATCATGGTATGGCAACAACTTCCACTGAACCGGGGACGCGTTTGGATGCGATGAAGGTTGTGCATGCGGTTTGTTCGCATGACTGTCCGGACTCGTGCGGGGTGTTGGTGACGGTGGACGAGGCCACGGGCCGGGCGGTGAAGATGCAGGGCGATCCGTCGCATCCGGTGACGCGGGGGTTTTTGTGTGGGAAGGTGGCGAAGTATCTGGACCGGGTGTATTCGCCGGACAGGCTGCTGTATCCGATGCGGCGGCGGGCGGGTGTGCCGAAGGGGCCGCTGGCACAGGGGCACGAGGTCGAAGCGTTTGACCGGATCTCCTGGGACGAGGCACTGGATGAGGTTGCGGAGAGGCTCAAGAAGATCGCGGCGGAGTTTGGGCCGGAGAGCGTGCTGCCGTACAGCTATGCCGGGACGATTGGGAAGCTGGGATACGGGTCGATGGACCGGCGGTTTTTTCACCGGCTGGGCGCCTCGCAGCTGGACCGAACGATCTGTTCGACCGCGGGCGGGGCGGCGCTACTTAGCGTGTATGGGGTGAAGCTGGGGACGCCGCCACAGGACTTTGCCCATGCTGGACTGATCATTGCCTGGGGCGCGAACGTGCATGGGAACAACGTGCACCTGTGGCCGTTCATCGAGGAGGCCCGCCGGAACGGGGCGAAGCTGGTGGTGATTGATCCTTACCGGACGCGCACGGCGGCGCTGGCCGACGAGCATCTGGCGATCAATCCCGGGACCGATGCGGCGCTGGCGCTTGGGATGATGCATGTGATTCTCAACATGGGGCTGGAGGATCGGGAGTACATTGCGCGGTGTACGACGGGGTTTGATGAGTTGAAGGCGCATGCGCTCGGGTCGAAGTATTCGGTGGAGAAGGTCGCGGCAGCTACGGGGATCTCTTCTGAGACGATTGTGCGGCTGGCGCGGGCCTATGCGACGGCAGGGCGCGAAGATACAAAGGGTCCGGCGGTGATCCGGTTGAACTATGGCATTCAGCGGAGTGAGAACGGCGGCACCGCGGCGCGGGCGGTTTGCATGCTGCCGCTGTTGACTGGGGCGTGGAAGTATAAGGGCGGCGGTTTGCAGCTTTCTACTTCGGGGTCGTTTCCGTTCAACGACGGGGCGCTGCAGATGCCGGAGCTGATGCGGGCGAGTCCTCTGGGACGGGCGGCGCGGGTGGTGAATATGAGTCTGCTGGGGCAGGCACTGACTTCGCTGGGCAGTAAGGCTGGCGACGGGCAGCCGGTCAAGGCGCTGTTTGTCTATAACTCCAATCCGGCGGCGATCGCTCCGAACCAGAACGATGTGTTGCGCGGGATGCGGCGGGAGGATCTGTTTACTGTGGTGCACGAACAGTTCTTTACCGATACGGCGGACTATGCGGATGTGCTGCTGCCGGCGCCGACGTTTCTCGAGGTGAAGGATGTGCAGGGGGCTTATGGGCATCTGTTCACGCAGGTGAGCGAGCGGGCGATTGCGCCGTTGGGCGAGGCGAAGAGTAACGTCGCGCTGTTTGGCGAATTGGGGCGGCGGATGGGATTTGAAGAGGCTTGTTTTGACGATCGCGAGGATGCGCTGATCGATCAGGCGCTCGAGACGAACGATCCGTGGTTTGATGGAATCACGCGAGAGCGGCTGGAGCGCGAGGGGCATGTGCCGTTGCAGCTGCCGGTGAATACGGAGGGCGAGGTCTTGCCGTTCAGTACGGCGGAGTGGTTCAGGACGCCGAGTGGACGGGGCGAGTTGGTGCCGGTCCCGGTATTTACAGCTCCGGCGGAGTCGCGGGCTCATGCTGCGGAGGGGGAGTATCCGCTGGAGTTTCTTCCGCGCAAGGCGGACAACTATATGAACTCGACGTTTGCGAATCTTCCAGCGCATCAGCGGATGGAGGCGCGGACGGCGGGTGTGCTGGAGATGCATGGGACCGATGCGGCGGCGCGGGCGATCGTGACCGGGGATGAGGTGGAGGTGTTCAACGGCCGGGGCAGCGTGTCGCTGAAGGCTTTGGTGAATGCTCAGATTTCGGCAGGAGTGGTGGCGGCGCGACTGGACTGGAACAAGCTGTCGGTTGGCGGAGGGAATGTGAATGCGTTGACCTCGGAGACGCTGACCGATCTTGGCGGTGGACCTACGTTTTACTCGACGCTGGTTGAAGTGAGGAAGGTATGCAGATAGCGACACGATTGCGCGATGAGGACAAAATGGACGCTGTGCTGCCTGGGTTAAAGGAAATAGAGAGTGCCGCGCGGTTGATCTATCAGACGATGCCGGCTACGCCGCAATATAGCTGGCCGCTGATCAATGCTCGAGCCGGCGCCGAGGTGTGGGTGAAGCATGAGAACCATACCCAGGTGGGGGCGTTCAAGGTTCGGGGCGGGCTGGTCTATATGGACTGGCTGCGGCGAGAGCGGCCGGAGGTGAAGACGGTGGTCTCGGCCACGCGCGGGAACCATGGCCAGTCGATGGCGTTTGCTGCGAGGCAGTATGGGATTCGCGTGGTGCTTGTGGTGCCGTTCGGCAACAGCGTGGAG
>Ga0210406_10006129_pt1 | contig 12499 bp, 13 predicted proteins | sample IncBWC30MmetaG_FD_155454 | JGI IMG/M metagenome (GOLD analysis project Ga0210406, IMG submission 155454) | Forest soil microbial communities from Barre Woods Harvard Forest LTER site, Petersham, Massachusetts, United States - Inc-BW-C-30-M | ecosystem: Environmental > Terrestrial > Soil >...
GCGTGGCTTATTTCATTGATAAGGAAGTTCTGGAAGTTCGCGACCTGCAAAATCCCACTCGCTTGGCACGCGTGCGCATCGGCCTCGGAGCCGTTCAGTGGGCCGAGGACGAAACCTATCTACTCGTCAAGCGCTCGCCGGAACGCAAATCCGGCGACCTGGTATGGATTCCCTTGCCGCCTCTGGCAAATGTCGGGAATCTGCATTCCGATCAGATTCCTGTGGCCCAGCCGGATCCGATTGCAATTTTGCACGGGCTGACTTTTCGCGATTTTGCCATTTCCCCGAACGGCGGCACGCTCGCGGTAGTCCCTCCCGGCAAACGAAACCTGCTGCTCTTCCCGCTCCCCCCGCACTAACCGCGTTGTTAGACAAGCTGGTCAGTAATCTTGCACAGGTCTAGTGAGGGATCTTGCGGGAATGCTCCGAATTGGCTGCCTACGCTGACGGGGCGAAACTCGCGGCTGCGTCCGATACTGTCGCAAACGTGGGAACAATTTTATTCACTTTGGTCTGATCCAAGATCCGTGCGATCACCGGAGGCGCGCAAGCCAGCCGCAAATCCCCGCCAACACTCTTCAGTTTTCTAAAGCACCGCACCACCGCTCCAATCGCCGCGCTGTCCATGGTCGAGACAGCGGACAAATCCAGGATCAGCCGCGTCTGTTTTCCCTCCACCAGCGAATTCACTTCGCTCTCCAGCAAGCTGCACTCAGCGCCGCAATGCACGCTGCCCGCAATCGCGATTGCGGTCATACCGTCCCCGATTTCCTTCCTGGTAAGCTGCATGTTCTCGCTAGTTTACTCTCACCGTGTTCCAGACAAAACGATTTAACCGCTCGCCGCGCCTACAGTCTGACTTGCGAATTCGTGCCGCAGAAATTCTAGGCCTGCGCGCTCGAGTTGAATCCCGTGGCCGCTTCGCCCACACTCTTGAAATTAGGAATGAGTTTATCCAGCTTGGTGAGTTTCAGGCTGTAATCCACCATCGGTTGCGCGCACGCCATGCGCAGCCCGCCGCCGGCCTTTTTCAGCTTGGTTAGGCAGCGCACCAGCGCGCCGATCGCCGCGCTGTCCATGTGCGTCACGCCGGCCATATCGAAAATCACCCGGTACTCGCTCGAACCGATCAGCTCATCCACCTGCTTCTCCAGTCGCGCACATTCCGGACCGCAATGAATGCTGCCTTTGATGACTAGCGCGGTCACACCGGGCTCGATCTGCTGTTTTGTGAATTGCAGGATCATGACGCGGCTCCATCTTCTCCCTCAAACGGAAACTGCCGTATCAAACGCACACAGTCGCCCAACGCGGCAAAAATCGAACTGCCCCAGCCACAAGGCACGAAGGCAGCCGTCTTCTGGTTCAAAGACTTGTCCGCTTCCGCGTAGAAACGCATGCGCTGCCCGGTCGGCGGCACTGCGAACTCTTTTACGGTGATCGCAAAGGTGACGTCGGTCGATCCTTGCCGCTTAACCATGGAAAAATAGTGATATTGTGTAAGCTGCTCGGAAGAATCACCTTGAAGGTACACCCACTCACTCATCCGGTCGCCCCTTTGGCCCGTTTGGAATGTGGCCGGATACTAGGCCACCTCGCGCTTCAAGTCAACCGGCAGATGTGCCGTGTCGCTGCAAAATGAGAATGTCCGGTTTGTGCAAAGTAGGAATGTCCGCTTTCATGGATGGCCGAGGGCCCCATGGAAACGGAGCGAATCGCCTTGAGCCAACGAGAGCGGGACAGATTGCGCGTGCTACACGAGGTCAAGCAGAAGCAGATCACGCAGATCGAAGCCGCCAAGCGGCTGCAGATCAGCGATCGCCATATCCGTCGGCTGCTGTTGCGTCTGGGGGAACACGGCGACCGAGCAGGGATCCATGGATTACGCCGGACGAAGATCAAACCGCAGGTTAGCCGAGCGGCTGGAGCGGAGGATTTTGCGCCGGGTGCGGCAACGCTACGCGGACTTCGGACCCACGCTGGCCGCCGAGCACTTGGCCCAGGAGGGATTGCCGGTGAGCCGCGAGACGCTGCGGAAGTGGATGGTGAAGGCCAGCTTGTGGCGTCCACGCGCGCAACGCGTAAAGACCATCCATGTGTGGCGGGAGCGGAGAGCCAGTTTCGGGGAGTTGGTGATGCAGGATAGCTCCCCGTTTCGCTGGTTGGAGGAGCGTGGGCCGGCTTGTCAGTTGATTGCAGTGATCGATGACGCCACCAGCCGTTTCTATGCCCGGTTCACCGCACACGACACCACGGAAGAGAACTTGCGGACGTTTGGGGAATGGTTGCGACGCTATGGGCGTCCTTTAGCCCATTACACCGATAAAAACAGGTTGCCCTGGAATCTTACGACCGGACAAGCTGCTGCGTCCCTGCGGATGCAAGGAGTTCACCGAGCGTTGGCTGATGCAAACCTCTTGAAGAAGCTGTCGGAATTCCAGGTTGGGCGCTGATCCGCGTTTGCGACTCGAAGCGCCAATTGTTCCAGAATGGCATTGAACTGAGCGGCTGCCGCCGCATCCACAGGTTGTGACAAGTCGTCCTTTACGCCGTGATAGCGCTCTTTGTACCAGTCGTTGAAAAGTTTCTCTTGCGGGGTACCCGGCAGCCAGCCGAATTTGAAAGCCAACGACGGCACGCCTAGTTTGATGAAACTGTATTGATCGCTGCGAATGAAGCGCACGTGATCGGGTTGTTTGTCGGCCTGAACCGTCACGCCGGCCTCTTTCGCAACCGCCGTGACATCCCCGCCCAACGAAGATTCGCCCAGTCCTTGCACTTCCAGATATTTCAGGGGAAACAACGGGAGGTACATGTCCATGTTCAGGTCGGCGACGATTTTTCCCTTTACTGTGGGGTGCGATGCGAAATATTCTGAGCCGCGCAGGCCTTTTTCTTCGGCGGTGACCGCCAGAAATAAAATGGAGCGTTTCGGCTTGACGCCAGAATCGTGCATTGCGCGCGCAATTTCGATTACTGAAGCGATTCCGGAGGCATCGTCCATCGCCCCGTTGTATATGTTGTCGCCGTTCACTGGCTGGCCGATTCCCAGATGATCGAGATGCGCGCTAATCACGACAAATTCATCCTTCAAGTTGGGCTCACTGCCTGGCAGCATGCCGGCAAGATTTTCGGAATGCGCGGTGGAGCGCTTCTCAGCGGTTTTCGCGCGAATGGTGAGGCGCAGCGGGAAGTGCGGCAATGCGTTAGCAGTTCCAAGAAGTGCGGTGATTTCTTGAAAGGTGTGCCCGCTGCCTGCGAACAATTTGTCCGCGTGAGCCGGATTCATGACCATCGCGAATTTCGGCCACGGCGCGCCTGTGGTATCCAGTAGCTCCATGCGTTCGGACAATCGTGCGCCGGCGGTGCGCGCCCACGGAACTTCCTGAGTCTGCGGATTCAGGATCATCACGGTTCCCACCGCTCCCGCTTGCGCGATATTTTTCCGCCGTTCTTCTCCTGACTGATTGTGCGCTTTCACGGAAGCTGGAATCGAAGAAGGTCCGCCGGTGACGAAGACCGCGATTTTCCCTTTCACATCGATGCCTGCAAAATCGTCGTAATTCGCTTCCGGGATTTTCAGTCCATATCCGATAAAAACCGCTGGCGCTTCGACTGGAGCGGCGTTGGGTGTGGTCTGCAGAAATCCGTCTTCGCCGAACTGCACCGGCTCCGCTTTTCCGTTTCGAATGAACTCGAGCGAACACTGCGGCTCATCAAGTTGCAGCACATTCAATTCGACGGCTTGGGCGTAACCGTGAACTCCCGCCGGCTGCAAGCCGGCCCTCTGAAATTGATCGGTCACATAGGCGGCAGCTTTGGCAAAACCTTCCGTGCCGGTGCCTCGGCCTTCCAGTCTATCGTCGGCTAGATACTGGATGTGCGCCCACCAGGCTTTGCCGCGTGCGTCCCAGTCCGTGGCGGCGCGAGAGATGCCGGCGAGAAGAATTGCTACGATAAATAAGCGAGTAACGAATTTCACGTTGGCCCCCAGAAAATTTGTCGAAGACGCCGGCTTGAAGCTCGAAACCAAGACGGCGGGATAGAACCGCCCTACCAAAGCCGGAGTCAAAAACACCGCTCTGAAGGCCGGCCGCTACAACATCAAGGCGGCGGAATAATCCCGCCGCTACAAAGGCGCACGCGCCAGGGCTTTTAATTGTGCCACTTCGCGCACGGTCAGCGGGCGAACTTTTCCTGGAGGCACGTCAAGTTTCAGCGGACCAAGCTGCACCCGCTTGATTTTTTCCACCAGGAAACCGGTGTTCTGAAACATGCGGCGAATCTGACGATTGCGGCCTTCGATCAGAATCACTTCGTACCAGGGATTGGGCGCGTCTTCGAGCAAACGGATTTGTGCCGGCGAAGTTTTCACGCGGTCGCCATCTTCGAGCGTAATCATAATGCCACGCCGCAAACGCTCGATGGCCTTTTCGTCTGGCCGGCCGCTGATTTTTACGTGATAGGTTTTCGGCATGTGCGAACCGGCTTTGGTAAGTCTTTGCGCGAGTTCGCCGTCGTTAGTCATCAGCAGGAGACCTTCGCTGGCGTAATCGAGGCGGCCAACCGGATAGAGGCGCTCCCTACGATAGGACACGAATTCCATCACGGTTGGGCGGCCTTCCGGATCGCTAACCGTCGTCACATAGCCTTTCGGCTTGTTCAGCATGAAGTAAAGAAGTTGTTCGGCGGGCTTCAGTGGTTTGCCGTCCACGCGAATTTCGTCCACTCGCGGATCGGCTTTGGTTCCCTGCTCGGTGACAATTTCTCCATTGAGGGTGACGCGGCCGGCCGCGATGATTTCCTCGGCTTTGCGGCGCGAAGAAATTCCAGCGGCAGCCATAATTTTTTGCAAACGTTCCGCAGCCATACAGACAAATCTCCAGCGAAGCCCTACTGAGTGGATGATGCGAATTTGGCGACCCGTTTTTCCTTGCCGCTCTTAAATTCGCTTCGGAACGAATCCGCTTCCTTTTGCGAAAGCAGCCGGTAGCGGCCGCGCGGAATTCCTTCCACCGTCAATGCGCCGAGGGCTATGCGTTTCACTTTTTCGACGGGGTGGCCTTCCTTGAAGAGCACTTTGCGCATTTCGTCTTTTTTCGAACTGCGCATGCGCACTTCGTACCAGTAATTTGCGGTGTGGCCCCGCGTCGCGTCAGGTTGACGGAGAGTTTGCATCTTCGCGCCAATCTCTTTGCCCAGGCGCTCGAGGTCGAGCCGCGTCAACATGCCTTTTACTTTCACGTGATAGACCTGCTCGACATTTTCCCAGTGTTTGAGCATGTCGGCGGCAAAGTCGCCGTCGTTGGTCAGCAGAATCAGGCCGGACGCCGAATATTCGAGATTGCCTACGGGATAAACGCGTTCCGGCATCCCGCGCAGCAGGTTGCGCAGCGTTTTGCGGCCTTCGGGGTCGGCAAGCGTGGAAACAATTTCCGGTGGCTTGTTCAGCAGCAGGTACACTTTGCGTTCTTCGGCGGCAATCTTTTTCCCAGAGACTTCGATTTTGTCGGCGCCGGTGTCGGCTTTTGTGCCGAGTTCGCGAACCGTTTTTCCGTTGACGCGGACTTGTCCGCTGAGAATGAGCTGTTCGGCGTGGCGGCGCGAAGCGATGCCAGCGCGCGCGATAATTTTTTGTAGGCGTTCTTGCATGGGTTGACTATGGTAGCTGAAATTGAGGGACGTGGCGAAAGAGCGAACAATCTGCCATAGAGACACAGAGTCGCAGAGATGGAAAGGAGTTCAAGGGTTCAAACCGAGTTGATAGTCAGTTATTCGCCGGCGGAGGCGGAGTCTGCTTTCCGTGGATCTTCGTCGAGTTCGCCGCTGGGCATGCCTTCGGAGGTGGATTCAACTTCGCGTTCGCGGAGGAATTCTTCGTCGGTTGGGGCGTGGTGAGCTTCAGCGGCAGGAACAGACCTGGCAGCCGGCCTTGCTTCACTCTTTGCATGAGCCGCAGGATCCGCGAATTCAGTCGGAACAAGTTGGTCATTTTCGGGCAAGTCTTCGGTCAGCGGGTTGGACGCGGGATGTTGAGTAGCGGTCAGGTTCTCCAAAGTGTCGGCGGCGGGCGCGGCGAGCATGGCTTCCTCGGTAGTTGGAGCTACGCCCATATCGCTGCCTAGAGCTTCGCGAGCCAGCGCTTCGAACTCCTTGAGGCTGGGCAATTCTTGCAAATCGCTGAGACCGAAACGCATCAGGAATTCTTTCGAAGATTTGTAAAGAATCGGGCGGCCCATCACTTCTTTGCGGCCTGCGGTGGTGATCAGGCGCTTATCGAGAAGCGTGGCGAGTACGCCGGAACTGTTGACGCCGCGAATTTCGGAAATTTCCGGGCCGGTGACTGGTTGCTTGTAAGCGATCACCGCGAGTGTTTCGAGCGCCGGCATCGAAAGGCGCAGCGGCGGGCGCAGGCTCTTGATGAAGCGGCGCACCACGTCGTGATGCTGCGGCTTGGTGTACATCTTGTAGCCGCCAGCGACGGCGCGAATTTCGATGCCGCGTTCTTCGACCGCGTAGTTGGCGACGAGTTCGTCGAGCGAAGTCTGCACTACCATTTTTTCTTCGCCTAACGTTAACGCCAGTTGCTCGATCGTCGCCGGCTCGTCCGCCGCGTAGATGATCGCTTCCAGGGCCGATTTGCGTTCTTCGTTGGTCATATTAGGAGTTTACAGTTCACGGTCGACAGTTGAAAGCGAAGAACAGGTGCCGGCTGAAGCCCTGTGCTATGTCGGGAAAAAGGAGCCGGTCTAAAGACCTTCCGCTTCGCAAGGCATGAAGGCTCATTTGTATTCCTCGTCGATCAGGCGCATTTCGCCTTTTTCGTCGAAGATGCTGTCGAAGGACTTGCTTTTGCGCAACAGGATTTCCCCGAACTGTTTTTCCTGCACGATGGCTACGGCTTGCAGCTTGACCATTTCCAGCACGGCTAGGAAAGCGACGATCATGGCGTGGCGCGAGAGGCAGGCTTCGAAGAATTTTACTAAATTGACGCTGGAGTCGTCGCTGGCGAGGATCTGCCCGCGCAACTGCGCGATCATTTGCGCTACGGTGAATTGTTCGTGCTGCAGCTCGATGCGCGCGACTTCTTTGCGCCGTTCGAGGACCTGCTGAAAGACCTTTACCAGATCGACGAGCGAGACGACCAGTTCGCCTTCCGTGCCTGCGTCGTTGTAGAGCGACTTGTCCGGCTTGGACCACACATTTTCTTCGATTTGCTGCTTCTGGTAAAGAAGCTGCGCAGCGTTTTTGAATTTTTCGTGTTCGAGTAGGCGCTGGACCAGTTCTTCGCGCGGGTCGGTGGTTTGCTCTTCCGGCGAACCGAGCGGATCGGGCGGAAGCAGCATTTTGGATTTGATGTAGATGAGCGATGCCGCCATGTAAATGAACTCGGAAGACACATCGACGTTTAGTTCTTCGAGCTTGTGCAGGTAGTCGAGATATTGCGAAGTGATTTTGGAGATTTGGATATCGTGGATGGACATCTCCTGCTTCTTGATGAGGTCGAGAAGCAGATCCAGAGGACCTTCGTACATCGGGATGTTGATCTTGTAGGGCGAGGCCATGTTTTAGTTTTCAGTAATCAGTTCTCAGTTTTCAGTACAACCTTTGTAGCGGCCGCTTCCTGAAGCGGGCGGCTCTTTCTTGCGCCTTCAAAAAGCGGCGGGCCTCGGAAAGCCGCCCCTACACTTCTTTCCGTTTCTTGCGCCAGCCGAAGACGGCTTCGCGAACGCGGTCCATCGTGACCTTGGCTACTTCGCGGGCGCGCTTCGAGCCAGCGTCGATCACTTCCAGAACGCGCGCAGGATTTTTTTCGTACCGCACGCGGCGTTCGCGAACAGGAGCGATCCACTCAATCAGGTGATCCGCCATTTTCGCTTTGCACTCAATGCAGCCGATGCCGGCGGAGCGGCAACCCTCGGCCGCCCACGCCAGCGTTTCCGGGGACGAGAAGAGTTTATGCCAATCGTAGACGGGACACACGTCTGGATTTCCGGGGTCGGTGCGGCGTTTGCGGGCCGGGTCGGTGACCATCACTTTTGTTTTTTTGCGGATGTCGTCGTCGGATTCGCTCAGCGTGATGGCGTTGCCATAACTCTTCGACATTTTGCGGCCGTCGAGGCCGGGGATGCGCGGCGTTTTGGTAAGCATTACCGAAGGCTCGGTTAACACCTCGTCCGTTTCAAAAACACCACGAAGTTCTTGCGGCACCTTCTCTAAATAGTTTTGACGTCCATCTCGGACCATTTGATCGCGTAACATTCGGAGTTGCGCTTGATGTCGCTCCTGCCGGCTGACTGTAGCCAATTCAGGCAGGTTCAGCGCGACAGGCAAAATCAGTTTGAGCTGACGTTCATTCAGTCCGGCTAGCTTAATGTCGTTAAACAAGGGACGGTAAATGACGTCGAAGCGGCGGACGATTTCGCGGCTTAGTTCCACGTGGGAGACCTGATCTTCACCTACGGGCACAAAGAGCGGGGTGCCGGGTTCGGAGTACATGACGATGTCGGCGGTTTGCAGGCAGGGGTAGCCGAGGAAGCCGTAGGTGTGGAGATCTTTGTTGGTCACGTTTTCGAAGGCTTCTTTATAGGTGGGGACGCGTTCGAGCCAGCCGAGTGGCGTGACCATGCCGAGAAGGAGATGAAGTTCGGCGTGTTCGGGGACGAGCGATTGCTGGAAGATGACCGATTTTTCCGGGTCGAGACCGGCGGCGAGATAGTCGGTGACGATTTCGATGGTGTTCTGCGCGACCGCGGAGGTGTCTGCGTAATCGCTGGTCAGCGCGTGCCAGTCTGCTACGAAGTAGAAACATTCGTAGGCAGGATCGTTCTGCAGGCGGACCCAGTTTTGCAACGCGCCAAAATAGTGGCCGATATGCAGTTTACCTGTAGGGCGCATGCCGCTCAAGACTCGGTTTTTCTTGTTGGTCAAAGGTTTCCTGTGTGCAGAGTTCTAGGTTGTAAGTAATAAGTTATAAGTTTTTTGCGAAACGCGCCAGTTGGGACAACGCAAACCGCAGGAGAGAATTTGCCACAGAGTCACATCAGAGCGCACCGAGACCCGGGAAAGAAAAACGAGAAGAATCGCAAGAAGCAGACGCGCGCCAGTGATCGGTCAGAGTCCGACGCGCTGGCTTCGCGTTACCACGTTCCGACGCTCTGTGATCTCTGATGACTCTGTGGCAATCCCCTCTTGCAGTTACTGCAGCAGGTCGCGGGCAATGATCATTCGTTGCACTTCGCTGGTGCCTTCATAAATGGTGATGACGCGGGCGTCGCGGTACATGCGCTCAACGTCGGTTTCGCGGGAGTAGCCGACGCTGCCGTGGATTTGCACGGCTTTGTACACGACGCGATTGGCCATTTCGCTGGCGTAGAGTTTTGCTTTGGAGGCGGCCGCGCCCATCTGCTTCCCCGAGTCTTTCAGCCACGCAGCGTAATAGGTCAGACCGCGGCCTGCTTCGAGTTCGGTTTGCATGTCGGCGATCATCCACTGGATGGCTTGAAATTCGCTGATGGACTTGCCGAAGGCGCGGCGCTGCTTGGCGTACTTGATGGATTCATCGAGAGCGCCTTGCGCCAGGCCTACTGCTTGCGCGGCGATGCCGATGCGCCCGCCATCGAGGGCGGTGAGAGCGATCTTCAGTCCCAGGCCTTCTTCACCGAGACGATTCGCGGCGGGCACTTCACAGTCGTTCATCAGGATTTCTACCGAGGGCGACGAGCGTTGGCCCATTTTGTCTTCGTGACGTCCGATTTTGAAACCTTTGAAGGTGGGTTCAACCAGAAATGCGGTGATTCCCTTTGCGCCGGCTTCGGGATTTGTCTTGGCGAAAATGATGTAGACCCCGGCGACGCTACCGTTGGTGACCCAAGTTTTTGCGCCGTTTAAGCGGTAGATATCGCCATCAGGCTTGGCGGTGGCTTGAATTCCGGCGGCGTCTGAGCCTGCCGCTGCATCGGTCAAGCAGAAGGAGCCAAGAATTTCGCCCACGGCGAGGCGTTTGAGATATTTTCGCTTTTGCGCATCGCTGCCGAATTGCAGCAGTGGCATCTGCACGGCGGAATTCGTTACGCCAAGCGCCGTGGACATTGCGGCGTAAACCCGCGCAACTTCTTCGATCATCAGCACATAAGAAACCGTGTCGAGTCCCGGACCGCCCCATTCTTCGGGCATCAGCATTCCACAGCAGCCCATGTCGGCGATTTTCTTCAGCAGTTCGAGCGGAAATTTCTCTTCGCGTTCGAGATCTTTCACCAGCGGACGAACTTCCGCCTCCATGAATTGCCGGACCGTATCGCGAATCAGCTTTTGCTGATCAGTAAGTGAGAAATCCATCCGATTGTGTTCCGATTGATGCTAACACACCGTGCCGTCTGGTCCCCGAGCAGCACTTCCATCCCGATAAAAACAACGCCGCCAGTGACCATGAGAACGCCGATTCCCTGAGAAAATAAAAGGTGCTGTTGTAATCGTTGATCGAGCCGGCTGGACACAAAAAAGGTATTTTGTCGAGCGTTCAGAAAATCTCCTAAACTTGAACTTCAAAACCATTCAGGCCTTGGGCAGGTTCATGGCTAAATATGAAAAGCAAAAGTCCGACTGCCAGGGTAAACCAGCGCGAACGTCATGAGAATTTCGTCTGGAAAACCAAGCTGCTCACAGTTTAAACAGTTCACGCAGGCGCTTGGTTTGCGTGCGGCTGACCGGCACTTCGGTTTTGTTCTTGTCGTTCATCTTTAGCACGAAGGTGGACTTGAACCACGGCACCACTTCCCTGATGTGATGGATGTTGACAAGAAACGAGCGGTGGGCACGGAAGAACGACTCCGAGGCCAGCGCATCTTCCAGTTCGTCCAGTGTGCGGTGATTGGTGGTGGCTTCGAGATCGCGCGCGATGATGGAGATCATGCCGTCGCCGATGGTGGCGAAAATGATGTCTTCGGCGTCTACCAGCACCAGTTTTTGGTTCAAGTTGACGAGAATTTTCGATGGCGCGGGCGCTGCCGCCTTGGCTGACGAATTTTTCATCACCGCCAGGCGGCTGACCAGCTGTTCCAGCCGGTCGGCCGGCGAAACTTCCGATTCGATTTCGCGACGGGCGCGCTGGATGGCTTTGGCGATGCGCGCCTTGTCGAACGGTTTCAGAACGTAGTCCACGGCGTTTACATCGAAGGCCTGCACCGCGTAGTGATCGAAAGCCGTGGCAAACACCACATGCGGAACTTCGATTTTGCGATCGACCAGTTTTTGCAAAACGCCGAAGCCATCGAGACCGGGCATCTGCACGTCCAGAAAAACCAGATCTGGAGCGTGTTCCCGGATCAGGTTGACCGCTTCGATGCCGTTTTTCCCCTGCGCGATGAGATGAATGTCCGGGAAGGCCTTTAGGAGAAAGGCCAACTCTTCGCGAGCCGGCTTTTCATCGTCAACGATAAGCGTATTGATGGGCATCGAGATTTCGCGCGTTCCAGTATAGGCACGGGCGGCGGGACGGAGCAATTGGCGGACGATAATCGAACGTCCTGGCAGACAGACAGGCCGCAGCAGTGCTTGCCCTTGCAACTCTATGCAAAAGAAAAAGTTCCGGCGGGAAATCCATTATCATCTAGCGTGCAATTCACAGCGCCGGGAGCGACCATGGGAAAAGAAACCGTCAGGCAGCCGAACAAAAAAGCCAAAATTCTGAAAAGCAAAATTATTTACGAAGGCAAGGCGTTCGGCGTGCGGCGGGACGAATTGATCGAACCGACCGGCGTTCGAACCACTCGTGAAGTCGTGACGCATCCGGGATCCGTGGTGGTATTGCCGGTACTGCCGGATGGCCGCATTGTGATGGTGCGCCAGTATCGCCACGCTACACGACAATATCTGTGGGAACTAGTCGCCGGACGGATGGAGGCGGGCGAAAATCCCAAGCAAGGCGCGCAGCGCGAACTGATTGAGGAAACCGGCTATCGGGCGAAGAAGTTCACCGTGTTTCTGGATGTGTTTCCGACTCCGGGCTTCCTGGAAGAGCGAATGTATATTTTGTTGGCCGAAGGCGTCACAGCGGGCCAAGCCGCACCCGAAGAAGACGAGAAGATCGTAATAGCCGCCTATACCCGGAAGGAACTGGAACGAATGATGCAGACGGGAAAATTAAAAGACGCCAAGTCCATTGCCGGCCTGTTGTTTTATTTTTCATTTCTTGCATAACAACTGACACAATCACCGACCTAAACCGTTTAAAACGATTTTTCACTGCGAAAAACTCTACAGAAAACTTATAAGGTTGTCGCGAGTTCTATTGACTGGGAGTTCCGTTCTGATACACTCCGCCCATTCCAGTTCTGTTTGGTTTTGGTTCGCTAGCGTACCAATCCGGCATGTCTGGAATCTTTTGTACCATTCGTTTCAATTCAGGGAGGACGAAAGCGGTGCAAGGAACGGTAAAGTGGTTCAACAATTCGAAGGGCTATGGCTTCATCGGTCGCGCGGATGGTCCGGATGTTTTTGT
>Ga0210406_10006130_pt1 | contig 12499 bp, 8 predicted proteins | sample IncBWC30MmetaG_FD_155454 | JGI IMG/M metagenome (GOLD analysis project Ga0210406, IMG submission 155454) | Forest soil microbial communities from Barre Woods Harvard Forest LTER site, Petersham, Massachusetts, United States - Inc-BW-C-30-M | ecosystem: Environmental > Terrestrial > Soil >...
CCCGCTGGCGAAGTTCCAGAGGACATTTCCGGTTGCCGCGTCCAGTGCGTACATCTGTCCTGAATTGGACCCGGCATACATGACGCCGTTCGCAACGCTTACCGAGCCTCTGTCAATGGTGTTGGCAGTGGGATCTGCTGTCTGCCAAAGGATCTTGCCAGTGGCGACATCCAGAGCGCTCCATGCACCCCAGGTTATGTGCTGTCCCGACGGCACCAAGGTGTAAGCGAGATGATCGCTATTCGCGATAGCAACATAAATTCGCTGACCATCGGTGGCCGTACCCCACTCGATGCCTCCGAGTGAAGCGCCCGGCCCGACCGGTGTGCTCCACACGATGCTGCCGTCGTCGGGGTTGAGTGCCCAGAAGATGCCGCTCTTCTGGCCAAAGCCAACAATATTGCCCACCAGGTTTGGTCCTGATCCGCCGAAATCGAAATCGGGGCTGGTGGGTACAGGACAGTTGGCCTTGGGTCCCGTGGGACTAACGCATGCCACTGTCCAGGTATCAAAGCCCTGCAGCCTCTTGGACCACTTGATCTGCCCTGTCTTCAAATCCAATGCCAGTGCGGTGTCGAAGAAATCATCGGCCGCGGTGCAGTTCGCCAGCGGAGTCGCGTTCTGGCAAGCTTCTACATCCGCGGGTGCGGTGTAATTGTTTCCAGTGCCGATGAAGAGCAAGCCGCGCTTTGCATCAATCGCAGGCGGTTGCCAAATCGCGCCGCCGCTATATCCCCCGGTCTGTCCCCCGTTCTCGGGCATGTCGAAGGTTTTCCAAAGCATCGCCCCGCTCTTCTCATCGAGCGCCACCATGCTGCCGCGAAACGTGCAGCATGGATATGTTGGATCCGTCGCCAGACCTTCTTCGCTCGAAGAAACTCCGATGTACACAACTCCGTCGAAGACTACCGGAGATCCGGTAATGACTGCCGCCGGATGAGTTTCCACCTGCGTAATCCACTGCACTGTTCCGGTTTCGCGATCCACCGAGATCACGTTTGCGCCTTTGTGCACCAGCTTGGAATTCAGGATGTCTCCAATGATTACGTGGTTTGCATCGACGGCAGGGCTAACGCGGGAGATAGCGCCTTCGACGCCGTCGTACTCGGAGATCTTGTGAGACCAGATGAGCTGGCCGCTGTCCTTCTTGACTGCGAAGAGATTGCCGGCCCAATCCGGGAAGTACACCGCGTCACCGTCCACGGTAGGCGTAGCGGAAACATCGCCACCCGTTGTGAACACCCATTTTGTGCTTAGACCTTTGACATTGTTTGGACCGATCAAGTGTTCTGCCGGCTGGCTCCAGGTATTTGCTAGATTCTGTCCGGCTATTGGCCACTGTCCGGATTGGGACTCAGGCGATTGGCCTTGCGCTCTCAAGCCCGCGGCTAACGAAACGAACAAAAGGATACTGACCAGTGCCGTCTTTGCCGGCCACATGCCATGAATTTTCCTGACCATTTTTATTGTTCTCCTTAATTTCGTGCAGTCACGCACACCTCTACTCATGCATCTCCAGTGGCTGGAATGGAGGAACTACAGCTTCTGCTTGAATTCGAAACAACTTGTCGGCTGGTTCTCTGTGAGAAGGAAAACGCACACACACTCAGAGCTGACCAATCCAGTCACTGGTGTTGAACTCTCAATGGTTTCGGTGCGCGGAATTGAAGCGCCCTTCGTCTTGATCTGATTGCTTTTTCAGCGGTTTGCCAGGAATGGATATTGAGTGCCCGCTCGGGCGATCTGAGGGAAACCAACAAGCGCCGTTACCATCCTCCCGTACTGCTTTTTCATTATTTCTCCTTTGCGAACGTTTTTGCCGGCTATTGCGGGCGCGCTTAAGGGTTTTATTAAGAGAAGAGGGCTTAGCACGTGTTTAGAACAACCATCGTCAAAACGTTTCACGTAGCGTTGGATGTGATGTTCGCTACAGCGCGTTACAGAATCGCATGTAAACGTTTTGTCGCCTGCGGCGAACAATTCTGACAAATTCGACTTTCAAGTTTGGCAGCGAAACTTTTATCGGCGGGCCCTCTTACCGGCGAAAAACGCGTTTAGCGATTCTGGTTTGCAAGCGAGCGTCAAAAATTCTTCCTCACAGATTGGCCCGCCAGCGAGTCGCGAGATTGAGGACCATTGCGGAAGCGGCGTTGGCGCGGTGATGTTCTGGTGTGACTTGGGAAGCGGGATCCTTCAGACGCTGTGCCGCGGTCTTCGAGATTTCGCCACAACACCGGGGGTACCCTCAAACTTGCCAGCAAATAGGAACTATAATTCCTATTCCTTCATACATCTGCCACTACCGGAGGCCTACATCCCCAGCTTTCTCATTCCGAGCGGAGCGGGCCGATTTCTTCCTCACACTCGCGCAGTCGAGGAACCTCGCCACAATTCGAAATTTACCGCTGCGCGGCCCGCCGCATACTCTGCTCACCGTCGTTCTCCAGCATTTATGAGAAACTCTCTGCCATGACCGCCAACCCCCTCCACCTCGACGTCAACCCACAGATCGAATGCGCGCGCACTCTTGCCGCACGCTTTTACACCGACCCAGCCATTCTCGCAATCGAGCGCGACAAAATTTTTCGCCGCACCTGGCAACTGGTTGGCACCCTCGATCATCCGTGCGGCGAAGTCCCCGGTGGAGGCACGAATACCGTCAAGAAAACCATTTCCGATCCGGAGACTTATTTCACTGCCGACGTTGCAGGCGAACCGCTCTTGGTAGTGCGCGACAAACAGGGAACTCTCCGCGCTTTCAGCAACGTTTGCCGGCATCGCGCCGGACCCATCGCTCTCGGCAGCGGTTGTAAAAGTGTCATGCGCTGCCAGTATCACGGCTGGACTTACACGCTTGATGGCCGCCTCATCGGCACTCCCGACGTCGAAGGTGTGGAATTTTTCGATCGCAGCACCATGGGCATGGTTCCGATGCGCCTCGAAACCTGGGAAAAATTTATTTTCGTCAATTTCGATCCAAACGCCGAAAGTCTCTCAACCTATCTCGGAAAAATTCCAGAGCAGGCGCGTGGCTTCCAATTCGCCGGATTGCAATCCGCCGCACGCCGCGACTACGTCATCAATTGCAATTGGAAGGTCTACGTTGACAACTATCTCGAGGGCTACCACATTCCCATCGCACATCCCGGCCTGATGCGCGAAATCGATTACGCGCACTACCGCACCGACACATTTCGTTACCATTCACAGCAGTTCGCGCCAATTCGCGCCATGAAAACCGAAGACTCAGGCGAACGTTTTTACGCGCCAGGAACGGGTTTACAGCAAGCACTCTATTTCTGGATTTTTCCGAACCTGATGCTCAACATCTATCCCGACAATATTTCCACAAACATCATCGTGCCGCTCTCGACCGAAAAAACCCTCACGATTTTTGAATGGTTTTTTCACGATGCCGATCAACCGAAAACCCGCGAACGCATCGAACGCGCCATCGCCTTCAGCGACGAAGTCCAGCAGGAAGACATCACGCTCTGTGAAAACGTGCAACGCGGCCTGTGCTCTTCCACCTACGACCGCGGCCGCTACTCCGTCAAACGCGAAAACGGCGTCCACCACTTCCACATGTTGCTAAGCGAGTTTCTGGGCAAAGCAGCACCCAGCGATCAGCGCCAAGCGGACAATGCGGCGGGATGCTCGTGAATTTCGACTCTTCCTGTAGCAGCGGCAGCATTTATCCCGAGCGATCGGAACGTCACTGCTCGTTCTTTTTTGAGCGTGACGGCGACACCCATCCTGATGCGTCGGGATGCTGCTCTTTCTTCTGTGGCGGCCGCCTTCTGATGCGGGTGGTTTTCAGTTATGGCTTTGCCGGAGCCGCTGTCGACGGAGCGGGCGCGGTCTTATTGAAATCGAAATTCACCTTGGGAGCCGTGCGCGCGCCTTCTTCGGTTTTGAAATAAGCGTCGTTGCGCGTGAAGCCACTCATGCCGGCGACCAGGCTGCTGGGGAAAAGTGAAATGTAGGTGTTGTAGTCCTGCACCGCTTCGTTGTAGCGGCGGCGCTCGACGGCGATGCGGTTTTCCGTTCCGGCAAGTTCGTCCTGCAGGCGCAGGAAATTTTCGTTGGACTTGAGTTGCGGATAATTCTCCGTAATCACCAGCAAACGGCTGAGCGCGGAATCGAGCGCTCCATTCGCCGCGATTTTATCGGCGGGAGTTCTCGCCCCGATCAACGCGGAACGCGCTTGTGCGATTTCGCCGAATACTTGTTCTTCGTGAACGGCGAAACCTTTTACGGTCTGTACCAGATTAGGAATCAAATCGGCGCGGCGCTGCAGAACGACATCCACTTGCGCCCACGCGGCGTTGACGGCTTCGCGCTTAGTGGCCATCTGATTGCGCCGCCCAACGAACGAGCTGCCCAGAATGAGGGCCAGGATCAGCAGAATGACGAGGATGACTAAACCGATTTTCATGAATCTTCTCCTGTGCGCCGGTTAAACCGGCGAGGTGTAGCGAATCTAAAAGTCATACGAAAGTGAATCAGCGGCCCACATCGGCCCCGAGTCATGCGGAGCCGCTCGCAAGAGCGGCGTCGAAGCGTTGACAGGGGGAACGTGCGGGCCGGGTATTCCGCCGCGTAAGTTCGTATCTCCGGGATGCCGTGGTAGGCGGACACATCCGGTACTACGCTGCGCCCATGAACCACAACGCGCTGTGCATCTTTCGGGTCCACGTGGGATGGCTCTGGCACCGCATGCGGCGCTTTATCACTCGCTGGCTGCCTCCGCCTTCCGTCTGTCATCCCTATCCCCTGCGCCGCATGGGCGTCATCACCCAAGGCAAGAGCCGGATGCCGGAATCCCGCTTGTCCGGATCCGTGGAAGGGGTTATGAGCGATCATGATTCCTACTCCGACTTTCAAATCCTTTGCGATTTCTCGTTCGACACGGAAAACCAGTGAAATTGCACATCACAATTTTTGTTTTTTGACGCGTTGCCATTCGTGTTTGGGAACCAGAGCGTCGAGCGCGTGAATTACAAATTCCACGGCTTCGAGATACTTGCCATAAGCACGCATGATTTCGGAGTGTGGGTGGTTGTCGCGCAGTGCGCGGCCGAGTTCAAAAACGGAAGCCTCCGCGCCAGTCAATTCTTCGATGCGCTGATAGACGGCGCTTTTATCCGATGGAGAATCTTCGCCGAGCGCGATCAAAACGTGGCGAAGCAGCACGGTAATGCTGGAAATGGATTTGCCGTAAATTTCGCGCAACAGCTGCTCGCTGTCGAAAGCGCGCAAGAAATGGTCGCGCAGTTTCTGCAACGCGGTGCGCAGTTCGTGCTCCACTTGCGCACGATGCAGATTCATCGGAACTTCGATGCTCGCAACCGGATCGTCGCCAAAGAGCACGCGATGCGCTTCGCCAATGTCGAGCAATTCGATAGCGAACACATCGGCGGAGTGCAGCAGTTCTTCCTTTGTGAAAATGCGCGGAGCCGGTTCGCGCAATTGTCCGCTCCACCAGCGCACCACGCCAGCGATGCGGGAAAGTTCCGCGGCCTTCGCGGATTTCAGCACGCACAAAAGATTCAAATCCGATTTGTGAGTGTGAAAATCGCCGCGCGCCGCCGATCCATACAACACCACCGATTGCAGATTGTCTCCCGCGGCTTCCTGCAGCCTGCGTACGACTTCGGTTAGTTTTTCTTCGCGTGCCAGCATGCCATCCTTCTTTAGCCCAGGGTTTGCAAGTACAAACCCTGAAACCCGATCTACGCAACTTCATCTACGCAAAATCGTTGTGCGATATTTCACCAACTGCCGGAAGCCCCGCCACCGCCGCTCGATCCGCCACCAAATCCGCCAAAGCCTCCGCCACTATCGCCGCCTCCGCCTCCACCAAAGCCTCCGCCTCCCCAATCACTACTGCCTCCGCCACCCCGGCCCCCGCCCCCACTCAGCAGGAACGGCAGTATCCACAAACAACCATTTATGCAGCCGGCGCCGCGTCCCCCCGGACCGCGGGCGGCCGCGGAACGGAAAAGTTGCGACGCGAAGAAGACAAAAATGAGTAAGGCAAAGACGAGATTTAGCGGGGAGCCACGTGCCGGCCGCGGATTCGAAGCGGGACGCGCACGAGCGGGCGGCTGGCCGGAGAGTGTGACGCCCTTGTCGTCGGCGATATATTTTGCCAGTTGCCATGCGGCGATTTCGATCGCGGAGCCATAATCATTTTGCCGCAGAAAGGGAACCATGGCACGGCCGGCATCGCCGGCACGGGCGTCATTGATAATCGGTTCGATGCCGTAACCGACTTCGATTCTGTATTTGCGGTCGTCGGGAGCGAGGAGTAGCAGAACGCCGGAACTTTCTTTTTTGGAGCCGACGCCGAGGTGTTTGAAAAGATCGACGGCGTAATCTTCCACCGGGCGGTCGTCGAGCGATTTGACGGTGACGATGGCCATTTGCGCGCCGGTTTTTTGTTCAAGTTCGGTGCAGAGCGCTTCGAGGCGTTGCTTGGAAGATTGCGGAATGACTCCGGCGAGATCGGTGACGTAGGCGGTGGGCGAAATCTTGTTGATATCGTCGCAGAAAGCGGCTGCCGCCGCGAAAAGCAAAATCGCAAAAGTGAAAAGGACGGGAAGGCGGAGACGCGTCATGAAAGGCTGGAGCACAATCCTCTTGAGCCGGGAGCGAGAGTTGCCGCGACTGGAATAAGCATCGCGATTTTCGCGCAAAAGCGCAAGTGAACGTCGAGTCAGTCCTCAGCCCGGTACCGACCGAAGCTTTGTATCAAAAAAGGGCAAGAAACTGTCATCGGGAGGGGTTCGGCTCTTTCTTTCTGGATTGTGGCGCGGGCGACACGCACACCGCCAGGATTGGCTGTGCTACTGGGAGGACAAACCGTGGTTAAATCAGTCGTGCAATTCGGAGGAATATTGATGGTACCAGCGAAAATGTGTGGGCGCGGTATGCGTGGAATCGCAGTGTGGATGGCACTGGTGGCGCTGGCGTGCGCTTCGCGTGTAACGGCGCAGGCAGCGCCGCCGGCAGATCTGGATGCGTTTGTGGCGCGATCGATGAAAACTTTCGAGGTGCCGGGATTGGCCCTGGCGATTGTGAAAGACGGAAAAATCGTGCTGGCGAAAGGTTACGGCGTGCGAAAGATGGGGGAAAGCGCGCCAGTGGACGAGAACACTCTGTTTGGGATCGGTTCGAACACCAAAGCGTTTACCACGGCGGCGCTGGCGGCGCTGGTGGATGAAGGAAAGATTTCTTGGGACGACAAAGTGTACGAGCGCTTGCGCGGATTCGAAATGTACGACCCGTACGTTTCGCACGAAATGACGATTCGCGATTTGCTGACGCACCGCAGCGGCATGGGACTGGGAGAAGGGGATTTGCTTTTCTGGCCGCACACCACGTTCACGCGCGACGAAATTATCTACAAATTGCGATTTATGAAACCGGCGTCCAGCTTTCGCAGCAAATATGCGTATGACAATTTGATGTATATCGCGGCGGGACAGATTATTCCGGCGGTGACGGGAAAGCCTTGGGAAGAGTACGTGACTGAAAACATTCTGAAGCCACTGGGGATGAACACAACCACGCTGAGCAATGCGCATTTTCCGGCGGGAGCGGATATTGCGTGGCCACATTCTAAGATTGGAGGACCGCTGCGTCCAATTGATTTTGTGGAACTGGATAACGCGGCGCCGGCAGGGTCAATCAATTCCTCGGTAGCGGAAATGTCGCGCTGGCTGCTGCTGCAGCTGAATCGCGGTAAATTTCCAGGCAGCGAGGCTCGGCTGTTCAGCGAGCAACGTTCCCAGGAGATGTGGTCGGCACATACCATTTTGCCGGTTCGCGAACGGCGGGGATCGCTCAGCCAGCTCTCGCCCAAATTTGCGGCATACGGATTGGGTTGGGGGTTGCGGGACTACCGGGGAAGAAAGCTGGTGGGGCATACCGGCGGCGTGGCGGGATTTGTGTCGCGGGTGATGCTGGTGCCGGAGGAAAATTTGGGAGTGGTGATTCTGACCAATGCGGAAGAAGGCGGCGCGTTCGATGCAGTCTTGTTCCACGTTTTAGATAGCTACTTCGGGAGCGGAAATACGGATTGGATTACCGTGCTGCACGACGCGAGTGAGTCGGAGCGTAAAAGTGCAGAAGAAGAAATGAAGAAGCAGGCGGGAGCACGCGCGGGCGATTCGAAACCGTCGCTGGCGCTCGCGAAGTACGCTGGAAAATATGAGGACGCGTGGTACGGGCCAGCAACGATTCGAATGGAAAATGGGAAGCTGGTTTTTTCGCTGGACCATACGGCAACAGCGGTTGGGGAGCTGGAACACTGGCAGTACGAGACGTTCAAGGCGCGGTGGAAGGATCGCACGGTGGAGGATGCGTTTGTGACGTTCAGCTTGAATGCAAATGGGGAGATCGATCATTTTACGATGAGCGCGGTTTCGCCGTTGGCGGATTTTAGTTTTGATTATCAGGATTTGTTTTTTCGGCCGGTGAAGGAGGCCATTGCGAAGCATTGATTTGATCAGGAAACGGAAAAAGATAACGCGGAGACACAGAGAACGCTGAGGAAGCTGGAGAAGACAAATACAACCGGTCTAAAGACCGCACGCCACAAAGCTAGGGATCAACAGCAAGTAAGAGATGGGACAGGTAACGGGACTGGACTTTAGTACAGTTGCGGCTGGAAAACTGCGGCAGGGGAAGGAGGCATCCAACTATAAAATTAAGCAGGAGAAATTGTGGAACCTTTCCTGATCCCTGAGCAGCCGCGACGCTACGCGTGGATGCAATATCCGCGCGCGTTGGCTCTGGTCGCATTTTCGCTGCTCGGAAGTTGTCCCGCGATGTTCGCGCAGTGCAATTCCTTGAAAGCTCGGGATACGTTATGGGTACGGCTGCTGCAGCCGCTGTCGTCGTACAGCGGAAAAGCGGGTGACAAGATTCACGCAATGGTGATCGAATCGCCGACTTGCGAAGGCGCGGAAGAAATCACGGCCGGAACGGTGGTGGAAGGTGAAGTTGTAAGAGTCACGAAAGTGGGAATGGGGTTGGTGCATGAGACGGCATCCATGCACGTGGAGTTTCGCAGTCTGCGGTTGAACGGAAACGGAATTGCGATTTCAGCGCGACTGCTGGAAATTGATAATGCGCGGGAAAAAGTAAGAGACGGAATTATTCGCGGCGTGAAGGCGACCGACACGCCGCAGGGAAGAATCACCAGCCGGCTGAGGCACCTGCCTACCTGGAATCCTTATAGTGACTTTACGCTGCTGGCATACCGTACGGCCTTTCCGACGTTTCCGGAACCGGAAATTTATCTGCCACGGGGAAGCGATTTGAAACTGGAACTTTCGGATGGGATCACGCTGCCAGAAAGTACGACGCGCGAGCCAGAGAAGGATCGTCCCGACGAAACTGAAAAGGCAGTTCTGGAAATTACCACCCCGGAATTGCCGGTGAGGACAACGACACGGAACGGGCAGGACGCGGACATTGTGAACGTGGCATTGCTGGGAAGCGCGAGCCAGATGGACGCGGCGTTTCGCGCGGCGGGATGGACAAACGGCGACCGGCTGTCCACGCGATCGGTGTTGCGGCAATTGCACGCGTTCTTGTCGTTCAAGAATTATCCGAATGAACCGATTTCGACGCAGTTGGTTGATGGGCGAAAAGTGAATGCAACGTGGGAAAAAGGACTGGACAGCTACGCCAAACGCGAACACTTGCGCGTGTGGGCGCGCAACGATGTGATTGAGGGACAAACCGTGTGGCTGGGCGCGATGACGCGGGAGACCGGAGCGGCGCTTTCCGTGCGGCAACATAAATTTATTCATCACATTGATGCGCAGATGGATGACGGGCGGGCGATTCTGGTGCGGGACTTGCGGTTGGCGGGATGCGTGGCGGCGGTGTATTACGTGCAGCGCCCGCGGATGGCGCATTCGGCGATGAACGCGACGGGCGATGCGATGCGGACGGACGGGTCGCTGGGGGTGGTGGAATTGAAGGATTGCGAGAATCCGGTGTTTGCACTGGCGAGCGCTGCGCCGGCGGTGCAGTCGCGGCCGCGCTCGAAATTCGCGAGATACTTACGGATGCAGGTGTTGAGCTTTCGAAGCGATTTGATTCGCGGAAATATTTTGTATGGCGGGTTTGAATTGACGCGGCTGGCAGTGCGAGCGCGGCGAAGTCATAGCGAGAAAGTGATGTTGGCCCGCCGGGGCGAAGTTGACGCCGAGCATCCGGATGGCGTCGGGATTGCTGGTGCGGATCCGGCGGCGGTTAGTGCAGGGTTTGCGTATCGCGATGATTGAGTCGGGGGTAATTTCAAAGAAAACAGGATTTCCTAGAGCTGCGGCCTGCGATTCGATGTGATCGTGCTTGGCGTTTCTGCGGCTATTTTCTAACGCACAGGAGGCGCGCAGATTTTTGCGGTGTTGGTTCTAAAGTTCGCGCCGAAAAGCCCCAGCCGGGCTGCCGCACTCCAAAGGAACCGCCTCAGAACGCTGCCCCTGCAAAATCCGAAAACCAAGACTGCGGGACAAACCGCGGCTACCACAGTCAAAAGCAAGATCAAGGCAAAGGCACACCTACGAACAAACTCAAGAGCAAAAACAGATTTTAATCGGGAGTTGGGACGGTGAGTTCGTTTTCCCAACGGGCGATTACGGCGCTGGCGAGGCAGTTGCCGGTGACGTTGAGGGAGGTGCGGGCCATATCGATTAGAGCGTCAACGCCGAGAATGACGAAGATGGGTTCAGTGGGGAGGTGGAAGCTGGCGGCGGAAGCGAGAAGAACGAGGAGGGTGGCGCGAGGCACACCTGCGATGCCTTTGCTGGTGAGCATGAGCGTAAGAACCATCAGGAGTTGTTGCGACCAGGACATATGAATGCCTGCTGCCTGCGCTACGAAAATGGACGCGAGCGCCAGATAAAGGGTGGAGCCGTCGAGATTGAAGCTATAGCCTGCCGGAATTACGAAAGCGACGATGCGGCGCGGCACGCCGAAGGATTCCATGCACTCCATGGCGCGGGGGAGCGCGGCTTCAGAGGTGCTGGTAGCGAAAGCGATGGTGGCTGGCTCGGCGACGGCGGCGAGGAAACGTTTGAGCGGGATGCGTGCGAGGATTGCGATCGGCAGCAAAACAAAAACAAGAAATGTGATTAGCGCGCCGTAGGCGGTGAAGAGGAGTTTGCCGAGCGGCAGAAGGACTGCGATGCCCATGTGGCCTACGGTGTATGCCATGGCGGCGCCGACACCGATGGGAGCGAAGTACATGACGATGTTGGTGAAGCGGAACATGACTTGGGTCAGGGATTCGGCAAAGTTGAGGATGGGTTTTTGCTGGACTTCGGGCACGCGGGTGAGAGCGATGGCGAAGAGGATCGCGAAGACGGCTACTTGAAGAATTTGATTGTCGGCGACGGACTGGACAATATTTTCAGGAAAAATGCGGAGGATGAAATCGGTCCAGCGGAGTGGAGTTGGGTTTGGCGGCGTTTGCGCGGCGGTTGCGCTGGCGCTAATGACCAGGCCTTCGCCGGCTTTGGTTAGATTGATGGCGGCGACGCCGAGGAAGAGTGCGATGGTGGTGACGGCTTCGAAATAGACGAGGCTCTTCCAGCCGATGCGGCCGACTTTGCGGAGGTCGCCGTGTCCGGCGATGCCGGTGATGAGTGTGCCAAGGATGAGTGGGGCTACGATGACTTTGATCAGGCGGAGGAAGATGTCGCTGAGGAAACGAAGTTGCGTGGCGAAGGCGGGAGCGTCAAGGCCTAGTTCGAGGCCGACTAGCATGGCGAAGAAGATCCAGAAGGTGAGAGAGCGATTGCGGAGGCCGGCGATGGCGAGCAGGAGAAGGCCGAGGCAGCGGACTACGATGAGCGATTTGTGAGCGGGGAGGGCGATGAGTAGCAGGCAGCCTGCGGCAAAGAGAACGAGTCCTGCGGCGACTAGAATTTTGAATTGGCGTGAGGGGAGTTGTGGCAAGCAACGGACCTTTCGACGAGACGGTTGAGAACGGACATCATAGCAGCAAGACCGAAGAGCACAGCCAGGAATGGCTGTGCCACTCGAGAAAGAATAAGAAAGAGCAGCGGCGCCTCGATGTATCGGGATAAACGCCGCCGCTGCTACACTTTGGGTATGCCGAAAATAAAACAGTTTGAGTGTTCGCGTTGTGGGGCTACGGCTTCTCCGGCGCAGCCGCAGACGGTTTGCGCGAAGTGCGCGGGTGCGCTTTATGTGCGGTATGACCTGCCGACGATGCGGGGAGCGGCTGGGCGCGGGCAAGTTGCGCGGGATGCGGTGCGGGGCGGTGAGCTTGCGGACGATTCGCCGAACGGGAGTTCGGCGTTCCCGGGGACCTCGGCTGGGATGTGGCGGTATCGTTCGGTGTTGCCGGATGTGGAGCCGGTGACTTTGGGCGAGGGATGGACGCCGGTGATTCGAAGCCGGCGATACAAAAACGTTTTTGTGAAGGAAGAGGGAGCGAATCCTACCGGGA
>Ga0210406_10006131_pt1 | contig 12499 bp, 10 predicted proteins | sample IncBWC30MmetaG_FD_155454 | JGI IMG/M metagenome (GOLD analysis project Ga0210406, IMG submission 155454) | Forest soil microbial communities from Barre Woods Harvard Forest LTER site, Petersham, Massachusetts, United States - Inc-BW-C-30-M | ecosystem: Environmental > Terrestrial > Soil >...
GGGCGGCTTCCGCCATCGCTCGATTTACGCGCGCTTCCAGAAGGTTCGGGGTGGTCAAGCCGTAGCGAACGTCAAACCCATCCACTCCCAGGAACAGCAGATCAGCGCTCAGCTTTCGGAGCGAATCCTCGGCCAGCGGGCCTACCAGAGAATACGAATTCTGGCGCAAGACACCTCCCGTGAGGATGACCTCGACGGGAAAGTCGGCCAACTCCGCTGCGATGTTTGTGGCGTTGGTAATGATTGTAAGATTTTTAATATTCCGGCAGGCTCGCGCAATCGCCGTAGTGGTGGTTCCGGAGTCCAGAATGATCACCTGCCCAGGACGTATCTTGCGCGCAGCGGCGGCAGCAATCCGAATCTTCTCCTGGCGGTGCTGGCGTTCTTTTTCCTGGAGCGGGCTATCTTTTAGTGCGCCGGTCTCTTTGGGCAGCGCCCCGCCGTGGGTTCTCTCCAGTTGGCCTTCATGGTGGAGAGATTCCAGATCCTTGCGAATCGTAATCTGCGACGTGCGGAAGTGTTTGGAAAGATCCCGCACCAGGACGCGGCCATTCGTGCGCAACAGTTCCAGGATTTTGCGGCGCCGTTCCTCGCTCAGCATGTGACGGTGACTCCAGCCTTTCCTGATGAATTACGTCAAAGTCTCCACAAGAATCTGGTCTTTTAGACTGGCGATGTCTTCCGCACGGGCGCGGCCAGGCCCTGGGGCTAGGCAGTTGGCGGATCCACATGCGACAGCAAGGCGCAGCGCTTCAACCGGCGGCAGTCGCTGCTGTGCGGCAAATGCGAATCCCGCCAGCGTTGAGTCGCCGCTGCCGACACAGGACCGAGCGGACAACTTGGGAGCATTGGCAACCAGAGTGTCTCCGGTCCCAGAACGCCAAATCAATCCGGCCGATCCCAAAGTAATCGCGCCGGCGCCTGCTCCTACTTTCAGCATAGCGCCGAGAATTTCCTTTGCAGAGGACGGACCGCTGATCGCTTGCCCGCTCCAGGACTCCGCTTCTCCTCGATTGGGCTTTACAAAGTCCGGCTTGCCCGCCAAGGCGAACTTGAATGGTTCGCCGCTGGTATCCACGAACACCCGGCTGTCAAACTCATGGGCCAATTCGATCAGCGTCTTGTAAAGATTGGGTGGCACTCCTTCCGGAAGGCTCCCGGAAAAAATCACCGTCGGCTGCTTGCTGGCCTCTTTCAAGAGTTTAGTAAAGGCTTCCTCGAACCGCCGAAGTTCCTCGGGGGCTATGAGTTGGCCCGGCTCCAGGATTTCTGTCACGCCGCCCTCGGCTTCGACAATCTCCAGATTCGTTCGCGTGCAGCCACTAGTCGGTATTTCGTGGACTCGAATGGCTAGCCCACGCAGCCCTTCGACCAGTTGTTTGCCCGTCGCTCCACCCGCAAAACCCAACCACAGAGGATCCGCTCCCAAAGTTCTCAACACCATGGCAACATGGGCCGCTTTGCCTCCCGGAGCGGGGCTTGCCTCACTTGCGCGGTTCACGCTTCCAACCTGCAATCGCTCAAGGCGCAGTCGTTTATCCACCGCGGGATTGAGGCTGACGCAGAGAAACATCAACCGCCCCTGCTCGGGGCAGCAAGACCGCTTGCTCCAAACCACGGCGTTGCGCTACCCAGGCACTTATTCACATTTTCGATGTGACGTACACCGTCGCGTCCTAACCAGTCTTGCAGAGCGTGAGGTCCCTGCTTCACAAAGATCTCCACGCCGTCTTTCCACGTGGCCCTTCCGCAAAGCACTCCCGAGAATTTGGCGCCAGCTTCGGCAGCGAGTTGCAATCCAAACTGAAAGGTGGTGTTACTCACTCCCTCGGATAGATAAATGAACGGAATCGAAGCGCACGCTGCGGCGAGCAAGAAATGTTGCTTCGCTTGCTCTCGCATATGAAGAATTTCTCCGGCGGGGGACGGCGACCCCTCGACAAAGGAGAGATTGACGGGCATGCCGACTTTCAATACATCCGCAAGGTATTGCGGCTTTGAAAATTCCTTCATGCCGGCGGCGACAACTTCATGCTTGATCCGCGCAAACTCGATACTTTTTTCGTCCATGTTCTCCCCGTAACTCACAAGTTCCAGGAAGAAAGGCACACCCGAGGCGGCACACTCCGCCCCAACTTTTTCCACGAATGCATGTTTAATGCCGTTGGTCTCGGCAGGCGAGTGGCTTGAATAGTACAAAAGTAATTTGACCGCATTTGCGCCTGACTCGATCAGGCGCTTGACTGACCACCCATCGAGCAGGCGCGGCATCCGCCCAGGCACATTCTTGTCATATCCAGTTTGCTCATAGGCGAGCAGAAGCCCGGCGTTTGTGGCTCGCTTGGCAGCAGCGGGCAAACCATATTCCGGATCTAAAAGGATCGCACTCGCATGGGGCGTGAGAATCGAACTCACCGCTTCTTTGAACTGCGATAGATTTTCCGGCGGCACGTCCGCTGCCGCGACGCCCATCGCCCGTGAAAACAAACTGCGAAGGGCGCTGCGTTGGTCAATCGCCAGCGCGGCGATGATTCCGCGTGAATCGGCGACCGCCCCCAGCCCCTTCTGCTTTCCAGCGCTGAGTGAAGATGGCATTCAACTCCTCTGTCAGTTCCCAATCACCCTGGCGATCGCACCACGGCCGTCAATTGGGCCGAGTATGTTGACTGCCCCGCTAGTCGTGTTTCCAGCCTCGGGATGAAAAAGAAGATTCCCAAGAGTGCTGCTTGTGAAATTCGAGAGCTTTGAGGTGCCAAGCGCATCCACCACCTCCGCGACGCCCCGATCAAATCTGAAGGCTTTTTTGTGGCGCATTACGCTACTTTCGATTCATTTCTTTTACTTTCATTTCCTTCCGTTGTCAATCTCCCTTTTCCCTGCCGCCTCCTCTCCTTCTTTGGCTGTAACCTGAGTGCTATCAATCGGGCTCAGAATTCGGCTCCCCCACCACCACAATTTCTTCCAAATTCATCTGTATGTACGAGCGTGCGTTCCATCGCTCAAGCGTGACAGATCTGGTGTCTGATCTTGGCCTGCGGATGCATGTTACCGCGGCAATTGTGGCGCGACTTCTTTTACGGTTGTCCCGCTGCGTTTGAGAGTCATCATTTGTGTTGCGAGATTCGTAATGCGATGCGCTGCATCCTCTGCGCTAACGCCACGCGGGTGAATATTGGAGATGAGGTTTCGGTCCGCGTCCGTTTGGCCAGAGCGTGGAGCATAGGCCATGTAGGCAGAAAGGCTTTCCGCAGTGGCGAGGCCCGGGCGCTCGCCGATCAAAAGTACGATCACGCGGGGCAAGAGAAGATCGCCGATGGCGTTCATGATGCCGACCCGGGAGTAACGCACAACGAACGACTCCCCCACGGACCAACCACGATCTCGAAACTCTTGCTGGAGCAGCGGGAACAGGAAGGGCACCTGCGCGGAGACCGCGGCGCTGGAAAGGCCGTCTCCGATCACGATCTGGATGTCGGGCGCTTTGGGGCAGCGCTGAACGATCAAGCTCTTTGCCGTATCGCTGAGAGCGCGGCCAAGGTCCGGGCGCAGCAAAAACTGGGATTTCGATTGCGCCCTGCTTGAAACCTGGGAGAGGCCCCACTGCGCGACGAACTCAGGCGGGAAATCTTTTTGCAGGTCAAACTCCGTCCAGACCGCGTCTACTGCGCTCGCGTGCGCGCCGCGTAGCTCAAGTGACATTTGCGTGGAATAGGCGAGGCCCCGCTCCACAAAAATACGCGCGGGGGTGCGTGCCCGGATTTTCCGGACAATCTCAGGCCACGCGGCAGGAGAGGCAAGGTTGTGGTCGTCGTCCATCGTTCAAATCAGGCCGGAGAGTTGGGTAATGACAACACACCTTCGAGCCCGCTCAAGAGTTTTTGTCTTTTGCCTGCATCAAGTGCAACCGGCGCGCCATTGCGGTAGATCCCGTTCTCCTGGAGCCAGGCGAGGAATTCCGGCGCGGGGCGCAGTCCGAAGATTTTGCGGACTGCCAGAGCGTCGTGAAAACTAGTGGATTGGTAGTTGAGCATCACGTCGTCTGCGCCAGGCACGCCCATAAAGTAATTGCATCCGGCGGCTGCAAGGAGAAGCATCAGGTTGTCGGCCGAGTTTTGATCGGCGACGGCGTGGTTGGTATAGCAAACGTCGCAGCCCATCGGAAGTCCCAGCAATTTCCCCATGAAGTGATCTTCCAAACCGGCACGAATGATCTGGCGCTCATCGTAGAGATATTCCGGACCGATGAAGCCAACGACGGTATTAACCAGGAACGGATCGAAAGCGCGAGCGACGCCATAGGCGCGGGCTTCCAGCGTCAATTGGTCGACGCCGTGATGCGCTTCCGCAGAGAGCGCGCTTCCCTGCCCCGTTTCAAAATACATCAGGTTGTCGCCGACCCAGGCAACATTGCGCTTCCGATGATGCTCCAGAACGCGCTCGCGGCCCTCCCGCAACATCGCGAGATTGATGCCGAAGCTAGTGTTCGCCGCCTGCGTGCCGGCAACGGACTGAAACAACAGATCGACCGGCGCACCTCGATCCAAACACGCCAACTGCGTGGTGATGTGCGCGAGACAACATGCTTGCGCTGGAATAGCGAACGCTGTGATTAGGAGATCGATTGCTTTCAGGATGGCCCCTACCGCCTCGACGGAATCGGTAGCGGGATTCACTCCGATGACTGCGTCTCCGCAGCCATACATCAAGCCGTCAAACGCCGCGAGCAAAATGCCGCCGAGATCGTCGGATGGATGGTTGGGCTGCAATCGAATGGCGAGGACGCCGCGCTCGCCGATGGTGTTTCGGCACCGCGTGACGTTTCGAATCTTTGCCGCTGCGAGCACCAGATCCTTGTTGCTCATCAATTTCGCGACGGCGGCGGCCATTTCTGGGGTGATCCCCCATTTGAGAAACTTCAAATCAGCTTCGGTGGTTTGGTTGTCGAGGATGAATTCTCGAAAATCGCCGACGGTCATGCTGCGAAGCGGTCCAAAGGCGGTGAGATCGTGAGAATCGAGAATGAGATGCGAAACTTCGTCGATCTCGGGCGGAATCAACGGTTTGTTCAGCAAGTCAATCAGCGGAAGATCGGCCAGAGCGCTTTTCGCAGCGACACGCTCACGTTCAGAGGCGGCGGCGATTCCTGCGAGTTGATCGCCGGATTTCTCTTCATTGGCCTTTGCGAGGAGCTCGCACAGGTCGGAGAAGTGATGCTGTACGCTCATAACCGGTGCAGCCAGTATGTCCGCCCGTGGGCCTGAAGGAAAGAAGAACTAGTTCGGCGGATGACTACGCTCAGTTCTTGTCGAGGGTTGCAGCGAGCGTGATGTCGCTACCGTTGAGCACATCCACACGGCGGGACCGGTCGGCGAGTTCGCGCAATCGGCGCCACGGGTAGATCTAGCGGTGGGCAAGCGGCTCTCGGAAAACGGAGACTTCGTTGGTGTCCGGCAGCGCTAGCCAGATGGTGCGGTCGGGATAGTAACGAAGAAGCTGGTCGTTGACCTCACCAGGCAGATCGCGCGCCCAGATAACTTTGGAGGCGTCGATGTCGGCAGCATTGAAGACCCACTCTTCATGGACGCTGTGATCCGGGCCGTAGCGAACGAGGACCACGTGCTTTCCCGGCTTGGATTCGAGATCATGCAACAGATCGGCGCGATCGGAGAGACCCCAGCCGCCCCAGCCTTGCGGATCGCCGAGCTGCTGCCCAACCAACAGGGACACATCGACTACAAGAGCGAGGAGTATCGCCCGGGAAAGAGCGGCGCCGATGGGTCGCCCAAAAATGCGAATGGTGCGCAAGTGCCGAATCGATTGGACAAGAGCCGCGAAGAGTATCGCAGCTGCCGGTGCAACGTAGTGAGGGCCCGGCCAAACTACAAGGCAATAGCCGAGCAGGACGGCCAAGAGAGTAAAAAGAAGCAGGCGGAATCGTGCGTCGCGGTGGAGGAAGAAAACGCCGGGGACGAGCAGCCAGCACGCCGGCCAGAGGAAGGCGAGCGAGCAGTGCTCCCACTTATCCTGGACAACAGATTTGAATGTGGCCCAGGTGCGATCGTAGGCGAGCCGCTCGTATCGATTGTAGAAATTCTCCATCTCGGCGTTGTCGTAATGAATGGCGGGTTTCGGCGTTTGCCAGACAAACATCGCGGCGCGATCGTGGAGCCGTGCGTCATAGGCATAGGGTGGCAGGGCCGCATGGCCGGTGACGCGCCAGTTGTAACGAGCCATCAGGCCACCTGTAAAAAGTAAGATGACGCTAGCTGGAAACACCACAAGGCGCAGGGCAGCGCGTCGCGTCTCCGCTTGCTTGCATTCGCGCCAAAGCCAGAAGAGTAGGGCGGCCGCGACGGGAAGACAGAAAAAAACACTCTCGTAGGGCCGGCTGTTGAAGAGAATCGCGACGCCTATGCCGAGCAGAATTCCCATCGCGAGCGACGGCCGACGCCTCATGCGCCCGAACGCGCCGAGGACGAGCGCTCCCCCAACCGCCGCCACGGCGCCGCCCCAATAACTGTTCATCCAGTAAGACGCGACGCAAAGCCTGAGCGCGGCGAGGACTCCCGCGAGAAAGGCCCATCTTGCCGGCATCCACGCCTGCAACATCGAGACGAATGCCGCCGCCATCGCGGAGGCGCTGAGCAACACCCCAATCCACGGATTGCCGAGCAGTTGGCCGAATGCCAGCATGAGACCCTGCGCGGGAGGATATTTTGAGGCGTAGGTCGGAAACCAGAGGACGTGAAATGTTTCGAAACTTCTCCAGAGAGGATGGGGAGGATTCGCGACGCGGCCGTGGGCAAACGTGTCGCCCATCAACAGGTAGCTGAACTCGTCGTGAATGCCGGGATTTGGAACCGGAAGCCGGCCAAGCAGCGCAACTCGCAACGCAATTACGAAAAGAAACAAAACGACAACGGTGAGAAATTTATGTGCTGCGAACCGAGAGAAGATGCGCTCGATACGTCCAAAGAAGCGCTCCGAACGGCGAGGAAAGAAAATCGCGGGCAGCGCAAAAGCGAGCGTGAGCAGAATCGTAATGGATGGCTCGGTGAGCCAAGTGGGAGCGGAGGAATCCATCAGTGGTTCGGAAAATCACCGGGAAAAAGCCAAGGGGTGATTCTGGATTCCATTGTAGAGGATAGCGCCCGAAAGTCGGCCGACTAATTGCGTTTGGTTGATCTGCGCGGCTTCCGCAATTTCTCGCTATTTCGGCAGGCGGTCCCCCAGGCCGGCTTGCAGGAGAAGGTCCATGTCGAATTCCGGCGGAGGAGCGCCCTGCTCGAGGGCCTCGCGCTCGTGAGCCAGCAGAAGGGCCGCAAGGACCACGGTGGGAGGCGTCTGCGTCTTCTGGGAGATGCCGGCGGCGATACGCGCGGTGAGTTGCGCGTGGCGGTGAAACTCCTCGATATACTCCAGGGAAACAAATTCATTCGCGGTGAAGGAGCGAAAGACTTCCAGGGTAAGCACCAACTCATGAAGGACGGTGATACCCAGGCAACTGACGGCGGTTCTGACGTTGGTGACATCGCGCGCCAGTCCAAAGAAGGAGGAGTTGACGACTTGCAGAAGTTTCGCGCTTAGGGCGATGTCCTGCTCAACAATCTGGCTGACGCGGTCGACGGGTTCGTTGGGCTGGGCAAGCGCAAGCTTCAGTTCGGAAAACACCCGCGGCAGCGACGGGAGTTCGCGCAAGGGGCCAACCAGGCTGCCGAGCATTTTGCTGCCGAGGGCCTCGCCGAAGCTGGTGGCCCGGGCGATGCCGGCGCGGAGCGAAGCCTGCAGTTCGGTGTGGCCGGAGAGAATAATCCGCAGGGTGCTTGGCTGTTTCTCGCGGACGATTTCAAGCAGCGTGGCGCCGTCCATGCCGGGCATGCGCATGTCGGTAACAATCACATCGAATGGCGGCCCTTCGAGGAGCGTGAGCGCGGGTTCGCCTCCCGCAGCGAACGCCATGCCCCATTCCCTGCGCATCGGCCGCAACATCCGCTTTAACCCGTCCAGGATGCTGACTTCGTCGTCAACAAAAAGAATCCTTTTCATTTACGAATGCCTCCTTGCGCATGCCGGCCGCCGAAAGCGGAAGCCGCCGGTGACAGTGGTGGCGAAGCTTCATGGCCAAGTATGTTTGGCGACGTGTGGAAATCGTGAAGCGCGGGTGAGGCGATTGGCGGAGGAACGGTTCCAGGCTGGAACAGTTTGCATCGTTCTTGAACAGTTCATCTTGATAACTAAGTCATCAAAATATTCCGCCGCCGCGCGAAACCATTCGCGCAGCCAAACGGTGGTGCGAACCCGGAATGAAGCGCGAGCTCGCGTTGTGTTAAGTATGCTCATTTTCTATGGGATACCTAGTGTTGAGGCGCGGGAAATGTGAATTGGAACGGGAGTTGGCGGAACGAGCGATTGGCATCAACGTTGAATTCCCCACGCTTCTTTTCTCCACCCTTCCTAGTGGCTCCCCTCATGCATGCCAACAACCATAGAAGAGGGGATCGAAGCCAATGAGCACACCCAACATCCGGCCCACCCAGGTTGCCAATCAGCGCCGCAGCCAGAGGATTCTGTTGTCTGTCCCATTGCGCGTTTCGGGCAAACGGACGGACGGTACACCCTTCGTCGAGCACACGACGACGCAGATCGTGAATGCGCATGGCGCGCTGCTGCAATTGAAGGAGCCGGTGCGGGATGGCCAGATGTTAAGCATTCGGAATGTAACCACCGGGGAAGAGATGCCTTGCAAGGTGGTGGAACTGAGTCCGGGCGCGAAGGGAGCTGCGGAGATTGGGGTGGAGTTCGCGGAGCCTAACTCACATTTTTGGCGAGTCTCTTTCCCCCCGGAGGATTGGAGCACGCGGAGCCCGGAGGCGAAGCACTTTTCGTCGAGCCCAGGCTCCGCGTCGCGGCCCGCAAAAGACCCCGTGGTCAAAAAATAGCACGTGCAAAGCGTGAGTTCTCAAACCGCCTCCCCGCTGTGCCAGCTCGGCCAGTTCAGCTCATCTTTCCACTGGGCGAATTGCTCCAATCTTTGGTATTTTCAAGCGGAGGCAACCATGAGGAAAAAACCAATGTGGATGGCTATTGGAGTGATCCTGGCGGCGGCAGCCCTGCTCGCCGTGATCAGCGCAAATCTGCGGGGCGGAGACAAATCGCCGGCCGTGGGGACGCCCGCGCCGGACTTCACGCTGAATTCGCAGGAGGGAAAGCCCGTCAGCCTGCATGATTTCAAGGGCAAATGGGTGGTGCTCTATTTCTATCCGAAGGATATGACTACCGGCTGCACGATCGAAGCCCACAATTTTCAGCGGGACCTGGCCAAGTACGACGCGAAGAACGCCGTGATCCTCGGGGTGAGCATGCAGGACGAGAAATCGCACCAGGAGTTTTGCGCGAAGGAAAGCCTGACCTTCAAGCTGCTGGCGGACACGAATAAGGAAGTGTCTGAGAAGTATGACTCGGTGATGAATCTTGGAGTCGCGAAGCTTTCGGCGCGGCACACTTATCTTATCGATCCGAACGGCGTTGTCCGGAAGGTGTGGACCAGCGTGGATGTGAAAACGCACAGCGACGGCGTGCTGGCGTCGCTGGATGAACTGCAGAAGCCGGTCAGCTGAGTATGGCAACAAACTGACGGTGGTTTCGGGCTCCGGGATGCGCTAAAGTTTCGGAGCCTTTTCCTTTGGAGGATGCGGACATGAAACGTAACGTTTTTCTTCCCATGCTGGCGCTTGGAATTCTGGCATTCGGTCTGGCCATGCGGGCGGGGACCCCGAAAACGGAGACGGTGACCTACAAGAGCGGCGATGACACGGTGAGCGGATATCTGGCGCTGCCGGACGGCGCGGGCAAGCACCCGGCGATCATCGTGATTCACGAGTGGTGGGGATTGAACGATTGGGTCAAGGAGCAGGCGCAGAAATATGCTGCGCAGGGATATGTGGCGCTAGCTGTGGATCTGTATCGGGGAAAAGTTGCCACGAACCAGGATGAAGCGCACATCCTGATGCGCGGATTGCCGGATGACCGCGGGATGCGCGATCTGGAGGCGGCGTACGCGTATCTGTCTTCGCGCCCGGATGTGAATGCCGGCAAGATTGGTTCGATCGGATGGTGCATGGGCGGAAGCTGGTCCATCAAATTGGCCGTGGACCAGCCGAAGCTGGCTGCGTGCGTGGTGAATTATGGCTGGCTGCCTTCGGAGCCGGGGCTGGTGGCCAAGATCAAAGCGCCGGTGCAGGGAAATTTCGGCGCGGACGACCAGGGAATTCCGCCGAAAGACGTGAAGGCATTTGAAGCCGCAATGAAAGCCAACGGAAAAATCGCGGACATCAAGATTTATGACGGCGCAGGCCACGCCTTCCAGAATCCCAACAATAAGGAAGGTTATCGTCCGGAAGCCACCGCGGATGCCAGCCAGCGCATCTCAGCATTCTTTCAGAAATATCTGCGTTGAGGGATTAAAAGTTACATTTCAATTTTTTGCATGGAATCAGAATGTGGATCGGTTACGGTTCATCGTCTCCCTCACCAGCCTCGCTCATGTCGTGATCGAGGGGCTTCTTCGCATCGATTGCCGGGAGGCCAACCTTCTCGAGTTCGCCGCTGAGTTTCGGAACTGAGTTCCGCTTCAGGTCATCCCAACGCTTGAGTAGCGAATCCAGTTCTTTGTTCAGCTCAGCATAAGCTTTGCTCGCCTGTGTCGTTGGTATGGCGTCCGCGGAATCGGCGATGCTCAGCAACTGGCCAAAGTGCTGGTTGAGGCTGGAGAAATTCTCAGGCTGCTTGCCGCTCGGCGGAGTTCCAAAAAAAGTGCTGGTCGTCGCGCCCGCCAGCGCAGCGCATTGCTTGTCGAGTTCCTCGAGTGAATCGGCCAACTTCCCTTTCGACTTCGCCGCGGACTCTTTCAATTGTGCCCGCACAGATTGCACCTGGCTCAAGGCGTCAAAACTCTGATTCATTCCAGAGACGGCGCCAGATTGAAGCGCGGCCTGGGCTTGCAAATCTTGAGGAGGCGTCTTGACGCGAGGATCCATCTTCAAGGTCATAGGTTGAGTAAACTGCTTGCCATCCACCGTCAGCCGGACGGTGTAGTTTCCCGGCAGCGCCCAAGCTCCGAGAGGAAGCAGCGGCGTATCGTGCGGGAGCGCGGAAATTGGAAATTCCTTGTTGAGCGATTTCGGCGGCTCCCCACGAAGGTCCCAGACGAAGCGATGCATGCCCTGCGCAGCGGAAAGTATCCTCGCGGGCCGCACCCAGTACATCGGAATCGGATGTTCTGCCGCGATTTTGTCCATGGGGAGCGACGGGTCCGTGCTCGAGTAGCGGCGCACGGTTGCGCCCGTGGAGTCCAGAATTTCGAGGGTGACTGGGCCGCTCGCGGCGCTGGCAAAGTAGTAGTCGATGATGGCGCCGTCCGGCGGATTTTTCCCTGCGGGAATCTCCGGCGGCAACGGCGTATCGGGATTGCGGTCCCAACGCCAGCGCAAGGCTTCCTGCAGCTGGAACAAGAACGCCGGCGATTTTGCAATTTGGCCGTTCAACTGGCGGAGGGGCGTGATGTCGTCGAGGATCCAGAACGAGCGGCCGTGCGTCGCGACAATCAGGTCGTCGCCGTGAATGGCCAAATCGCGCATGGAAGTATGCGGCAGGTTCAACTGCAGCGGTTGCCAGGCGTCGCCATCATTAAAGGAAACGTAGACAGAGGTCTCGGAACCCGCGAAGAGCAAGCCCTTGCGTTCGGAATCCTCGCGTACGGCATTGATCGGAGCATTTTCGGGGAGCCCAGCGACAATTTCCTGCCAGCTGGCGCCGAAGTCACGAGTGCGGTAGATGTGCGGCTTCAAATCGTCCAGGCGAAAGCGATTGACAGCGGCGTAGGCTGTTCCCGCGTCGAAGTGCGAAGCCTCCAGAATGGAAACCTTGCTCCAGGAAGTAAGCTGCGACGGAGTGACATCTTTCCAGCTCTTTCCGCCATCGCGGGTGATTTGAATCAGGCCATCGTCCGTGCCGACCCATAGCGTGCCAGCTTCTTTGAACGACGGAGCCAGGGCATAAATCGTGCCGCGATGCTTCCCTTTTTCCGGGTCGCCTGCGGAAAAAGCGCCGAGGTTAGCCGGAATTTCCGGCGTTTCCCGCGTGAGATCCGGGCTGATGACCTGCCACGAGCGGCCGCCGTCGGTCGTCTTGAACAAAACATTTGCGGCGAAATAAAGGGTGCCCGGATCGAGTGGAGAGAAAACAATCGGCAGCGAGCGGTTGTAACGATACTGGCCGGTGCGGATCGGTTCGGGAGCCACGTTCGCATATTCGTTGAGCGCCTGATTCGTGCGCGTAATGCGGCCACCGTAAAGAATATTCGGATCGCGGGGGTCCACCGCGATGTAGCCGTACTCTTCGACGCCGGGCAAACTCCACTCGCGGAAAGTTAATTCGCCAACGTCGCTGCGGCTCATGACCGCGGCGCTGCCGCTTTCCTGTTGCGCGCCGTAAACCCAAT
>Ga0210406_10006133_pt1 | contig 12499 bp, 13 predicted proteins | sample IncBWC30MmetaG_FD_155454 | JGI IMG/M metagenome (GOLD analysis project Ga0210406, IMG submission 155454) | Forest soil microbial communities from Barre Woods Harvard Forest LTER site, Petersham, Massachusetts, United States - Inc-BW-C-30-M | ecosystem: Environmental > Terrestrial > Soil >...
TGATCGGCTATGGAAAGCAATTTCAGCCGATGATCACGATCGGGGAATACACCAATCTCTTTCTGACGATCATCGTTGGGATGGGCGCAATCTTCGAGTTGCCGATCCTGGTGTTCTTTCTGTCGTTGATGGGGATCATCACCGCGGGCTGGATGTGGCGGAATTTGCGCTATTCGATCCTGGTGATTTTCATCATCGCGGCGATTCTGACGCCGACCACCGACATTCTGAACATGTGCATTTTTGCAGCGCCGATGGTGGCGCTATATGTCTTGAGCATCGGCATCGCCTGGCTTGTGCATCCGAAACAGCGCAAGGCTCGGGCGGAGAAGAAAGATAAGTAACGCCGTCCGGCCAGATTGCACAGCGAGAGGATCTCCCGAAGGATGAACTGGGTTTCGAACGGAAGGGTGAGTTGCGGACATCGCCTGGCTGTTTTGCTTACGCTGTGCTGCCTGCTGGGAGGGTGTTCGGGGAAACCCACAAGCGATTCGAAGGCGGCCAGTGACAGTGCTCCGGTAGTGAACGCGGCTCCGGTGGCGACTGCTCCGGCGCCGCCCGCGAATGGGGAGCCTTCGAGCCCAGCGCCAACTATCAATGGTGACCGCGCCATGCAATACGTGAAGGATGTGGTCGGTTTTGGCGCACGTCCGGTGGGTAGCGCGAATCATAAGAAACTGGAGGATTACATTACCTCGCATTTGAAGGGCGATGCGGTCGAGATCGACTCGTTCGATGCCGACACGCCCGCCGGCAAGATGCCGGTGCGGAACATCATCGCGAAGTATCCGGGGACGAAGGATGGGATCATCGTTGTCGCTGGGCACTACGACACGAACTATCCGCTGCGCGATACCAAGTATGTCGGCGCGAATGATGGCGGATCGTCGACCGCAATTCTGCTCGAGCTAGCCAATCAACTGCGCGGGAAAAAGCGCGACGGATATAGCGTTTGGTTGGTGTTCACGGACGGGGAAGAGGCGGTGAAGGACTGGACGGACAAAGACAGCCTCTATGGCACGAAACACTTGGCGGAGCGCTGGCAGAAAGACGGCACGAACAAAAAGATCAAAGCGTTCCTGCTCGCGGACATGATCGGGGATGCGGATCTGAATATCGATCGCGATCAGAACTCGACGCCGTGGCTGGAGGATATGGTTTACCAGGCTGCCAGCAAACTCGGCTACCAGTCACACTTTTTCGCACGCACGATTGCGATTGACGACGATCATAAGCCGTTCGTGGCGCTCGGTGTGCCTTGCGCGGATCTGATTGATTTCGACTACGGGTATGGGAATGTGTTTCACCACACGCCGCAGGACACGGTCGACAAGCTGAGCGCGAAGAGTTTGCAGGTCTCTGGGGATGTGATTCTGGAGACGGTGTGGATGCTGGACGCGCGGTAGTTTGTCAGCGGTGGACTCGAGTAACAAGAGTAGCGCGTAGGCGCTTTGATAAGAATGCGTTGTGCGGCATGTTTGAAGGCATGCCCTGATACGTCTCACGCGGTACGCCCGAAGGGTATGCCCCTGCACGAATCTCACTTGCACTGGCGCAGGTAGTCGCTTGCGCCGACGACGAGCCCTTCCAGTTTCCCGCGAATTCATTTCTAATGCCTCGAACTCTACTGGTCGCGGTAGAAAGGCCCGGGGTCTGCTTTGCTTCTTTTCTGGATACTGTTCAACCTGTTTGTGGTGGTGATGCTGGCGCTCGACCTCGGCGTTCTGAACCGACGCGCACATGCGGTAGGATTTCGCGAGGCGCTCGGTTGGAGTGCCATGTGGATCGTCCTCGCGCTCAGCTTTGCGGTTGTCGTTTACTTCTGGCATGGCAAGAAAGAAAGCCTGGAGTTCATCACCGGGTACGTGATCGAACTCTCCCTGAGCATCGATAATCTTTTCGTCTTTCTAGTGCTCTTCCGTTATTTCCGGGTGCCGCCTGAGCACCAGCACAAGGTGCTGTTCTGGGGAATTCTTGGCGCTCTGGTCATGCGCGGTGCATTCATTCTGGCGGGAGTCAGCCTGATTCGACGGTTTGAGTGGATTACTTACATATTTGGCGTGCTCTTGATTTACAGCGGGATAAAGTTGTTGCGGCAGGCGGAGCAGGAAATCGATCCTGGCAAGAATCGTGTATTGCGGCTGTTCCGGAGTTGGATGCCGGTGACTCAGGAGTACCACGGAGGCAAATTCTGGGTGCAGCGCGACGGCCTCTACGCGACACCGCTACTAGTGGTGCTCTTGATGGTGGAGACCACCGACGTGCTGTTTGCGGTGGACTCGATCCCGGCGATTCTCGCAATCACGCTGAATGCCTTCATTGTGTACACGTCGAATGTGTTCGCCATTCTTGGGCTCCGGTCTATGTACTTCGCACTTGCGGGCGTGATGGATCTTTTTCAATATCTGCACTACGGGCTGTCAGTCGTGCTGATTTTTATTGGCGCGAAGATGCTAGCATCGCACTACTACCGCATTCCGACTGGAGTTGCACTCGGAGTGGTGGTCGGAGTTCTTGGAATCGCGATTCTGCTGTCAGTCATCCTGCCTAAGAACAAGCCCGCGTAGCGCCGTTGCCAGTCGGTTGCAGTCTCTACGCTATGATGGAAGAGAAATGATCTCCCATCGCGTCGAAGTTTCGCCTCGAGCCTACGAGGTGCATATTGAGAACGGGCTGCTGGCCAGAGCTGGTACGTTGCTGGCGCCGGTGCTGAGGCCCGCGAGCCGGCTGTTTGTTCTGACGGTACCTCCGGTCCGCCGCAAGTGGGGCAAAACGCTGGTTGATTCGCTGACGAAGGCAGGCTTCAATCCTCGGCTGCTGGTGATGCCTGAGGGCGAACAGCACAAGCGTCTCAGAACAGTCGAGCAATTGACCGAGCAATTGAGCCGATTAGGGGCTGACCGAAATGCCGTTGTGGTTGCCTTCGGCGGAGGAGTAGCCGGCGACGTGGGTGGGCTCGTAGCGTCGCTGTACATGCGCGGAGTCGACTTCGTTCAGGTGCCGACCACAGTGCTCGCGCAGGTGGACGCCTCTATCGGCGGCAAGACCGGGGTAAACCTTACAGTTGGAAAGAATCTGGTCGGAACGTTCCACCAGCCACAAGCCGTGCTGATCGATCCGTTGGTGCTGTCCTCGCTGCCCGCCCGGGAATATCGTGCGGGACTGTTTGAATCGATCAAGGCGGGAATCATCGGGGACGCAGAGCTGTTCGAGAAATTTGAGGACAAGCGGGAAGCGATTTTGCAGCGCGAGGCTGGTACGGTCGAGAGGATCATTGCGGCCTCGGTGAAGCTGAAGGCTGAGGTAGTGTCAGCCGACGAACGGGAATATGGACTTCGCCGAGTGCTGAACCTCGGACACACGATTGGGCACGCGCTTGAGGCCGAGACTTCCTATAAGAGTTTGCTGCATGGAGAAGCGGTGGCTTGGGGCATGCTCGCAGTCGTGCACATCGCGCGAGCGCTGGATCGGCTGGATGCCGCCACCGCGGAGCGGATCTCTGCTGCGATTTTGAATCTGGGCAAGTTGCCGAAGCTCGAAATTCGGAGCCGCAGCGTGCTGAAGCGACTGCATTCTGACAAGAAGACACGCAACGGCAGGGTGCACTTCGTCTTACCGGTAGCGGTGGGAAAAGTCGAGATTGTGAGCGACGTCCCAGAAGAAACCGTGCTGAACGCGATTGAGCACATTCGGCGTCTCTCTAACTAAAACTGAGGCTGAGCATTCGTGAGTATGGTCGAAGCTAACAAAGCGATCGCGATTGGGGCTGCGCCAGAAGGAGCGCGCGACCGGGCAGCTGCGTCCAAAGCGGTGCAGGAGATGTTCTCGGCGATTGCGCCGCGCTACGATCTGCTCAATCACGTGCTTTCGTTCAACGTCGACCGGGTCTGGTGGTGGCGGACGGCGCGAGCGTTTCAAACAATACTGGCGAGCCCCGAGGCCCGAGTGCTTGATTTATGTTGCGGCACCGGCCACATGACATTTGCTTTGCGCAAGCGCTCCGGTGCAGGCGGGGCAAAAATTGTGGGAGCGGATTTCGCGCATCCCATGCTGCAGAGGGCGGTTGCAAATTCGAGGGGCAACGGGCTTCGATGGGTTGAGGCCGACGCCTTGCGCTTACCGTTTCCGGATGCGCACTTCGACTTGGTGACGGCGGCCTTTGGCTTTCGCAATCTCGCTGATTACGATGCGGGATTGAGTGAACTGGTGCGAATTCTTCAACCCGGAGGAGAGTGTGGGATCCTCGATTTCAGCGAGCCGAGTGGCTTGATGGGCAAGATCTACCGCGTGTATTTCAGGCATGTGCTGCCAGCGGTCGGAACGATGATTTCCGGCGTCAAAGGCCCATATGCTTACCTGCCTGCGTCGGTTGAGCGCTTTCCCGCACCGGCTGAAATGATCGAGCGCATGCACGCGGCGGGATTTCGGAAGGCCTCCTGGACTCCGTACACGTTTGGAATTGCGGGACTGTATCGCGGGAAGAGATAACCCGGCAGACTAGCGGACCGCGGGCGATTCGACGCGCGGCGGCCTGGCTGCGGTGAATGAGTCTGCAAACGCGTCGGCAACGGAATAGCGGATGACTTTCTCGTGGTCTCCACCCAGAAACTTCCGCAGGCGCTCGGTGCTCATGATGTATTGGCCCGTCATGTAAGGCGTGGCTTCTGGGGGAATCGACGAGATGCCGCGCTTCCATAGAAATTCCAGTACGAGTTGCATGGCTCGCTGGCCGGGCACGCGCACTAATTTTGCGCGTGCCATTTGAATGCACTGTGCGAAAGTCAGTGGCTCCCCGCGGCCAGCGACGTTGAGGATGGTGAGGCGGCGAGCCTCGGGTTCGCGGCCGAGAATCCAGCCAATGAGTCTAGCGACGTCGTCTACGTGGATGAACTGGATTTTGTTGTCGAGATACTTCTGCCCGTAAGGCAACATGCAGGGAAGGCGCTTGCCCTCCTTGCGCATGCGTTCGGCCCGCTTGCTCTTGCCATTCGGTGTTCCGCGAAAAGCGCCCACCATGTAGTTCTCCATGGAGGCTCCGGCAAAAATGTGCGGACGCAAAACGTAAACACTGCAGCCGCGCAGCGAAGGAGCGCGCTGCCGCACGACTTCGTCGGACTCACGCTTGTGGATCGCATAGGGCAACGTGTGCGCCGCGAGGGCAAACTCCTCAGCGACGGGACCGGGCAACTCCGGCCCGTATGCAGCTACGCTGCTGATGAAAATAAACTGCCGCACGCCATCGTCCTGATTGCGGTTGGCCTCGGTGATCGCTTCCATCACACGCGCTGTGCCGGCGACGTTGATTTGCCACATGCGATCGAGGTCAAGCACGCCTGTTCGTACCGGATCCAGCACGAATGCGAGGTGTACCACGGCTACGGGGCGAAGCTCGCGAAAGAGATTGAAGAGGGTTCGGCACGACTCTTCAAGACCCAGATCCATGCGCACGAAGCGCAGCGGCACGTCGGTCTTGGGCGCCACGATGTCGATGCCTAGGACGGAAAAGTCGCTGAGCAAAGGCAGCAGGCGCAATCCCAAGTTGCCCGAAACGCCGGTGACGATGACGGTGGGTTTTTCTGAGCTCATCACTGCTTCGCTGCAGGTTTCACAGCAGGTTTGTCGTCCGGATCGCCAGGCTTGCCTTTTGTTGCACCCGCGGGCGGAGCCGGGTTGCCGTTGAAGTAGGCTTCGTTCAGATCGGTCGAGACCGATTCCTGGAGCTTCTGCTGCATGTCGCGCATGCGCTGGCTCTGGAGCGTCGTCTTGATCTCGTCTTGCACTTCGCTCAGGGGCGGCATGGTCTTCGACTGGACCTTGTAGAAGAAGCTGCCACTAGGGTCATGGATGACCGGGGAGACGTCGCCTGCTTTCAAATCAAACACCGAAGCATGGGTTGGTGGTAGGTTGCCGCGGCGGACTTTGGGAATTGAAGTCGCAGGCGGATTGTTCGGGATACCCGCCGCGTCGTAGGCCTCTTTTTGTAGCTTATCGAAGTCTTCGCCAGCAGCGGCGCGCGCGCGCAGATCGTCGGCTTCTTTGGTCATGGCGTCTTCGCCTTCTTTGACCTTGGCCTTGTACTCGTCGGACGCTGTGTCTTTGGACTCGATCTTCTTGGTTTTAGGAACGAAAACGCGCTGTACGGCGGCCTGCTCGAAGGCTGCGCCGTTGGTTTTGTAGTAAGCGTCGATGTCCGCCTGAGGAACTTTGGCGGCGTCTTCCTGCATCTTTCGGGTTAGTTCCTGATTGAGAATCTGGAGCTTCGCGAATTTCAAGGTTTCGAGATAGTGGGGATCTTTTTCGAGGCCACGTTTCTGAGCTTCCTTGGACATGACCAGCAGTCGCGGATAGGCCGACGCGAGTTGCTTGCGAACCTGAGGAGGCATGCCGGGCTGTAAAGCGTTGGCGAGCTTTTCGAACTCGGATCGCGTGATCACAGTTTTGCAGTCTGCCTTGGTCGTGGTTGCGCCCGTCTTGGGGGCATCGCAGAGGCCCTTAATCGTAATCACGGGAGCCGTAGCAGGAACGTTGGCATTGGTGGCCATGGTGGGCTTGTCGTCGTCATCATCGTCATCATCGCGCTCAGGGGCGGCCTGCGGTTTCTGCCGGGGAGCCGGGGCAGGCGCTTGAGCAATGGCCAGCGGAGCGGTGGCGGCGGTTAGAACGAGAAGAACGACGACCCAAAATCGCAGCATTCCAGGACTTCCTCCAAAAGATCGAGAATCACGCTTCAAATCGTAGCATACGAGGTTCCTTCTCTAAGTCTCGCCTGATTGAGGGGTCGAATGGATTAGCCACGCCCGCAGCGAACAGCGATAATCGGAAGCGATGGCCACATCGATGATCACCGAGTCCCCCGAAACCATGCGCGCAGAAAAGCGCAATGTGGCGGGGAATTCCGTGCTGGCGGCAGTGGTCATCACGGCTCTGAAGATCGTGGTAGGGATCACGACCGGCAGTCTTGGGATTCTTTCTGAGGCGGCACACTCCGGCCTGGACCTGATCGCTGCGGTGATTACTTTCTTTTCTGTCCGCGTCTCCGACAAGCCCGCCGATGCTGATCACCAGTACGGGCACGGGAAGATCGAGAACTTCTCCGCGTTCATCGAAACTGGACTGCTCTTGCTGACTTGTGTGTGGATTATCTCCGAGGCGATCAAGCGCCTGTTCTTTCGGAACATTGAGATCGAACCTTCCGTCGCGGCATTTGTGGTGATGTTCATTTCTATCGGCATTGATGTCTGGCGGTCGCGAGCGCTTGGCAGAATTGCGTTGAAATACGATAGCCAGGCGCTCGAAGCCGACGCGTTGCACTTCTCGACGGATGTCTGGTCGAGCAGTGTGGTCATTCTGGGGTTGTTGCTGGTCAGCGCGGGTGCACACTGGAAGGTTCCATGGCTGCTGGACGCCGACCCGGTGGCTGCGTTGGTTGTAGCCGGGATTGTGGTCTACGTTAGCTCTCGGCTGGCGCGACGAACAGTGGACGCGCTGCTGGACGCAGCGCCTCCAGGCGTGCGGTCAAAGATTATTTCGGCGGTGGGGAAGGTCGAAGGAGTGCTTGAAGTAGGCCGGGCACGCATTCGGCGGGCTGGGAACCGGTACTTTGTGGAGCTTTCGATCGGGCTCGCGCGGAATGTGACTTTTCAGCACTCCGGGACCGTCTCGGAATCCGTGACCCGAGCCGTTCAGGAGGTCTTGCCTGACGCGGATGTCACAGTTAAGCCGGTTCCGCGAGCCCACCGCCGCGAGAACATCTTTGATCGTATCCGGGCCGTGGCCACGCGTCACAATCTGAACGTGCACGACGTCAGCGTGCAGGATCTGAAGGGAAGCTTGCATGTTGAGCAACACCTTGAACTCAACGAACAGCTCTCGTTGAAGGACGCGCACGACCGGGTGACCGCGCTCGAGACCGAGATGCGAGAAGACATCCCGGAAATTTCTACGATCCTGACGCATATCGAGAGCGAGCCGGCGACCATCGAGGCGGGAGATGAGATTACTCGCGATACCGCGCTGGAACAACGCCTGAAGGCGGTGGCCGCGGAATTTCCCGACATCCTCGACATGCACGACGTGCAATTCAAGCGGGTGCGCGGAAGGCTCTATGTGTCCTGCCACTGCACTCTGCCTGACGATTTACCTCTGTCCCGGGTTCATGACATTCAGACCGACCTGGAGATACGGTTCAAGCAGGACGCTCCGGAGTTGTTCCGGGTTCTGATTCATCCGGAGCCTTCGACCGATAACCGGCGGTAGGGCGCTCCTCTGCTAGGGCGTGCGAGAATGCTGGCGGAGGTACCTATGATCGAAGCCATGGCGATCTGGACGGATCATCACCGATTTCTGGCGCAGGCAGGGAGTTCGCATGGAGTAGTGGTTGATGGGGACAGCAAGACCGGTAATAGCCCGATGGAACTGGTGCTGATTGGGTTGTGTGGATGTACTGGCTATGACGTGGCCAGCATCCTTACCAAAAAGCGGGAGCCGTTTACGAGCCTGGAGGTGCGGGCCGAGGGGGAAAAGGCGCCCACGCCGCCTTCGGTTTATACGCGAATCAAGCTGGTATACAGCATCCGGGGAGGGGTTTCGAGGAAGGCCGCCGAGGACGCGATTCAGCTTTCGAAGGACAAATACTGCTCGGTTTCGGCGATGCTCGAAAAGACTGCTGAAATTTCCTGGGAGCTCGAGCTGTTAAGCAGCTAAAATTCTTGCAGCCTGCGGGCCCGGAGCCTCATCTATCACACACGTGAAGCGAAGAGTCTTAATATTTACCCAACCCGATTGCCCACCCTGCTTTGTCATCAAAACTCTCCTTGAGTGCATGGGTGTGGACTTCGAAGAGCGTGACATTTCCCGCGACCAGTCCGCGGTGGAAGAGTTGATGAGTTATGGAAGCCACTCGACTCCCACAGTGGTGGTCGGCGAAGAAGTACTCGTCGGGTTCAACCCTGAACGACTCGACAAGATGCTTGCCGAATAAAGCCCACCCCCTTCGCGGATACCTCTACATCGCTGGCGCAACGCTATTGTGGGGGATTGCTGCGACTCTTGGACGGGGAGCGTTTACAGGGCAATTGCTTCCGCAGGGCCGCAGCCTCAAGCCAATCGATCCGCTGATTCTGTCCCAGTGCCGAACGACATTTTCTTTTCTTGTGCTGTTCCCGGTGCTCGCGTTGCGCCGGGGTGCAGCCGCCTTGCGTTTGCCAGGGTCAGATCTTCGAAGGGTGGTGCTCCTGGGACTGTTGGGGGTTGCCGCCTCGAACTATCTGTATTACCTAGCGATTCAGAAGACGAACGTGGCCACGGCGATCATCCTGCAATACAGCGCACCGGTGATGGTATTGGTCTTCATGGTAGTGCGTGGGCTTCAGCGAGCGACTATCAAGCGTGTGTCAGCGGTGGCGCTAGCCGTGGTTGGGAGCGGATTTGCCATTGGGCTGGGCGGAAGCGGTGGGCTGGCTCTGAATCCGGTAGGCGTGGCGGCGGCCCTTCTGGCTGCAGTTTCTTTTTCCTACTACAACATTGCTGGGCATGACCTTCTTGCGCGCTATGACCACTGGTTAGTATTGCTGTACACCACGCTCAGCGCGGCTGTCTTCTGGCTGGTGGTGAATCCGCCGTGGAAGGTCGTCGCAGCCCACTATTCGAGTCTCGAATGGGGATTCTTGTTAATCTTCGCAATGGTCTCCGCATTGCTGCCGTTTTCGCTGTATTTCGCGGGACTACAGCATCTCGAGCCAACCCGGGCGATCGTGGCGAGTTGCCTCGAGCCGGTGTTTTCGATTCTGCTTGCGGCGATGGTTCTGGGAGAGCGGGTACGGTCGGTCCAGGCGATCGGGATTGTGATCGTCCTGGCGGCGATCGTCTTGGTGCAATTGCCGGAACGCGGAGAGCTCGAACCAGCGCGGGTTATCGAACCGATTGAGTAGGCCTAGGCGTCCAATTCGTTTGCGGCTTTCTCCTACTTGCGCATTACGCCGATCAAGTGAAAGTAGCGGCGAGCCCTCTTTACATCGCGTGCAATTTGCTCGCGCAGGGCTTCGACTGAGGGAAACTTGATCTCGTCGCGCACGCGCTGCAGGAAGAAGATTTCTACTTCGGTGTCAGCGGTGAGATTGATGGGATGGAAGTTGAACAGGTGAGTTTCGATTGCGAATGAGTCGGCCCCGAAGGTGGGGCGATTGCCGACGTTGGTTATGGAGTCGAAACACTCGTCGCCGACCCGGGTGCGCGTAATGTATACGCCGTCTTGCGGGACCAATTCTTCGTATCGACTCAGGTTGATGGTCGGCACTGTGTACTTCGCGCCGTAGCCCCGGCCGCGGCCCGGTGTCGACAGAATCGCAAATGGGCGGCCCAGCAGATGGCGCGCCCGGCTCACGCGGCCGTCGCTCAACAGGCGGCGAATCTGGCTGCTGGAAACGCTCTCGCCGCGCAGTGTCATTTCGTCAAAGATCTTTACTGCAAAGCCCATCTCCCGGCCGAATTCAGCCAACGTGTCGACATCGCCCGCCGCCTTGTGACCGAAATGGAAGTTGTATCCCTCGTGCACTTCCAGAGCGTGCAGGCGGTCGCACAAGATGTCCTTCGCGAACTCGTGCGGAGTGAGCAACGAAAGGTCGCGCCCGAACGGAAGAAGCAGAACGGCATCGACTCCCGTTTCCGCCAGCAGGCGGAGTTTTTCTGGCGTTGGCGTCAGCAGCTTGAGACCGGAATCCGGGCGCAGAATGCGCGCCGGGTGTGGCTCAAAAGTGACGGCCACCGACTTCGCACGCTTGGCGCGGGCCAACGCCGCAATGTCCTGCAGGACAGTCTGGTGCGCGCGGTGAACTCCATCGAAATTGCCAACGCTCACGATTGAGGGGCCGAAGTCCGACGGAATTTCTTCAATTGTGTGAAATGCTTGCATCGTCTTGGAAGAATCTACAAGAAGAGCTTCGGTCTGTCTCACACTTCACAGCCATCGCGCGGCCGTAAATGTAGCGCGAAAGGGAGCAGATTCCTCACCGGCTAAAGCCGGACTCGGAATGACAAGCTCTTTACTCAACTGAAAGCCTCTTGCGCAAGTCTCTTTGGCTTAGATCTCTTCCTCAAATCCTTCTACTCAAATCTCAAACTCCAGTTTCATGCCATCGTGGGCCAAGCGCACATGCGCGGGCAGTTGCGCATTCGTTGCCTGGTGGGGCAAGTCGTGACAAATGTGCGTAAAGAAAACTCGCTTCGCCCCCACTTGCTCTGCGATCTTCAGCGACTGCTGGACGGTGGAGTGGGTGGGATGCGGCTTGTAACGCAGCGCGTCCAGAAAGAGCACGTCAAGATCCTGCAGCATTGCCAGAGAGCTTTCTGGGACGGAACTGAAGTCGGTTAGATAAGCCATCGACCCGAGCCGGAAGCCGTAAATCTCCGTGTCTCCGTGGATGACCGGGATTGGTTCGACGTTCGCTCCGAAGAGCTCGAACGTCTTATCGACCGGCTTGAGCTCCACTTGCGCGAGCCCGCCAAACTTGTAATCCGCGTCAAAGATGTAGCGGAACATGTTGCGAATAAACTCGGCTGACTCAGGCCGCGCGTAGAGAGGAATCTTACCTGCCCGGTGGTAGCTTAGCGGGCGGAGATCATCAAGACCGAGGATGTGATCGGCGTGGGTATGCGTGTAGAGCACCGCGTCCACTTGGGCAATGTTTTCGCGGATGGCTTGCTCGCGGAAGTCCGGCGTAGTGTCAATGAGTACAAACTTGCCGCCGTACTCAATCAACACCGACGGGCGCGTGCGGCGATCGAGCGGATCGGTCGAGCGGCAGACAGCGCACGTGCATCCGATGGTCGGCACCCCCATCGAGGTTCCACTCCCCAGCACGGTTAGCCGCGCCTTCATCGTTTCGGGGTACCCGCGGGGCCGGGAGTTTGCGGGGGACGTGCCAGCGCATTCATCACTTCCACATAGGCCATGCGCAGCTCGTAAAGGCAATTTTGCAGGAAGTTCGATTCCGCCGCGGTCAGATTGCCCTTCGTCTTCTCTTGGAGTAACCCCAACGTATCGATGCTCTGTCGTGCACCAATCAGATCCACGCGAGGTTGCGCGCCCTCTTCGTGCATCAGGCCCAGCTGGAGCATCGCACTCATGTAGAGCGACGCCAGAAAACGCTCGAACGTCATCTGAAGCTCGCGCGCGGAATGGCCGCTTAACTCGACGCGTTGATCCATGTCCTTGGAGGACTGGCTATATGCATCAGCTTGCGCCTGCTGATCGGCTGCGCTGGGCGGAGCGGGGATGCGATCCGCCCCATCGGGTGCCGGAGCTTCGGGTGTTTCGGGAAGAAGCTTGGCGGAGGATTCGGGCTCGTCGACTTTGGGAGCCTCGGCCACTGGAGCCGGAGGTTCTTCGGCAAGATCTTTGCGTAATTCGCCTTCCTCGGTGAAGAGGCGGCGATCGGTTACCGTGAAGCCTGAGTCGTGATCGTTTTTTGCCATAGATGTGTTCCTTAACCAACCAGCAGAT
>Ga0210406_10006134_pt1 | contig 12498 bp, 18 predicted proteins | sample IncBWC30MmetaG_FD_155454 | JGI IMG/M metagenome (GOLD analysis project Ga0210406, IMG submission 155454) | Forest soil microbial communities from Barre Woods Harvard Forest LTER site, Petersham, Massachusetts, United States - Inc-BW-C-30-M | ecosystem: Environmental > Terrestrial > Soil >...
GTTTTTTCTCTTCACTGTAGCGCTGGCTGTTATGCCAGTCGTAATGGCAGACCCGCGCAGCACATGTTCACTGGACGAGGACGCTTTTCCGCAGGGGCAAGCAGGTTCATGAAAATCGAAGACGTACTATTACCCAAATCGCCCGCTTCACGACCTAGCTCGAGTTAATGCCCCTGACGTGCATTTTTGTGATAGCCTTTTCGCCACTCACCGATGGAACTCGCTCTTCGAGCGGCGTAACAGAATAATCGCCAGGTCAATTGCGGGAGGATTCGCGTATGGACGTGAGGCTTTTCTCTCCCGTGCAATTGAGACCTTTCACCTTGCAGCAGCGCGTAGTGGGCCGCCCCTTTCCCGGTACGTGCTTTTCAACCATGGCTGAGAATTTGAGGGCTGAAATTTCAAGGGAGGATTTATGGCAACGACAAAAGTCGGTATAGCACCAATGAAGGCAGCGCAGATTGGTAAAGCTGGAGGCGATTTCGAGATCGTCGAACGCGCGATTCCTAAACCGGGCGCAGGTCACGTGCTCATCAAAGTGCAGGCTTGTGGTGTCTGCCACAGTGACATGTTCACGAAAGAAGGCGCTTGGCCAGGAATTCAGTATCCCCGTGTTCCAGGGCATGAAATCGCCGGCGTCATCGATGAACTGGGTGCCGGTGTTTCCGGCTGGAAGAAGGGCCAGCGCGTTGGCATCGGCTGGCACGGCGGCCATGACGGTACCTGTCGCTCCTGCCGCCGCGGAGATTTTGGCAATTGCCAGAACCTAAAAATCGCGGGCATCAGCTACGACGGCGGATACCAGCAATACATGGTGGCGCCCGTGGAGGCGGTGACGGCGATGCCCGACGGCCTAAGTGACGCCGAGGCAGCGCCGCTCCTCTGCGCCGGAATTACCACCTACAACGCGTTGCGCCACAGTGGCGCGGTGCCCGGCGATCTGGTTGCCGTGCTGGGTATCGGCGGTCTGGGTCACCTGGGAATTCAATTCGCCAACAAGTTTGGTTATAAGGTCGCGGCCATCGGACGCGGGGCCGAAAGCGCGGCGCTCGCAAAGAAACTCGGGGCCAACGTATATATCGATAATAAAGTAACAAATGTAGCAGAGGAATTGCAAAAACTCGGCGGCGCCCAGGTCCAGGTCGTTCTAGCCACCGCGCCAAGCTCGAAAGCCATGTCCGAAGTAATCAACGGTCTGGGCCCGAACGGCAAGCTCATGGTAGTGGGTGCGGCATTTGATCCCATTGAGGTCACGCCGGTACAGCTCATTACCGGAAGTCGCAGTCTTCAAGGCTGGGCCTCCGGAACCCCAGCTGACGCAGAGGACACATTAAACTTCGCCGAACTAACCGGCGTGCGTCCCATGATTGAAACCTATCCGCTCGAAAAAGCGGCCGCGGCCTACGCGCACATGATGAGCGGCCACGCGCAGTTCCGCGTTGTCCTGACAATGTGAAATCCGCCATGTCGGCAACGATCCCAACGTCGAACGCTATGACCCAGATCTCTGGAGCGATGAATTTTATTTTCTCAACCAGCCGGGCCAGGCCGACATTCAAAGCGATCTCTTCTACGACTACCGCACGAACGTGGAGAATTACCCCAAGTGGCAGGCATGGATGCGCCAGAAGCAGCCTCTCCTGCTGGTGATGTGGGGCAAGTAGGACCTCTCGTTCGATCTCTCGGAGCCGGACGCCTATCGCCACGATGTGCCGAACGCTCAGGTTCACCTTCTCGACGCCGGTCCTTTCGCATTGGACACGGCGGCGGATGAAATCGCCGAACTGGTCCGAGGCTTTGTCGCTTCTCCTCGCGCCCCGTCGGCTGGGGCCGCAGGGGAACGCCGGCCGCGGACCATTAAGATTGCGCGATCACCGCGCACATTAGAAAGCAGGCCTGAATTAAGGAGTGACGTTGAGTCCACGATCAACGGCACTGGCGAAGTTCAGTTCGGTATTTCTACGGTTCGCATTGGGAATCTCTTTCCTGTCTGCCGTCGCAGACCGCTTTGGCCTCTGGGGCGCCTATGGCCCGCCGAACGTGTCGTGGGGCGATTACGCCCGATTCGTGGACTATACGGCCAAGCTCAATTGGTTTTTGCCGGCGGCCATGATCCCGACGTTAGCGATGATCGCCACGGCTGGTGAAACTATCTTGGGCCTTCTCCTTGTTTTCGGTTGGAAGACTCGCATCGCTGCTTTGCCATGATCCCGACGTTAGCGATGATCGCCACGGCTGGTGAAACTATCTTGGGCCTTCTCCTTGTTTTCGGTTGGAAGACTCGCATCGCTGCTTTGCTAAGCGGGCTTCTTCTGATCAGTTTTGCACTAACGATGACCTTGGCTTTGGGTGTGAAGGCGCCTCTCGATCTCTCGGTTTTTTCGGTCGCCGGGGGAGCACTGTTCCTGGGAGCTTGTGAAACTTTCCCGTTGAGCCTCGACGAATTCCTTCAACGGAATCGGCAGGGGAAATGATCTGTCTGGGGCAGCTCAGGAGACGATCGCGTTCTCGGCGCCGCTCATAATCAGTGAGACATAACCCTACGACGCGCATCCAATCGTTGAGGTTTTTTATGCGAACCGACATTGTTCCAGGGGCGATGTTCCCCGACTACGAGCTTTCCGACCACACTGGGAAGCATCGGAAGCTCTCCGAGCTGCAAGGACCGCACCCCATGGTTTTGGTCCTCAGCCGCGGTGGTTTCTGCCCCAAGGACCGCCGTCAGGCTGAGTTGCTTGTGCAACTCCATCGCGAACTCGAGGTTGCCTATTGCCGTCTCGTCAACATCAGCACCGACAATATCACCGAGACAAATGAATCATCAGCACCGACAATATCACCGAGACAAATGAATATCGCACCGGCGTGGGCGCGCACTGGCCTTTCCTCTCCGACCCGGCGCGTCTGGTTCAAAAAGATCTCGACATCGCCGAATACACGGATCCTGCCCACAATCCGATGATTCCCCACGTGATCGTCCTCGAGCCCGCTCTTGTCATTTATAAGATCTACAACGGCTACTGGTTCGTCGGTCGGCCCACTATGGAAGATCTCCGTCAGGACCTGCGCGCCGTTACCAGAAAATGCCGGCCCGATTGGGACATCACCATCCCCGAACTCAAAGCAGCGTGGCAGCACGGCCGCAAGGAACTCTTCTATCCCTACGGCAAGACCTACGCCCAAACTATCGGTGAACAGGATTAGCGGCGCCCGCCCTGACCTGAAGTTGGCGAAAATCCGATGCCGTTGATGACCATACCGGAGAAGCACCGGCAAGCGCTGGAATGACGCCTCCCTGCGCCACGGCGCGAATGCATCGCAAACTGCCTCGCTCTTCTCGTGGGGATCGCCATGCCGAGCAAATTCGCCGTCTTCTCCGCGACAGCGTTGGTCGCCCTTAGTCTCTCTTCGGATTCAGCACTGCCTTCCGCGTCGCGCCCAACGTGAATTCCAGTGATTCCTTCGGAATGCTCGTGACGAACGGTTCGATCAGCCAGCCCAATCCGGTCGGCAGATCCCTGGTCAACGACACCACGTGGTTCTGCACATACACTCCGCCATCCTTCTCTTGCAACCTCCACCACGTTTCCATCTTCCACAGGAATCCTTGGTCTTCCCCCGGCTTCTTCTCCTTTTCGTCCGGAGCACCCGGGTTTTCCACTTCCGCAATGCGAATCGCGGAGCTGCGGCTGTGTGCCCGCGTCGGCGAATCGCGGAAGTAGTTCACGTCGTTACACTCCGCCATCCTTCTCTTGCAACCTCCACCACGTTTCCATCTTCCACAGGAATCCTTGGTCTTCCCCTGGCTTCTTCTCCTTTTCGTCCGGAGCACCCGGGTTTTCCACTTCCGCAATGCGAATCGCGGAGCTGCGGCTGTGTGCCCGCGTCGGCGAATCGCGGAAGTAGTTCACGTCGTGCTCCGTGTCCAGAACCACAGTCACCACTTTCGTCCGCCGGAATCGTAAAAAAACCACGTAGTGATTTCCATCACGCTTCTCGATTTTTGCTTTCTCCACGTCCGGCGCGTATATCGTTGCTTGATGGTCATAGTCCTGCAGCACCCGCAGCACCTGATCCAGTTTTACTCCCGGGATGAAGACGATTCCTTTCCAGTCATGAATCATTCCGCCCGGGATCCCTGCATTTGCGCCCGCTGCTTCGGGTGGCACACGGCGCATTTCAATCTCGCCGCGTTTCAGGCCTGCGTAGACGCCTTGCTTTTCTTTTTCGGGCAAATCGTCAATCCAAAGAAAATCTCCATCTCCCAGGTTTCGGCTACTCTGCGTGTCTGTAGTCGCCACATACCGCTGGAAGGCTTGAAGCGTCGAAGAGCTCAGAGAAACGCGGAACCCGGACGGCGACCCTCCCTCTGCCAGACGAGGCAGTTGCGTAATTGCCAGGAGGCAGCCGGCGAGAACGCAAAGCCATCTGTCAGGAAAACGCCTCATGCGTGTGCGCCATCTACTGCAGCCTCGTAGGCGAGCCGATCCTAGCTCCTTCGTTTTCAACATCTTTCATTCACTCACGATAGGATGGATGCACGACGTCGGCCAGGCGTTCGAGGCAGGGAATTAAGCTTTTAGATTCTGCAGCATACGGCTTGGTAGGAGAATTGGGCGGGTTGGGTAGCTCGCACACGGCCCCTTGCGGGGCCGCTGTCCCCGCGCGGCCCCCAACCCACTGTCCCTCATACTAGCGAGCGCAACTGGAAGCCTCAATGGCCCGATGGCTCCACGAAACGCGGTACTGCGGTCGTGGTACTGAAGCGCTACGCGCAGCCTTGCGGCTGTGTCCTATTTATAACCATCAAAATCGACAGGTTAGATTGTGACGCGAGCAAATTCTCAGAGGCTCCATGTTCCAGCGATGACTGACCAACGATGGTTACTTGTGGTTCGGGCCGGCTGCCTTTGGCATTTCCTTCGCATAAATCAGATGCAACGTAAGATCTTTCGTCTGCCCCTTTCGCAGAGGAATATTTTTCCCCCACTCAGAAAAGACGCCTTTCGAAGAGGCTCGAACATCATAGCTATCCACCTTCAAACCGGTGATCATGAAGTGCCCCATTTTATCAGTGTAGGTGGCATGAGGCGAAAGTCCCCCGGAGGATTGGCACATCACGCTGGCTTTCGCCACGGGCTTATCGTCCGGACCGATCACCGTGCCGGTAATCGTCGCCCCCTTTTTCTTCGGCGGCGTCTGAGCATTGAGCTCGGTCGCAACGACGAATGTGATTGCCAGCAGGCCTGCAAGGAAAAGTCTGCGTTTCACGGTACTCCTTTTTTCTGACTTCTTTCAGTCTAGTGCTTGGCGGCCTTCCCTTGTGCGGCGATCCAGGGCGTGTGTCTCACTCGGAACCTGCCAGCTAGGCCAGTCGCGGCCAGATCAATCGCAGTGGACCCGGCGCGCGCAGTTTGTGGAGTTCAACTTGTATGCTGTGGCATCCTAAGAGGAAAATCCTAAGGTAACTTCAGATCGACGAAGTACACGTCCACGCCGCCGTGATCCACGGACAACCACACCTGTTTCTTTGCCGGATTCAGTGCCGCGACGTATTCATCGAGTTCCAGCTATGACGTCGCGCACAAGGGGTAGATGCGCGTTCCATCGGTAACCTTTCCCCACGGATCTACTTGTCCCGTATGCGTTAGTTGCCGCACTGCCCGCACTCGCGGTTCCGGCCACATTTCGTAACTTGCCACTTCAATCGGTGCGATGAATCGATAGCCTCTCCGCGGCACAGTCTCTAGGAAGATCGGATTCTCCGATTTTTCGTTTCGTTCAGAGGCGCACGCAGTTTCATCAGCGCCGTATTGAGGCGGCCGTCAAACTCCACAGCACATTTCCATGTGCCTCCAGCAGCATTAGAATCCGGAAGGGTTGCTGCAGCTTGATGGGTACACCTGACGGCTCAGGGTTCCCTGATCCGAGTCGGCCGCAAAGAGTCCGAACTTATACAAGCGGCGTGTTTGTGCAGACTTAATACCACTCTGAACCTATGGGACTGTCCGCGTCTCGTGCCCACCGTCGAATTACCGGGCACGGAGGCGGCACCTCCCTAAACCCTCACAGTTTTCCCTCCGTCCGGTAAAAGCCTCTGCGGGAAGGGTTGCAGGAGGTGGCCCGTTCGGTCCTCTGGGCCTTGCGGCACAACACCGACCCCGGGGAATCTCTTTCCTGTCGCACTGCAAAATTTTCGCGGTAAAGTACTGCAACTGGCAGTTCCTTCTCTACCCAATACTCCGCTTATGTTCCTTTTCCTTCAGCCCCTTACATACAACAACCGATTTTTTGCCCGCTTGGCTCCTTTCGTGCCCCTATCTTGCCATACCCAGCGAAATCGATATGGGGGTTCTCCACTATGCGATTCCGCACTATGGTTGTGGTCGATGCCTTCGTTCTGCTGACTATCGCTCTCGCCGCTTGGTCCAAACCAGTGTCAACACCGCCTCAGTCCTTGCTTTCTCATCCTCCCGAGTCGCACTCCGTCTCTGGCAAGATTGCCGCCGTGGCCGAAAGCCAACTAAGTCTGGACATCCTGAAGAACGCCAGGCCGGACATCGTTCATTTCGTGATCGATGAAAATACCGCCGTGGAGGGCAAATTGACTGTTGGCGCGCAAGCCGCAGTGGACTATCGTGTGGACGGCGAGAGGATGGTCGCTACTCGCGTGGTCATCATACAAGCATCTGGCAGATAAGGCGAATACCTGATTTTCATTAGTTTGATTGCGGGTTGAAATAGGTGGTTGCGGTGCACCTCCCAGCTCTGACGCCGCACCGATCGCACTCTCCAGGGGCATCCATACGGATGCGTTTTCTTCGTTAGGGATTTTCCTTGCCGTGGCGTAAGTACCCGAGCACCACGGCAACTCAGCATGGTCAGCGCACTCGGATTAATACAGGGATACCTCTTTACCGCCCGTGGAGGCAGCATGCGCACCACACTCAAACTGGTTCTGCCGCTCGCTTTTAGTGTGGCGCTGGTATCGCTTCTCTACGCTGGTTATCAGTACCGCACGCAGCGGCGCAACTTGCGCAACGACTTGTCACACCGCGCTACCACTCTCGCGGAAACTCTCCAGGAGAGCATCGAGGCAACGCCCGGTCGCGCCTCAGACAAGAATCTTCAGAGGATCGTTGCCAAAATCGCGCAACGCGAACATTTGCTGGGCGTCGTGATTTACGATCGCTCCGGCAAGATCCTGGCCATCACTCCCGACCATCCCAAATATTTCGAGGAACGGCCCGAGGTCGCGGCCCATTCCGACAAACTCAATAATAGTGCGGCCGACTATCTGAATGTCGGTGGCCTTCCCGTTTACGCTTACGCGCTGCCGCTTCATCGCGACGCCGACCAAACCGGAACAGTGCTGGTTGTCTTTGACACCAGCTACATCGGTCAGCGCCTAGCTTACTCCATTCGCGACTCTCTCCTCACCGCGCTACTGCAAACCATTCTGATCACCGGCCTGGCCTTCGTTCTCGTCCGTTGGAACATTACCGCTCCCCTCGCTCACACCGCGAAATGGCTTCGCACCGTGCGCGCCGGTTCTTCCGACACTAGCGCCGCGCCTCCGCAAGGTGAATTCTTCGATCAGATTCACACCGAGGTGAGACACCTCGCGCATGCGCTGAACACGGCGCGTGCCGCGGCACAGGAGGAAGCTCAGCTACGCGAAACGCAATCGTCCGTGTGGACCGCCGAGCGCTTGCGGGTTAGCCTCCCACACCGAGGTGAGACACCTCGCGCATGCGCTGAACACGGCGCGTGCCGCGGCACAGGAGGAAGCTCAGCTACGCGAAACGCAATCGTCCGTGTGGACCGCCGAGCGCTTGCGGGTTAGCCTCCGCAATAAGCTCAGCAATAAGCCTCTGTTCGTCGTCTCCAACCGCGAACCTTATATGCACGTCTTCCGCGACAAGGAAAAAGCCGTGCAGATGATCGTGCCTGCCAGCGGTCTGGTCACCGCGCTCGAGCCCGTCCTTCAAGCTTGCAACGGCACCTGGATCGCCAATGGTTCCGGCAATGCCGATCGTGAGGTTGTCGATGAGCACGATCACTTGCAGGTTCCACCTGACCGGCCCAGCTACACCTTGCGTCGCGTCTGGCTCACCGAAGAAGAAGAAAACGGTTACTACGAAGGATTCTCAAACGAAGGGTTGTGGCCACTTTGCCATATCGCGCACACTCGCCCCACCTTCCGGCTCGATGATTGGATTCATTATCAGCGCGTCAACCGGCGCTTTGCCGATGCGGTCCTCGAAGAAATGAAAGGCACGCAATCACCCATTCTTCTTGCGCAGGACTATCACTTCGCCTTGCTTCCAAAAATGGTGAAAGAAGCGCGCCCCGACGCTGCGGTCGCGATTTTCTGGCACATACCCTGGCCCAACGCGGAAGTGTTCGGCATCTGCCCGTGGCAGCGCGAGCTTGTCGAAGGATTGCTCGGCGCGGACTTGGTCGGTTTCCATATTCAAACGCACTGCAACAATTTTCTGGAAACCGTGGATCATGCCGTGGAAGCGATCACCGAATGGGACCGCTTCGCCGTCAACCGTCAAGGCCATGTCACTCGCGTGCGTCCTTATCCCATCAGCGTCGCGTCGCTCACAACCAATAACGGAAGCCAGCCAGTTCGCAGCGCGGGCGAAGAGCGCGGCGCTCTCTGTGCCGAACTGGGCATCGAAGCATCGCTTCTCGCTGTCGGTGTCGATCGCCTCGACTACACCAAGGGCATCATCGAACGCTTCCGCGGCGTCGAACGCTTCCTGGAAATGAATCCCGTTTATCAGCGCCGCTTCTCCCTGGTGCAAATCGGCGCTCCCAGCCGCACAGACATTCCTCGTTACAAACAATTTCTCGACGAAGTCAGCGCCGAAGCGGACCGTATCAACAGCCGCTTTGGCGTCGGCCGCTGGAGGCCGATCGTTCCTCTCCTGCGGCACCACTCCCATCAGGAGATTGCCCGTTTCTACCGCGCTGCCTCGCTTTGCCTGGTCACTTCGCTGCATGACGGCATGAATCTCGTGGCCAAGGAATTCATCGCCGCTCGCGACGATGAACAAGGGGTCCTGATCCTCAGTTCGTTTACCGGCGCTGCCCACGAACTTACCGACGCTCTGCTCGTCAATCCCTACGACATCCAGCAGCTTGCCGATGCCATTCACCAGGCCCTCGATATGAGCTCGGAGCAACAAGCCACCCGCATGGTCCACCTGCGGAAGACCATTCATGAATACAACATCTACCGCTGGGCCGCCCACCTTCTCTCCGATCTCACGGAGATCCGCATCGAGGTTCCGGAGAGCAAAAACGAGGTTCAGTCCTTGAGCTGATGGCTAGCGGCTGAACTTCACCGGCGCAGAGGATTCTCCATGGAGACGGCACAGGCACCGTTCAACTTTTTCACCGTCTCTTATCTCACTCGCATCGGCAACAGTTCCGCTATCACCCTTTCCGAATTTCTCGCTGGACTCGAAGCACTGTAGCGACGCTTCCATTTTCCACCACACCTCTCAGACCCTCAGCATCCACCATTTCCTTACCGAAGGCTTTTCCAACGATTTTGCGCAATGGGTGCTTGCCGGTGTCAACCGCGACGCTCTCGCTGAGCAGCTTGCGGCCCTCGATATCCGCGATTATTCCCGCATCGCCGCGTTGCGCGCCGATTTGTGTATGGAGGTCCGCGATTCTGCCAGCAACATCCTGAATTCGCCAAGCAATCGGCCCTGGAGCCATTTTATTTCTGCGAATCCCTGGAGGTCACTCTCCCCCTGGGCCGCACCGCCAGGACTCTCGACGAATTTCGCGAAGGCATTTCACCTCTCAGCCATTCCGGTTTCTATTTCCACTTCAGCTCTTCTCGCTTGCGGCTTCAGCTCCGCACCAACGATTTCTCCCACTGGCTCGCGGATGGCCTCGGCCTCATGACTCTCGCTGAAAAAGTCAATCGCATCGACATATACACCAATACCCTGGACAGCGCCCGGGGAAAGCTGCTTCGCCTGGTGGACCGTGAGAGGAGAAAGCATGGCCGCCGGAGAATTGATGCCCGAACCTTGCAGAGCGGCGGAACCAGCTAAACTAGTTTAACTTCCTGGGTGTCTCCCGCTATCGCAGCTCGCCCGGCGCAATTCCGTTTTTTCGCGCTTCATTCTCGATATCTTCGATCTGCGCCTGCAACTGCTTTTTTGCGTCTTCCAGTTGCTTCACTTGGTCGGCCAACGGCACCATGTTGTATCCTTGGTGCATCTTGATTCCACCTGACGCCGACGTGTTGTCCGCCTTGAAATCCTTCAGCTGCGCAAGGCGCTTGTCGACTGCGTCAATTCGGTTCCGCAATTCACGGATTTGATTGCGGCACTTCTCCACTTGTTGCTTGTGCACATCCTGGTTCTCATTCTCTTGATCGTCTTCGCGCACCAACGAATGTCGCGCGCTGTTTTTATTCGTGTCGCCCACCACCGATACTCCGTTCTTCACGGACTTAATCTCGTCATTCGTCCAGACCTTTTTCGGCTTGTTCTTGTCCGCCGCCTGAACTGCCGGAACAAGCGACTGAGGTCCGCCGCCTGAACTGCCGGAACAAGCGACTGAGCCTTCGCCGGAGCCTGCGCACCGGGCGCTGGACCCGTCTGTGGAGTCGCGGTAGCCGTGGGTGCGCTCGTATCTTGGGGGTATGCCAAGGATGGATGAACCGCCATGCAAATGACCGCGCCCGCAACGAGCCCGGAGAATAGGGAAACGCGATTCCGGAACATGTCGCCTCCGATCCGGCCAAGCTGGTTCTAGTACTATCCTTTCTATTTTAGCGAATCCAGCCTCACTTGGTCGTTTGCTCGCCCGCCAGCTTGCTTAACTCGTCACGCACCACCCCTACGGCATCTTTCGGCGGACCTACTCGTTTGTAATCCGAGTAGAACGTGCGTTCATGAATCGCGAAGGGTACAACGAACTTACGCCCGTCAAAGTCATACTGCTCGTAGCTGGGAAACCAGTGCCCGGGTATCATCTCGTAGCGTTCCTGCATGAAATGGCTGCCTTTGTAAACCTTGGCCAAAAACAACGAGATCGAGATGTCTTCAACAACCGAGCCCTCGATCCTAGCCAGCTCTCCCGACTGTTCGTCGATCCAAACCGTCCCGCGCACCTTGCTAAAAATGATGGCGTTCCGCGTACCCGCCTTAAATTTCGGATTGGGGACCATGGCATACTTCGCCAGGGTCGCTTCGCCACGCTTCTCCGCGCCCACGCGAGAAAAAACGAACGCATCATGCGTAGTGGCAATCAAGTCGCCGCGCTCTTTTCGTTTGCGTTGCGCCTTTGCGTAGGCCTCCTGTTGTGCCGCGCCTCCTTGCGCTGCCCATACCAGGTATTTCTCGAGTTTTTCCAGACTCTCGCGATAGACTTCCGGGTTGACCGGGTTTCCATCCACCGAAATTGGCAGCTTGTTCATAGCAGGCCCAGCAGGGAACAGTCGCCACACCCTCACCTCGGGCTTCGCATCGCTCCCGATCCTCCGCGCCTCAACCTTCTCGGTGCGTTCATACTCATCCAGCGCCAGCTCCATCTGCTTCTCGTTTGCGATCACTCGGTCGAATACGTCGCTCTGCGATTCTGGATGGATTGCCGGGTCAGCGGCGGGAGGGCTGGGGTCTTGACCGCAGATCGTAGAAGCGAACAACAGCGCCCAGATAGCGAGCGCGCGCCACAATCGGCGCGTCCGCGCGACTCTCGATTGGCTTAGCCGGATGTAAGTCATAGAAAAAACAGGCTGATCTGACTAAGTCGCAAACCTTGCCTCGTCTCGGGCGTCCCAGAAATTGCCAGCCGGCTCGCGCCCAACACGCTACAATTGAGATGATTACATGCAACTTCACTGAAAGCAAAGATGCCCCGCATACGTCTATTTAATGAGGAACGATTGGAAGCGTGTCTTCGTATTCCATACAGTGCAGGAGAAGTCTGTGGGCGTAACCCCTATCGATAGCTTGACGGCTGTCCCGCCAGTCGCGGGAAGGGCCTTGGCATCTACGGTCAGGGTGAAAGGATTCCGCGCTGCCTGGATCACCTCCACGGAAACCATCAAGCTCGCCTTGGACGCCTTGCGATCCCACAAGCTCCGCAGCTTCCTCACGCTCCTCGGCGTGATTCTCGCCGTCCTCACTCTGGTCATTGTCATGAGCGTGATCTCGGGCCTCGACCTCTACGTCGCCAATCGCGTCGCCAATCTCGGTGCCAACGTTTTCCTGGTCCACCGCTTCGGCATCATCACCAGCGAAGATGCCTGGATCAAAGCGCAAAAGCGTCCTTTGATTACCTACGAGGATTACGAGCGACTGCGCGAGAGTATGAAGCTTGCCACCGCGGTTGCTGCCGAACAAGATCACAACGTTCAGGTCAAGAGCGGCAACTTGACCATGGAAAACGTCCAGATGCTGGGCGCCACTCCCAATTTCGCCGACGTCCGCAACTTGAATGCCGCGCAAGGCCGCT
>Ga0210406_10006135_pt1 | contig 12498 bp, 12 predicted proteins | sample IncBWC30MmetaG_FD_155454 | JGI IMG/M metagenome (GOLD analysis project Ga0210406, IMG submission 155454) | Forest soil microbial communities from Barre Woods Harvard Forest LTER site, Petersham, Massachusetts, United States - Inc-BW-C-30-M | ecosystem: Environmental > Terrestrial > Soil >...
TCCATGTGACAATTACGAGTCCCTCCTTGGAGTCATCCATTGCCGCGCATCTCCATTTATCCAGCGGCAACGTCGTCGAAGGCCGTGGGACTCTACTCACGCATGCCGACATGACCGCCCATAACACTTTGGATAGGCCAAATGAAGTTCAGCCTTCAACTTTGCCGGTTACCGCTCGCGGCAATAGCGTCGAAGTTTCGATCCCTCAACGTGCGATCGTCTCACTCGAGCTGAAAGTCACCTAGAAGACCCGCAATAATACCGATATGAATACCTCTTCCCAAGCCAACAGCTCGTCGGTCTCTATCCGCCGGCTTACTGTCGATGATGCAGAAGCGGCCGCTGCGTTGAGCGGTGAGCTCGGCTATCCCAGCCCACCGGAGGACCTTCGCGAGCGCATCGAGGAGTTGTCGCATACTGCCGACCGAGTTGCCTTCGCCGCTGTTATCGACGGTCAGATTGTGGGATGGATCGACGCCGCGATGGAACGGCATCTGCAATACGCCGCGAGCGCGGTCATCGGTGGCCTTGTCGTTCGCGAGGATATGCGCGGCATGGGTGTCGGCAGGCGTCTTTGCGTTGAGGTCGAAGCCTGGGCACGCAGCAAATCCGTCCCGATCGTTCGGGTTCGCTCGCAGATCAAGCGCGAAGACGCCCACCGCTTCTACCTTCGCGACGGTTATCGCAAGGTGAAGACCTCGTTGGTCTTCGAAAAGCCGGTGCTGTGAGCCAAGAGATCAGGCGGGGAGCCGCTTCAGCATCGCAGCGGCGCTGCGAAACCATGGCCGCTCGCGACGGCGCTGGTAGCCCGGCATCGTGGGCCTCTTGTCCAGCACCTTTTGTAGCCATTCGCGTGCTTCGGCGTTGCGTCCTTCGGACGCCAGCAGACTCGCAAAGTTGAGGTACGTCTCCGACAACGTCGATATCGCGGTGGCCCGCCGGAAGAGCGCGTCGGCTCTCTCTTTTTGCCCGGTGAGCGCATAGGCGTGCGCGAGCAGTCCAGCCGCGCGATGGAAGTCGTGATCGGGATCTTTCGCGACGACCTGCTCGAGATCAGGCAAAGCGGCTGTCGCATCGCCTGACAGAATGGCGCAAAGGCCTCGTCCGTAAAACGGATCGAGCGTATGAGCGCGGGCTGCGATGGCTCTGTCGTAGGCATCTCGCGCGAACTGGAGTTTGCCTTCTTCGAGATAAAGGTCGCCCAACTCTTCGTAATTTCCCGTCGAAGGGTTGTCACGAAGGGCAACTTGAAGTTGTCCGATGCGCTTGCGGCGGGAGAAGCCTTTGAGCGAGTGGCGTGCGAGTCCGATGTCCGGAAGCGCCTCGGCGAACAGATAGACGGCAGCGCCGATCGGGCCGAGAAACAGGATGACGTAGATCCAATAGGTATCCGGACGCCGCCGAATGAAGTGGACGATCGCCAGTCCCTGCAGTATCAGACCCCACGGGTAGAAAAGGTGACTCAGAATTCCCACGGATTTTCGTCCTTACCGTCGGTGAAGATAGAAACATACCATAGGATAGGACTTTGTCCTGCCGGACGGGCCCACTCCGCGTGGTGCGGCCACTTCGTGGCGTGTATACCGGTCTTGAAGAATCATCTTCTTCGGCCCGACCGTTGGTCGGGAGATAAATAATTCCGGCCTACGGCCGGGCCGGTGCTGTTTATTTGACCCAGATAAGTTAAAAAGGCGTGCGAACGCCCGCCCCACGCGCAGTGGGCCCGTCCGGCAGGACAGGATCTTTCGATCAAAAAGAAACGGCCCGACCGAAATTCAGCCGGACCGTCACACTTCAGGCGTTTGTTTACGCCAGAACTTTAATAACCGACTTATCGATCGTGTCTTTAGGGACGAAGCCCACAATCTGTTCCGCCACCTTACCGTCTTTGAAGATAAGAAGGGCCGGAATGCCGCGAATGCCGTATCGCATCGGCGTTGCGGTATTGGAATCTACGTCCATCTTCATAACCTTGAGTTTGCCGTGGTATTGATTAGCAACTTCGTCGACGACCGGGGCCAGGGCTCGGCAAGGACCGCACCATGCGGCCCAAAAATCTACAAGAACGGGCTCCGCCGACTGTAGAACATCTTTTTCAAAGTTGGAATCGTTTACTTCTGTAACGTGCTGACCTGCCATTGAACTTCCTCCAGATTGCTCTACACCTTGTACACCCATTTCAGTGTGGCGCAGTCTACACAATAATAGATGCTTAAGGATTACGGAGGGTTCAGCACCGAAAGTTGTAGCTTAAAGAGCAAACGCCCGGACCTCTTGGAAGAGGTCAACGGGCGGCGTAGCAGCCCTCCCCAGAACTGCCCACGAGGGATAAAGTACTGGTAATTCTTCATGGCGTAAAGCAATCTTAGGTAATCCGTAGTAAAGTTACCGTGTTACTAAATGTACAATAAGCGTAAAGACCTGCAACATAATGGCTTAGGCCTGAAGTGCCCCCGTAGACATCGTCGTATGGATGATTTCGAGCATGGGATCCTTGGCGGCTTGACGGATCACATCATCAAGCGCGGGAGCTTGGTGCGCCGCAATAACCAGGACAGACGGCCCCGCTCCGCTAAGAGCAACGCCTAGAATGCCGGAACCTCCACTGCTCTCAGTCAAGGGAAGAAGTAGAGGCAGAAGTGGGCAGGCTTTCGAACGATAGGGCTGGTGCAACCGGTCCTGCATAGCAGTGCGCAAAAGCTCACCACGTCCTTGGGCGAAGGCGGCTACGAGGAGGGCGGTGGCCTGGATGTTAGCCACAGCATCCTCGCGAGAGTAGTGAGCCGGAAGAAGAGCGCGTGCCTTCTTGGTGGAGAGGCTCGCCGAGGGCAGCGCTACCAGCAAGCGCCAGTTTAGGTCCTGCCCACAGGTGGCTGTAACTAAACCAGTTTTCGTAATCGAAGAGATAGTCATTCCGCCGAGATAACAGGCAGCTACATTGTCAGGATGGCCTTCGCGGCGGCAAGCCTCCTCAAGAATCTCCCGGGCTGTCCAGTCGAGTTTACCGAAGTGATTGGCGAGGAGAATCCCCGCTAGCAGCGCGGAGGCACTGGACCCGCAACCCATCCCAACGGGAATCTCATTGTGGAGGCGAAGGTGAAGCGCAGGAGCAAGAATGCCGCGGACAGCCAGGACATCCATGTAGGTGGTAAGAATGAGATTATTTTCGAGGTTCGCACAGAGGTCGGCGTTGCGACCAGTGGCATCGATTCGGAACTCCTCGGCGGCCGTGGCATCGATGGTGAGGTAGAGAGCCATCGCGAGGCCGACCGCGTCGAAACCGGGGCCAAGGTTGGCAGAAGTCGCCGGCAGTCGGAGGTGCAAGGGTTTGCTTTGCGCGAAGGCGGTCATACGGGTTGCGGCTGATTCATGTGGGACTCGAGCGTCCGAAGCACCAGCGTCGAGTCTGCCTCGAGAACGATAGGGGGCTTGCGCAGGGCAGCGTGCCGAGCCTCATCGCCCGCAGTAAGCTGCGCCTTCTCTGCGTCGGTAAAGAGCTCGTTGCGGTGGTAGTCGATCGTGTACTGCGAATCCTTGAGAGTATGGCCGGTAAGGATAAGCACGACGCGCTCCTCCCGGGTGATCTTGCCCAGGGCAACAAGTTTTTTGAGGCCGGCGAGCGTAACCGCAGAGGCAGGCTCGCAGCCGACACCCTCGGCGCCGATCTCCGCCTTGGCCAGCGCGATCTCCTGCTCGGAGACCTGCTCACACCAGCCGCCGAGATCATCAATGACCGCAGCCGCCTTGCGCCACGAGGCCGGGTTCCCAATGCGAATCGCGGTGGCGCGAGTATCCGCCGTCACCGGCTTCATCACACGGTTGCTGTCAATGAACCACCGGTAGAGCGGGTTAGCGCCTTCTGCCTGAATAACGCTGATCTTGGGCAGGCGAGAGATGAGGCCGAGTTGAAACATCTCCGAGAACCCCTTGCCAAGGGCGGCCGAATTCGCAAGGTTGCCGCCGGGAACGACGATATGTTCCGGCACCTGCCAGTCCATCTGCTCGACCATCTCGAACGCCGGCGTCTTCTGGCCTTCAAGGCGATAAGGATTGACGGAGTTCAGCAGATAGATGGGAAACTTCTGCACTAGTTCGCCGAGGATCTTCACGCAACCGTCGAAATCGGTCTTGAGCTGGATGGTGAGCGCCCCATAGTCCATCGCCTGCGAGAGCTTGCCCCAGGCGATCTTGCCCTCCGGGATGAAGACAATGCTGCGAAGACCGGCACGCGCCGCATAGGCCGCCATCGCCGCAGAAGTATTGCCCGTAGACGCGCACGCGACCCACTCAAACCCACGCTGTGCAGCGACCGACAGCGCGGCGGTCATACCCGTATCTTTGAAGGATCCAGTAGGGTTCATGCCCTGATGCTTGGCCAGCAGCCAATCGATGCCGGCGACCTTGGCGCACCGGGGAAGATCGTAGAGCGGAGTGTTCCCTTCGCGCAGTGTAACCACCTTTTCCAGGTCGTCGACGATCGGAAGCAGATCGCGGAAGCGCCAGACGCCGGACTGGTCTACCGCAAGACTGGACGAGCGGCGCTCCTGCCAGAGCCAGCGGAGGGCGCTGGGGTTGGGCAGCCGGCTGTTGGGGTCGTCGGGGGCGTTCGGAGGATGCTTCACATCCGACCAGGAGTAAACCACTTCGTAGAGGCCATTGCACTTTGGGCAGCGAAAGTTGCTGGTGACGTCATCCTTTGGGATGACGGCGGCGCATTCTGTGCATCTAAGATGATGTGTCGCTACGTTCATGGTTTTCTCTAGCCTACCGCAAAGGGCGGAGTGCGTCTGCCGTTCTCCTGTGTATCGGCTTAGTGTGCATCGGATGGACCTCCGCGGCGCCGCGTGCCTGGGGCCAGAAAGAACTGCGGGTGGCGGCCGCCGCCGATCTGCAGCCGGTGATGCCGGTCCTGTCGCAGGCCTATGAAAAGGCGACCGGGGTAAAACTTGTGGTCAGTTTCGGGTCGTCGTCTACGCTGGCAACCCAGATTCTGGGAGGCGCGCCCATGGATATCTTTCTGGGCGCCGATTTTGTTTACCCGGAAAAGGTCGTGGCGGCCGGGTTGGCGGATGGGACAGCTCCGACCGCCTATGCAAAGGGAACGTTGGTACTGTGGACGCGAAAGGATTCCGGGCTGCTCCCGCTAAGCATAGAACGGCTGACCGACCCGCAGGTGAAGACTGTTGCAATTGCGAATGAGCTGCACGCTCCCTATGGAAGAGCGGCGGTAGCCGCGCTGCGGAAGATGAAGCTCTATGACGCAGTAGCTCCGCACTTTGTGGTGGGGGAGAATATCACGCAGACAGCGCAGTTTGTCGAGTCGGGCAATGCGCAGCTTGGCCTGATCTCCCTAACCGCCGCGAGCACGGATCACTTCAAGGAAATCGGAACGTATGTTCTGGTGCCGACCTCGCAGTACCCCGTGATACTGCAGTACGCGGTCGTGATGAAAAATTCTGACAGGAAGGCGGACGCGCATGCCTTTCTCGATTGGCTGCAGTCGTCGCCGGTGCAGGGGATGCTTCCAAACCTGGGGTTGGGCGCGGTGAAGTAGGGCAGGTCGAATACGTCCCGAGTTGTTGTTTTTTGAGCCACCTTTCCGTGTATGAAACGGCGGTTAGTTGTTTCCGATGGACTCGTAGCGAATACCGCTCTGTCACCTGCACGCCGGAATGCGCCCACTTCCAGGACACTCCGCGGCCTCAATAGGCTACTTCGAACACCTTATCCGCCGCTGTGTCCGCTCCGTGAACTAGACTGACGCTGTATGGATTTCGAGGCGCTTTGGTTGACATTGCGGCTGGCAGTTGGAACGACGGCGATTCTGCTGGTCATGGCCCTGCCGTTAGCGTGGTGGATCGCTTCAGGGCACGGGGCGGGACGCGCCTTGGTGCAGGCCGTAGTAGCGCTGCCACTGGTTTTGCCGCCAACTGTTCTGGGATTTTATCTGCTGGTTGCGCTCGGACCGCTGAGCGCGCCGGGACGATTGTTGATAAGAGTGGTAGGGCATCCGCTGGCGTTCAGCTTCGCGGGGTTGCTGGTGGGATCGGTGATTTATAGTCTGCCGTTTGCGGTGCAACCTCTGGTGTCGGGCTTTGCCGCGGTGGATGGAGCCTATGTCGAGGCAGCTGCAGGATTGGGTGCTTCGCCCTGGCGAACTTTTTGGAATGTTGAGTTGCCGTTGACGCGAGGTTCGCTGCTGACGAGCGCCGTGCTGACCTTTACCCACACCGTGGGCGAGTTTGGCGTAGTCCTCATGCTGGGAGGAAATATCCCGGGCGCGACCCAGACGCTTTCCATCTCCCTGTACGACAAGGTGCAAGAGTTCAACTACGCAGCGGCAAACCGGACCGCGCTCGTGTTGGTTGCGGTGTCGCTGGCGGCCTTACTGCTGATCTATTGGCGGCGCGGGGGACTCGGGCGAGGTGAGCTTGTCTGAAATTTCGCCGCATCTGAATGTGCAGATCCAGCATCGCCTGGGCGCGCTCCAGTTGGACGTCGCGTTTACCCTGACCCAGCCGTGGACAGTGCTCTTTGGGCCCTCCGGAAGCGGAAAGACGACGGTGCTGCGAGCCATCGCAGGATTTGTGCGCCCAGATACCGGCAGCATTGTCTCCTGTTTTTATGGTCGCAAGTTTGTGATGACCGATACCGCACAGATGATTTTCGTGAAGCCGCATGAGCGCAATGTGCGAGTGGCCGGCCAGGGTGCCGCGCTGTTTCCCCACCTGACCGTTCGAGAAAACATCGCGTTCGGCGCGCGGTCGCAGACGAACGGAGCAGCCGCCGGCATCGTCCAGGAGGCGATAACGCGGTTTCAGCTGCATGCACTCGCCGCGAAATTTCCCTCGATGCTCTCCGGCGGAGAGCGGCAGAGGGTAGCGATTGCGCGAGCCGCGACCGCCGCAGTGAGCCTCGGCCAGGGAAGCATTCTTCTACTCGATGAGCCGTTTACAGGTCAGGATGTTCGCCTGCGGGACGAGTTGATCGAAGAGTTGCGTGGATGGCTGGCATTCATGGAAAGGCCGGTGCTCTCGGTGACCCATGACGTAGGAGAGGCGTTTCAGCTCGGCACGGAGGTCATCAAGATTGCGGACGGTCGCGTAGTGCAGCAGGGACCTGTAGCAGAAGTACTTGCCGAAGACCGCGAGCGCCTGTTGGACCAGCTTAATGTGTTGAAGGGAAACCAAGCATAACCGGCTCCTGTTCGAGCTGAATGGCGAACTTGTCTTTCACTGCCATCGTCACTGCGTCGCGCAGAGCAATCATCTCAGCGGCCGTCGCGTTCCCGAGGTTCACGAGTGCGAGGGTGTGGCGAGAGGAGATTGCGGCACGCCCCATGGCAAAACCCTTGCGAAAGCCGGCCTGCTCCACCAGCCATGCCGCGGCCAGCTTCACCATCCCGTCCCCGGCGGGATATTTGGGAATCTCTTCCAAGAGACGCCCGCTTTTGAGCGCTACTTGCGGCAAGTTCGCTGACGGAATTACGGGATTCTTGAAGAAAGAGCCCGCGCTACGGCCATCTGGTCCGCCTTGTCCCACGAGCATTCCCTTCTGCTCGCGAATCGACCGCACCGCCTCGTAGACCTGACGGAGCGAAGGCTTCTCTCCTCTTTCGAACTCAGCCGCGAAGTGACGCTTCACGTCGGCGTATCGCAAAGCGGGCTCGCCGCCGGGCCGCAGCTTGTACGTCACAGCAGTCACGATGTATCTCCCGCGCGCCTCCGCATTGAAGAGACTTCGCCGGTAACCGAACCGGCAGGCCTCGTGGTCTAGATCCACGAACGTGCCGGTCTCGAGATCGTAGGCGCGGACCTGCACGATAGTCTCGGCGACCTCCTGCCCATACGCTCCCACGTTCTGGACCGGAGTGCCACCCACATCCCCCGGAATCCCCGCCAGGCACTCGATGCCGGCATAGCCGAGATCAACGGCATAAAGCACAACGTCGTCCCAATTCTCGCCCGCGCCAACCTCTAGCAGAATGCTCTCCCCATCCCGGCGCTCACTCTTCGAGACTGCCGTGCCGACCCGCAGGACCACTCCGTCAAATCCCGCGTCGCTCACCAGAAGATTGCTCCCCCCTCCCAGAACAAACAACGGGAGGTTCCGTTCCTTCGCGAAGCTCACCCCCTCCGCTATCTCGGCTTCCCCTTTAACCTCGCAGAAGAAACGCGCCGGTCCACCGATCTGAAACGTCGTGTAAGCGGCAAGCGGAATAAACTCCTGAAACTTCAAGGCGGAACGCGGCACGGCTTGAGACTACAACATCCCCCCGGTTCATGAAACGTGAGGTCGCCGGGTCCGTCACCCCCAAATCCTCCACCATTGACACGGCTGATAGACTTTAATTCGGGGAATTCCCCACAAGTCAGATCGAGTGGCAGGGCCTTTCGCTTCCCAAGCCGCACTCGAAGTACGGACTTATATGTCTTCTTTTGAAGACTTTGCGCACTTTTCCCCGGGAGGGGCAGTGGCGGGGTTCGAAGCTTCCCCGTAGAATCGGAGAGAGCGGATTTTTCCGCGTAACAGGTTTTAGCGTGACCAAGTTTGGCGTTACCAAGGGAGAGAGCAAATGTATCCAGAGATTATGATCATTCCGATGCGTGAGGAGCTGACTCGCGCTGGCATAGCAGAGGCCCGCAGCGCGGCCGAGGTCGACGCGGCGCTTGCGCAGTCCGGAACGACGATGGTGGTGGTGAACTCCATCTGCGGTTGTGCCGCCGGTAAGATGCGTCCCGGAGTTCGCCTGGCGATGCAGCATGCCGCAAAGCCCGACCACGCCGTGACGGTGTTCGCCGGACAGGACCGCGAAGCGACCGAGAAGGCTCGAAGCTACTTTGGCGGACATCCTCCGACCTCGCCCGCGATCGCCATCCTGCGTGATGGCCAGCTCGTGTATCTGATGCAGCGCTCGGCGATCGAAACCTCGACCGCGCCGGCGATCGCCCAGGAACTGACCCGAGCGTTCGATACCTACTGCGCCCCCACGACCGCCTAGCCATTCAGAACCTACTCTTTAATCGAAAGCCGGAAACCAGCCGTCCTCTTGCTGGTTCCGGCTTTTTTGCGTTTTGGAGGCTCACCTCACAGCCGCCTCTTGCCGATAGACAAAGAAGCTATGTCGATCTCCCGATCCTCTTCCTCTTCTCTCACTCCTTCTCCTCCGGGATCTCTTGAGGCGCCGTTCGCCGCAAGGGATGAGTCCGAGATTGTCGGCAGCAGTACAGCAATGAAGCGCCTGCGCCAGCAAATACGGCGGATTGGACCGCACTTCCGAACCGTACTGGTGAGTGGAGAGCCCGGGACAGGAAAGGAGCTGGTGGCTCGCGCACTACACAGAATGAGCCCAGCCTCCGGCGGCCCGTTTGTCACGTGCCGCGCAGCTGCAATCGTGGAGGCTTTGGAAGAGAGCGAAAGAAGCGATAGGCCGGCGGATGACGTTGGACACTTGATGAAGAGGTCTGCTCGTGGGACGTTGTTCCTTGATCGGATCAGCGACATGCCTTTGGAGGCGCAGGGCCGGCTGCTGCAAGGGTTAATGCAGCATGAATTGGTGCAGAGCCGCATCCATGCGCAGCAAAGAATGGACCTGCGAATCATCGCGTCGACGGAGGAGGATCTTAGGATATTGCTGTCCACCGGACGCTTCAGCCAGGAGCTATACCGACGGCTTGCCACCGTGGACATCGCCCTGCCGCCTCTGCGCGAGCGGATGGAGGATCTTCCGGAGATGGCGAGATACTTTATGGAGCGATTTGCCCGGCTTTACGGAAGAGGCATCTGCGAGATTACGGATGAGACGATGGAGCGGATGCAAGAATATCGTTGGCCGGGCAATATATCTGAGTTGGAGGATGTGCTGCGGGACGGGGTGCGGCGAAGCGAGGGTGAGCAGATCGAATTGCATCATCTGGCGCTGTTTGCAGAGGCGAGAAGGCCTGAACGATCAACGATACCGGTGGTTGGAAGCGTGCGATTACAGGACGTGATAGAGCAGCATGTCTTGCGAGTGCTTAAAGACTGCGGAGGAAATAAGCTGCGCGCGTCCGAGGTGCTGGGAATCAGCCGGTCGACGCTGTACCGAATGCTAGATGCAGGTGTTTCCGCCGATGCCTTGCGGTAAAAGCTCCGTCAGAAATGACGCGTAGACCTGTTCTGTACCGCGCGGCAGCGGCAAGATGCGAAAGGCGGTAAGACCTGCGCGCTCATAGTTTGAGGGCTGGTTAGGGCTGTGATGCGATTGGGAACGCGATGCGGTCTAATTTTAGCGTCTTGCATCCAGGAGCGTGAAGTTCAGCGAGGGGGCGGCGGTAAGCATACTCTTCAGCGTCGCATACGATGCAATCCCAGCCTCTAATCATTTTCCTTTACGCGCGCATAGACATAAGGCCCTTCGGTAATTACGGCGATGCGAGCATCCCCAGGCAGCCCAGTCGTTGCGGCATCGATCGCCGCGGAAAGGTCTGAGTATAGATGGTCTCCCAAAAAACCCACCTGCTCTTTGCTTACTCCGGGGGTGAAGAAAAAGAGTTCATGCTTCAACCCCACAAGCGCGAGCTTCTCCAGCTGCCATTGATCCGCCTCTACCTTGGAGTCGCGAATCTCATCCAGGTAATCCTGATGGCCCGCGTAGGCCCGCAGTTTACGTGCGAATTCTAAAGAGCCTACTCCTTCCGCACACTCGCCGATGACAAGAATTCTGCCTCCAGGTTTGGCGATATGTTGTGCTGCAGTGATGCCTTTGACTGACTGATAAAAAGTGAGGTCCAGCGGATAACCGGCCGCACTGGTAATAACAAGATCGGCTGCAAACGGGACACCTTCGATCGATGTATCTTTCAAGAACTGCACTCCGGTAGCGTGCGCTTTCTCTGGCTCGCCTGCGAACACGCCCGAGATCTCCCGTTCTTTGGTTAACGTTACATCAAGCATAAAGTCGTGGCGTGCCATGCGTGCGATCTCGAGCAGCTCCGCGTGCAGAGGATTGTCCGTCGTATGACCTTCCGTCGCATTGGGTTCGCGCATGAAGCGGGGAGAATGAATTACCTTGATGGTCTCCTGCCCAGCCACCCCCGGAGCGATCAGCTTGCGACCTCCAGAGAAACCAAGCATCAGATGCTGTTCGATGAAGCCTAAGGTTATGTGAAGATCTGCCCGCATAAAGCGTTCGTCAATGTAAACCGGAGTTCCATTCGCGGTTGCGCCAAGCCACCGATGCTCTGTGGGCTGCTTTGCATCATGATTCAGGATCTTGTATCTCGATGCAATCTCTTCGCCAACGATGACCCGAATTTCCGCTTCGGTTGCAGGACGATGGAGGCCGGTCGCGATCAAAATACCGACGCTCTGGACGGCAATTCCCGCTTTGTTCAATCGGCTGAGCAGAGGGGGAAGCGTAGTGGAGTTCGGTACCGGGCGCGTGATGTCGCAGACAGAAATAGCCGCTGTCTTCTTGCCCGCAGCAAGTTCAAGCAACGATGGACTTGCGATGGGATGATCGAGTGCCATATCGAGCTCCGCCTGAACGTCAGAGAGTGGTTGAGCGGTGCGATTTTCTACCATCATGTAAGAAAAACCGTCGGGCAGCGGTACCGTGATACCGCTTCTGCCGAATGCGAATTTAACCGTCCTCATTGCGCTCCCCATTCCTCTGCTGCGAACTTGCGATATTTCTGATTCACTACTTAGGGGTTGCGTGCACCTCGCAGTTCGCCAAATCTTCTAATAGCCGAATGGAGCCGCAGATGTCGTCTTCGCCGTATCCCTTGGCGATCGCCGCACGATACATCTGGCGCGATAGCGATGTAAGAGGAACGGGAACATTCAGCTCTGCAGCAGAATCGAGCATGAGCTGCATATCCTTCTCCAGCCATTTGACCGAGAACCGCGGATCGAAGTCGCGCTGGAAGACCAGTGGCGCCTTCAAGGAGACGAGGCCGGATTTGGCAGCGCTGTTTTCGATGATCTCGAGCATGAGCTCCGGCGGGACGCCCGCCTTGGTGCTCAACACCACGCTCTCATTGAAGGCTTGCAGCAGGTTACCGAGAATCATGTTCTGAGAGAGTTTGGCATGGAGACCCTGACCAGAATCGCCGCAGTAATAAAACTGTTTGCCCATCGGTTCAAACCAGGGGCGCGCGCGCTCGAACACATCTTTCTTACCGCCAACCATAAAGGTGAGTGTGCCGTTCTCCGCGCCTCCCTTGGAGCCCGTGCAGGGCGCATCAAGGAATTCGATGCCTGACGCCGACAGCTCCTTGGCCATTTGGCGGCTCTCTTTTGGCGAGATCGTACTGCAATCGGCGATGACGAGACCCTTTTTCGCACCTGCGGCAAGACCGTCTGTGCCGAAGATCACCTCCCGCGACATTGCTGTGTCCCCGACGCAAAGGAAGACGCAGTCGTCGCTCACTTCGGCGACCTCTCGTGGGGTGGCGCAAGCTGTGCCTCCAAGTGCCTCCGCCTTACCCTTGCTATAGGACCAGAGCGCGACTT
>Ga0210406_10006139_pt1 | contig 12496 bp, 7 predicted proteins | sample IncBWC30MmetaG_FD_155454 | JGI IMG/M metagenome (GOLD analysis project Ga0210406, IMG submission 155454) | Forest soil microbial communities from Barre Woods Harvard Forest LTER site, Petersham, Massachusetts, United States - Inc-BW-C-30-M | ecosystem: Environmental > Terrestrial > Soil >...
GGCGATCGATGCGCTGACCGGCAAGGCGCTGTGGACCACCAAAGTCGATCAACACCCGGCGGCAATCATCACGGGCGCGCCGACGCTGGTCGGGACGACCTTGTTTGTGCCCGTCTCGTCATACGAGGAGGCGAAAGCCAAGGACGCGTCTTACGGCTGTTGCACGTTCCGGGCAGCGTCGTCGCTTTGGACGCCGCATCGGGAAAGATCTTGTGGAAGACGTACACGATCGCGCAGGAAGCCAAGCCTGGCCCGGTCAACGCGGGTGGTTTTCAGCTGATGGGACCTTCGGGGGCCCCGATCTGGTCCGGGCCGACCTATGATTCCGCGCGCCAAAAAATCTATGTGACGACCGGCGACAATTACTCGGACCCGGCGACGGAGACGTCGGACGCTTTCCTCGCCCTTGGCGTCGGCTCCGGCGAGTTAGCGTGGGCGCGACAGATCACCCCAGGAGACGCGTTCACTCTAGCCTGCCCGAAGGGGATCAACTGCCCCAAATCCAACGGACCGGACTTTGATTTCGGATCGTCCGCCGTTCTCGCCACTCTCTCCAACGGCAGACGCATTCTGGTCGCCGGGCAAAAATCGGGCGTGGTGACCGCCGTCGATCCCGACCACGGCGGCGAGATCGTCTGGCGGACGAGGGTCGGCAACGGCGGCACGCTGGGCGGGGTGCAATGGGGCGTCGCAGCTGATGAAAAGAACCTCTATGTCGCGGTGTCCGACCCTAAATTCGGCCCCGCGGGGCCGGCGACTCCCGGTGCGCAAAGTCTTGGCCCCAATTCAAGCGTCATGTTACTCATCGATAGCAAAGCAGGCGGAGGACTTTCGGCCCTTAAACTCGAAACCGGGGAAGAGGTCTGGCGGACCCCGCATCCCGGTTGCGGCGACGTGCCGGGATGCAGTCCCGCCCAGTCCGCCGCCGTTACCGCCATTCCAGGGCTTGTGTTCTCGGGCGGACTCGACGGGCGCCTTCGCGCCTACTTTGCCGAAAACGGCAAGATTGCGTGGGACATGGACACCAAAGGCGACTATCAGGCCGTCAATGGCGTTGCGGCCAAGGGCGGCTCGATTGATGGCGGGGGAGCCGTTGTCGTCGATGGCATGGTCTATGTCGGATCAGGGTCGGGGTTCGTCGGAACCGCCCCCGGCAACGTCTTGCTCGCATACTCGATCGACGGGTTATGACCGTTTTCGACGTTGCCCGGACATCGATAAATCTCTCACCCGGGGAGCTACCCCGGGGCTCCGGCCCTCGAAACTCAGCAGAGGAAGATTCGGGCCCTAACCGTTCGTCAGGGTCGCAGGATCACCTTGCACTGCTTTCGCTCAGCCAGCAAATGCTGCGAGTGTAATCGTCGTGCCGCCGTGGGCGTCCGACTTGAACGTCCATGCGGCTGACTGGTAATTGCCCTCCAGATACAGGTTCGAGCTTAATGACGTCCCGTTGGTGATCTGCAGGGCGCCGTCGAGAGTCCCGAAGCCGGAATCACCGCCCACCTTCATGGCCGACGGGTTGGTGAACGCAAAGTCCCTCAGATCGACTGAGTCGCCAACCGTCATCTGGTAGATGTTGCCGAAGAACTGTGCGGAATCGTCAAGGATGAGCTGTCCGCCGGAACCCTGGGCGTAACGTACGTCATTGTCGGCTTCTGCGCCGAACTCCATCGATCCGTTGCCTCTTATAATCGAGAGGCCCGGCCCGAAGACGGCGTCCTGCGCATCGACTGTACTTCCGGCATTGGCGATGAGGTACTGCGAATTATACATCGCACTGTCGATATCGAGCGTTGCGCCGCTGCTCGCCTCCACAGTACCGCCATTGTTGATGAAGGTCGTCTGGGTCGATGGATCGTAAGCAGTCGCATCGAGGGTGAGTGTCTTGGAAGACCCCTCCACCATGGCGTTGATGGTCGAGCCGTAATCGTTTTCGATCGTCATATTCGTGTCGCCGATCGTGCCCGCGCCCTGGATCGTATTGCCGCGGTTTCTCAGTTCCGTCCCGGCGCCCTGGCTGATGATCGAGTCGTTGAAGCCGTTGAGAGTGACTGTGCCGGCGTCCAACAATGTCCAGTTGTTGCCCGCTTCGATTTCGATCTGCGCCGCGCCGGCCGCGGAGCCATTGAGGTTCACCGCGCCGGAATTCTGCCAAGTACCTTCAAAGATCGCAGTCGAATTGGCTGCGACGTTGAATGCCCCACTGCTTATGAGATTGTCTTCCACCGTGTCGGCCGTGTCGCCGCTTGTGGTCTTCATCAAGCCCCCAGCGGAAATCGAAATATAGGCCTGTGAGGTCACCTCGGCATTGTTCTTTAGAACGATTGAACTACCTGCGAAAACCTCGACGATGCCGCCGCCGCCATACACGCCGGGGTTGGTTGCGAGATGCTGGCCATCGATCGTGAGCGCGCCGGTTCCCAGCGCCTCCAGAATGCCCGCATTGTTGAACGCGCCGTCGATCGTCAGTCCGCCCGCGCCCGTCGTCGCGACAGTGCCAGCGTTGTAATTCGTGTTTTCGGTGCCGGCGGTGACGGCGGCCGCGTCGGCGACGATCGTCAGGCCAACGGCCTGGTTCGCGTTGATCCTGCCAACAGGCGAATTGTAGAGGCGCAGCCATCCGTCGCCGATTGTCCCCGCGCCGCGGATGATGCTGGCATTGCTGAACTGTGTCCCGGCTCCGTCGCTGATGATGGAATTCTGCGCGCTGTTTGAGAGAAGGATCAAACCGCCGCTAACGGCTGCGCCGCCTTTGCTGCCGCCGTAGATTTCCAGTTTTGTCGGCCCGGTCGAGCCGTTCAGCGCCAATGTCCCCGTACTCGAATTGATTACGGCCGCGTGGAGATTCAGCGTCGAACCGTCGGCTACAGAGATCGTGCCGTAATTATTGACATCCGCGGTAAGCACGTCCGCGCCGGTGAAGCTATCGCCCGAACTCGCGAGGAGGCCGAGGGTGTCCCCCGACGACGTGGTCAACGTTCCGCAGGCGCCGCCGCCGAACCGATGTTGAGGAGGCCGCCGATGGCCAACTGCCCCTTGTGGAGCACGATCCTCCCGACGCTGCTCGTCGCAACGTTGCCGAGTCCTTTAACCAAGACGCCGTTGATCATCAGCGCGCCTGTTCCTGCAGCGACCAGTTTGCCGTTCTGAAACATTTGGCTATCGATCGTCAGACCGCCAGCGTTCGTTGTCTCGATCAAGCCGCCGTTGGTGATGGCGTTGGCGCCGGTCTCCAGCACCATGGCGTGGCCGCCGTTCGCATTGATAGTGCCGAGCGCGGTGACCGTGAGTGACAGGCCGTCGCCGGCAGGCGCGTTCCCGCCGTTGCCGATAGAGCCGCCGCCGTAGATGGCGCCGTCTTTGACCGTCAAGATGCTGGCGCTCGTGATCGAGCCGAGAATCTGTCCGTTGGCGGTGACCCCAAGTTGGGCGCCGCCGTAGAGGCCCATGTACGACGCATTGATTTGCATCGTCGCGATCGTGCCGAGCGTGCTTCCCGTGCCAGCCACGAGGACGGTTCCTGGACCGTTGATCTCGGTGGTGGCGCCAGCCGTACTCGCCCCTAACAGCAGCGTCGAGGCCGCGCCGACGCTGATCGTCCCGAAATTATACACATTGGAAAAAGTTCTGGCGGTGGAAACCATCGAGAACGTGCCGCCGGTGATCGACAGCTTGGCGTTGGCGTCCACCTCGAGGAAGTCGAGGGTTTCATTCAGGTCGCTTGTTACCGTGTAGGGTTGGGATAGCGTGGGAAGGCCCGCGTCGGAATTTCCCGAGTTCGGAACGCCAATCGGCGACCAATCATGCGCGATGCTAAACAGCCCGCCATTGCTATTATTCCAACCGGAAAAGGTGGTCATGAGAACGCCTCCCAAAAAATTGCTTCGGAAAAGCTAAGGTGGGGCCGCTCCCCACTTATGCCCTCAGGTTAACGGTTGATTGCTAGCACAGTTTTACAATTTAGAAAGGCTGTAAAATTGCCTTTCCAAAAAAATTTCTCCGTCGGCGCGAGGAGCGAAGGAACAGTTCGCGCTTCGTCGCGAGATCGTCCGTCAAAAACGGGAAGGGGAAGACCTCGAACGTCAGCGAATGACCGATGGTTAGCGCTAGGCCGACGACGGGTCTCGACGTAAAACGGCCGGCGCCGGTGCAGACTGGTGCGCCGCCGATCTCTCGCCCGGACAATCGTCGAGCCGTTTGATGCGACCTGCCTTCCGTCCGAATGGAGCCGACGCCTCCACCGGGCGAATAGCACGAGATTTCTCGAGAGTTGCGAACCCGAATGACCAACTCTCAACCCCCGCAGAGGACCATGTCTCGCGCCTCGATCGCCGTCGCGGCCTTCTCGACGGTGGTGGAATGGTACGACTTCACGCTCTACCTTTACTTCGCCACGGTGCTTTCGCGGGTCTTTTTTGGCGCCGGCGAAGCCGCGCTGAGCACGACGCTTGCGACATTCGCCATCGCCTATCTGTTGCGCCCGCTTGGCGGGTTCGTATTCGGCCATATCGGGGATCGGTTCGGGCGGCGGCGGACAATGCTCTTGTCCGTGGCGCTGATGACCGTGACGATGCTCGGCACCGCGCTTCTACCCACGCACGCTCAAGCGGGCGCTGCGGCTGGCTGGCTTCTTTTTCTGCTCCGTTGCGTCATGGGGTTTTCGGTTGGCGGCGAATACATCGCGGTCGTCGCCTATCTGCTTGAAGGCGCGCCTCGCAACAGGCGCGGGTTGATTACCTCGCTCGCCTCCGCGTCCAGTGAGATCGGGGGGCTCCTCGCGGTCGGAATCTCTTTGCTCACTGTGAATTCGATGAGCATGGCGAGTTTGGACTCCTGGGGATGGCGCATCCCTTTTCTCGTCGGCGCGGTTCTGGCGGGAAGCGTGGGGGTCGCCCGCACGACAATGGAAGAATCGCCAGACTTCGAACGGCAGCAGGTGAGCGGGACGGCGCCCGCGAACCCGCTTCTCTACGCGCTCGCAAACCATGGCGCCGGCGTCCTGCGAGCGTTCGCCATCTCAGCCCTGGGCTCGATCACCTACTATGTCGGGATCACCTACGTTCCGACATTCCTGACTTCCGCCGGTAAGCTCAATGAGAGCGACTCGCTTTGGCTCTCGACGGCGGCGGCGGTCGCGGTCATCCTCGTCACGCCCTTCGCGGGCGCCTTGTCTGACTGGATCGGCCGAAAGCCGGTCCTTATCTTTTTCAGCCTATGCAGCGCGATCCTGCCGATCACACTCTTTCATCTGATGGCCGGCGGCTCGACGTCCTACGCGCTCTTGGCCGCGGTGATCCTCGCTTGCGTCGCGGGCGCGGTCAGCGCCGTCGGCGCCATTGCGACCGCCGAACAATTCCCGGGCGAGGGGCGCATCAGCGGCCTGGCGCTCGGGGCGACGACGGCCACCGCCATCTTCGGCGGCCTCACCCCGTATGTCGCCCAGGTCCTGACGGAGCGAACCGGTTGGATCATGGTCCCGGGCGCCATGATCGCCGTCGTGGCTGTCTTGGCGCTGCCGATATTGGTGACTTTGCCGGAGACGGCGCCCAGGAAATAAACGGCGGCCGGAACGCCACAAAAGTGGAGTTCCACAGCGTTACGCGTCGATTTATATTCCGATGAGCGGACTTTGATTCTGTTCCGCGGCGAAGGCACATGGACGGCCCATCGCGAGGCCAACTCAAGCATTTCTTTGAGCAGATCCGCTATCGCACCCAACATAGAGGGGCCAGACATGGACGGAAAAGGCATTGTGCGGCGCTCGACGTTTGCGCTCGGATTGACTTTGGGATTGGGGGCCGTCGAGGGGAGGGCGCAACAAACCGGCGCGGCGGGCACACTCACCTACGCCGCGCAGGGCTGGTCGGCCGCGGATCGCGAAACGTTCTATACGACGAGCCAGGGCTCGCACCTGATGCCCTATGCCTGGTTCAAGGCGCTCAAGCGCACCGATGTCGACGAGCCCTTCGCCGTCGACAAATTGCAGCGCTACGGCTTTCTCGCCCATGAGGTCTCTCCAGCAAACCCGCAAGGCCTGCCGGTCGGCTTTGTCGTTGACGGTCCGGTCGCATCCGGGCAGCTGGGACTGACCTGCGCCGCGTGCCACACAGGACAGCTCGAATACGCCCAAGGCGGCGTCGTCCACGCGCTGCGCATCGACGGCGGGCCAGCGAAGACAGACGCCCAACAATTTCTTGCCGATCTTCTTGCCGCCTCGCGCGCGATTCTGGGCGAGCCCGCCCGGTTCGACGCCTTCGCCAAGGCGGTTCTCGGCCCTGGCTACACAGCAGCGAAGGCGGCGCAAGTGAAGGACGGGCTTGGCAAATGGGTCGCCCAATTCGGGGAATTCATGGACATCAGCCTGCCCGCGGCGAGCCCATGGGGACCTGGCCGACTCGACGCTTTCGGCATGATCTTCAACCGCATCGCCGCGCGCGATCTCGGCATTCGAGACAATTACAAGGTCGCCGACGCGCCGGTCCGGTATCCGTTTCTATGGAACGCCTCGCGCCAGGATCGCACCCAATGGAACGGCGGCATCCATAACGGACTCTATATCCAGGCGCTCGGACGCAATACCGGCGAGGTCCTCGGAGTCTTCGCCGATTTCACACCTCATCGCGTCGTCGCGCCGACGCCGCTTACGCCCGCGATTATCGATTTCAAGAATATTTCCATCAATTTTGCCGGACTGCAGACGCTGGAAGAAAAAATCGCCGTGCTACGCCCGCCGCCATGGCCACGAGAAATATTCGGACTCGACGAGCGGCTGGCGGCGGCCGGCAAACCCTTGTTTGACGCCAATTGCGGCAGCTGCCACGCGGTGCAGGCTTCGCTCGACTTGCCGGGCCTTTGGCGCACCCCCATCCTCGCGATTGGCACCGACCCGAAGATGCTGATCAACTCGCAGCGCACGTCCCGGCCCGGGCTGCTCTTGGGCGCCCTGATGCCGCCGCCGGCCATTGGCGCGCGGATTGGCGATCCGGCGAAGACCGGCGACCTTCTCGCTACTTCCGTGATGGGAAGCTTGCTCGCGGAGGCTTTCGTTCCGCCGGTCCCGGCGCCGACGAAGCTCGCGCAGAGCGGCGTCTTTCGCGCCCTCCGCAAGGACCTCGCCGAGCATTTTCCCGGGGAGAATCTTGACACGCTGCTCGATCCGAAATTGTCCGCGAAGGCAAAGCTTGACGCATTGGTTGAGCTCAAGGCGTTCATCGACGCGAGGCTCAGCGACATGTTCAGTCCTCCGCCAGTCGCGGACGGGGCTGCTTACGAGTCGCGCGTATTGAATGGGGTCTGGGCGGTCGCTCCCTATCTTCACAACGGTTCCGTACCGAACCTGTGGGAACTGATGAAGCCCGCCAAGGACCGCAAGTCGAGCTTCATGGTTGGCAGCCGCATCTTCGATCCGAAGAATGTCGGCTACGCCACGGATGAGTCGCCGTTCAAGACGGGCGCCTTCTTGGCGGATCCGGCGAACACGAACGGCAACGGCAATGGGGGACACGAATTTGGCGCTGGGCTCACTGACGACGAGCGCTGGGCAATTATCGAATATATGAAGACCTTTTAGGTCACGGCTCTTTTGAGAGCGCGTGATCGCGCCCCCGACGCTTATTTGAAGCGCCTTCGCAAAGGGCGCCGACGCGACGAGGATCGCGGGTCAAGAACGGCTGCGACGGAGAGCGCTTTCGGTTAGCGGGGAATCGAGCTAGCCTGACTGTGGGAAAATGTCGGCCTGCCGCCTACGGCGTCAAGGCTCGCTGGTATTTGTCCGGTCGATCGGCAGCCCATCCTTAACAATTAAGCCCCTTTCTTCTTCCCGCCAGTGCGGCGTGACATCGCGGAATCAGCACAGAGACATGTCGACGCAGACCCTGCCTTCTCCGCTGGCGCAACCGAGTTTCGCGGAACTCTTCTCCGACCATGTTTCCACCTAACAAATTGATCTTCCGATGATTTCGTTTCATGCGGCAGTGCCAGTCCCCCAGCCAGTCCCCCAGGGGTTAGGACCTTAGCTTTACGGCAAGCAGCGACGCGGCCTCAAGGCAATGTGGGCCACGTTATGGCCTCCCTGGCTGCAAGCCTTGCGTAGCAGCTTCCAGTCGCCCTCGACCCTCCATTCGCCTGGCGGCGAACTGACGCGCCTGAAAAGGCTATTGCGTCGATCATCGCCTCTTGCGCACCGGCTCGGCCAATTTCAGCCGCTCAGGCGAGACGCGCCAGGACAATGATCTCGTGGTACTGAGAAGCGCATCTGTCTGCGCTGGGTTTGACGGCAAGTTCGACCGCGCTTGGATAGAGCCTGAGAAAAAAGCGAAGACAGCAGGACGCCATTTTTTGTAGGCTTTGTCGCCGGGAGGGCGGTGCTCTTATCAGTAAACAGCCGGCAACCAGCCGGACTATGACGTAAATAGCGGAAACACGATCTCTACTTGACATGAATCTCAAGCTACTTTTTCCAATTGTTTAAGTGGCCGTAAATGTGGCACGGTGGAAAATGCTGACGGGACGCGATGGGGGAGCCCTAGTCGCAATTGCGACGATCGTCGATGAAGAATTTGATGCGGTCCGCGAGGCGGGTCACTTCATCGAACTCGCTGAGCAAACGGCCTTTCTTGTTCGGGACCGTATGGAGGACGGCCGCTACGCTGTGGTGTTGGGCAAGAGCGCTGATCGCGGCAACACTTGTTGCAACGAATTTGTGGGTGAACTCGTCGAGCGCTTCCGTCCCGAGTACCTGATCCTCTTGGGCATCGCTGGTGGTGTGGCGGATCGAGATGGGATCGGACTTGGCGACGTCGTCGTTGCCGACCATGTCGAGGGCTACGAGACGCAAAAGTTCACCGAAGGAAGAAGGCTCCGGCGGCCAGTCGCGCTCGATCATCCTTCTAAATACCTGCGCGAGACTATCGCGCGCCGCGTGCGGCTCGGCCAAAAATGGGCCGAATATATCAAGGTGCCTAGACCACGTAAAAGGCGAGCCAAAGGTAATAACCGGAAACCTAATTGCCGGTGAAAAGCTGATGGGTGATAAAGGAAAATACGTATCAATGCCAGATTCTAGACGAATTTGACAAGGCTATAGCTGTAGATATGGAGTCACATTGTTTAGGCGGGCAGTTTACACTGCAAGGGCGACGAGATACTACAATCTTAACTATCTCATTGTAAGAGGAATCTCAGACTTAGTCGCCACCGAAGGCAACGATGAAGAGCGCAGGCTCTGGAGAAACTACGCGGCTGCGTCAGCCGCGGCATTTACCGTAGCGGTAGTTGATCAATTGATTACGTGTTGTAAGTAGCCCCGAAGGGGAACATAATGAGAACTGTAATCACGGGCCACCGCGAGCAAAAATGGAAACTCTGGCTAACTCGATCCAATCTGCGGCTAAGCACCGTTGTTCCGCCTTTCTTCAGACGTGGGGCGCTCCGATTACGGTTGGACTGGGCGAATGCGCTAACTACGACGACCTGCTTCGTGGTCGTTCGCGCGCCAACATCTCGCATGAGACTCTTATCGACCTAGCTTCGCGGAAAGGCCGCGTTCTTGTGTGCGGTCGTGGTGCGTCTGGAAAATCGGCCGCCATGATGCGCGCGGCGCTTTGCTCAATATCGCTGGGGCACGCAACGTTTCTCATTGAGCTGTCGCGCTGGAGTCATGACGCAACCGAAGAATGGGCGCGAAGCAGACAGTCCCCGCTCGAAGCGTTTGATTTTCTGCTGCGCCGGTTTGGTGCCGGGAAATTCGACATATCTGACGCAGAGTTTCTGGCACCCTCAGTCAAAAAGATTTTCTTTCTGGACGGATTGAACGAGACACCCGGCTCAATCGCAAACGAAATTCTCGCCGCTTGCGACGGAGTGGCTTCCGCGATGGTTGGAGCATCGGTGATTGCGAGCGACAGATTGGTACGTCGAACGCTAAACTACGATGCACGATGGTGTTTTGTCATGCCCCTCGCAATCGCCAAGTCAGAAATTGATCTCCACAATATACAGGCTAATATTTCGGGGCCGATGTACACGTTGTTGTCGTTGCCGTTCTTCCTGGACCGCGCCATGCGCGGAGAACTCCTGTCCTCGACGACCGCGACCATCGAGGAACTACTCATCGACAAGGGACGACTAGATCCAAATGAGATGACTGTAGCTGTCGACGCAGCTTGGCGCGCTTACGAAATCGACGAATCGCGCAGCTTTCCGAAGAGACGGTTCGAAGAAGCAGGCCAAGTCGCAGTTGCCGATAAGCTGTTGGAGGGAGGCGCGTTAACTCACGTCGACGACAACCGTGTGGCTTTCCATCATCATTGGTATCACGACTGTCTGGCGGCCGTTTATGTCGCAAAACGTAAAGACCTCTGGAAATTTGAAACACGGCACCGAACGTTGGATGCGCTCACTTTCAAAGCAAACTCGTTTGATGCAATCGGTTTTGTCCTTGAAAAAACGGACCAAGTTGACAGGGAGCAGTTTCTACGCGCGGTGTATGACTGGAACCCCTATGCCGTTGGATACGCCCTTTCGGAGACCAACACACGCAGAGCTGACATTCCACGGTCGACTCGCGTGATCATGCTCGCAATGTTGGCCGACAGGCGCTTCGATCCGCACTTTTTTTCTGCCCAACGCGCGCTTGATGGGTTACGCCTTTTGCTAAATGATGAGGACGCGAGACAGTTTTACGAGGCTCGAACGCGCAATGATCTGCGCAGTATTGTTGCATCTCTACACATTGAGGCCGACGACCACTTCGAGGCATGGCGCAGGCTATTTTCTTTGCAAGAAGTGAACGCAGAAACGCTCGCGCGCCTGCTGACTGATCAAGACTCTATTCTGGGCTGGACCGCCGCTAACGTCGTCAAACAACTGACGCTCACTGCCCCGGTCGAGGACGCGATCATTGAAGCCTCAGATTCCCTGACGCCAGTTGTACGATGGCGCGCTGTTCATGCTATGGGTGGGTTTCCTCTTCCGCGTTTCGTCGACGCACTGCTTGTCCGTATAGACAAAGATGAAGACGAAAATGTACGCTATGGTGCTATACGTTCTCTCGTCGAGACGGCGGCCAATTCCCCGAACCTGATCGATGGAATTATTTCGGCGCTGATTAGTCGACTGGAGGCAATCGCGAGATCACCGAGACTCGTCAGCGAGTTGTCGACGGCACCATTTATGAACGAGGGCAAGGCACCAGAAAACTGGGCGACCAATATGTCTCGCATTCTCTATGGACTTGCTGACCGACAGGAAGACCGCTCGGCAGCCGAGCACTGGAACGCTATCGTATCGCGTCTCCGACAGCATACGAGTAGCCGATCCGCCCGTCCAACTGATTCGTCGCGGCATGTCGCATGACCGTAACCTTCGGCGATACTTGGGATGTACGCTTTATGAGGTTGGCGGCGGAGATCGCGTCTTGGAGCAAGGACAAATCTGCGAAGACGGGATGTGTAATAGTCGGCCCGCAAGCTGATTCGTAGTACTGGGTTTAACGGCTTTGTTCGGGGTGCTGACGATGAGCGGCCCGAGCGCCATGAGCGTCCAGCAAAATATGCGTGGACTGAACACGCTGAAAGGAATGCAATCTACAATGCGGCTCGCCTCGGCATCCGGACAGATGGTTGCGTATGCTACGTAAACTGGTTTCCATGCATCGATTGCGCACGCGCGGTTGTCCAAGCTGGGATTATCACGGCTGGTAGCCCTTGAGCCTGATCTAAACGATCAGAAGTGGGGAGGAGATTTTGCTTTTGCGCGCGCGATGCTTGAGGAAGCGGGGATCTCCGTAGACTTCCTTAGCGAACCGAGCCTCGCCGCTCGCCGGTAGCTTGTGGAGGCCGGGGCGGATCGCTTTCATAACATAGGGACGGGCTTCACTTGCGCGGATTTGAACCGCGACCCAAAGGGCCTCTAGCTTTGCAAGGATCGACGATCCCTAGGTTGCTATCGAGCCGTCGGCAGTGGCGCAGGAGTGCTTCGGCTCCGTCCGACCTCGACTAGGCCGTTAAGGAATCGCGCATCACGTCCCAATCGCGATGCTCGTCCGGCCGCAGCTTCAATGCGCGCGGCGACGACCGCAGCCAAGACCTCGGCTGAATTTGTATTTTCGACAAGCGGCCAAACCTCGCGCGACGACAGGTTGAATTTGTGTTACGTTTGACGCCCTGACACCGTTGTCCAAAGGGGGCTGACGTGCGCGGTGTTGTTTCGACTGTCGTCTTCGCCGCCGCGCTCGGGGTCTTGCCCGCGTTAGCTCAACAGCTCGGCGCGCCGCATCAATCCGCCAAAGATGAGGCGGAGCATCTGCTCGACATCAGGCGGCGGAGCAGGGGGACGCTCAGGCGCAAGGCTACTTAGGCTTCATGTACTCCCTAGGCCAAGGGGTACCGCAGGACTATACCGAAGCAATTAAATGGTACCGGAAGGCAGCGGAACAGGGCGATGCCGCTGCACAGAATCACGTTGGTCTGATGTATGCCCAAGGCCAAGGTGTTTC
>Ga0210406_10006140_pt1 | contig 12495 bp, 8 predicted proteins | sample IncBWC30MmetaG_FD_155454 | JGI IMG/M metagenome (GOLD analysis project Ga0210406, IMG submission 155454) | Forest soil microbial communities from Barre Woods Harvard Forest LTER site, Petersham, Massachusetts, United States - Inc-BW-C-30-M | ecosystem: Environmental > Terrestrial > Soil >...
CGGAAAACTCCAGTAGCAGAACTATCGCGGCGCTTCGAAAACTGGAGTGAAGTTCACGCGCCACGCGAAAACCTGAATTTTGCCCGTCGCGCAGTGAGCTGCTGATCACGCAAACGTCTGGCCGCACATTTTCATAGGCCTCGATCAGTTCGCTGGATTCCACAACGGACGCTACGACCGAGATGTGATGACAACCCCGGAGGGCTGTCTCCATGAGTTGACAACCCATGCGCGAGTGCTCAGCAACCAAAAGTGAAATGGCGGAACCGTGCTCGTTGGCTTCTTGCATGATGTGCACCCTAGGAGTTGGAGTACGGTCTGGGATTTAGTTTGTTCAACCGGGGCCAGGCTCAAGTGAATTAGATGGTCAAGGTTTATGTGCGTTTGTCCGTTGCGTCTGTTTGCCTGTCGTCATGTTTCAAATCGAACCAAATTTCTACCGCGGCCTAAGACGTGTCGGTCTCCTTTTTCGAGATAAAGACGCGGTCTCGGCGTGTGGATAGGAACCGGACCGTGAAAAAATGTCCGATTCTCGAGTGTCTAAGTTCCATGTTTCCAAGAACCGCAGCCCCTGGCAGCCAACAAGAGTCCTGGAAGGTGCATGACGGATGCCAATCTCGCTGCAATGTTGTGCAAAAACACGCACGTTCGATTCTGTGTTTCGAAATCTCTCAGCGGTCCTGTAGTACGAATGTAATTTCGACAATAGAGACGATAGTCCGAAGGCTAACTGAGCATGCTTGTACTCAAGGCGGTGAATTATCCGAGAGGTTGCCCCTTGGGCATGAACGACTCTACAGGAATCAAACATTCCGCCTCTTGTGGGCAGCGCGACTTCGCGAAACGATGGCCCCGGTTGGAACTCGGTATCCAGGAAACGACTGTGGCACGAACGGCTACCAGTATGAGCAGCAGGAGAAAGCAAATTCGTTATCCGCTGAAAGCTTCTGTCTTCTACCGCTGGATTGACCAGGCTGGCCTGCGACGTCGAGCCAAAGGCCGCACACGCGATCTCAGCGAAACGGGTGCTTACGTCTTCTCTCACCACTGCCCAAATGAGGGAGATTTCGTCGAACTGACATTCCGTCTCGTTGCCCTGCGGCAACAACAGATCCCCGGCAATGAAGATTTCGACATGAACGGCAGAGTAGTGCGCGTTGATCGCTCTGCCCGGACCGGGGCGCATGCGGGATTCGCGGTGAAGAGCAGAGAGAATGTGGCTGCGCGTGAAAGCAGCGACCTGTTGCTCGGCGACTGGGAAGCCAGTCTTGCAAATGCCGTGATCGCCAATTGAAGGGCGCGAGTTTTTGAGGCAGTGAAACCGGAGGAAGTCGGGCTCACAGACTGAGGGAAACTTTGGACTGTGAGTCACATGGCGAAGCTACATGCAAATGTACGAAGAGAATTACAGCAAGCACAGCGGACCGGCAGCGTCCCCGCAGTGGAGCGCACTGCACACCCGTTACCAGCATGAACGAACCGTCGAGACGCTGCTAGTTGCGAAAGGATTTGAGACTTTTCTGCCCACCTACGAAAGGGTACGTCGCTGGAAAGATCGCAACAAAAGAATCGCGGAAGCCTTGTTTCCGGGATACCTGTTCGTGGCCAACGTACACGACCGCAGGTTGAAAGTGCTGGGCACGCCTGGCGTGTGCGACCTGGTATCAGTTGCCGGAATTCCCGCGACAATTCCAAATCACGAAATCGAAGCAATTCGTAGAAGCGTCGCGGACCCATCCAAGGTCGCACCGCATCCTTTCCTGAAGGGAGGGGACCTGCTGCGGGTCGAGTGGGGTCCGCTCGCCGGAGTGGAAGGAATCCTCGTGCGCGCCAAAGACGCTTTTCGGTTGGTGGTATCGATTGAAATATTGGGCAGAGCCGCTGCGGTTGAAATTGACGCTGCCTGCGTCATAAAAGCATTTCGAGGGCGAACGGGAGCTCCGGCACTCTCGTTCAAGAACAGCAATTCCACACCGCCTGTTTAGTTCCGCTGGGCGAACTCCCTTGAAGAGGTTGTATGCCTACTGTTGAATGCGAAACCAAAACAACGGGCCAAGCTCGGTTGCTTGAATACTTTGGGCTGCGAGACCAGCCATTCGGGGTAACTCCGGATCCTCGTTTTCTGTATTTCAGTCCGTCGCATCGCGAAGCCTTTGCTTCCTTGATTTATGCCATCGAAACAAAGCGTGGCTTTTCGGCATTAATCGCCGAACCCGGGATGGGCAAGACTTCGCTGCTTTTTCATCTGTTGGGAAAAATTCATCCCTCGGCGCGCACCGCATTTCTGTTTCGGCCAGAATCTGATCAATACGGACTCCTGCGAAGTTTGTTGACGGATCTTGGAGTCAAAACGGAATTCGAGAGCGTCTCGCAAATGCACGAGACCCTTAATCGCCTGTTACTCCTTGAATCGAGAGGTGGCAGGCAACTTGTTCTGGTCATCGACGAAGCCCAGGACCTGGATGATTCCGTCCTGGAATCTGTACGGCTGCTCTCCAATTTTGAAACCACTACGTCAAAACTCATTCACATCGTTCTTGCGGGACAACCCACCCTTGCGGACAGGCTTGCCAAGCCGCAGCTTGTGCAGCTCCGTCAGAGAATTTCTGCCTGGGCCGCGCTCGATCCGTTCACGCGCAATGACTGCGCCCGCTACATCGACCATCGCCTCCGAATAGCGGGATTCCGCGGCACAAATCTCTTTCCTGACGCCAGCAAGCTGCTGATCGCGTCGGCCAGTCTCGGGCTTCCTAGGAATATCAACAATATTTGTTTCGCGTGCCTCTCGTTATGCTTTGCGAATCAGCAACAACAAGCGACCACCGGTATCGTGCAGGAAGTTCTGCGCGACCAGAAACTGGAAAAAACAGAGCGCGTTACCACCAAATTGCCGCGCGGCATCTCCCAAACGCCATTTTTGCCGCCACTTCAAGAGCCTCGGGCAAGAAGGCGTTCCGGCCACCTTGGGATTGCCATTTTTGGTTTGGTTCTGATCCCGCTTGCTCTGGTGTTTCTTGTGAGCGAGGCGAAGCTTGATGTTTCGCAGACAAATCCCCCCGGTGTTGCTGAAGAAATTCTCTATCGCCTCACGGGACGCCCGATCCAGCCGGCAGAACCGCCGCCAAGCCTACCGCTGCCCGCTCCGCCGGTCGCAGATCCGTCGCCGCAAACACAAGACGCTCAACCTGACTCCTCGACGACGTCTTCCGAACCTCCAGCGCCGACGGAACACGAGCAAATCGCCGCTGGCCAAACGAGAACGGTCCCGTCAGAACGTGTGAACCCGAGGGCCCACCGCTCTACGCGCGTTGTGGTTGTGACGCGCCAGGAAAATCTGTTCGAACTGGCGATGGAACACTATGGAAGGGCAAATTGGGAAATCGTTGAAAAGATTCGCGAACAGAATCCAGGCATAACCAATTCGTTGTCATATGTGCGCGAGGGTCAAAGCGTGGTCCTGCCCGATCTGGGACCGCAATTTCCTTGGAAGGAAGAAGGCCATTCCTCATCATCTTTTCGGACCAGGTCGTCAACTTTTCGCTCCAGGTAAGGAGGCCGAACAATGTCGAGATTATCGCCGCTTGTTGGAATTTTGGTCGTCGGGATACTGGCCATCCCAACGTCGCTGTGGTCGCAGGCTCGGCCTCAATCCGTTAGCGCGCCGCCGCAAAACCCCGCACCAGCAAAGGGTGCGGCGAGCGATGCAGACCCAGACCGACCGCAATTGCACGAGCGCAATCCGCGATACCGCCTGGAATCCGGCGACATTCTCGAACTCGCGTTTCGCTATACCCCCGAATTCGACCAGGAAGTTACGGTACAGCCCGACGGCTACGTACAGTTGAAGGGGCTGCAGAATGACGTCCACATTCAAGGGCAAACCGTTCCTGAAGTTATCGAAACGCTGAAGAAAGCGTATTCCAACACCCTTCACGATCCAGTGATCAGCGTGGTATTGCGAGAATTTGAGAAACCGTATTTCATTGCCGGTGGGCAAGTCAGCAAGCCCGGGAAATATGATCTGCGCGGACGGACAACGGCGACCCAGGCGGTGGCCATTGCCGGCGGCTTTTCGGAATTCTCCAAGAACTCCCAGGTACTCCTGTTCCGTCGCTATAACGATGACCTGATGGAAGTGAAAGTGTTGAATCTCAACAAAGTCCTGAAAGACAAAAACTATCAGGAAGATCTGCAGTTGCAACCCGGCGACATGCTCTACGTACCCAAGACATTCATGGCCAAGATCGATCGATTCCTGCCACGAACTTCGCTTGGCACCTATTTCAGTCCGGCACTTCTGTAGCTGCGGCTCGGGAAGCAGGAGGCGTTATGAGCAGGCACGAGATCATTCTTACGGATCGCGGTCTCCGCGAGAATTCGGCGCTGACCACGCGAGACATGGTCGAGGTCGGTGTTCGTCGGCGCGGCAGCTTCATGCTTTCTTTCGCGGTCATTTTTCTGGGAGCCATAGTGGCCGCCGTGATCGTCCCGAAACGCTACGAGTCTGAGACCAAGATCCTCGTTCACCGGGAACGCGCGGACCCGCTGATGACCGCGCAGCAAACCGCGGCCGTCGAACAGAACCTGCCAAGCTTAACCGAAGAAGATATCAATTCTGAGGTGGCAATCCTTCGAAGCCAGGATCTTCTCGAAAAAGTTGTTGTGGCCTGCGGCGTTGAAAACTTCAGGGACAACTCCCTGCTGCACAGTTTGCTGGGCTCCAGGACGGTGGACGACGAGAACCTCTCTGTCCGGAAAGCCGCGGCAAAACTGGGCAACGACCTTCGCATCGACCCGATCAAAAAGTCCTACGTCATATCGGTGCGCTATTCCGCCTCGAACCCGGAGCTGGCCGCCCGTGTACTGAACACGCTCGGGAACCTCTACCTGGAAAAGCACGCCGAAGTCCACCGGCCGAAGGATGAAGCCGGCTTCTTCGATCGCGAAACGGCGGTGTACCGCAAGGCCATGGAAGAAGCGCAACAAAAACTGGCGGACTTTAACCGCGAGACAGGAATCGTCACCTCGCAATCCGAGCGGGAATCGGCGGTGCCGAAACTCGCGGAATTTGAGCTGGACATGCGTCAAACCCAAGCGGCTATTCCGGCAGCCGAAGAGCACGTGCGATCGCTTCAGGCCCTGGCGGACAAAACCCCACCGCGAATCACCACGCAGTTGCACAATTCGGACAACGGAGCGCTCATGCAACAATTGAAATCTTCGCTGGTCAACCTGGAGGGTCAGCGCGTCGATCTCAGGAATAAGTACGCGCCTGGCGACCGCATGGTGCAGGAAGTGGATACACAAATCGAACAGGTGAAAGCAGCGATTGACGCGCAACAAAGAGCCCCGCTGAAAGAAGAAACTACTGATCAAAACCCCACCTACGGATTCCTGCGCCAGGAACTGGCCAAGGCCCAGGCGGATCTAGCGGCCTTGCGTGCCAGGTCCCGCTCCCTGGAAAACGTCGACCAGTCTTATCGCCAGACGCTGGTGAATCGCGATCAAAAGCAGATTGAGCAGGCAGCGCTCCTTCGCGACGCCAAAACCGCTGAAGACAACTATCTTCTTTATCTGAATAAGCGCGAACAGGCGCACATCTCCGACGCCTTCGACAAAAATAGAATCCTCAATGTTTCCATCGCCCAACCGGCCACCATTCCCTTCCGCCCAACAAACCCAGCCACAATGATTTTGCTTTTGGGATGGATTTTCGCTTGCCTCGCCAGCACCGGCGTTGTGCTGATGCAGGAGCAACTGAATCCCACTCTTCGCAGGCCGGAACAAATCGAGCAATACCTTGACGTTCCTTTGCTCGCGAATCTTTCCGGTGACAATAAAGAGATCGGTGAAGAATTGTCTTCACATCAGTCCTAAAGGAACCGCGCAGAAACTTCCAACATGAGCAAAAACTTCGAACTGTTACGGCGTGCCGGTTGGGCGGAAGAGTGTCTGGAGGGCATTCCAGACCCTGGCGATACCGCTCGCGAGCGATTTCAGCCCGGCCCCGTTTCCCTGCCCCACGACCCAGACCAGATTTCGATTCTAGTTCAAAGGATCTTTGGCGAGTCCCGCAATCCTGCGATTCGCTCCGTACTTTTCACCGGGGTCGTGGGAAGTGGAGGCGCCAGTTCAGTTTGTGTACGCGCTGCGCAGAAACTCGCCACGAAGGTTCGAAACCGAGTCTGTATAGTGGACGCAAATGTTCACTCGCCCTCGGTGCATCGGTACTTCGGCCAGCAGAATTCCGTTGGATTGACTGGTGCGATTGCCGACCCCAAGCACGCGGGACATTTTGTGAAGCCGGTCCCCGGGAAGAATCTGTGGTTTCTCCCCACAGGTTCCCCGGGTGCGAATCGGCGCGCCACTCTTGCCAGCCCTGACTTCTCTTCCTGCCTCAAGGAACTCAAGCGATATTTCGAATATCTCTTGATCCTCGCCACCTTTGCCGTCAACCAGAAGGCCTCCGCATTAGGTCACGTGATAGACGGCGCGGTGCTGGTAATGAGTTCGTCCGGGGTCGCCCCTGACCTTGCGGTCAAAGCGCGCGAACGCTTGCGTGCGACGGATGTAAAGCTTCTCGGAATGGTGTTGGACGATTCCAAGGCTTCCCTTCTCGACCAACTAAGGAACTGAAGAGCAACCCATGTCATCGACTGCAATCCCTCGCGAGTCTGCTCACGATCGCAATCTTCCGGTCTCCACTGAAAAGAATCGTGGCCGATCGCGATCCAGGCTGCTTCCCACGAATCCGGCGCAGCTGCTGGTGCTGGCGGGAGAGGTCGCGCTCGCCTGCCTCTCGTTCGTTTTGGCGGTGCTCATTGTTTCAAACGAGCAGCAAGCGAGCTTGTCCTCGTGGGCTCCGGCTTTGTTGATCGCCAGCGGTTTCCGGCTACTCGGTCTGTATTGGCTCGGTCCTTTCCGGAGCTCCCTACGCCACGCGGGCGCGCACGAACTTCTGCAAATCGTCAAAGCAACAACCGTCAGCACGGTGTGCATCGCCTTTGCATTAAGCCGCTTCGTATTGGCGGGCACCCGGTTGCCATTGGCATTTTTCGTGCTCGATTGGGCCCTCCTTCTGCTGCTTCTCGGCGCACTTCACCTTGGCGCTCGCCTCTATCGCGCTCAATCGCAACTGTGGCGAAGACCGATCAAGAAAGTAGCCATTGTGGGAGCGGGAGATGCCGGCATGTCGCTGGTCAGGCAATTGGCTTCGGATCCCTCCTCAAGCTGTCAACCGGTCGCCATTTTCGACGATAACCCCAAAACTCACGGAACAACCATCTGCGGCGTGCCTGTGCTGGGCAGCACGAAGGAGCTGGGATCTTTGCCGCGCTACAACTCCGTCGAAGAAGTACTGATTTGCATTCCCAGTGCGACACAGTCAGAGATGGGCCGTATCGTCTCGCTTTGTTGCCAGGCAAGCCTTCCCGTTCGCACCTTGCCAACTCTGGCGGAACTTCTGGACGGAACCGTGTCGCCCAGGGACCTCAGATCCCTGCGCGTTGAAGATCTGTTACAGAGAGAAGAACTGCGTCCTGACCCTAAGCAAATCGAAGAAGTCGTGGGCAACGAAGTGGTCCTGATTACCGGCGCGGGCGGCAGCATTGGATCAGAACTCTCGCGGCAAATCGCGGCTTCCTCTCCCAGTGTTCTTCTGCTTCTCGACAAGTCAGAAAATAGCCTCTTCTATATCCACCGCGAATTGCACGAACGCTTTCCGGCCTTGCCGCTGAAGCCATTTCTCTGCGACGTGTCGCGAAGAAATCTTGTCGACGACCTTTTCCGCACCGAGCGGCCAACCGTTGTCTTTCACGCCGCCGCGCACAAACATGTCGGCCTGCTGGAACTGAATCCGCCCGAAGCCTTCCGCAACAATGTGCTGGGCACGCGAAATGTAGCTGCCGCCGCGCGCGAACATGGCGTGAAACGCTTTGTGAACATTTCCACCGACAAAGCGGTCAATCCCGAAAACTACATGGGCCTCTCGAAGAAAATGACTGAGCTTTGCATCCAGCATTTATCTGCTAGCGGCCACGCAACTCGCTTCATGAATGTGCGCTTCGGAAACGTTGCCGGAAGCACCGGCAGCGTCCTGCGCCTTTTTTGGGACCAGATCCAAAAAGGCGAGCCCATCCATGTAACCGACCCGCGAGCGACGCGCTATTTCATGTCCATACCGGAAGCCGTTCACCTCATCCTCCGCGCTGCGGGGCAGGGACAGGGCGGCGAAACGTTCGTTCTGGAAATGGGCGAACCCATCAATATCTACGAATTGGCCAAGAGCATGAGCCTTCTCGCCGGCTTGGCCCCCGGGAAGGAATTGCCGATCTACTTTGTCGGCTTGCGCGAAGGAGAGAAGGTCACCGAAGAGTTGTGGGCGGACTGGGAAGTTCCTCTCGCAACTCCCCAAAAGGGGATCCTCATGATTCCTGATCGCGACCCCAACGCCGCCGTCATCCTGCAAAAAATCGACGGAATGGAGAGCCATCTCAACGGGAATGACCGCTATGGCCTTGACGAATCCCTTCGTGAACTGTTTCCCGAGTTTGTCAGCAAGCGACGGCAAGCCTCAACAAATGGAAACAACCACCACGCCCCAGCGAACGGCAACACGTCGTCCACGGAGGTACAAATGCACGTGCCGCTCTCGAAACCCGATATCGGCGAACAGGAAATCAACAACGTTGTAGGGGTGTTGCGTTCCGGGCGCCTGAGCCTGGGACCGCGACTCCCTGAATTTGAAGAAAAGTTTGCCGCCTATATTGGCAGAAAGTATGCCGTCGCGGTAAACAGCGGCACATCTGCCCTACATTTGTGCATTCGCGCTTTAGGTATCGGTTCCCAAGATGAGGTCATCACCACCGCGTTCAGTTTCGTTGCGTCTACTAACTGCATTCTGTTCGAAGGCGCGCTTCCCGCCTTCATCGACATCGACCCGGTCACTCTAAATATGGACGCCAATCGGTTGCGCCACTTCTTGCAGCACTGCTGCACATTCGATCCCCGCCGGAATACACTGATCGATCAAAAAACTGATCGCCGGATAAAAGCGATTCTCCCCGTTCACGCTTTCGGTGTGCCCTGCGAAATGGATCCCATCCTCGAATTGGCGCGCGAATATTCCTTGGATGTGATCGAAGATTCCTGCGAAGCCTTGGGTGCCGAGTACCGCGGGCGACGCGCGGGCACCTTCGGCGATGCCGCCGCGTTTGCCTTCTATCCCAACAAGCAGATCACCACAGGCGAAGGTGGAATGATGGTTACTGATGACGAGGAACTCGCCAGATTGTGTCGCAGCATGCGCAACCAGGGCCGCGGGGAAGATTCCTCCTGGCTCCAGCACGAGCGCCTGGGCTACAACTACCGGCTCAGCGAACTGCATTGCGCTCTCGGGCTCGCACAACTCGGACGCGTCAACGAACTCCTGCAAGCCCGAGAACGCGTCGCGGCTGTGTATTCAAACACGCTTGCCGGCATCCCTAACCTGATTCTTCCGTCTGAATTCGCGGACATCAAGCGCAGTTGGTTCGTCTATCCCGTGCAATTGGATTCGCGGGCTCCACGGGCGCTTCGCGACCGTCTGCTGTTTCGCTTGCGGCAGCACGGCGTCGAGTGCCAGGCCTACTTTCCGGCCATTCACAAGCACCCCCACATTGCCGCATTCTCCTGGTCGCCGCTGGGCCGCCTGCGGTGCACCGAGGAAGCTGCCGATCGTTGTTTCGCGCTTCCCTTTTTCTCCTCCGCCTCCGCCGGGGAGATTGAATATGCAAGCACGACGCTGGACCGCATTTTGCAGGAAGAGATCGGGCATCCAGCCTTTCCGCGTTCCACATTCGCGGCCGCTTCCGACTAAGTTCAACCTGTTTTGTCTTGGAGGGATTCCTCGGTGACTACCGCAATCGAGCCGCCTCAACGGCAGCACTGCCCGGAAACGCACGCACAATCTGACAGCTGCAAAATGGTCGTCGGCGTTCACAATGGTCACAACGCTGCCGCCGCATTGGTCCGCGATGGCGTCCTGGCATTCGCATTGCAAGAAGAGCGCCTTACCCGCGTCAAAAATCAGGGTGGCCTGCCAAAGCTCACGCTCCAGCAAATTGCTTCGAACTTTCCCGCGGATGAACCGTCGCAAAAATATTTCCCGGTCGCGTTCGGTGGACGGAACCTGACAGCATGCGCCTGGCAGCGCGACGCCATTCTGCAGAGTTACGGCCAGACAACATGCGGAACGGTCGGAGGCCTGAAGAGGCTGGCGAGGCGCAGTGCGTTCATTTCCGACACAATCAATCTGGTCAAGTTTCGCAACCTGGAGAATGAACTGAAACATGTTCTTCCCGGCGTGAACCCGTATCCCACCGGCTTCGATCATCACCTGTGCCACGCCGCAGCCGCCTATTTCGGGTGGGGCAACATGGACGACAAAATTCTTGTCCTCACCTGCGACGGTGCGGGCGATTGCGCCTGCGCGACAGTAAGTCTTGGTGAACACGGAACGCTGCGGTCGATCGCCCGCACAGAAGAGAGCCACTCTGTGGGCGCATTCTTTGGAAAAATCACCTACCTGCTCGGAATGGTGCCAATGGAGCATGAATACAAGGTAATGGGCCTGGCGCCGTACGCGGAAAACGCCCGCGAAGCAGCCAGGATGGCTGAGGAATTCGGCCAGCTTTTTGAGTTTGACCCGCAGAATCTGATGGTTTGGCGGCGGAAGAACGGCAGTCCCTCAATGCAGTTTGCCGCCGATTATCTTTCACAGCTGATTCGCCGCAAAAGGTTCGACCACGTCGCAGCAGGTGCGCAACTATTCGTCGAACAGTTTCTGACGCAGTGGGTTCAACACTGCATACGCCTAACCGGCATTCCGAGAGTCGCGCTGAGTGGCGGCGTTTTCATGAACGTGAAAGCGAACAAGCGCATTCTGGAGCTTCCCGAAGTCGAGGAGCTGTTTGTCTTCCCTTCTTGTGGAGACGAAACCAACGCCATCGGCGCGGCATGGCTGGACTATCGTCAGATGTTTCAGGAAATTCCCCAGCCCCTCGAGCACCTCTATCTCGGTACCGCTTGTTCAGAAGATCAAATCGAACGGGCCATTCAGAACTATCAGTTTACGAATGCAATTCTGATTGAGGCGCCAAAGGACATCGAACGCCGCGTCGCGGACTTGTTAGCTAAAAACAATATTGTCGCCCGCTTCAAAGGCCACTGTGAATTCGGCGCCCGCGCTTTGGGAAACCGCTCCATCCTCGCCAATGCAGCTGACGCCCACGCTGTTCGCACCATCAATTCGATGATCAAGTGCCGGGATTTCTGGATGCCTTTTGCGCCCTCTGTGCTTGCGGAGCGCAGCGCCGACTACTTTTGCAAGCCCAAGCCGATGCCCGCGCCGCACATGATCATGACCTTCGATACGCACGAGGAAAAGCGATCTGTGATTGCCGCCGCGATTCACCCTCAAGATTTTACCGGGCGGCCTCAGGAAGTTTTCGAACACACGAATCCCTCCTACTACAAGCTGATCAAGTATTTTGAAGAACTGACCGGCGAAGCGCTCATTTTGAATACCTCGCTCAATCTTCACGGAGAGCCCGTGGTGTGCTCCCCGGAAGACGCTCTGCGCGTGTTCGATGTTTCAGGCTTGCAACACCTGGCGATTGAAAACGTATTGTTGTCGAAAGTCTAAACCCCGTGTCCGAACTCTCAAAAACTGAAGCACTGATTTCCGTCGCCCCGACTTCCCTTCCCGCTGAAACCGGAGCGATTCTTCGCATCCTCGCGCGAAACACATTTTGGCTTTGGATCGATCTGGGTGCGTTGCGCATCGGAACAATGTTGGCGGGGCTTTTCTTGATACGCTACTTTGGCCCCGCAAATTTCGGTGTGTATAGCACTGCGCTAGCCGCGGGCTGGATCGCCAACTCCGTCGTCGACATCGGCCTGACGCGCTATGCCGGACGCGCCGTTGCCGCCACGCTCGACGAAGCCCGGCCCATTCTCGCTCTCAGTTTGTCCACAACGGCGATCTCCTGCGCCATCGAGGTTATCGTTTTGATCGTCGCTGTTCGTCTAGGTCACTGGCAGATCGCGTGCCTCGCAGCTGGTTTTGTACTCTGCAATCTCGAAGGCACTGCTAGTTTGTGCTCCAGTATCCTCACCGCCGAGCTGCGTTCCCGAGCGATCCTTCCCGGTTCCGTACTGGGCGCCACGAGCTTGGTCATTCTGACGGCCATCGTCATCTGGTTGCACCTTTCGGTGCTGACCATGCTGATCGCGCTCTGTCTCAAATCTTTCTTCGTTCTCATGCTGCGCTTGTGGCAGTTGCGGCAACATTGGCCAACTCTCGACCACTATCGCTGGCGCGCCTTCCGTCGCGTTGCGCGCGATGCTTTTCCTTTTTTCTCTTACAACCTCACGCAGGTAGGTTACGGCAAGGTGGCAATTCTTTGTTTTGGGCTGGTTGCGCCGCCTGAGCAGGTCGGTTGGTTCGCGGCTGCG
>Ga0210406_10006141_pt1 | contig 12495 bp, 12 predicted proteins | sample IncBWC30MmetaG_FD_155454 | JGI IMG/M metagenome (GOLD analysis project Ga0210406, IMG submission 155454) | Forest soil microbial communities from Barre Woods Harvard Forest LTER site, Petersham, Massachusetts, United States - Inc-BW-C-30-M | ecosystem: Environmental > Terrestrial > Soil >...
AAGATCCCAATGTCGGGACCGGCCTGGTCGGCGCGCCGGAATGCGGCGACGTCATGAAGCTGCAGATGAAGATCAATCCGGACACCAAGATCATTGAAGAAGCAAAGTTCAAGACCTTTGGGTGCGGGTCGGCCATCGCCAGCTCTTCCCTGGCCACGGAATGGGTGAAGGGAAAGACCGTCGAAGAAGCGCTTTCGATCAAGAACACGGACATCGTCCGCGAGCTTTCTCTTCCTCCGGTCAAGATTCACTGTTCCGTCCTAGCCGAAGACGCCATCAAGGCGGCCATTGGCGATTGGAAGAAGAAGCACGGCATTGAAGTTCCCGCGCACGAAAAGTCGTCGCACTAAGTGCGAGGCAGCGCGGGCGTAGTGGCGTCTTCCGGCGGAGAGTTTTGGCCGTCGGAGGCCGCTGTCCAGGATTCGCGCCAGAACTGTTCTTGGAGATTTGGATTATGACGACGGAAGTAACAACGCAGACAGTCGAAAAAGAGAAGGCCGGACCGGTAATTCACCTGACCGAGAAGGCCGCGAAGAAGATTATTGCGCTGCTGGAAAAAGACGGCGTGTCGCCGCAGATCGGCGGGCTTCGCGTGGGCGTGCAGGGCGGCGGCTGCTCCGGATTGTCTTACGCGATGCGGCTGGATACCCAGGCGCGCGACCGCGACAAAATTTTTGAAGAGTTTGGCGCGCGCCTCTTTGTTGATCCGAAGAGCCTGCTGTATCTGAGCGGCACAACCCTGGAATACGAGGAAACGCTGATGCGCCAGGGCTTTGTGTTTCAGAACCCCAACGCGGCGCGCAATTGCGGCTGCGGCAGCAGTTTTACGGCGTAAACGTAGAACAGGCTTCAGCCTGTCAGCTGGCCTTACCCAGCGCAGGGGACTCGAGCAATTCCGGCTGGCAGCATCGCGCGCCAGCCACTTTTTTTGTGCAGGAGCGGGGAAGCAAAAGAGAAATCATGGCATCGCCAATTACCACTACCGATTCGCCGCTGGTCTGCTGGAGCTGCCACGAGCGCACCATCGGCACGCACTTCTGCTTGTCGTGCGGCAAGATGCTGCAGGTTCCGGAGAAGAGCGATTACTTCGCGATGTTTGAGATTCCGCGAAAGCTGTGGATCGAGATGGGCGCGCTGGAAAAGAAATTTCTGCAGCTCAGCTGGAAACTGCATCCCGACAATTATGTAAATGCGGCTCCCGAAGAGCGCGAGATTTCACTGAGGCGCAGTTCGGAGCTGAATGACGCGTACCGCACGCTGCGCGAACCCGTTGCGCGGGTGGAATACCTGCTGGCGATTGAGGGCGCGCGCGTCGAAGGCAAGAACAAGCAGCAGGCGCCGCCGGAATTGCTGGAAGAGGTTTTTGAGCTGAACGAATCGCTCGATGAGTTGCGCGAAGCTAAGGCAGCGAGCGGCGATACAACGGCCCTGAAGCAACGGCTTGAATCTGCGCAAAGGAATTTTCAGACCAAGCTGGAAGAAGTGGATGGCGAGTTGCAATCTGTTGCGAAAGAGTGGGACGCAGCCATAGATGCGAACGCAACCGAATCCACCCGTAAGAGCGTGATGGCGACGCTGAACGAATTGCTGAATCGCCGTTCGTATATTCGCAATCTTGTTGTGAACGTTCAGAAGGAATTGCTGTAGCTCAGGCCTTCAGGCCTGAGTCTCGGTCGAATGGGTTATGGAAATCCTCACCCCTAAAGGGGTGAGCTACAACGTTTTCTGGTTACAGGGACTTTCATGGGAAGAACGGTTGGAATCGATCTCGGAACTACCAACAGCCTGGTCGCGTACGTGGACGCGAAGACGGGCGAGCCGCAGTGCATCCCTGGCCCATCAGGGAGCACCCTTTGCCCCTCGGTGGTGAGCCTGGATGCGGATGGCAGCATCATCGTTGGCGAGCCGGCGCGGCGGAGACTGCTGACGCAGCCGGAGCGCACGATTTATTCGGTGAAGAGGCTGATGGGGCGCGGGCCGGCCGACGTGCAAGGCGAACTGAAACTTTTCCCGTTTCGCATCGACCCTGCCAGCAAGAGCGTGATTCGTGTGATGCTTGGCGCCAAGATTTTTACACCTCCGGAAATTTCCTCGTTCATTTTGCGTGAACTAAAGAATTGGGCCGAAACGTACTTTGGCGAAACCGTGGACCGCGCGGTGATTACCGTGCCCGCGTATTTTAATGATGCGCAGCGGCAAGCCACGAAGGACGCCGGGAAGATCGCCGGGCTCGAAGTGTTGCGGCTGGTTAATGAACCGACCGCCGGGGCGCTGGCTTATGGCCTGCACGAAAAGCAGCGCGGCACCGTGGCCGTTTACGATCTGGGCGGCGGGACGTTTGATATTTCCGTGTTGAAGCTGATTTCGACGAGCGAAGGCGACATTTTCCAGGTGCTTTCGACGAACGGCGACACACATCTCGGCGGCGACGATATCGACAACCTGCTGCAGGCGTTTGTGCACGAAGAGATTCTGCAGGACGATCAGATTGATTTTTCGCCGCACGGCGAGCTGGCGCAGGAGCTGCGCAAGGAACTGATCGCTTTGAAGCACCGCTTGTCCGAAACGGACAAGGCCACGCTGCGGTTTCCGCTGCCGAACGGCAAAGTGTTCGTACGTGAATTCACGCGCGGCGCGCTGGAAGCGTTGATTCATCCGGTTGTGGACCGCACGATGACCCCGGTGCGCCAGGCCCTGGCCGATGCGAAGTTGAGCCCGAAGCAGATTGAAGAAGTTGTGCTTGTCGGCGGCACCACACGCACGCCGCTGATCCGCCGCACGGTGCAAGAGTTTTTCGACCGCAAGCCGCACACGGAGCTGAATCCCGACGAAGTGGTGGCGCTGGGCGCGGCGGTGCAAGCCAACATCCTGGATCGCGGTGTGCAGAACATGCTGCTGCTCGACGTGACACCGCTTTCGCTCGGCATCGAGACGTATGGCGGCGCGGTGGCGAAAATCATCCCGCGCAATTCCACGATTCCGGCAAGCGCGCAGGAGATGTACACCACCGGCGTGGACAACCAGACGGGCATCGATATTCATGTGTTGCAAGGCGAGCGCGAACTGGCGAAGGATTGCCGGTCGCTGGCGCGTTTCAATTTGCGCATTCCGTCGGCGCCGGCGGGCTTGCCGCGCGTGGAGGTCAAGTTCCTGATTGACGCCAACGGCATTTTGCAGGTGGCGGCAAAGGATTTGCGCAACGGGGAAGAGCACCTGATTGAGGTGCAGCCGAGTTACGGCCTAAATGACGCGGACATCGAGCGCATGCTGGAAGAATCGATTGAGTACGCGGAGCAGGATTTCGCCGAGCGGCAGTTGATCGAAGCGCGCACCGAAGCGGAAGCGATCCTGACGGCCACAGCGAAAGCGCTGGCGAATCCGAAAGCGGCGAGCTTGTCTGAGCCGGAACTCGCAAAGGTGGAGCAGACCGTTGCGGCGCTGCAGGAATCCGTGAAGGGCACGGATTACAAGCTAATCCGGAAAAAGATTGATGAGCTGAACCATGCGACCGAGCACCTTGCGGAAATTCTGATGAACTCCGCGGTGCAGACGGCGCTGGAAGGCAAAAAATTAGCGGAAGTTTAGGGAGAAGCTATGGGCGGCAGCAATCCGTATATCGAAGAAGTGAAATACAAGAAGGCGACGCAGAAATACAAGGTGACGTTTCTGCCGAGCGGCAAGACCGTGGAAGTGGATCCGGAAAAGTTTCCCTATGGCCACAACGGATTGCCGGGCAGCATCCTGGACATCGCCGAGGGCTTCAGAATGGGCCTCGACCATGCTTGCGGCGGCGTGTGCGCCTGCTCGACCTGTCACGTGATGGTGAAAGAGGGATTGGAATCGTGTAACGAAGCGACGGACGCGGAGCTCGATGAACTCGACGAAGCGCCGGGTATTACGCCGAAGTCACGGCTCGGCTGCCAGACGGTGCCGGACGGGACGACGGACATCGTGGTGGAGATTCCGGAGTGGAATAAGAATTACGCGAAGGAACTGGACGGGCACTGAGGGAAGCAGCGAACAGATAGCAGCAATCAAGAGTTGAATTGCGCGCCAGGTTTTGCAGCGACACCGGCAAGGTAAAAGTCGCATTTGAGGAGCAGACAAAATGCCGCCGACTTTTGATTGGGACAATGTGGAAGACATTGCCATCGGACTGACAGATAAATTTCCCGACATTGATCCGTACACTGTGCGCTTTACGGACATGCACAAATGGATTACCGAATTGGCGGGGTTCACCGGGGATCCGCAGAAGTCCAACGAGAGCAAACTCGAAGCGATCCAGACGGCCTGGCACGAGGAGTGGGAAGACCGCAAGGCGTGACTGGTGATTTGTGACTGGTGACTGGCTTCTCCCCGCTCGCGTTTCGCGCTCCGTGGCGGAAACAGCGCGTTTCTCGTATAATAATTCGATTGCAGTTCACCCAAAAGTGCCGCTATGGTGCAACGGTTAGCACGTAGCCCTTTCAAGGCTAAAATACGGGTTCGATTCCCGTTAGCGGTACCAAACATGTCCTCTCCGAATATCCTCTCCGAATCGCGATCGTGTACATGATCAACATGGTGATGAGCCTTTTCTTCCACACGCAGATGTCGTTTCTTTACGCCGCCACGCCGCTCGGAATCGGGATCAGCCTGTTCGTGGTGATCATCGCGTCGTTGAACCTGATCATTGATTTCGACATGATCGAAACCGGCGCCCGGATCGGCGCGCCAAAATACATGGAGTGGTACGGCGCGTTCGGGCTGATGGTCACGCTGATCTGGTTATACATGGAAATGCTGCGCCTCCTGAGCAAGATTCGCCGCCGCTAAAACTGGCGAGCAAGAAGCAGACAGCCATTAGCCGACAGCCGATAGGCAAGAGAAAGAACCCAACAATAGCCGTTTTTGGCTAACGGCTAAAAGCAAAGAACTAAAAACAGATTCCTCGGGCAAACTGCCCCCTCGGAATGACAGTGTGTTGCTAACGTTGCTGCCCGCCAGAACGAGACGCGGAGGCAGACGAGCCCTACAAAGCGAGAGACGGAGAAGAGGTGCGACCTGAAGGTGGCCACTACTCTTGAGTAACTATTTTGTCTCGGGACTGGAAAAGACGCGCGCAGTGCCGGATGATGGAAGATAATCATTTTCTCGTCCGAGGTTGACGCCGGGGGCGGATGAGAGAGAAGGCCATCGAACAAAGGGGCTTAAGTCTTGGACGCGAAGAATGTTTATTTGACCGGTGCCGCAAGCGAGTTTGGTTCCCGCATTATTCCTTCGGAAGAAGTGGATGAGGCGTTTGGCATGCCCGCCGGAAAACTGCGGACACGGGCGGGAATTGTGTCGGTGGCGTATGCGGCCGACGACGAAACGGAAGGTTCACTCGCGGCGGGGGCTTGCCGGAAAGTTCTGGAGCAGTGTGGGGAGGACGCAAAGGAGCTTGACGGTGTGATTGCAGCGAGCGAAACAGATCACGCTTACCCTTCGCTTTCGGCGCAGCTCCATGCACGGTTGAAGCTGCGCGAGCGGTCGACGGCGCTGGACGTGGGCAGCGGCTGCCTGGCGCTGCTGCAGGTGCTTTGCGTGGCGCAGGCGATGCTGGTTGCGGGCCAGGCGCAAAAAATATTGGTGGCGACCGCCGATGTGCACAGCCGGACGCTGGGGCCCGGCCGCACCGCGGGGGAATTTGGCGGATTGTTTGGAGATGGAGCGAGCGCGTTTCTGTTGTCGAACAAGCCGCCGGAGAAAGGGAGGTTCGCGTACCGGTTCGGAGAATTCTTTTTTGGGTGTGCGGCGCAATATGCTGAGGCGATTGCGGTCAGCGACTTAGGCGGCGCGGGGCTGGAGATTCGGTTTGACGGGGAGGCGCTTTCGCGCGCGGCTGTCTATCGCATGGAAGAAGTATTGAGCGAAGTGGAGAAACGCAGCGGAATTTCGCGGGAGAAGGTGGGGGCGTTTGCTACGCACCAGCCGAATCCGCGGCTGGTGGCGCTGCTGGCGAAGCAACTGGGCGTGGCATGCAGCGCGTTTCCGCCGATTGCGGTGACGAAGGGAAATTTGGGTTCTTCGATGTGCGGGGCGACGTTGCATTCGGCGTTTGAGAGTGCGGCGGGGCAGTCGGCGAGCGAGCGGACTGCTGTGTTTTTGGCTTCGTTGGCGCCCGGGTTGTTGTTTGGCGGCGGGTGGATGGTGCCGGCGGGAAGTTGAGGGATTTGTGGAGAAGCGGAGTTGGGTGGTTATGTTGAGGTCGTAAAAGCGGTGGCAGAACCACCGCACTCCCAAAAATATTGCTGCTCTCAGGGGTCGAGATTGGGTTGAAGTGTTGCCGCGGTCCCTCCGTCCCGGTGAAGCACACGGGACGCAAAGTCGCGCTCCATGGCCGACGCGCCAAACTGCGGCGCGGAAGAGAAAATCGGCCATTCCGGTCGGGATGACAAAGCAAGAAAAAGAAAAACCCAAGAGCACAGCAAGGAATGGCTGTGCCACATGAGCCGGCACCTACGGAGACGGGCGGGTGGCGGTGGTGAATTCGAGGTTGGGTTGGGGGACTACGCAGGATTGGAGCGGGGGCCAGCCGGGATCGGTGGTTGGATTGCGGCAGAGGCTGGTGAGCGCGTTGGAAACTTCGGAGGGGCCGACGGCGCCGTTGAGCGGCTCGGCATAGATTTTGTAACTGTGATTGACGGCGAGAGCGCCGATTTCGTATGTGCCATCAAACTGTGCCGGGCCGGGCGCCTGGCAACTCCATCCACCTAAAGTTCCAGCGATTACGGAGCCGCTTGCGGCGTCGATGGCGACGACGTGTGCGCCGAAGACTCCGCTGACGCCGGGCGGGGACGCGGGCAGAGAGAGCGGATTGGCGGGAAGGATGCGCCCCTGGATTGAGCCGACGAATTGCGTGTCAGCGGGATCGTGATAGAGAACGCGGAGGCCGGTGCGATCATCGTCGCCTAGCGGGGCATCGGGTTGCTGCGCGGTGGGGCGCATTCCGGTGAATGTGCCGGGTGCGGGCGCAAAGGGAAACATCATCGCGCTCCAGATGGCGGAGTGGCTGAAGCCGAGGGCGTGGCCGAGTTCGTGAGTGAGGATGGATTCGAGGTCGTACGATTTCGGGCTGGGGGCGAGGGCGGCGGGAGTGGAAAAGCTCACGAGAGAATCGCTGGGGTTGAAATAGATGTCGGCATCGAGAATTTGGCCGACTTGCGTGGATGGGACGCCGCTGCCGAGTTGAATGCCGATTTGATCGGCGGTGATGACGCGAGTGAAGGCGAGGACGCCGGGAGTGAACGCCATGTCCGGCTGATCGAAACAGATGGAGTTGATGCCGTCGGAGCCGCAAAGATTCGCGGCGGAGTTGCGGACGAGCGGAGCGAACGATGCGGCTGTGAGAGCGGTGCCGCTGACGCTGGTCCAGACGCCGAGTGATTGCCGGATGACCTGCTCGATTTCATTGAGGCTGCCGGTGGCGGTCTGGTCCAGAGTGAGGATAGTTTTTGGATTTGTGCCGAGGGTGGTGCTCCAGCGGAAGGCGATGGCGGCGGGGCTGGTCAAATGGTGCGAGGGCACGGGGCAAGCGGAGCCGCCAGAGGCGCTGCCGGGTTGGCGGACGTCGGGGACGATTTGGTTGAAGGCGTAACCCTGAGCGGTATTGACGGACCAGAGGACGAGGAAGAGCGTCATGGCGAGGGATGCAAATTGTCGAAGCGATGTTTGCATGGTTTTTTCCTTTGCGGCGAAGTTCATTCTGTTTCGCGTGAGATTTCGCGGTGAAGGCGCTGCTCGAAAATGTCGATGGAGAGATTCTTGACGCCGGTTTTTGTGAAGGACTTGGAGGCGGGATCGAAGACCGGCGTTTCCGAGGAATCCTGGGTGACGGTTTCGCCGCCGGAGCGGAGATTGGGATGAATGCGGAGGGTGCCCTGGGCCCAGCCAACGATTAAGAATTGGCGGCCGGGTTGTCCAGAGAGAAAAAGATAGACCTCTTCGCCGGGGCGGAATTCGGGCGCGCCTTCGACGTGAGAGTGCAGGTGCTGAAATTTGCCGCCTGGCTGGCGCACGACGATTTCCTCAGGCAGATAGCCCTTGTTGTGGGAGAGGACGTGGAAACTGGTGTCCGTCCAGATTTCGCCGTTCTCCACGCGTGATTCGGCGTGGATGCAGCGCACGCGGGCGATGGAGTAGGAGTAGTGCACCAGGTCCTGGAAGCGGAGGCGCACCAGTGTGGTGGCTTGCGCGACGACGGCGATTAAGGCGAGGCCGACCAGGAAAAGGACCCAGAGGAATCGGCGGCGATCTTTGTAGCTCATGGAAGTTCACTCCTGTTCATTGAATCTCCAGCACTCCGGAAGCTGCGGTTTTGTCGAGATTGGCGTTCTGCGCGAAAAGCGTTCGCGCGCCGGGCAGCGCGGCGGAAGGAATCTGGATGGTGAGGTGGATGATGCCGAGTCCGGCGGGCTGCTTGGAGATGACGGTGACGTCACCGGAGCCGGAAATGGTGTAGGTCATGCTGGTGTCGAAGCCGGACTGCGAGAACAGGCAGATGTCGGCGGTGCCAGTGCTGGAAGCGGGGCGCGTGAGGGGAATGGGATTTCCGGCAAGATTGCAGGCGTTCGTGGAGGTGTTGAAGACGCCGAGGGCGGCAACGTTGAGATCGAAAGAAGCAGAGGAATTATCAACGCCGGCGGTGGTGGGTTCGACGACGGTGATGTTCTTGCCGGAGATGGTGGGAGTGGAGCTGGAGAGAGAGATGACATCGTCGGTAGTGCTAGGAGCGGTCACGACGAGAGACACGATGTTGGAGAGAGTGCCGCTGGGGCTTTGCACCTGGACGGAGACGTTGCCGGGTTGCACGACGTCGGTGCTGTTAACCGGGGCGGAGCAGGAGTTGACGGAACTGCAGGTGGTGACACGCGCGGTGCCGGCGACCAAGAGAGTGGAGCCGGGGCCGGGATTCGATTGGACGAAGCCGCTGCCGTCCACGGTGAGAGTGAAGCCATTTGCGCCGCCCGCGTAAACGCTGGCGGGATGCAGCGAAAGAATGTTGGCACCCGTGGAGATGGTGACGTTTGCAGCACCGGATTGTGAGGAGTCGTCCTGGCTGAGGGCGACGATCTGAATGGTGTTGGGAGTTGGCGGCGCAGAGGGTGCAGTGAACGTGCCGCCGGGAGTGATGTAGCCGCACACGCCGCTGACGGTGCAGACGGAGCCTTGCACTTCCCAGACGACGGCTTGATTGCTGGTGCCGAGTACGGAAGCGGTGAAACCCTGCACGCCGAGCGGCGGGAGCGTGACGCTGCTGGGGAAGACGGTGACGAGAATGTGATTGAGGACGGTAATCTGCGCGGAGGAGGAGATCGCGGAATTTCCGGCCAGCGACACCTGCACGGAGACGGGATTTGTGGAGGGAATGGCGCCGGGAGCGACGTAGTCCACTTGCGTGGCGGTGCCGCTGGTGACGCCTTGGCAGGGAGAGGATCCTATAACGCAGAGTTGGCCGACGGCGGCGTTGCCGCCGGGGATTCCGTTGACGCTCCAGGCGAGGGAGGAACCGGTGGTGCCATTTTCGGTGGCGGTGAGCCTGACGCGATGATTGGCGGCGAGGGTGGCTGTGGTGGGCAAGAGGCTGAGGCTTGCGCCAGGCTGAATGGTGATCGTGGCTTGTGTTTGTTTGGAAGGATCGGCTTGCGGTGTGACGGTGATCACGATCGTGTTGGGCTGCGGGGGAGTGGCTGGCGCGGTGTAATTGGCAGTGTCGGCAATGGCGCCGCCTCCCGCGGATTGTGTGGTGATGACGGAGAGAATGCCGCAGGCGTTGCCGCTGCAGCCGCTTCCGGAAAGCGACCAGGAAAGTGCGGCGCTGGGACCGGAGCCGGGAACGGGAGTGAGCGTGGCGACGATGGCGGCTGTGATACCGGGTTGGAGGCTAGAGGGCGCGGCAAGCTGCAGCGTGAAGTGACTGGCGATGGTGAGAGTGGTGGAGTTTTGTTTGGACGGATCAGCGGCGCTGGTGGCGGTGAGGGTGACGGCGGGAGCGGACGGTAGAATGGTGGGCGCGGTGTAATTTCCGTTGGCGTCGATGGCGCCGCAGTTGTTCGGGCAGGCGGGGCCGGAGAGGCTCCAGCGAATAGCGGAATCGGGTTTGCCGCTGCTGATGATGGAGGCGTGGAAAGATTGAAGCGCGCCAAGTTCGACGGAAGAGGAAACGGGAGAGAATGAGACAGCGATGTCGCTGGAGACGGAAACGGCGGCAGTGGAGGATTTGGAGGAATCGGCGTGGCTGGTGGCGGTCACTTGCACCTTCCCGCCCTGGGGAAGGTCCGCGGGGGCGGTGAAGAGGCCGTCGGGAGTGATGGTGCCCACTTGAGGGGAGCCGCCGGAAATGCCGTTGACGCTCCAGAAGACGGAAGTGTCGGAGGTGTTGGTGACGGAGACGGAGAAGGGGAGCGTGTTGCCGAGCAAGACCGTGCCGGAATTGGGAGCGATGGTGACTGTGATTTGCGGCGGGGGCGGAGTTGTGGAGCCACTGCCAGGGCCGCTTGCACAGGCAGTGATGGAGAAACTCAGGGCGAGGAGAAAAACTGTCCGTGCCGTGCGGCGGTGGACGAGAGTGCTCCTTGTGGAGGAGTCTTGTTTTGAGCGCGTTTGCGAGAGAGGGCGCATATTGTTTGCGATTGCAGACGAAGGGCCAGCGAAAGAACGTGACGGCGCGGAAAGCGCGGGCCGAGTCCGAACAATCTTTGTTGACTTTTAAAGTGCGTGGAACGAAGAGGTTGGAGGTTGCGAGAAGAAGCGAGCGGGCAGAAAAAGGCGCTCGCAGCCGTGCGCCGAATGGTTGCAGCACGTTCCGATTTGAACGAGATTCCAGAGATGCGTTCCCGAACTGGGAATGGTCGCTATCTCAATTGACATTCGCTTAGGTGGCTCGAATAATCGCGCCATGGCTAAGCCTGAGGCGGTGCGACGGATCAAGAGCTATTCCGCGGCGAACGGGTATGTGTATCAGTATTACTTTTACGGATTAAATCGCGTTTCGGTCGATGTGGGAGCGGCTGGGGAGTTTATTTACGCGATTTCAGCGGATCGCGGAACGAGTTTTGGGTTGCGAATTTTTGTGATGCAAGCCGCGCTGGAGGGTTGGGCGCGGGCGAACGGACGCGCGCTGACGAGCAGCGAAGAGCATGCGGTGGCGAAGATGCGGTTGTTCCAGGCGTTTGATGAGGGCGTGGTACCGCTGACGGCGAAGGCGGCGTGCGAGGTGCGGCTGGTGGTGGATGAGTCCAACCTGGAAGAGTTGCTGAAGATACTGAATATTTGAAGAAACGTGGCCAGTGACCCGTGGCCCGTGAAGAAAAGAGCCCAGGGGCAATGGCGGCACTCACCTTAAGGTCATTCGGGCCGAGCTGAAAATCGGCCACTACAAGCGCCAAGAGCGGCTCGCCTCAGAGGGCGGGCCCTACAGGAGTTGTCTTGAGGTTGAACCGAAACCCCGCCGGTAACGTCTAGTTTGGTGTAACGGAGATTGAGAATGCGGGAGCTGGTCCTGATCCAGCCGGGAAGAGTGCTCGAAGGGCCATCGGAGCGGGAGTGCGAAGGTTCCCGCGCGCACCGCGAATTTGAAGAGCGGCTTGCGGAATGCGGGCCACTGGCCTTTCGCGTGGCGTACGGAGTTTTGCGGCATGCTGCGGACGCGGAGGATGTGGCGCAGGAGGCGCTGCTGAAGGCGTACCGGAATTTCGGGCGACTGCGCGAGCCGGCGCGGTTTCGTGGGTGGCTGGTGCGGATTGCGTTCCGGATGGCGCTGGATCGGTGGCGGTCGGCGAAGCGGCGCGAGAAGCGCGAGACGGGATGGACAGGGCCGGAGCGGAGCGCTGCGGGACCATCGGTGGAAGAGTTGGCGGTGTCGAGCGAGTTTCAGGCGCGGCTGGAGCGGGCGATGGAGGAACTGCCGGAAAAGTTTCGATTGGTGCTGCTGCTGGCGGCGATTCAAGGTTACACGCTGGAAGAGGTTTCGGGGATGCTGGGAATTCCGATGGGTACGGTGAAATCGAGACTGTTTTTTGCAAGGAAGCATTTGGCGGAGAAGCTGCGATGAGCTGCGAAGAGTATCAGAACAAATTGGTTGGCGCGCTGGCGAACGGAGAGGGCACGTTGCACAAAGAGATGGCGGCACATCTGCGGGCGTGTGCAGAGTGCAGGAAAGTTTATGAAGCACAGGTGAACCTCTTTGGTGCGATTGATACGGGCGTCCGGGCCATGGCCAATGAAACGGTTCCGGCGTCGTTGTTGCCGCGTGTGCGGGCACGAGTCGTGGAAAGTAGGATGCCTCGCCGGCCTTGGGGCTTTGGCTGGGGATTTGCGACTGTTGCGGTCGCAGCGGTTCTGGTTATTAGCGTCGGCATTTTGAGGCGGAGTCTGGAACACACGAGCAAACTGACAGATCGATCTCCGACTGTTGAGGAGGGAGTGCGTGCAGCGACTGGCGTCGCGCCAGTGCAACCGCAAGTGAACGTT
>Ga0210406_10006142_pt1 | contig 12495 bp, 11 predicted proteins | sample IncBWC30MmetaG_FD_155454 | JGI IMG/M metagenome (GOLD analysis project Ga0210406, IMG submission 155454) | Forest soil microbial communities from Barre Woods Harvard Forest LTER site, Petersham, Massachusetts, United States - Inc-BW-C-30-M | ecosystem: Environmental > Terrestrial > Soil >...
GCAGGACGTGGCTCACAACGCGATGGCAAGTGCTTACACCTGGAGCTTTACGACCGGCGTGGCGCCCGACACCACGCCGCCCACCGTGAGTTCGACGAGTCCGCTCGGTAATGCTAGCGGGGTGGCGGTCAACGCACTCATCAGCGCGAGCTTCAGTGAGCCAATGGATCCGCTCACCATCAGCACTGCGAATTTTGCGCTGGCCTGTCCTGTAGGAACCCCCATTGCAGGGACCGTGGGCTATGCGGTGAACGGCAGCGTGGCGACCTTCACGCCCGGAAGCAGTCTGCCGGCCAGCACGAGTTGCACGGCCACAATCAATACCGGTGTGCAGGACGTGGCTCACAATGCGATGGCCAGCGCTTACACCTGGAGCTTCACCACCGGAGTGGCGCCCGACACCACGCCACCCACCGTGAGTTCGACCAGTCCACTCGCGAGCGCCAGCGGCGTGGCCGTCAACGCGCTCATCACCGCAAGCTTCAGCGAGCCGATGGATCCACTCACCGTCAGCACGGCGAGCTTTACCCTGGCCTGTCCTGCTGGTACCCCCATCGCGGGGACGGTGGGTTATGCGGTGAGCGGCAATGTGGCGACCTTTACTCCCGTGAGCAACCTTCCGGCCAGCACCAGCTGCACGGCGACGATCAGTACCGGTGTGCAGGACGTGGCTCACAATGCGATGGCCAGCGCTTACACGTGGAGCTTCACCACCGGAGTGGCGCCCGATACCACGCCGCCAACCGTGAGTTCGACCAATCCCGGTGATGGTGCCGTCGGTGTCTGTGTCAACAAAACCGTCAACGTCACATTCAGCGAACCTATGGATCCTTTAACGATTACGACAGCCACGTTTAGTCTGGCGGTTACCGCTGGCGCATCCGTGATGGGGGTGGTGTCGTACGACGCAGCGACGCATATCGCCACCTTTAGGCCTGCAACTGCTCTTACTGGGACTCCTGCCACCAATTACACCGCCACGATCAAAGGTGGCGCCAACGGGGTCAAGGACCTTGCGGGCAATGCACTGACACTCGATCAAAGTACGACGTTTACAACCAACTCATCGACCTGCACGACCGCACCCGCACTCGGAGCGGCTGCGAGTTTCGGGGCGTTCGGCGGAAGCGCCACGCTGACTAATGATGGGCTTGCCACCGTCATCAATGGTGACATCGGAGTCAATGCGGCCTCAACCACAATAACGGGGTTGCACGATTCGGGAGGCAATGTCTATACGATTACGACGAACAACAACGGGGCTGTAAACGGGTTGATTTACACGCTCACTGCTCCTCCCGGCTCTGTCCCCGGTCAAGCCGTGTCGCTAGCTCAGGCCGCCGCACTAGCCGCGTTCAACTCAATATCGCCCGCCAATCTTGCAGGGGGGATCGATGTATCGAGCGTGGCGCAGTGCCCAAGTTGCGGCGGCCTTGGGGATGGCGCCGATGAACTGGCCGGCCGCACCCTTCCGCCTGGCATCTTCCGGTCCGCAATTGGTACTTATGACATTGGCGGAGCCGCGCGCACGCAAGCTAGTCTGACTCTTGATGCCGGTGGTGACGCGAACGCGGTCTGGGTGTTCCAGACCACGCCTGGCACAGGAACTCTCACCGTGGGCCTCACGGGACCTGCAACACCAGCAGTGCCCATCAAAGTTCTGCTCATAAACGGCGCGCAGTCGAAAAATGTCTTCTGGTACGTCCCGGCTGGCGCAACGATTGGCACGGGCTCAACCATAGCCGGGACCATGTTGGCCAACGCGTCGATCACGATGTCAACCACCGGTGGCAGCCCGCCGACCGCTGTGGTCACCACAATCAATGGCAGGGCGATTGCCCTAACAGCCGCAGTCACGATGACGAATACCGTCATCAATGTGCCTCCGCCATAGCCTACGGCTGATCTAAGGTGGATCCAACGGGGTGGGGACTCGCTACATCAGGCGGTCGCATTACGCTGCGCGCGACACTATGTACCAGAACCGCGCGCAGAGCGCGCCGCAACGATCTGTCAGTTTCTTTCGCGCTCGAAAGGGTTCACTTGTTGTCGATCTCAATGTTGTCTTTGCGGCCGCTATTGGTGACCGAGATCATGATCCCGACGCCGATCAATATCGCGACTCCGATCAAAGTCCACGTGGTGCCGATACGTTCGCTCGTTTTGCGATATAACAGGCTTTAGCGGCGGCGTCTAACCAAGACTTCTCGTCGGTCATGTCCCTGTTCATGGCCAGGCCGATGCTCGCACCGATACTGTAGGATGCGCCCGCCGGTCTGACGTAAAGATGACCTCGGCGCCGGCAAGCAGGCGAGTTCGATTCTCGTTTCGCAAGAAAGGCCGCGTTGCACCTACATGGGCTCCGCGGCCATTTCTGTGCGCTGCATCACCATCTGAACCGCTCCATTCGGCATGTTCTGTCAAATACCGGCATTGCGTTCGATATTCCTGAAGTGACAAGCCTACGCTCCTGGCCTCTTTGGCATGGAGTGTCAGGTGTTCGCACGGTTCAAGAAATCCTCAATCGCGAAGGGTCGTGTTGGTCTCGCCTTCGGGCGTGAGCACGTCGCTGTCGCCGTCGTGCGCCGCGACCGCGGCTCGCCGGTGCTCGAACGTTGCGAGTTGTTGCCCATGCCCGCGGGCAGCGGTGGCAACGCGGCAACAACCATCATCCGGGCAGCGGGGCTGCCGCGCATTCCGGTCAGCACGGTGCTGCGATCTGACGACTATCAACTTGTGCTGGTCGAGGCGCCCGACGTGCCGCCTGCCGAGCTGCGCGCTGCCATGCGATGGCGCCTCAAGGAAACCATAGACTTTCGCGTCGAGGATGCCGTAATTGACGTCTTCGATGTGCCCGCGCAGAACCGCGGCGGTCAGGGACGCATGATGTACGCAGTGGCGGCGCAGCGCAGCGCCGTCGAGCGGCACTCCGGCGCGCTGGTAGAGGTCCCGACCTTCGACGTGATCGACGTTCCAGAGCTTTGCCTGCGCAATCTTGCGACCCTGCTGCCCGCGGCGGCCTCGGGCGTGGCGCTACTGCACTTGGGCGAGACGACGGCAACCGTCATATTGGTGCGGGGAACGACGTTCTATTTCGCGCGCCAGATGGACCTGCAAGCAACTTTGCCCATCGCGGCGGGCAGCGACCCGGACGCGCGGCTTGATGTGGGCAGCATCGTCCTGGAACTGCAACGCTCGCTCGACTACTACGAGCGCCATTTCGATCAGCCGCCGATCACTCGGATCGCGGTGTCGCCCAGCGGTAAACGCGCGAGTTTGCTCGCTGCGGATCTCGGTAGCGAGACCGGTTTCGAGGTCGAGACCCTCGACCTCTCTTCCTTGCTTCGGTGCGAGGCGTCGATTGAGTCGGCCGCAGATCCCGGCTGCCTGCTGGCGGTGGGCGCGGCCCTGCGCGAGGAACATCGCTCGCTGTGAGCGGCACCACCATGGAACAGCAGGTCAATCTCTACCAGCCGATCCTAGGCGCCGAGAAGCGGATCTTCTCGGCACGTGCCATCGGCGGCAGTCTGCTGACCCTCGGCGTGTGCCTCGGCGGCCTCCACGCGTTTGGCGCTTGGCGGACCGGGCGAATCGAGCGCTCGGTTGCCATCATCGAGCGACAGGTAGCGACGGAGACGAGCCTGCGCGACGGTGTGAGTTCGGCGCTGCGCCCGAGCCGCAATATCGCGGAACTTCAGGCGCAGGCGGTCGAACTTACCGCCGACATCGCCGACCGGGAGCGCGCGCTCGATTTAGTGAACCGCGACACGGCCTCGCCCGCAACCGGTTTCGCGGCGCGCTTGGAGGCGCTTGGCCGCCGGCAGATCGACGGTCTCTGGCTGCGCACCATCGTCGTCGGTTCGGGCGACGGTCGTCTTGCGCTGCAGGGAGCTACAGTCGATCGGCGGCTGGTACCGCAATATCTCGCGGCACTTGCTGAGGAACACGCGTTCGACGGTGTGCGATTCGACAAGCTCGCAATGCGTCAGGCCAGGCGCGAGGAGGCACCCGCGCAACTCATGTTCGAGCTCGGTGCATCCGGCCTCGATTTCCCTACCCCGGAGATTCGCAAGTGACTGGTATCGCCGGGATGTACGGCAAGGTACGACCCCTCGTCGAGAGGCTCGACGGGTTCTCCCTTCGGGAGCGCGCGCTGGTATTTGGCGCGGGTGTCGCTTTGCTGTATGTCGCCTGGCAGTCGCTGCTGATGGACCCGCTGACGGTGCGCGCGAAAGTGGCGGAGCAGCACCTCGCGGACGCGCGCCGCCAGATGACGATGAGCGAGCAGATCGGCGCCGTCATGGCGCATGATCCGGCAGTGGAGGCGGCTCTGCGCAACGGCGCGCTGGCCGCGCGTCTTGCCGCATTGGACTCCAATCTCAACTCGGTGGCGCACGGCTACGTGGCTCCCGAGCGCATGACCGAGTTGCTGCGTTCTTTGTTGAGCGAGCAGCGAGGACTCACCCTGGTGAGTCTCGCCAACCTGCCGGTGGAGAGCCTTTCACCTCCATCGGCTTCGACGCCCGCAGCGATTGCGCCGAATGACCGCGGCCCGTTTCTGCACCCCGTCGAGATGGTGGTCGAGGGCGACTACGGCAGCGTAGTTGCCTATCTCAGAGCGCTCGAGGCCTTGCCGTGGCGCATTCACTGGCAGCGGGTCGAACTCACCGCCGGCGACTACCCGGTCAATCGCGTTCGCATCGTTATCGGCGCACTCAGCTTGTCACGCTACTGGATGGCGGTATGAAGGGACTGTTTTGGAGCTGCGTGCTAACACTGGCGTGCACGGCGAACGCTGAAGACCTGCACGATCCCACGCGGCCGCCCATCGCGGAGCGCCGCGCGGCGGTGTCCCATGAGTCCGCGCCCACCTTGAGCGCGGTGCTGAATTTCAACGGCGAACGCAGCGCGATCTTCAACGGCCATCTCGTGCACAGCGGTTCCGTGGTCGGCGGTTATACGATACTTGCCGTACTCGAGGACGGCGTCCGCTACCGCCATGCAGGGCAGAGCCAAGAACTGCACATGCCGCATCCAATGTCCTCAATCAAAAAGCCAGCCGTGGATGTACTCCGCGCATCGAGCGGAGTTCCCTGATGTACTTAAGACCATTGCTTGTCCTCGCGCTAACCCTGATCGGACTCACACCGGCGGCCCGCGGCGACGAGGCTCGTTTCGACGTCGCGGTCTCAGATTCGCCGGCGCGTCCTTTCTTCGAGGGGCTTGCCGACGGCACACCCTACAACATCGTGCTCGAGCCAGGAGTAGGCGGCAGCATTACGCTGAAGCTGAAGAATGTGACCCTGATCGAAGTGCTCGACGCCGTGCGCGAGGCGTACGGTTACGACTACCGGCGTATCCCGTCTGGCTTCGTCATCGTGCCGGCTGCGATGCAAACCCGTCTTTTTCAAGTGAACTATATCGATCTCGAGCGCCGCGGCACCTCCCGTACGCGCGTCGCCTCGGGCCAGGTCGGTCAGAGCTCGAGCTCAGCGACGCCCGGGGGTGCGGCCCCTGGTTCCGACGCTCAGTCGCAAGGACTCAGCGAGCCGGCGGGCGCCGTGTTCGCTGCTCGCAACGGCGGCAAGGACGCCGACCGGATCAAAGAAATTACCGGCACCAGCATATCCACGCGTTCTTCCTCCGATTTCTGGCCTGAGTTGGAAGCGAGTCTCAAGGGTCTGGTCGGTACGGACGGTGGCCGGGCGGTCATCGTCAACGCTCAGTCCGGAGTCATCGCCATTCGCGCCAACCCTCGCGAGCTGCGCGACGTGCAGCAGTTTCTAGACAAGATCCAGGACATCGCCTCGAGGCAGGTCATTATCGAGGCGAAGATCGTCGAGGTGGAATTATCGAGCGCCTTCCGCGCCGGCATCAACTGGGCCGCCATCGCGCAGCAAGGTAACCGTACCATCAGCGGTTTCCAAACAACACCACAGCAGGGATTCGGCAGCAATAACCTGCTGAATCAGCCCTCGGCTCCTGTGACCGTCGGCCCAGGCAACCCCGTGACCAGTGTGCTCACCAACTCGCTCGGCGGTGCTTTTACGCTGGCCGTCAATGCCGGCAGCTTCAACGCTTACGTCGAATTGTTGGCAACCCAGGGTAAGACGCGTGTGCTGTCGAGCCCGCGGGTCTCGACGATCAATAATCAAAAAGCCGTCATCAAGGCAGGCGACGATGAGTATTTCGTCACCGGAGTGTCGAGCAACACAGTGGTCGGCGTTGGCGCGTCGACCGCCAGCAATTTGGATCTTGCGCCGTTCTTCTCAGGCGTTGCGCTCGATGTGACGCCGCAGTTGTCCGGCGACGGCCAGATCATCCTGCATATTCATCCGACGGTCAGCGATGTCACGCAGAAAGTACTGACGGTCACCGCGCAGGGCGTCACGAATTCGCTGCCGCTCGCCTTCAGCCAGGTGCGCGAGTCGGACAGCGTCGTCAAGGCGAAAAGCGGCCAGCTCATCGTCATCGGCGGTCTGATGCTATCGAACCACCAGGTGCAGAACTACCGCGTGCCGTTGCTCGGCGATATACCGGTGGTCGGTAAGCTGTTTCAAAGCCAACAGAAGACCGACGATCACACCGAACTCGTGATCCTATTGCGCCCGATCATCGTCGACAGCGACGATCAGTGGACGCAATTGACCGGCGAGGCCATGGACCATGCGAACGCGCTCGATCCACAAGCCCGCAAGGTAATGCCGTAACGCCCGGGGTAGCGCGAATCATGACGGTCAAACGCAGAATACGGCTCGGTGATGTATTGGTCGACCATGGGACCATCAGCGCTGAACAACTCGCCACGGCACTGACCGAGCAGCGCCGCTCAGGGCGCAAGCTCGGCCGCGTATTGGCCGACTTAGGGATCGTGTCCGAATCGGCGCTGCACGAATTGTTGGCCAAGCATTTGGAGGTGCCGTTCGTCGATCTGAAGCATGCGCGCATCGATCGGGAGGCGGTGAAATTGTTGCCCGAGGCGCTCGCGCGCCGCTACCGAGCCTTGGTGCTGCTGCAAGACGCTCGAGGATTGCTGATCGGCATGGCGGATCCGTCCGATCTTCATGCCTATGATGAGCTGCGGTCCAAGCTCAAACAGCCGATCCGGCTGGCCCTGGTGGGCGAAGCGGATTTTCTCAAGACGCTCGACGCCGTCTACAGGCACACCGATGAGATAGCCACGCTGGCCGAGGCCGTACGCGACGATCTGCAGCAGGGTGAGGTCGATCTCGAACATCTGTCGGCGGAGGAGAGCTCGCCCGACGCGCCGGTGTTGAAACTTCTTCAGACCATGTTCAACGATGCCATCAAGGCGCGTGCCTCCGACATCCATATCGAGCCGGGTGAAAACGTTCTGCGGATCCGCTTGCGGGTCGACGGGGTTTTGCAGCAGCAGATCATCGAAGGGCGCCGCGTCGCGAGCGCGCTGGTGACGCGCCTGAAACTGATGTGTGGACTCGACATCGCCGAGAAGCGGCTGCCTCAAGACGGACGATTCACCGTCCGCGTTCAGGACGCCGCCGTCGACGTACGTCTGGCGACGATGCCGACCACCCACGGTGAGTCGGTCGTCATGCGTCTGCTCAGCCAGTCGGCAACCCTGCTGTCGCTCGAAAAACTCGGGATGACGGCGGCAACCGAAGTGCGTTTTCGACGCCTGGTCGAGCGCAATGCCGGCATGGTGCTGGTGACCGGGCCGACCGGCAGCGGCAAGACCACCACTCTGTATGCCGCGCTCAACCACATCAACAAACCCGGCGTCAAAGTGATCACGGTCGAGGATCCGGTCGAATACCGCATGGACGGAATCACACAGGTGCAAGTGCTGCCAAAGATCGGCCTCGATTTTGCGCGCGTGTTGCGCACGGCACTGCGCCAGGATCCCGACATCATTCTGGTCGGTGAGATACGCGATCGCGAGACGGTGGAAATCGCGCTGCGGGGCGCGATGACCGGTCACTTCGTATTCTCAACCTTGCATACGATCAATGCGATCGCCACGGTCAACCGGCTGCTCGATATGGGTGCGCCGGGTTACATGATCGCGGCCGCCGTGAATGGCATCGTCGCCCAGCGGCTGGTGCGGCGGGTGTGCGCCGACTGCACCCAACCGGCGACGCCGACCGTGAACCAAATCGCGTGGCTCGCTACCTGCCGTCCGGCGCTCAACCCCGAGCTGCAGAAATTCATGGCGGGAACGGGCTGCACGTATTGCAACCTGACCGGATACCGCGGCCGTGTGGCCGTTTATGAACTTCTGGAGTTCGACCGGACGCTGGCCGATGCGGTAGGGCGCGGCGATCTCGAAGGATTCGCCCGCGCGGCGCGCGGCAGCGCCGGGTATCTGCCGCTCGCCCAAGGCGCAGTCGATTATGCGCTCGTCGGCGTCACCTCGCTTGCAGAGGCGATGGCGGTCGGCGGCGGACTCGAGGAACTGATGGACGTCGACGCGGAAGCACCGTTCGAGGACTCGATCGTCGCAAAGCTGCTCGAGCGGCAAGCTTAAGACCATGGCCAACTACCACTATCGAGGCCGGTCGGGGCGCGGCGAACTGATGACGGGTCGGCTCGAGGCAGACGACGCCAACGCAGTCGCGGCGCGCCTGCTGAAACTCGGCATTACGCCTCTCGACATAGCGCCTGCCGCGGCGCCGGGGACATCGCCGGGACCATCGATTCAGGAATTGCTGCAGCGGTTCGGCGTGGGGAAACCATCGAGCGCCGACCTCGTGCTGTTCTCGCGGCAGATGTATTCAATCACCAAATCCGGTCTGCCGCTGCTGCGCGGATTGCGCGGACTTGCGCAGTCGACCCACAACGTAGTGCTGCGCGATGCCCTGTACGACGTGCTGCTCAGCCTCGAATCGGGCCGTGAATTCGCCGCCTCGCTGGCGCGGCATCCCGGTATCTTTTCACCCCTGTTCATCAGCATGGTGCGGGTGGGCGAATCCACCGGCACGCTCGACAAAACATTCCTGCGACTGTGCGAATACTTGAGCCAGGACCAGGACGTCCAGGATCGGGTCAAGAGCGCGGTGCGCTACCCGCTGATCGTCATCGGTGTGATCGGCATCGCAATCGCCGTGATCACGGTCTTTGTGATCCCGAATTTTGCACCCCTGTTCAAAGTGCTGGGTAATGACATTCCGGTGCCGACCCGCATCATCATGGGCACATCCGAAATCGCCCGCGCCCATGGCATCTCGATCATCGTCGGAGCGATGCTCGCGCTCTATGCGTTCAGGCGCCACATTGCCACCGAGACAGGCCGCTATCGTTGGGATCGCTTCAAGCTCAAGCTCCCGGTGCTCGGTGAACTTCTACATCTGTCGATACTGTCGCGCGTGACACGCTCGCTGTCGATTTCGCTGGAAGCCGGCCTGCCGATGATACAGGCGCTGACGCTGCTGTCCCGCTCCTCCGGCAATGAGTATCTTGGGGAACGGCTGGTGCGGCTGCGCGATGCGGTTGAACGCGGCGAGCCGCTTAGCAATGCGGCCGCCGGCGCCGGCATTTTTACGCCGCTGGTGCTGCAGATGGTGCTGGTGGGCGAGGAAACCGGTGAGCTGGCGCAGTTGCTCGAAGAAGTTTCCGGATATTACCAGCGGGAGGTCGATTTCCGCCTGCGCAACCTGACCGCGATGCTCGAGCCCTTGCTGATCATCGGGGTCGGCGCCATGGTGCTGATCCTGGCCCTCGGTGTGTTCCTGCCGATGTGGAACATGATCGGGAAGGTCGGTCACACCGGATGACGAATCATCGAGATTCGTATCACATCCTAGGGGTAAATCCCGATTATCCATACGAAACACGCGCACTATCCTTGAGGAACGCGATCAATTCCAGACGAAGGAGCGCGAGCACAGAACGATCAATCAACGGGCGAAACGCGCCGCGGAGCAGCAAATGATGAACCTCAAGGCGCGTGGATTCACGCTTATCGAATTGGTGGTGGTGATCACGATCCTCGGCATTCTCGCCGCTTTTGCGATACCCAAATTCATTTCGCTCGACACCCAGGCGCGCGTCGCCACGGTGAACGGGCTTGTCGGCACCGTGAAGAGTGCCGCGGCGCTGGCCCGCAGCTTGGGCCAGGCGACCGGCAATCCTGCCACCGTGCCCATGGAAGGCGTCAACGTCACGATGCTCAACAATTACCCGGACTCAGTTGCCCTTGGCATTCCGAACGCCGTCAACGTGAGCGTCTCTGACTTCACGTACGTCGCCGGGGCGGCCGGGTCGGCCGGAGTGTGGACCCGAGTCGGTGCGCCGACGCCCGCCAACTGCACAGTCTCTTACACGCCCGCGACGGCCGCCGGCGTGTCGCCGGTGGTAGCGGCAACAATCACCGGCTGTTGATTTCGCCGGTTAGCGGAAAGGATTCCCGCTCGGAGAACAAGATGCTGCGCTCGGCAGGATACCGTGCGCATGGCACGAGGTTCGAAGGGTACACGCTGGTCGAACTGGTGGTGGTGATTACAATCACGGGCATCTTGTCGGCCTACATCGCGCCGCGCTTTTGGACTCAGCAGACCTTTTCCGACCGCGGGTATGTTGATGAACTGGCGGCGGCCTTGCGCTCGACGCAAAAGGCCGCCGTCTTTACCGGTTGCGCGGCGCAGTTGACGCTGTCGACGAGCAGCTACGTGGCGAGACAGCAAGCTGCCTCCGGCAACGCCTGCAACCCCAATGACACGACTTGGCCGACGCCGCTGCTGAGCGCCGACGGATCGGCGATTCAGAACACCGCGCCGGCGAACACCACCGCCAGTCCCAGCGGTGTCTTTCGCTTCGACACCCAGGGCCGCTTGAGTTCGGGCCCCGCCACCACCGTCACCGTAGGCACCCACACTATTACCATCGTTGCAGGCACCGGCCTGGTGCAGGTGCAGTAGCCATGCGCATGCGCGGTCGGCATCGAGGCGTGACGCTGGTCGAGCTGGTGGTTGCCATCACCATCGTCGCGATTGCGGTGACGACGATATTGGGTGTGTTCGCCGCGGTCGCGACGCGCAGTGCGGATGCAATGATGCAGCAGCAGGCCATCGCCATCGGCGAGTCGTACCTCAGCGAGATCCTGCAGCGTTGGGTGGTCGACCCTAACGACCCTAACGGCACGCTGCCGAACACCGGTCGCGCCAGCTGGGACCGGATCGATCAGTACAACGGCTTGGTGGAGGCCCCTCATGATCAATTCGGCAACCCCATTGCTCCCTTGAACAGTTATAGGGTCAGCGTGAGCACCTCCCAGTCGAGCGCGCTCGCCGGTGTGCCGGCGGCCGCCGCTCGCCGCGTCGATATCACCGTGAGCTACCCGCCGAGCGCAAGCATCATTTTATCGGGCTACCGGACCACCTATTGACATGCGCACCACAACTCGCGCATCCCGCGGCTTTACTCTCGTTGAGCTCGTCATCACCATTGCGGTCAGCTCCGTGGTGGTAGCGTTCATGGCAATGTTCATCGTCACGCCGATGACGATCTACACCTCGCAAACCCGGCGTGCCGCGCTCGTCGATGCGGCCGACAGCTCGTTGCGCTTCATCGGGCGGGACCTGCGCGCCGCATTACCGAACAGCGTGCGCGCAAACCCGATCGGCACCGCGCTCGAACTGCTGGCTACTGCTGACGGCGCGCGCTATCAGGATAGCGGCCCCCCGGCGCTGGCGCTCGACCTGACGGCGCCCGACGGCGCGTTTGCGACCACGGTTCCATTCACGCAGGAGCAAGTGACTCCGCAGTGGAGTTCGAACACCTACCGCCTCTCGATCTACAATCTCGGCGTGCCGGGTGCCGATGCCTATCAAACGCCACCCCCCACACCCAACGTAATCACTCCGGCGACCGGAACGACGATCACGATTTCGGCCGGCGCGACGGCCAACCAGAATCTGGTGACGCTCAGCCCCGCGTTCCAGTTCGCCTTCGGCTCACCAGGCCAACGCGTGTTCCTCGTCAGCGGCCCGGTGTCATACCTGTGCGACACGACCGCCGCGACGCTGACTCGCTATTGGGGTTACACGATCGCGAGTGCCCAGCCCACGAGCGCCGCAGTGCTGAATGCCGCCGGTGCGAGCTCGGCGCTGGTGGCGAGTAACGTCACGGGGTGCCAGTTCGTGTACAGTGTCGGCACGGCGCAGCGCAACGGCCTCGCCACGCTAACACTGCAGATCACCCAAAGTGGCGAATCCGTGCAGCTGCTCCATCAAGTAGAAGTGGTGAATGCGACATGAGGCCGCTCGCCCCGATGGATCGGCAGATGGCGGGTTTTGCGCTCATTCCCGCCCTGTTTCTCATTGTCGTGCTGGGGGCTCTCGCTGTGGTCGCGATCCGGGTCGGAACCGGCCAGCAGCAGACTGTGACCATGTCGCTGCTGCAGGCGCGCGCACTCAGTGCCGCGCAGACCGGCATCGAGTGGGGCGCTTACAAGGCCCTCGGCGGCGGCTGCAACGCCAGTGGGACGTGCAGCTGCGTCGCGAGTACGACGCTACCCTG
>Ga0210406_10006143_pt1 | contig 12493 bp, 11 predicted proteins | sample IncBWC30MmetaG_FD_155454 | JGI IMG/M metagenome (GOLD analysis project Ga0210406, IMG submission 155454) | Forest soil microbial communities from Barre Woods Harvard Forest LTER site, Petersham, Massachusetts, United States - Inc-BW-C-30-M | ecosystem: Environmental > Terrestrial > Soil >...
CGAGTCTATTCCAGATCGTGACCATACTTAGATTCCTTCGTTCGAAACTGCTAATCAATGCCCGACCGAGGCCGGATCGACCGTGCGAGCCGCCTTGGGCGCAAGCACGATCGCTATCGAGGCGGCGAGGAAGACGATGGCGATCACCATCATCAGGCCGTTGGTCGCGAGCGTGAGGCTCTGGCTCGTCACGAGATTGTTGAACATCTCACGGACCATTTGTCCGGTCGTGCCCGGCGGAAGCGAGGCGGCCAATTGGCCGTTGGGATCGACGACGTTCGCGAGCTTCGCGTGCGCAATGATCGTGCGGTTCTGCCAGGAGGTTGTGACCAGCGAGGTGGCGATGGCACCGGAGATCGTGCGCACGAAGTTCATCAGACCCGCCGCCGAGGCGGTCTCTTCTTCCCTGACCGAGCCCATGGCGAGTCCGGTTAGGGGTACGTAGTACATCGGCATTCCGACCCCCATGAAGAAGAGCGGAATGACGATCACCCAGTAGCTCATGTCGGAGTTCGCGTACGCCCGCCAGAACGTGTCGAGGCCGAGCCAGGCGCAGCCGATGAAAATGAGAATGCGCGGATCTATTCGGTTCGCAAGCTTTGCAGCTACGGGTGAGAAAACGACCGAGAGTACGCCGCCCCACGCCACCACGAGTCCGGCCCACGTGGTGGTGTAACCCATGTTGTACTGCAGCCATTGCGGCGTCAGCACATTGATCCCGAAGAAGGCGCCGAAGGCAAGGCCGAGCACCAGCATGCAGGAAGAGAAACCGCGATGCCGGAAGATGCGCAGGTCGACGATCGGGTACTCCTGGGTCAGCTCCCAGATCAGGAAGGAGAGGAATCCGATCACGGCCGTGATGGCGAGCACGCAGATTTCGGTCGATGAGAACCAGTCAAGATCCTTGCCCTCATCCAGCATGATCTGCAGCGCCGCCACCCAGACGATTAAGAGCAGCATGCCGACCTTGTCGACCGGTTTGATGACCGAGGGCTCCTGAAAGCGCTTGAGCAGAACCCAAGCGAGGACGCCGAAGAGGAGCGCCATGGGTACGTTGATCAAGAACACCCAGGGCCACGAGTACTGATCGCAGAGCCAACCGCCCAACACCGGACCCACCACCGGGGCGAGCAGGGTCGTCATGGCCCAGAGGCCCATCGCCTGCATCGATTGGCGCTTGGGAAAAATCTTCAGCAGCAGCGTCTGCGATAGCGCCATCAAGGGACCGCCGGCCATTCCCTGCAGCACCCGCATGCCGAGGAGCATCGGGAGTGAGGTGGAGAGGCCACAGAGGAGCGAGCAGAGGCCGAATACCACGACGGCGATGCAGAATAGTCGCACGGCGCCGAAGCGGCCGGACAGCCACCCTGTGAGCGGCACCGTGATCGCCTCGGCGACCGCATAAGAGGTAATCACCCACGTGCCCTGGCTCGAGCCGGCGCCCAAGGCGCCGGCAATGTTGGGCACGGTGACGTTGGCGATGGTCATATTGAGCACTGCGACGAAGTTCGACAGCGCGAGAACTATGCCGGCCGTCCAGAGCATCCCGCCCTCGAGAGCGGGCGGGTCCTTGGAGTCGATGGCAGGGTGTGTCATGGCGGCTTCCTCGATGATTGCTGTGGGATCAGGACTTGCTATTCAGGTCGACCTTGGCATCCATCGAGAGCCCCACGCGCAGCGGATGGGCGGCGAGCTCATCGGGATTTAAGCGGATGCGCACCGGGAGGCGCTGCACCACTTTGATCCAGTTGCCGGTTGCGTTCTGCGCGGGGATTAGGGCAAATGCGGCACCGGTGCCGCCATCGAACCCTTCGATGACGCCGTGATACACCACCTTGCCGTGATACAGGTCGGACTTGAGCTCGACGCTCTGCCCGGCGTGAACCCTGGTGAGCTGTACTTCCTTGAAGTTCGCGTTGACATACAACTTATCGACCGGCACGACTGACAGGAGCGGCATGGAGGGCTGCACGCGCTGACCAAGCTGCACCTGCCGTCGCGCGATGACGCCATCGATGGGTGCGCGGATCACCGTGCGACCTAAGTCGACGTTTGATTTGTCGAGGCGCGCGCGGGCGAGAGCGACCTGCGCCCGAGCGGCATCGAGTGCGGCACGCGCACCGCTTGAACGGTTCTTGGCGTTGGTCAGCTCGTCACCCGACACCGAGCCCGAGGCCACGAGGGCGTCACGGCGTGTCAGGTCGATTCCGGTGCGCTCGACGTCCGAGATGGCCGCGATCACTTGCGCTTGGGCGCGGGCAAGATCCGCCTGAGCCTGGCGTATAGCCAGTTTAGCGTCCGTGTCGTCGATCATGACGAGAACATCGCCGCGCCTTACATTCTGGCTGTCGACGACGTTCACCTGCATCACCGATCCCTCGGTCTCGGACGCAACTTGCGCCACCTCGGCAGCGGTGTAGGCATTGTCGGTGCTCACGTAGCGGGAACCAACCAACTTCCAGTACTCGACGGCTCCGCCGCTGGCAGCCGCCACGGCGAGGCCGAGCAGCGAAAACAGTATGGCGCGCTGTTTCTTGCGGGGTTTGACCATCGGCGCATCGGCCACCGAGTCGGGGGTGATTGAAGCTTGCATATCCATGGAAATTCTCCTTGAGAAAGTTATCTAGGTTTGGGGGTTATGGGTCAGAGTGCTCGAGCTGTCCGGCGTGAAGCCGCCGCCCAGTGCACGCACCAGCGATACGTCGAGAATCAGCGCCCGGGTCTCGAGTTCAGCCTCGGAGCGGCGCGCCGATATCAGCAAGTCCTCCGCTGACAGGACGTCGAGATACGTGGCGAGCGCACCCTCGTATCGGGAGTTGACCATTTGGTGCGCTTCCGCCGCGGCTGCCACCGCGGCCCGGGCGGCGGCGAGCTCCTCATCGAGGGATTCGCGACTCGTGGCGGCATCGGCCACTTCGCGCAGGGCCATAGAGAGCGTCCCGTTGTAGGTCGCGACGGCGGCGTCATATTCCGCGCGCGCGCCCTTATATTCACCCTGGAGGCGAGCGGTGTTGAAGATCGGCAGTGAGATCGCGGGCCCTGCGGCACCGGCCTGCGAAGCTGACTTAAAGAGGTTGTCGATACCGACCGACTGGAATCCTGCGACTGCGAGCAGGTTGACGCTCGGGTAGAACCCGGCCTTGCGCTGATCGATGCGGTGTGCCGCGGCTTCGGTGCGCAGGCGCGCGGCTACGATGTCAGGACGACGACCGAGAAGCTCGAGCGACAGGTTCGAAGGCAGCCCTTGAGAACCCACCCACGCGACGGTCGGACGAGTGATTTGAAGGCCCCGATCGGGGCCTGCGCCCAAGAGCGCCGCGATGGCGTTCTTCTGCAAACCGATGCGCTCATCGATCGCCAGGAGATCGCCCTTGGCAGCCGCCCGGCGTGCTTCGACCTGTCGCACGCTCGCGAGCGTCTCAAGGCCGTACCTGTGGCGCTGGCCGAACAAGGCGACTGTCTGCTCGCGCAGGGAAAGCGTATCAGCCGCGTTGTCACGCAGCGTATAAAGATGCAGCAGACCTGCGTAAGCGGAGGCCACCGAGGTCGAGAGGATGAGTCGCGTTTGTGCGATTTCGACCTCGGCCGCGCGCTGCTCCGAGACGGCGGCCGCCAGCGCGGCGCGGTTCTTGCCCCAGAAGTCGAGCTCATAGGACATGTTGAGGGTGGCCGCGCCATAGCCGTTCCAGCCATTTGGCAGCGCCTGCCGCGGAACCAAGAAGTCGTAGCTCTGCTTGGCCTCGGCGATCTCGGCGGAGGCGGTCACCTCAGGAAGCCGCGTGGCGCCGGCACCCTGGACCTGCGCGGCGGCGGCCTTGAGGCGTGCCTGGGCAAGGTCCAAGTCGGGGGCATTCTTCAGTGCTTCGTCGATGAGCGCATTGAGCTGTGTGTCGCCGTATACGTGCCACCACTGATCGCTCGGCCACGGCGCAACGGGAACCGCGAACGAGCTCGAGCTGCCGAGCTCATCGACTTTCTTCATGGCAGGGGGCGGATCGAGCCGCGGGATCTGCGCACAGCCGCCGGCCAGGACCAGGCTGACGCCAAGCAGCAGAGTGAGGCGGCAAGGCTGCCGGGTGAGGTGGGGACTCTCGATTGTTTCCATCGGATTTAAGCTCCTTAAATGAACTGTACGGTACAGTACCTTGACTTAAGAACCGATGTCAACAAAAATGTACCCAGTGGTACAGGTTTACTCAGGAAGCGACCCGGTTATGAGCAAAAGCGGCATCAAACGACAGGCAATTCTCGAAAACGCCTATCGATTATTCCGAGTGCAGGGATTCGACGGGACCTCGATGGCGGATATCACCTCTGAAGTCGGGGGATCGAAGGCGACCCTCTACAGTCACTTCCCTTCGAAAGAAGAACTATTCGTCGAATGCATGATGGCGGCCCTGGAAAACTACATGTCGGACACTCTGAAGCACCTCGATGCCTCCCGGAGCAATCCCGAGGCGGCGCTTCGAAACTTTGGCGCGAGCGTCCTCAATTTCATTTGCTCACCCGAACAAGTGGAGGTGCGTCGCTTGATGATTGCGGAGGCGGCGCGTTCCGGCACCGGGAGGCTCTTCTTCGACAAGATCAGCGCATTGCGCTCGCAGATCGCTTCATTTCTGAACCTATGCATGGCATCGGGACTGCTCCGCCGGGACGACCCCGACCTTGCCGCCGATCATCTCGGTGCACTGCTTGAGGCTGAAATCCTTGAGCCGTTGCTCCTGCAGGTGCGAGAAGCGGCGCCGGACGAGGAGGAGACTGCGCTCGCAGCCCGACGTGCGGTAGCCGTCTTTCTTAGAGCCTACGCGCCGACCATCCCATCAACAAAGGCCGCTGCGGGACCAAATGCCCACATGCGAAGACTCCCCCCGCATGAGCTGTGATCGAGGCGGCTCCGACCAAGTCACGAACGGGCGATGCGGCGAGTTGGTCGTCGCGCTAAACTGTACCCCTCGGTTCTGTTAATGCACCAGAAAAAGCCATGAAGACCAAAACTGAATCAAAACGCCAGGCTATCCTTCAAGCCGCTGCGGAAGTTTTTCGCGAGGTTGGTTTCGATCGGGCGTCCATGTCGGATATCCGTGAGCGGATCGGCGGCTCCAAAGCTACGCTCTACAACTACTTCCCCTCAAAGGAGAAGCTGTTTTTCGAGGTCATGCATCATGCCAAGGAAGTTGAGCTAGAGGCGATTACAGGCGAACTTAACGCGGATGCAGATGACTTGAAGCGCGAGCTGGTTCGTTTCGGCCAGAGGTTTTTGGCCGTGCTGTATTCAGCCGACGCGATTGCCGTGAGACGCTTGTCCATTGCCGAGTCGCGACACTCGGACATCGGCAGATTGTCATTCGAGCAAGCGGTGGCTCCCATCGAAAAGCAGGTCACTGAATTCTTGCGTAAGGTTATGAAGCGCGGCACCCTTCGAACTGCAGATACGAAAATCGCCGCCATGCACCTCCTGAGCTTGCTGGAATCAGAACTGCTGCAACGTGTCCTTCTAGGCGTGATAGAGATCGTGAAGCCCGAAAGCCTCAGCGGCGCCGTACGGCGCGCGGTGGATGTATTCCTCTTCGGATACGAGCGACGCTAGTCGGGTGAGCGGTCGCATGCCATGAAGGGGAAATTACCGTGTCACTTTTCGTGCGCACATATGAGAAATCATCGGGATAAATGCGGACAGAATCGAGCATACCGCCGGAGAGCACGTGGCTAAGTGATTGAATCAGAAGAGACTTCTGCTCGAAGTCTCAGCTCATAATGCCGAGGTCGAGGGTTCGAGTCCCTCTCTCACCACCAAAAATTACACTGGCATCGATGACGGCAATCACGGTCTGCCCGTGGTGCGGGAAGCCCGAATTTGCACGTCAGACAAAGATGGGCGCTCCGAACGCCTCTGGGTAAGGGTACGAAAAATATCGACGCGGCGCTTGCGCATTTTTGCATCCGCAACCGCCTTGCGCATGAGGTTCGCAATGACGGCGCTCTTGTTTTGTCCTCCGAAGATTTTATCGAACTCAGCTTTTACGTCATCGGGGACGCTGAAATTGACGGTGGCCATACACGAAGATCCATTGTTGAAGTACAGGCGGAGTCGGGGAGCGGGAAGGCTGGGTGCCATGAGGCCCATTGTACGGAGGATCGTAGAATAGTCCGGACCATTTTACGATAAGTCGTGCAATAGTACAGAACGCCGTCTTGGGAAATATAAACTAGTAGTTTAGGAGACACCATCGCAACGGCGTCAATATGCCGCGCAATATCACGCAGACTTCTCGTGTGTTACGACGTTCTCGCGGCTACGGGGCCGGCACAATTGCACTGGTCAGTAATGACAGCTATGAAGGATGCCGACACCGATTCAACGGCTTGGGCGCAAAGCCCATGCTAGACTTTTTTTAAAGCAATAATCCCATGAGAGTCCAGCCGTGGAGACAATCTCGCCTGCCCTGCGCATTCGCCAGCTGGTCAAGGTTTTCACCCGACCTGCCGTTGACTGCATAGATCTCACTATTGCGCGCGGCGAGTTCTATGCACTGCTCGGGCCCAATGGTGCCGGCAAGACCACCACCCTGCGCATGATCAGCGGCCTGCTGCTGCCGGATCGCGGCAGCATCGAAGTCTTCGGCTTGAATGTCGTGACGCAGGCGCGGCAGGCCAAACAGCTGATCGCCTGGCTGCCGGATGAACCGCTGCTCTATGACAAGCTGACCACAGCGGAGTACCTGGAATTTATCGCGGGTCTCTGGGGCATGGATGCGCGTCGCGCCGAACACAATGCCGAGGAACTGTTGCGACGCCTGGATCTTTGGCAACACCGTGATGAACGCTGCGAGGGCTTTTCTCGCGGCATGAAGCAGAAAGCTGCGCTGGCCGGCGCGCTGCTGCATGAGCCGCAGCTTCTGATCCTGGACGAGCCGTTGACGGGACTTGATGCCACGATCGCGCGCGAGGTGAAGGATCTGTTGCTGGAGCGGGTCCGTGGTAGCTGCACCATCATTCTCACCACTCATATCATGGAGGTCGCCGAGCGGCTGGTCGACCGCATAGGCATCATTCAAAGCGGCCGCATCGTTGCCGAGGGCACTCTCGAGGAACTGCGCACACAGGCCGGTCGCTCCAAAGCCACACTGGAAGACCTGTTCCTGAGGCTGGTGGCACAGCCGACTGCGGCATCGTGACTTTGGCGCCCGGCTCGATCCCATGGCTGATGCGGCATGAGCTTCGCCTCTATACGCGCTCGGGAGTCGTAAAAGGCACCAGTCTGACCTTTCTGATTATCGCGGAGATCTTGTTGCACCTCGTTGCAGTTGCGATCGCATTTGCGCTCCGCGCCGCAAGCGCCGACGGGAGCAAAGGCATACCGGCCGCCGTGCCCTTGCTGCTCGTGACCGGAGGCCTGGCATTCACCTTCATTTTCATGCTGTCGCGCAGTCTGAACGGAATCGTGCAGGTGCTGTACACACGCGCCGATCTGGATCTGCTGCTTTCCTCACCGATAGCGCCAGATTCGATCATTGGTGTCCGCGTGGCCACGGTGGCCCTGACTGCAACGATGGAAGTGGCGATGCTGGTATGGCCGTTCGCGAACGTGTTCGTACTGTTCGGCATGTTCAGCTGGGCGAAGCTCTACCTGCTGCTGCCCGCAATCGCCATGCTGGCCACGAGCCTGGGGATAGTGCTGGCACTGACCCTATTCCGCCTGCTTGGACCCAGGACGACCCGCATCGTCGGCCAGATTCTTGCAGCGCTGATCGGCATGGGGATCTTTCTGCTGAGTCAGCTGCCCAACCTCATGCGGCACGGATCACAGCGGGGCCCCGGCAACTACGGTGGCGTCGCGGTGTTGGTGCGCGCGGATCCCGACCATCTGGGCCTGATCCTGTTGCCCGCCAGGCTGGTGCTCGCCGGCTACTGGCCGAGCGTGCTATTCGCGCTGACCTGCGCCATGTTGCTGCTGCTAACGGTGCGTGTACTGAGCGGCCGCTTTGTGCGCGCGGCGACCGCCGTCGGCAGCATAGGCAGTGCCCGCGGTGCGCCCGTCTCGGCACGTCCGCTGCGCTTCCGCGGCTCCCCGCGTGCGGTGCTGATCGTGAAGGAGTTACGGCTGATCCGTCGCGACCCGCTGCTACTCATGCAACTACTGCAACAGAGCATCTACCTTGTGCCCCTGTGCCTACTGCTGTGGCGTCAGCCACGAGGCGGTCCCGGCGCGGTGCCTTGGTTGTGGCTCGGGATAATCCTGCTGTCCGGAACCCTAGCCACAGCACTGGCTTGGATCACCATCGCCGCTGAGGACGCACCAGAGCTGCTCACTGCTGCGCCGCTGACACGCGCGCTGGTGGTGCGTACCAAAATCGAAGCGGCACTGCTGCCGCTTTCGCCGCTATGGCTGGCTCCGTTGCTGGTCTTGGGGCGGACACATCTATGGTTCGCTGTGTCGCTGACCTTATGTGCATTCGGATGCAGCGTCAGCACGGCTCTGCTGCAGGTCCACCGTCCGCCGGCCAAGCGCGACGCCTTCAAGACGCGGGGCCGGGGCGCACCCGGCAAGGGCTTCCTGGAAATGGCAGTGATCTTTTCCTGGATAATGTTTTGCGCGCTGCTGAGCTGGATCGGCACCTGGATTCAGCGCTAAATACTCTCTTAGAGGAGGACAGGGTTCGCGTTGTGAACGACCAAGTCCTAAGAGAACCAGTCGAGATAGCGATTCGAGGAGGAAGAAGCATGATGACACGGCGTGAGTTTCTGGATGGAGCAGTAGCAGGTGCTGCGGGTTTAGCGATCAGCTCGACGGCGAAGAGCTACGCGCAGATCATAGGGTCCAACAACCGGCTCAACTTCGCCGTCATCGGCCTGAACGGTCGCGCCTACGCGCACCTCTCATCCTTGAAGGCGAACAAGGCGAACGCGCGCATCTCCCATGTGTGCGATGTGGAGAGCAATATCCTGAAGAAGTTCGCCACCGCTACGCAGACTGAGATGGGCGAGGCCCCGGCGACCGAGAAAGACTTCCGCAACCTCCTCGCGCGGAGAGAAATTGATGCGATCGCCATCGCGACGCCCGACCATTGGCACGCGCCGATGGCCATCGCGGGCCTTCAGGCGGGCAAGCATGTCTACGTCGAAAAGCCATGCAGCCACAATCCCGCCGAGGGCATAATGCTGATCGAGGCGCAGAAGAAAACGGGCAAGCTGGTGCAGATGGGCTCGCAGCAGCGCTCCTCGCCGCACACCATCGAGATCGTGGACAAGATCCACAACGGCTTGATCGGCCGCGCTTACTTCGCAAAGGCCTGGTACAGCAACGTGCGCAAGTCGATTGGCACAGGCAAAGAAGTTCCCGTGCCGCCGCAGTTGGACTGGGACCTCTTCCAGGGGCCGGCACCACGCCAGGCCTACAAGGACAACGTACAGCCCTACAACTGGCACTGGTTCAAGACTTGGGGCACAGGGGAATCGCTCAACAATGGCACGCACGAAGTAGACGTCTGCCGTTGGGCATTGGGCGTGGACTATCCCAACAGCGTTTCATCCATCGCCGGCCGATATCAGTTCAAGGACGATTGGCAGTTCTACGACACCATGAGCACCAGCTTCGCCTACGACGACGCGATGATCTCCTGGGAAGGGAAGTCCTGCAACGGGATGAAGTACTACGGTCGCGACCGCGGTGCGGCCATCATCGGAACCACGGGCACTGTAGTCGTCGATCGCGACGGCTACGAGATCTACGACTTGAAGGGCAAGATGACTGCTGAGTTGAAGGCCGGCAACAAGACCGCTTCGGCGGATCTGGTCGGCCGCGACTCGATGACGGACACCCACTTCGCAAACTTTATCGCGGGCATTCAGAAGGGCGAGAAGCTGAAGCAGCCCGTCGCACAGGGCAACGTCGCCGTGACCATGTTGCAACTCTCGAACATCGCTTGGGAGACGAAGCGTGAACTGCAACTGAACAACAAGGACGGCAAGGTGCTGAACGATCCGGAAGCCATGACCTTCTGGGACCGCACTTATGAAGAGGGCTGGGCTCCGCATCTGTAAGGCCAGTCCCGCTCCAAGCGCATGAGCAACGATCCATCCATTTTCGAGGGTACGTATGAAGCAAGATCTTTCGCGGCGAAACTTTCTTCGCGCCGGTGCAATGGCCGGAGCTGCAATGTCCACTCCGGTCGTGCTTTCCGCGGCTGCCTTAGGCATGCCGGCCACGGGCAAACCGTCACCCATCAAGCTCGGCCTCGCCAGTTATACCTTTCGCAACTTCAGCCGCGCCCAGATGATCGGCTACATGAAGCCACTCGACGTCTCGGGGCTGAACGCAAAGGATGTCAAAGACCATCTTCCAACCGATCCAACGCAGGAATCGCAGGCCATCGCCGACTACGCAGCAGCAGACATCAAACTTCACGCTGCGGGCGCCATCTACTTCCTCAAGGATGAAGACGACGACATCCGCACCAAGTTTGAGTATTGCAAGCGGGCCGGCATCACTGTCATCGTCGCCGGAGATCCCACGCCCGCCAGTCTTCCGCGGATAGAGAAGTTCGTCAACGAGTACGACATCAGGATCGCAATCCACAACCATGGTCCGGAAGACAAGCTCTGGCGGTCGCCGCTCGACATCTTGAAGCTCGTCAAAAACATGGACCCGCGAATCGGCTGCTGCATCGATGTAGGCCACACCGTGCGCGCCGGCACGGACGTCGTCGAGGCCATCCATAAAGTCGGACCGCGCCTCTTCAACATGCATATGAAGGACCTGGCCGATTTGAACGTCAAGGAGAGCCAGGTAGCAGTGGGTGACGGCAAGATGCCTGTCCGCGCTATCTTTGAAGCGCTCATCGCCAATAAGTACGAAGGCTTCGTCGACCTTGAGTACGAGATCCACGCCGATGACCCGATGCCCGGCGTGACCAGCAGCTTCGCCTATATGCGCGGCGTGCTTGCGGGCATGGGGTATGCAAAATGAGACCTCTATCCAGACGGAAGTTCGTCGCCGGCGCGGCTGGCGCATCCGCATCGTTTTTGCTGGCCCTGCGGGCTTTCGCCGCGGGCACGAAGTTCAAAGTCGGCGTCATCTCCGATGAGATCTCCCAGGACTTCGATCACGCCTGCTACGTCATCGCGAAGGACTTCGGTCTTCACTGGGTCGAACTGCGCGAGGTCTGGGGCAAGAACCTGCAAGTCATCTCTGACGCGCAGATCGCCGAGGCGCAGAAGATCCTCGCCAAGTACAGTCTTCAGGTCACCGACATCAGCAGCCCGCTCTACAAGGTGAACTGGCCCGGCGCGCCCGTCTCCCAGTACGGCACAAAGGAAGACATGCACGGCGCCGACGAAGTCAGCTTCAAGCATCAGGATGAAGTCCTGGAGCGCTCTATCTCCCTCGCCAAACAATTCAAAACGAACAAGGTCCGCTGTTTCGACTTCTGGCGCATCGACGAAATCAAGCCCTATCGCGCCGCCATCAACGACAAGCTGCAGCAGGCCGCCGAACACGCCGCCGCGCAGAACATCATGCTCGTGCTCGAAAACGAGTTCGCCTGCAACACCGCCACGGGACGAGAAGCCGCTGCTACCCTCGCCGGCGTCCCCTCACGCAATCTTTCGCTCAACTGGGACCCAGGCAATGCCGTCATGCGCGGCGAACTCGATGCCTATCCCGGCGGCTGGGACGCTCTGCCCAAGGACCGCATCCACCACTGCCACGTCAAGAACGCCATCAAGGACAGCGCTGGTAAGGTGCAGTGGTCGCCCGTCGACAAGGGCTACATCGATTGGACCGCCCAGTTTCGCGCACTCGCGAAGATTGGCTACTCCGATGCGGTCAATCTTGAAACGCACTGGAAGGGCGGCGGCACTCCCGAAGAATGCACCCGCATCAGTTGGGCCGGCATGAAGAGCGATCTCGACCACGCAAAGACGGGCTGTGAAGTCTCAGATCTTAGGTGACATTCTGGCTCTCGTCCCATCTGGAGAGAGCATCATGACAAAAAATGAACAGAACCGAGTAGTTGCCTGGCGCTTAAGGATCATCCGGGAAGCCAATGAACTGCCTAGGGGCGTCGCTCAGACCTGCCGGCATTTCGGTCTGTCTCGCAAAACCTTCTATAAATGGCGAGCCAGATACAAAAACCACGGTGACGCCGGCCTGTGCGATCGGCCGCGAGTACCACTTCATTTTCCTAACGCCACACCTCGAACTGTGGTCTCAAAGATCCTGTATTTGAGGGAGCGCTACCGATTTGGGGCGTCTCGGATTTCCAGCTATCTGCATCGCTTCCACAACATGGAGGTAGGCCGTTCTACGGTGCACTGCATACTGATCAAGTACGGGATGAGGCGGTTACCGGCTAATGCGAAGTGCCGGCCGACAGGCCGCCCCTGGCATCGATACGAGAAGTCCCAGCCCGGCCACCGCCTGCAAATTGACGTGAAATTCCTGGAGCGGATCGCAGGCTCTAGGAAACGTCTCTATCAGTTCACTGCCATCGAT
>Ga0210406_10006146_pt1 | contig 12490 bp, 11 predicted proteins | sample IncBWC30MmetaG_FD_155454 | JGI IMG/M metagenome (GOLD analysis project Ga0210406, IMG submission 155454) | Forest soil microbial communities from Barre Woods Harvard Forest LTER site, Petersham, Massachusetts, United States - Inc-BW-C-30-M | ecosystem: Environmental > Terrestrial > Soil >...
ATGTTAGATTGAATGAAAGTGGGCGCGTAGCTCAGTTGGTAGAGCAATGCCCTTTTAAGGCATGGGTCGCAGGTTCGAATCCTGCCGCGCTCACCAGATTCTCAATGACTTCCGGCGTTTCCTCCCGCTCTTCCTCGTGCTTTGTGACGTGCTTTGTGACGTAACCGCTCTCTGTTGCCACCTGGGGAGTGATAGGACACTTGGTTGAGAGCGCGTCAAGTGCATGGCGCTTGGCTTCCAAACGAACGTGGCTGTAGTGGGCAAGCATGCTCGGCGACACATGTCCCGCGATAGCCATGATCGTTTGATCGCTAGAGTGAGATTCTGCGAGTTCGGTAATCGCCTGGTGCCGCAAGTCGTGGAAGCGAAGCCCCGGTAGGCCCGCCGCGTTCCTGATTTTCCGCCACGCACTCCGCCAGCCTGACATAGGTTTAGTGGGATCGGGCTTCATGTGGCCCTCCGCGTGTGGGAATACGTACCAGTCCGGAAGTGGGTCTGTCCCAAACAGCAGTTGTGCTTTCTCCCGTAATCGGAGCACTGCTGCCATGGCGTCCTGGTTCAGCGGTATTACTCGGTCACCTGCCTCCGTCTTGGCACGTCGGATAGCCACCATGCGGCCCATTAGGTCAACGTCCTGCCAACGCAACCCCCGAATCTCGCAGCCCCTCATCGTTGTATTGAACGCAAGCACAGATGCAAGAAACGCGGTCTCCCACTCAGGGCGACTCGCGGCAACACGCAGCAGACGCAGTTTGCTGTCGGGAGAAAGCGCACGTCCGACATCGTGCCGCTCCGGCAGTCGCTTGATATCTACCTCGACGAGGTGCCAGAGTTTCGCGCGTTTGAGGGTACGTCGGAGGATACCTATTTCCATGTTCAGGGTCGTATTGGAGATTCCTGTCTCTTTCCGCTTGCGAATGTACGAGAGAATAGGTTCGGGCCCGGACACTAGGCGCTTAAGAAGCGTTAAACCAAAGTGTTCACGTAATGGTTTGGAGTGCGCCGACTCAGTCACGTGGCTTCGGTGACAGACGCGGAGAGCACGGTCAACTAAATGACGCTCAAGAGCCTCCGCGAATGGCAGGCGCGCAAACTGTTGGGTCGTAGAAGAAAGCTTTCCTTCGCTGGCTTGCGCGATCAGCTTCTTTTCTTCCGACTGGGCCTCGCGCCAGTCGGACGTGTCCAAGCCCTGCCGAAACCGCTGACCGTTCACAGTGAAGTCGGTATGCCAAGTTTTACCGCGTTTGTAGAGCGCCACTGCGTCACCTCACGTCAAAAAGAATCCCTAACCGTGTCCGAACATCTGCAAATTTCTCGCCAACTGCGATGACCTGACCGCTCTTGTGGGGCCATCTCTGCAAAGCCCTCGTAAACCCCTCTTCCGTTAGGGTTTCCACGCTTTGTATAGGCATTTTGGAAATGGATTTTGACGGACGCCTGGCCGTACGAAAAATGAGCAGATAGGCGCTCTTGTTTTCCAAGAGCTTCACGGCGGCCTTATTTGCGTCCGCTTTCTTGGTTCCGGCAACGTCCTTTAGAATTCGAGCGATCGGATCGCCACGCAAGCCACTTTCAAAAAGTTCCCAGACGAGGGCAATGCCGTACACGTCCTCCACGCTGAACAATCGGCGCTGGCTCCGCACCTTACCCGGACTGACCGACGAGCGAAGGCCATACGAGCCACGCTGAATAAAATTTTGCAGATAAACGGGAGTGATCCCGACAAGCCGTTCGCTGATGTCTGCGGCGTCGATTTCTGGTCCGATATTGTCACTTGACATCATCTGATGTAAAGTGTACTCTATTGATGTATCGGGGTCAAGGCGGCTCGAACAAGCCGCTCTGGCTGCTGTGGCCGACTTAAGAACTTTGAAAGTGCATGTTCCCCGGACTTCTAGCGTGAGCTTTTTGCTCCCTCGTTAGGAGGCTGAGATGAGGGAAATGCGTTCGCTTTGGAACAGTGTTCCGGGCAGTGTTGTTGAATTGCCGGAGCAGTGTCAAAAAGGACAAAGAGGGAACTTCAGGGTATCGAGAGAAATCTCGATGCCCTTTGCTTTTTTGGCGAGTACAACAGCACGCGCGCGTGGATAGCGCTATAGAGGAGACGATGATATGAGGGCATTGAAGAGTGTCGTGGAAGCCGCTGGGCTTCTAGCAATTTCACAGTGGACCGTCAGGAGCTACATAAAGACGGGGAAGCTTAAGCCAGTAAGACTCGGACGGCGGGTACTCTTGGCTGAAGACGAGTTGGAGCGGCTAGTTGCGGAGGGGCAGGAACAAGCCGGACCCGATCTACAAGAGAACGGTGAACAACGTATTGGGGAGGTGCTGTCTTGACTCAAGACAATCGCCCAGAAGATGTGATGGAGATCCGAAGTATCTATGGGATCGTCGGCCCTTGGAAAAAGATTGACCTTTCGACGTTGGATGAGGTGGAAGAAACGCCAACGCCTAATTTGGAAGGGCATAGCGCTGGATCGGATGAGGCCAAGACGCAAGCGCTAGAGCCTGGAATCGCGCCCTCTAATAATCCACCAAACCTCGCTGCCGTGGCGAAAGACCAAACGATCATCGCCGAAGTTGCCCAGTTTATGCGGCGATTCGTCTTCTTGCCGGACGACTCGTATTACCAACTCGTTGCCACTTGGGTGATTGCTACCCACTTGCATGATGCGGTCGATTACGTTGGATACCTGTTCGCTCATTCGCCGGAGCGCCAGAGCGGGAAGACAACGCTTTTGGAAATTCTTGATTTGCTGGTATGCAATTCAACGGGATTATTGGTCTCTCCGACTGAGGCCGTCATGTTCCGCATGGCCCATGGGCATACGCACCTGCTTGATGAAGTGGACTCGTGGAGGGATAAAGACGAACTTAAGAGTGTTCTTAACGCTGGGTACAAGAAGAGCGGAGTTGTTGTGCGTTGCGATAAGAACAGCAAGGGTTTCAAACCCACGGCTTTCCGGGTCTTTGCTCCGAGGGCCTTGGCGGGTATCGGATTATCGATCCTTCCAGAAACGACATTGGACCGCACTTTTGCAATTTCGATGGTAAGACAGAAGCAGATCGAGAAACGCGAACGCTTCCGACCACGAGTGATGAATCACGAGGCCGCAATTCTGAAGGCGAAGATCGAGAACTGGGTAAAGGCGAACAGTGGCAGTTTTGCGACGTGCTACCAGAAGGGAGACTTCTCTTACTTGAACAAGTTTAGCGACCGTACCATTGACATCTCAGAGCCGCTCGCGGCAATTTTAGAAGTTGTGTATTCCGGGACCGCTGGGTCTGGCCAAGCCCGTGACACTCTCGTCAGGGCCATTGCTTCAACCCGAAAAGAACAAACGGCACCTTCGCCGGAGCACCGGATTTTGAAGATTCTGCAGGGTCTTGCTACAGACCAAGGTCCACTTATCGGAAATGCTTCGGAACTTGCGGCGATGTGTGGGAATTACGGTGAGTCAATCGACCAGCACCTGATCTCACAAACACTTAGGAAATATGAGTTCAAACCGAAGAGTATTCGGAAAGACGGCGGAGACCCACTCTATCGATATGAACTGTCCAAGGCGCGTCTCGACGAACTCGTGGATCGCTGGGTGCCGCAGTCCGAATCCGACCCTGTTCAGACCAAGGACGCCTCACCCGAAACTGGCCCGGCAGGCGATTCGTAGTAGGTGTAGTGGGCTTAGGCGCACTGCGGGGAACCAGATGGCAATGAGGATTCAAGCTTGGCGGCTTGTACCCCGAATATGCTTACTACACTTACTACTACTACGGGGCGGGACTACTTACTACAACTAGGCATGAGAAACCGTTCAATCTAGGTGTCGGCGACGACTGAGGTGCGCTCCGACCACCGAATTTTTTGCGGCCAGGACCCCCGAAACGAGTTCATGGGCACCCCGCGAAAATCTAGGCTCAAGGCTTATCCCTCAACAACTTGCCTCGTGGTTCTCCCGTTGCGAGGCCGTGCGAGGTCCCAATTCCGTTTAAGCGATGAGCGGAACGGAGGAGCAAGTTTCTGTTAGTCGTTTGTTCCCAGCGAGTTGTGGGGGTTGCAGGCTCTAAGAGCGGGCGCATGGCAGTGCACGTGCCGAGGGCTAACCTCAACGAGACAAAGCGAAATCACATTCGGCTATCGGAGGTTGAGGTCGTGCGGCGGATTTGGAGGGATCGTGCCTCGCTGCATCGCTGGCCGACCCTCCCCGCAGGATCGCCTCGCGGCACCATTCGCCCAGCGTCCGACCGTCGGCCTGCGCCGCCGTTTCCAGTTGCGCGTACTCTTCCTCGCTCACTTTGAAACCGATGGATTTCGTGCGCAGCGGCGGCTTCACCATGAAGGGTCCTACTCCGAGCCCTTCGACGAAAGAGCAGGATCGCGAAGCGCCGCCTCCAGGAACTCAGGCAAAGACTTGGGATGTGGTTTCTTGCGGACATGAGCGTGGTAGAGCCCTGACTCTGGTCCCCAGTCGAAGTAGACCCCGTACTCGCTATCCTGGATTTGCTTTGCAATCGGCTCCGACATCGATAACCCAGTAACAGAAAGCAGGAGAGGTTGCTTCCGCCCGACCAGAGATGCGTAGACTTCGACCCTGTACTCACCTGGAAGAAACTCGAACTGTGTGCCATCTGCGGGCAGCAGAAAGTGGTGGTCGCAGGTCACGCCATTCTCCCCCACGTATAACCCACTCCCACGGGCCAGGGACGCCTCGCCGTAGACCCAGATATTGAAGGTCTGGATCGACTCGCCACGCCGGAGTTTTACGAACATGCTCTCGACGATCTGGCCGCGTTTTGCGGTGCTGTAGAGCAGAGTTCGAAGATAGACTTTCGGAGAAGAATCAACCGAACCATCGGCCCCGAAGTAGATCGCGGTGGGCCGGGTCATTCGGACCGTCCCGCGTCGGAACAAGGTCAGCCATGCGGTGGCCATTGAGATGGTCAACGCCAGGGTCGAGACGACGACGCTAATCGCCGGGGGCATGCCTAAGTGTCCGTCGATCTAAAAAGTAACGACCCTCACAGCCTATCAGGGCAGCCTTAAAAATCAACAAGTTCGCCTGCGTTAACTTCCGGTTGCTCTACAGCAACCTGACGGTGGGATTTTTTTCTTAGCTGCTCTGCTTTCAACAGGTTCGCGCACGCTAACCGAAAGTTACCGTGCAGCTCCCTTTCAGGGGTGGAGTGTCTCCCTTCCACCCCGTGCGCAGCACGGCTAAAAACCCTCACCCCCGCAACCCACCTCCCGGAGCAGCAAACCGCCCGCCCTCACCGTGCCTTCTGGGTAGCGAATCGGCGGCATGATCGGCAGCGGAAAGCGCGGCTAATCGGACCGGGATCAGGGCGCGGATCGGCGGATCGTTATCCCCGCGAATCGGGAACGTACCGCGCTCCAGATCGGCGCGGCCTGGGCTACTTTACTTCCTGGATTCTTACATCGGTTGGGGCGGCGAAAAGGTCTGCTTTAAAGGGCACTTGGTCATCCCACAGTAGGTAATGAACCTCGACGGTTTTCTCTCCTCGGATGAGGCCGATGAGGATGGGCGCGTGGATGTCCGAACGTTCAACGAGTCTAAGAACCGAGTCTCCGATTCTGAGTTCATAGTAGTTGGCTTTGAACTGTAGCTGCGGGCCTTCGATTTGCTCAGCTCCGTTCGATTGAAAAAACTCTAACTCGCGCCCGAACTCCAACTCCCCAAGCTTGCCTTTGGTCGCTTCAGGATCGCTAGCGAAGATTGGCAGCCGACAGTTGAACGTGGGGCCTTGGTCGAGGATATGCTTCGCAGTATGGTCTGCGAGATTTATGAGCCAGGCGTTCGGTTCATTAATCACGGTTCGGCCATGGATGCCTTTCTCAGGATCAGGTTCTTCATCCACTCTGCAATAGCGGCTACCAGTTCGCCAGTACACCTTCGGCTTCGCCGTGAAGGAATCAGCAGGGATACCGCTTCCGCTCATCCGAACGATCATGTGCGTCATCTTGGCCGTATCGTCAGCGGAAAAGCTGGGGGATAGTAGTGCCGACACGAGCAGCAACGCTGTGTACGTGATTTGCCGTGCGCTAACCATTGCCGCGTCCATTCACCCAATGATCCACGATCTTCTTGGCCTTTTCGTAGTCGCTTTGGGGAAGCAGGATGGTTCCGTTTTGCAGAAAGACGACAGGAAAGGAGATGTTCTCAGCCGTTACACCCATCCACAAGTGCCCCGTTCGTTTAGCATCGATTTTCAGCTGTGCCTCTGGAACCACAGCTTTGGTTTCATAGGACAGAAACGTGCCCTCGAACCTCGGAACACCCTTTTCATCCGTCAAGCGGCACTGATCCGTGTTGCTGCGAACGTCCTGCCAACAGTCTAGCCAGTCTCCATGCGTCGAGAGTTTGAAGGGCACTGAACCACGCTCGATGAAAATCCCCGACGCGGAGATATCAACTGGTCGTTTCGGAATGCGGCTTCCCCACCACATCAGAGCAAGAAATGCCAGGAACACCAGCCCCAAAATTCCCAAACCTACGAATAATGCATTACGAAGTCTGATCGTTTGTCCACCTCAACGAACGCCATCACTATTGACAAACCTGCTTGCCATTGTCGTCCGTATAGCAGATTTTGTGCGTCACCTGTTCTTGCAGCGGCTTACTTTGCTGCAACCCCAAAAGCTCCCAGTAGAGTCCGTTAGGCACGATCGACAGGCTCGAAGCTGCCGTGTTCGTAAGTGCGTTGCCCGCAACCAAACCACGCACACAGAAAGTCGCGCAGTTCTGACTGCCCCACACTCTGTATTTGGCAAAGGGACCCTGCCCGCGCTGAGCCGCCTCTTGCTGCTCTCTCATCCAATTCTTAAGTGCCATGGTGTCGGCGTCAGAGGTCTGGAAATAGTTAACGCGAACTGTGTTCGGATCGACACCGCCTTCATCGTTTTTCGCAATCGCTGCTTTCACTGCTTGCATCGATTCGGGCGTTGGCTGGTGATCGCTGCCGAACTGAACTTTGGGCAAATTGGTATCAATGTTCACCACCCCAGGAGCGGCTGCCCCACCCAAGTTGCCCGCACCGTGCGACGCTGGTCCAAATTCCGCATAAGTGACCGTGCCATCGCTATCGATCGCCATTACGCCTTCGTGACCAGCACCACCGACCATACTGCTGAAGTTTACTGCGGCTGCGTCACGACCATCCGGATCGGTGTACGCCAGAGGATTATTTAGGACATACGCATAAGCATTCCACCGTTGGGGATTGACCAGATGCAGTGGGGAGGCACTGTCGGGATCGGTTTGCATGAAGCGGCCCATCGTACTCGCCATATAGCGCGCGCCGAAGTTATCCAGCCCGCTCTCGGCATCCCGTTCTTTGCCGGTGAACTTGTAGTGGCCGGGATCACTGCCGCTCGTGTATGCAATGCCGCCAAACGGGTAGTAGTCGGTCTGTAGTTGAATGTTTCCCAAGGCGTCGGTGATGACGCTGGCGGAACCGAGATGATTGGAGAAGTAGTAGTGGACCGTTCCGCTGGGGCGGTCTACACGGGCTATGCGCTCGCCGTTGAAATAGACATACTCCTCGTTGATAGTGCCGGTGAGGTCGGTTTCGGTGAGGACTTCGCCGCCCGGACCTGGCCAGTACATGGCCCCCGAAGACCCCGAGGACTTCTCCATCCGCGTCCCGTCGGCATCGTAGGAATAGGTGGAGCCCGCATCCGTAGCGATTCTGTTTTCCGCGTCGTAGGTGGGCGTATTACCGTTACCGTCATTCGTAACATTGCCAGCGGCATCGTATAGGGGGCCGTTGAGTTGATTCTTAGCGCTGGCAGGCGCGACGTTCAGGCCCTCGGTGTAGCAAGCTCCCATGCCCGACACGCCTGCCCGGTTGGTCAGGTTCCCCCAGGGGTCGATGGTGTAGGTCTCTCCCCAGCAGTTCGAGGAAGTTGTGTTCGTCGTGTTCGCCTGTGAGATGCGATTCAGGGGATCGTAAGCGAATGCGGCACTGCGGGTCGGGTCCCATTTGTTAAGAAGCTGGAAGATGTTGCCATTGTCGCCGGTCGTGTAGGCGTTAATGTTGCAGGGCGAGCCGGTCGCAACGCCGAGGTGGAAGTCATAGCAGAGGCTGAAAACCGCGTTGGACCCTACCTTGGCGGAGAGCGAAATTGGCTGAAGGCGGTCGTTGTAGATGTTCAAGGTCACGATGCCCGCGAAGGGACCGGTATAACCGTTTGTCATGCTCGCTAGAGCGCCGCCGGGTGCATATGTGGCGCGATTGGTCGTGCCACTGGCGACGTAGCTATTACTGGAATCGCCGACCCCCAGCGAACGCCCCGCGTCACCCTGAGTGTAGGTGACGAGATCTCCGCTGGGGTAAGTGAGCGTGCTGAGCGAGCCATTCATGCTGTACGTGTAGCTGACATTGAGCACCTTTTGCGTCGAACCGAGGTTGCGAGTCGATTCGAGCAACGGGCGACCCATCGGGTCAAAACTCCAACTGGAGCCGCTTTTCTGGCTGCACATTGCGGACCTGCGGCCTATGAGATTCGTGGGAGAAGTGATGGTTGGCGGATTCTGCCCACACGACGTCAACGTTGAACCATCGTAAGCATATTTGTCGGTTCCGGCGCTCGGGTCCACGTGAGAGTCTTGGAGGAGCCGGTTCAAAACGTCATAGGTGTAGTTGTGGGTCGTTTGAAGAGTTCCTGTTTGGCCAGCCTTGGGCTGAATCTTAGTGGCCAGGTTGCTGTTGGGATCGTAGGTATAGGTGATGGTCCCAGACTCTGGGTTGGTAGCGCTGGTCAGACGAGAGAGCGAGTCGTAAGCGAACGAACGTGGCCGCCATGTCGCTGAAGCAGAGGCGCAGCTCGTGAACGTTGTGGTGTCCGTTCCTTTTTGGACGGCACAGGTAAGGTTGCCAAGCGCGTCGTATTGGTAATCCGTTTGGTAGTTGTAACCGGAATTATTCGGAGCCTCAAACACTGCCGTCAGCCGCCCGAGGCCGTCCGTCTGGCTAGTCCGCTGGTTGCCGACCTCGTCGGTCACGGTCGTGGAACTGCCGCTGAAAGAGGTGGTCGCCACGGAGCCGTCGGGCTTGGTCACCTGTTTGGTGCGCCCCAGAGAATCATAGAGGTAGGTCGTGTATCCCCATGTCGTTTCCGTGTTGCAATTCGTCGTCGGAGGCGAGCAACGGGTCGGGTCGTACACCTGATAGGCGTTCCCAGTTCCGTCGTAGGTAGTGGCGGCGTAGGTAGGACCGTCAGGGTCGGAAACGAGTGCGGTCTGCACAAGGTTCCCCATTCCGTCCATTGAGGCTACGGTCGTCTTCCACCCAGCCGGGGGACTTGTTGAACTGCAAGTTGCACCTGCGGTGCCGTTGATAAGTTGGCACGTCGTGACACTTGGGGATGGCTGGACATCGGTGTAGGTAGCTTGGGTCTGGCCACCATCGCGATCGTTCACCTGAGTGGCGCGGGCAAACGGGTCGTTGTAAATGTATGTCGTGCTCTGGCTGTTTGCGTCTGTCGACTTAGTCAGCTGGCTATTATTGTAATCGTACATGAAATTCCCGGTATGCCCCAGGGGATCGGTGATTTTAGTCAAGAATGCGTTGGTTGTACCGCTGCTCGGACAGCCTGAGGTGCAAGGGACGTTCTGCCCTCCAGACAGCACGGTGTAACTGTCCGCGTAGGAGTAGTTTGTGACGTGGGTTGTACCGTTCATGTCGTTGCAGGTGCCGTTGCCGCACGGGTCGGTTCTGGATGTGACCTGCCCTGTCTCATCGTACGTGTAGGTCGTTACAGCATTCGAGCATCCTGATTGCAGGCATTTCACGGTCTTTGTGGTCGCATTTCCCCGACTGTTGTTGCTGGTGCTGTAGTTCGTTTCATCGTGTCCGGTCGCGGAGGGCAGGCTGGAGACTCCAGTTCCGTCGTAGGCGTAATCGGTTTCGGCCATCTTGTTGCCAATGCCGTCATATTCGAGTACGTCTGATGGACGGTCAACAAGGGATGGCGCGGAGGAGAATATCGGTGTGTTGCCGAAGGCCGCATAATCGATGTGCGTGTGCTTCAGAAGAATACCCACTGCCCCTGGTCCATAGTCATAGTCGTATTTATCCCCGAGGAGTCCACCAAGATAAACGTGGGTCGACTGGCTTGTCTGCCCGTTATCTAGCACAGTCTTAATATCCGGCGGGAGTTGAAAACCACCAACATACGTCTTGTACTCCGTACGGAGCAGCGACCCACTGATATCATAAGTATGCAACTGATTGCTCGACTGGCATTACGCCCCCTCCAAAAGAGGTGGGGTCGTTTGGCTGTGGAACAACACTCATCGGACCATACTGATAAACCGTTTGGAAATTCGTTCCGCGTTGCAAATCATACGTAGTTACAGTCGCAGTCTTCGATGTCCACGTTGGCCAGTTGTTCTGTACTTTCCACGTTGTCCCATAGACAAAATGCTGGTGCAGGATTTCGCGAACGCCATCGAAGCTGACGTATCGATCTGCTACGGCCTGGGTGTCATGCTGGTCGCGGCAAAACGGGGATCCGCTTGTCTGGGTATCATCATAGTAATCGACGGTGTCAGACAGCGAATTCGTTCCCCACATATATCTGACATATCCCCCACTAGGGTATACAACCTTGTTGAGAAGACCTGAAGTCGAATCGTATTGGAATTGATAGACTTGATTATTCGGCAACTTTATCTGCGTGATTTCCGGTAGGGAGAACTGATATGTCCCACTGCCTATCTTGCATTGATTGATTCCCTCATTCCAGACCACGGCATTGTAATACCAGTTCGATGAGCTTACTCCCCAAGTGACGTTGTAAGGCTGCGAAAGTCCGGAGATGTTGAGTGTATTGCCGGTAACACCAAATCCGGAGGAGGATAACGCTACACGCCCAAGCGTGTCCGTGATGGCGAACGCGCCACCACCATTGTCGGAAATAGTGATCTTATTCCCATTGCGGTCCTCTATCCAATCAGGAATAGAGGCCCATCCACTATTTACCCCGAGGTGTACCCGACTCCCATAGGTATTCGAGAAGTAGTAGACTGTCCCGTCGTGGTCAGCGACTGTTACTGGAGTTGGATTTTGAGTTTGACCACCGTCCCCAGCGATAGCTTGATATAGACCGTCAGTTCCGTTAAGGTACTGCGGCTTGTAATTGTTGACGCAGGCTAAGCCTGGTTGCTGAGCGGTTGAAAGACCTAAACTATGAAATTGTCCGCCAAGATCGGTGAAGAGGAAGTCGAGATAGGCATAACAAGTCGAAAACTCCGGCGGTGTAGTGGAATATTCGTCAACGTTTTTCTGTTGTATCATGTTGAGGTGCGGCATAAGGTAAGTCCATCCACCCTGCGCAAGATAGCTCGTGTTGTCCGGGTACTTTATGGGTGGAGGAGTGAATAGATGCTCGTCATTTGAGTCGTACCCAAAAAAGAAGGGCACCGCGAGTCCACGACCTGGGGGGACAGGAACACCTACACGAATGCTTACGGACCCTGTCGCAGGGTTAACGGTTTCGCTCAACAAGTGGATGTAGTCGTGTCCGGCGCCTGGAATTGGGGGCGCCTGGTCCCCGGTGACCGCAGTAACCTGGGCAAATGCGTTTGAAGCGATGAGAAGTGAAATGAAGGAAACTGCGAAAGAACGAAATGAGTGACTTCCTACAACGAAGCGAGCCATGTGTTCCTCTTCCTGACGAAATGAACAGATTGGTTCGGACCCAGCCTGGCCTGGACTGCCCATGCGACGACTCTCGTTCCGCATCGGAAACCCGCCCAGCAACGACTTGCTGGCGCAATCCATCCACACTTCAGGAGAAGTTGCGACCTCGACGAAGCGACTTTGATGAAGGTGAACGATCCCAAGTCACCTCGGAAGTCTAATAGGCGAGTTTCGCCGTCGTCTGAGCAATAGTGACCACTAAGCGCAACCAGTCCAAGGGTAGCCGGATTTTCCCGGCCTCTATAGCTATCCCCCTCATCCCTTTGACCCTCCTCAGAGGTGTCCTTACACTTGTGGCCCCGTCCGATAGCCCTTCGCACCCTGGACGCTCCCTCGAATCAGTCGCTCGGATGGAATTCCAAATTTTCGATTTTCCTTCCGCGTGGGTCCCATCCCAACCGTGAAGGCTACCTCCGAGCGATAAGCTTGAAGTCGGGCGAATAAATTTGAGGGAGGACCTCCCACGCTGGCGTGCGAACCCCGTTTTGTGGCGAGGAGAAAAGCCAGAGCGTTGCTGATTGACCTGTCAATGAGTGTAATGGCGATGTTACGTCAACAAGGGCATTTCCCCATCCCTTTCACTTTGGTGAGCTTTCGGTAGACGTGTGTAAGAGAACCTGTGATCTGGACCGAATTGTCGCAGGACCGTGCATGTGCGATGGAGAAGCTCAATTTTGCGATGTCGTCACGTATCCGCGCGGAGCCGCCATTGATCCTCAAAGAAGTGGATTACGGCCTGCTGAAATGTGGGCTGGTAAGGTGTGGA
>Ga0210406_10006147_pt1 | contig 12489 bp, 10 predicted proteins | sample IncBWC30MmetaG_FD_155454 | JGI IMG/M metagenome (GOLD analysis project Ga0210406, IMG submission 155454) | Forest soil microbial communities from Barre Woods Harvard Forest LTER site, Petersham, Massachusetts, United States - Inc-BW-C-30-M | ecosystem: Environmental > Terrestrial > Soil >...
AAACCCACCGTGAGCATCTCAGCCGATCGCACCTCCATCAACAAGGGCGAGTCCGCCAAGCTTACCTGGACCACCACCGACGCCACCAATGTCTCCATCACTCCCGAAGTCGGCGCCGTCACCCCGCAGGGCTCCACTACTGTCACCCCTGCTGAGTCCACAACCTATTCCATCACCGCCAGCGGCCCCGGCGGCAATGCCGACGCCAACATCCGCATCACGGTCAACGTTCCTCCGCCGCCTCCGCAGCCCAAGGGACCCTCCTTCGCGGAACTCTTCGCCCAGGAAGTCCGTGACGCCTACTTCGACCTCGACAAGGCCGACATTCGCCCAGACGCCCGTATAGCGCTCGCGAAGACTGCCTCCTTCCTCAAGGGCTATCCGAATGAAAAGGTCATCATCGAAGGCCACTGCGACGAACGCGGCTCCACCGAGTACAACCTCGCTCTCGGTGACCGCCGCGCCAACGCCGTCAAGCAATACCTCGTCAATCTCGGCATTCCTGCCGCCAATCTCAACACCGTCAGCTACGGCAAGGAAAAGCCCTTCTGCATGGAGTCCAACGAATCCTGCTGGCAACAAAACCGCCGCGGCCACTTCGTCCCGGCAAAGCCGCAACCTTAGTCCCTGTGTAGGGGCGGCCTAACGCCGCCCCTCTTTCTTCTCTTCCTTTCTCTCCGGGCTCTCTGTGCTCCGTCTCTGTGTCCTCTGTGTTAAATCCGTTCTGAGGTTTTTCTCAATCCCACTTGCTCCCCACCCATTCTCCCAGTACATTTGATTATTGGGGCTCAATCCGCTCTTTATCCCAAATTGTCCCCTGGCCCATGCCCAACTTTCGGAGGTCCTGATCATGCGTGTTCGCAACATTCTCTTCTTCTCCGGCGCCATGTTTGCTAGCGCCGTCGCCGGCAGCCTCATCGGCCCTAAGCCTGTCATGGCCGTCGCCCGCGAAATCATCGAGCTTCAGCGCGACGTCACCACCATCCTCCAGGGTCAAAAAGATATGCAGACCCAGCTCACGCAGGACCACACTGTCCAGAAAACCCTCATCGAGCAATCGTCGGACACGGTCAACAAGCTCAACACCACCATGAGCTCCCTGCAAAAATCCGTTCAAGACGTCCAGGCCAATTCCGGAACGCGCCTCGACACCATGTCCACGCAGGTCCAGGGCCTCTCCGACAATCTCGAAGAAATCAAATCCCGCCTCGGCAAAGTCAACCAGCAGTTGGTGGACCTGCAGAATTCCGTGCAGAGCATTGACGCCCGCCTGGCTGGCGGCAATCCCACCGGCGCTCCTGCCGGCTCCGCTTCTCCGAAACCCGGTGGCGATCCTGGCGCTGCCTCGTCCGCCCCTTCCGGCCCGCCGCCTTCCGCCGATAACCTCTACACCAACGGCCTCCGCGACATCCAAACCGGCAAAAATGACCTCGCTCGCTCTGAATTTCTGGACTACCTGAAGTATTATGGCGATACCGAGCTCGCCTCCAACGCCCAGTTCTACCTCGGCGAAATCGCTTACTCCCAGCGCCAGTATCAGCAAGCCGTCGTTGAATACGACAAAGTCCTCACCAACTATCCCAAAAGCTTCAAGCTCGCTCCGGCACGCTACAAGAAAGGCATGGCCCTCATCGAACTCAGCCAGAAAAATGCCGGCGTCAAGGAACTCCGCGAAGTCGTCAAACGCTACCCCGGCACCGAAGAAGAGCGCCGCGCCCGCGCCAAACTCAAAGAACTAGGCGTAGCCGTAACCGCCTCCACCGCCCGCTAACCCGCCCTACAGTCGTAGGGCCCCTCCGCCGCGGCGCGGGCCGATCTCCCTCCTTGCCCTCTGTGCTCTTCCTCTGCGCCCTCTGTGTTAAATCCTTTTCTGCCTCTCTACTTCAAATCCCCCGAGCTCACCTCGCCTCCTGTTATCTGATCGCTGCTATCTGTTATCCCTCCGACCATTTCATTTTTCTTCTCCATCGTGCTATCTTCCCTTCTTCAGGGAGATCCACATGTCCGTAAACAAAGCGACGATCCGACAAGGATCGTCGTCCTGAGGAGGTCGCCGCGGCGACCGACGAAGGATCCCGCACTCCTCAGCTTTCTGAACAGGAGCAACACACATGTCAGTTAACAAAGTCATCCTCATCGGCCGCCTCGGCCGCGACCCAGAAACCCGCTTCACTTCCGGCGGCCAGGCCGTCGCCAATTTTTCACTCGCCACCGACGAATCCTACAAGGACCGCAACGGCGAGCGCCAAAAACGCACCGAGTGGCACAAGATCGTCGTCTGGGGCAAGCAAGCAGAAATCGCCCAGCAGTATCTAAAGAAGGGTTCTCAGATATTTGTCGAAGGCCGCATCCAATCCCGCGAATGGCAGGACAAGGAAGGCCAAAAACGCACCAGCTTTGAAATTGTCGCCACCAATTTCCGCATGCTCGGTGGCCGGGGCGATGGCATGGCTGCAGGCGCAAGTGCCGGCGGAGGCAGCTCAGCCCGCAGCAGCGGTGGGGACGACTTGGACCATAGTGCCGCTCCCGCCGAAGATTTCGGTCCCACCTCCGGCCCAGAAATCTCCGACGAAGACATCCCCTTCTAACCAAGGTAGGGGCCGCCTGCCTGCGGCAAGCAGGCTTTACGCCGCCCCTTCTCCACCTCTTCTCTGCGCCCTCTGCGTCCCCTCTGCGGACTCTGCGTTAAGTCCCCTCTTCTCTGTGCTCTCTGCGCGCTCCCTTTGTGTCCGCTGTGTTAAATCTTTTTCTTTCACCCTACTTCAATTCCGCCATGCGCCTCTTCGCCTCCTGCTATCTGTTATCTACTCGCCGTTATCCTCTTTACAAAAAAAACGGCGAGGCCCAACCGCGCCTCCCCGCTCTTACTGATAACTGATTACCGATTACTGATTACTTTCCTCTACTCCATCGTCAGCACCACCCGAAACTCCGCCTTACCGCTCATCATCCTCTCGAATGCCTCATTCGCCTTCGCTAGCGGATACTTCTCGATCATCGGCCGCACTCCCGTGTACGCCGAAAACTGCAGCGTATCTTCCGAATCGATCGCCGTTCCCGAAGGCCATCCTTGAATCTTCCTCTTTCCCATGATCAGCGGCCCCAGCGGCACTTCCAGTGGTTCCGACGGCACGCCGATGCTCAGCAATTCTCCGCTCGTGCTCAGTCCTCCCAGCAGCTCGGACATCGCCTTCGCGTTCGGCGCCGTCGCCAGAATCACGCGCGCCCCGCCAAGTTTCTGCAGCTCCTCGGCCGCGTTGCTCGCCTTGCTGTCGATATACGCCCACGCCCCCAATTTTTTCGCCAGTGCACCATTCTCCGGACCTCGCCCGATTCCCACCACGCGATACCCGAACTTCACACCGAACTGAATTCCCAGATGTCCCAGCCCGCCAATGCCCTGCACCGCCACCAGGTCACCCGGCCCCGCGCCGCTGTGCCGTAACGCATTGAACGTAGTAATTCCCGCACACAGCAGCGGCCCAGCTTCCGCGGCATCCATTGACTCTGGCAGCCGCGCAACCGCTTCGTGCCTCGCGATCATATACTGCCCGTACCCTCCGTCTCGCGTTATTCCATTAATCTGCTCGTACTTGCAGGTGATAAATTCGCCGCGCCGGCAGGACTCGCACACGAAACAATGTCCTCCGTGCCACCCAGTTCCTACCCGCTCGCCCTTCTTCCACTCCGTCACGCCCGCGCCAACCTCGTCAATCACTCCCGCCACTTCGTGTCCCGGTACGCGCGGATAGGTTATCCAGGGAAACGCCCCGAACTTCGTTGCCGCGTCGCTGTGGCAAACCCCGCACGCCTTCACCTTGATCCGCACCTCGCCCGCCCCCGGCGCCGGAATCTCCCGCTCCACCAGCTCAAATTCCCCTCCCGCCTTGCCCACCTGCGCCACCAGATTCTTTGCCATCTTTCCATTCTCCATTCGCTGAGTTGGCTCTTATTGGAGCCTTCCTGCAAATTCGGGGCGTACTTACCTCCCATATCACTTCTTCACTACCGCTACCGCATCCACTTCGATGAGCCACTCTGGCCTCACCAGCCGTTGCACGAAAACGAAGGTGCTCGTGGGCGGATTGACGGTGTTCACGTACTTGTCGCGCACTTCCCGCACCACGGGCATCTGTAAAGGATCCACGCTTGCCGCGCAGTAGTAGTTCAATTTGATGACGCTGTTGAAATCGCCGCCTGAGGCCTCCACCGCGGCTTTCAGGTTTTCAAAGACCTGCTGCACCTGCGCTCGAAAATCGTCTTTGCCGACCAGATTTCCGGACTTGTCCAGAGCGATTTGCCCGGCGATGTATACGATCTTCCCCTCACCGACTTCCGCTACTTGCGAATAGCCCGCGGTGGGTTTGGCCATCGTCTCCGGATTGAAAACATGAACTGGCTTCCCGTCTTGCACTCTTGCGCTCTGCGTTCCCATTGTTTGCTCCTTTCGCGCCACAAAATCGTCACCACCCAGAACGGCGGCAACTACAGCTACCGCCCCAAGAACGAGCATCGAAACTCTCATGATTTCCTCGTTTCTGTCTGTCAGGAATTTCCAAACGCGAAGTCGATTCTAACTCTCCCGTCCAACCCGCAGCCGGGGTTGCTCAGCGATTCTTCGCCACTCCCGCCTCCAGTTCCGGCCCCTTCAGGGAATTATGGAGATTCAAGACCACCCATTTTCCATTGCTGTCTTTTCTGCACATAGACATGCCATGCCCGGTTACCTGCTGACCGGGAGCCGTAACCTCATAATCGTAGGAATACCAGAGCGCGTCGCCATACATCTTCACGTCGTGGGGAGTCATCTTGTAGCAAAGGTTCGGGGCATATTTCATGTATCGCGCTTGCAGATACTCCACCGCTTGCTTGCGTCCGTGATACTCGCCGTCTGGCGTGTACAGCACAATCTCCGGGTCGAAACACTCTTCCAGTTCCTTCTGGGCTCCCTGCTCAAACGCCTCCGCGCAGTGATGCATATGCGCTTCCATTTGGCCGTACATCACTCGCGCATCCGTCTCTGCCGGGCCCGTGGAAGCCACTTGCCGCTTCAAATCGATGGTCACACCCATCTTGTCCAGCAGGTCCACGCCCAGAATTCCGTCCACACGCCCGCCGCACGCCTTCCCAATCGGACTCAGATCGATGGCCGGCAATCTCAAATCCTTCAGCCGGTGGTTCCCGAGAGCCAACTCCGCCAGCCGCACCTCCCGTGCGCTCGTTGCCGCAGTCCCGTTCCACGAACTCACTTGAATCTCTTTCGACCCGCCTGACTCGAACGAACGCAAATTCAGAATCGTCGTCGCCCCTGTATCTAACAGGAACCGCATCTCGCTCCCGGCTATCTTCACCCGCACCACCGGCAGCACATCGCACTTTTCTATTGGAATCTCATCCCCATCCACACTCCCCTGCCCTCGAACCGCCCCCCCAGGGCGCACCCCAGCAGCAACAGGCTAATTATGGGGTTCCTTCTCATACCCACTCCGATGCCGCGGCAAATATCCCGTTATACCCGTCTGCCAATTTTAGTCTCGCCGAGCCTGGCCATCTCAGGAGCACAATTTAATCAAACCTTTTTCCCATCCCATTCGTCTCTCTCTATGTAACTAGCGTAGTGGTCCCAGAGTTCACGGCTCCTTCGCCGAGGCGGCCACGGCCCGTCCCTGCACGCGGGACGCGTTGCTCGCCCACCTCCCGTTTGGCCTCCGTGGAGCTCGGCCAGGTGTGTGCCAACAAACCTCACCGGTCCCAACGTCTTCGACAGGGGGGCCACATGCATATCTCGCTGCATCGCGTTCGCTCGTTCTTCGCTCCTTATCTTGTTCCTATCCTTATAACCGTCATCCCCATCGCCGCCTCCGCTCAATCTTCCAGCGTCTCAGATTCGTATCGTCTCGGCCTCAACTACTTCTATGGTCGTTCCGTCCCCGTTGACTACGAGAAGGCAGCCGCCCTGTTCCGCGAATCCGCCAACACCGGCGATCCCCGCTCGCAATTCATGCTCGGTTACCTCTACTCGTACGGATTCGGTCTTCCAAGGGATTTCGCTCGTGCCGCCGAGTTCTTCCGCACCTCAGCCCTTCAGGGCTACGCCCTCGCAGAGAACAACCTCGCCTCCCTCTACCAGCACGGTCAGGGCGTTTCGAAGGACCTCCGTGAGGCGGCACGCTGGTACCTCGCCGCCGCCCTCCAGGGCGACGCCGTGGCCCAGGCCAATCTCGCTTCTCTCTATTACACTGGCACCGGCCTGCCTCAAGATTTCAACCAGGCTGCGCACTGGTTTCGGGCTGCCGCGGAGAGCGGCCAGCCCAATGCCCAAAATGATCTCGCCGTACTGTACTGTTACGGCCAGGGTGTTCCAGTGGACTATGGCAAAGCCGCTCGTTGGGCTCGTCTCGCCGCCGACCAGGGTCTGGTCCCCGCCCAGTCCAACCTCGCCTTCCTTTACGAACACGGCTGGGGCGTCCCTCTCGACTACGTTTCTGCATTTGCCTGGTACTCTCGTGCCTCTCGCGCAGGAGACCACGCTGCCGCCGAGCGCCTCGTCTCTCTTCGCCAGATCATGACCAGTAAACAACTGGACCGAGCCACTGTTCTCCTCGCCAGTCAAACTCCCGTTCAGGATTTGTCTTCTTCCGTCCCAGCACTGGCATTCGGCTTCTCCGATCCGATCAAATAATCTCCTGTTTCTCTCCGAAGGAGCCAATCCTCAGATTGGGGCGAGTGGGCTACAGATCGTGCGATGCGACGCTTTGGTTGGGTGCTGCACCCTTTGGGTTTGGTTTATAGAGGGCGCGGGTTTAGAGCCAACTTCAAGCTGGACGCAGCCCTGTGCGTCCGGCGACCCTCTGCGGTAAAGCCTTTCTCTTCTTCTCTCTGCGTTTCTCTCCCACACTACTTCCTCACTTCGGCGGACCCAGCGCGGCCTGCCCAAAATCAAAGCAATCCTCCATCCCATCCGACGCCGTATCCCTCGCATTGATCGGCTTCAGCCCGAACGTCACCTCGCAAAATTTCACCAAACTCACATGCGAATGAAACTTGCTCGATATTCCCCGCTTCGAAGATGGGCTTATCACCAGGCAGCCCACCCGCGTTCCGTAACTGAACTGCGTCCCCGTGTAACTCGGCCCTGTCTTCGGGCCGCCTCCCGTCCATTTGTCCCGCAGCGGCGGCTCCACATGGTCGTACCATCCGCCCCAATCGTCCCACGTAATAAAAATCGCCATCTTCGGCCACAATCCGCTCTTCCCCAGCACGCTCACCCGCGCCGCTGTCCACGCGCTCCCCAGTTTCACCGTCGGTTGCCCCGCATTCTTTCCATACGGCGGATGCTCCGAAAGTTCCTGCGGCGAACTCGGCGCATACACCCAGGAAACATTTGGCAAAGTTCCCGCTGCCGCATCCGTGTCCAGCCGCGTCCACGGCAAAATATTCTTGCTCCCCTTCAGCGCCACAATCTTTTCGAAATAACTGAATCCCGGGTCGCCGTAGGTCGCCCAGCTCAATCCCGCCTTCTGCAGATTTTCCGGCAGCGATGGAATTGCAAACGGTTCCTGCGGCTGATACGTACGGGTCTTGTTCGCGTTGTCAATTACCGGCGAATCCGCCGCGATCAGCATCAAATGGTTCGGCTCCGACTGGCTCGCCACCTCCGTGCAATAGTTGTCGCACAGCGTAAATTGCCTCGCATACGAAAAGTACGCGGGTATATCCGTCTCTTTGTACTGCAACTTCACCGCCTTCGTCGCCCGCTCCAGCCACGCCGTATGATCGTGCCGCGGGTCGCCTCCCGCTGGCGGATCCTTCGCCGCCGGCAATATGCTTCCATTCACTCCGGGGAACGACCCGAAGTAATTGTCAAAGCTGTGATTCTCCTTCACGATGATCACCACATGTTCAATCGGATTCTGCGGTTTCATGGCCTTCTCCCTTTGCGATTCTCCCCCTCCCCCAAGAATCGCACCACCTTCTTACAATTTCGTGAACATGCCCCTCCCCTTCACACTCCGCTGGTGTACACTCACTGTTACTGCAACTCCATTACGTGGCACGCAGCGCCAGGCGCGCCCTTTGAGGTCAGCTTGCTTCCCCTTGGCAAGTTCCCCAAGCTCCTCATCGCCCTCGCCCTACTCGTAGCGGCGCTCCTCTTCCTTGACCTTGTTGCCGTCCGCAACTCCGCAACGCGCCACTTATACTCCAACTCCCTCGATTTCGTCATGGTCTTGCTTGGGGTCCTGGCCTCGTTCTACGTCGCTCGCCGCTCGCATGGCTACGCCCGTCAGCTCTGGACGCTACTCGCCATCGCCCTCTCCCTCGAAGCCCTGGCCCAGGCCATCACCACCTACTACCAAAGCTTCGTTCCCGGCTCCTCGCACATGCCCATCCCCTCGGACATCCTCTTTTTCGTCTGGACCGCTCCGGTCTTCATGATGTTCCTCCCCGCGGCCGACGAAAAATCCCGCGGCTGGGATTGGCTTCGCATTCTCGACTTTGCGCAGATCGCCATCGTCGCCATCACCGCTTATCTCTACTTCTTCTATTCCCCCTCTCGCTGGCTCTCCAGCGCTTCCGACTTACCTCGCCAGATACTGATCCTGTATATCGTGCGTGACACGCTTCTCTCCGCGGGCTTTTTCTTTCGCTCCCGCAGGTCCACCTCCCCGGGCCTTCGCTCGTTTTCCCTCGGGCTCTTCTTCTTGTTTCTGCTCGCCGTTCTGTCCGATGCCGATTTTCTCCTCACCCTGAAGACCTCTCTCGGCGCCGCCAGTTGGGGAGATTTTCTTTTTCTCTTTCCCTGCCTCGCGGTCATTTATCTTGCAGTCGCCTGGCCGAGCCGCGGCCAGGATTCCATCACCGAGCCCGTCTCCCGCTTCGGCGATCTCGCGGTCACCAACGGCTTTCCCGTAGTCATCCCCCTTCTCGTCCTCTTCATGGGACGCGCCATTGCCATTGATCAATTTTCGCTTGCCTGGATCGCCGTCAGTGCCTCCTTCCTCTGCTCCGCCGTTCGTCTCATCCTCACCAACCGCAAGCAGCGCCGCGTCTCTGAGGAGCTTCTTGAAACCGAGCGCGCCCTCACCCATTCCGAACATTTGCTCTCTTCCGCTTTCCGCTCCAGCCCCGACGGCTTCGCCATCAACGTTTTCCCCGACGGCCCTTACCTCGACGTCAACGAAGGCTTCACCCGCCTCACCGGTTATTCTCGTAATGAAGTCCTCGGCAAGACTCCTCTCCAAATAAAACTTTGGACGGAACCTGCGCGACGCGCTGATGTCCTCTCTCATCTCAGCAAAGGTAAAGAAGTCCGGAACATTGAGTTCACCTTTCAAACCAAATCCGGCCAGCTTCGCACCGGCCAGCTTTCCGGCTCTTTGCTCGACCTCGATGGCCGCCTCTGCGCTCTCGTCGTCGTCCGTGACATCACCGATCAGCACAACGCCGTTGATGCCCTCCGCGAAAGCGAAGAACGCTTCCGCTCCTTTGTCGAAAACCTTCACGTCGGCATTGTCTCCAGCAGCACCATCGGCGAAATACTTTATGCCAATCCCGCCGCTCTAAATCTCTTCGGTCTGCGCATCGAGCAGGTTACCGGCAAAATGCTCATCGATCTGCACCTCGAGCCACTTCGCGAGGACGGCTCCGTTCTTCCCGATTCCGAAGGCCTGATCCCCACGGTCGTCTCCTCCCGCCGTCCCATCCACAATCGTGTCGTCGGCTGGCGCCATTTACAGTCCAGAGAAACTATCTGGACCCTTCTCGACGCCGTCCCCCAATTCAATTCCTCCGGCGAAGTCACCAACATCCTTGTGTCCCTCACCGACCTCTCCGAGCAGCGCCGCGCCACCGAAGCCCTCCGCGAGAGCGAAGAGCGCTTCCGCACACTCGTCCGCGATCTCCATGTCGGCGTCATCCTGGCCGGTCCCGATGGCACTTTTGAATTCGCCAATCAGGCCGCCGTCAACATGCTCAACATCGCCGGCGAACAGATTATCGGCCGCCACCCTCAGGACTTCGGCATCATTCCTGTCGACGATCAGGGCCGCGAAATTCCCCTCGCCGATCGTCCCGTCCCAACCGTCCTCCGCACCAAGCGTCCCGTTCGCCAGGCCACCATGGGCTGGCGCCGCCCGGGCATCCCCGAACTCCTCTGGATTTTCGGCAATGCCGTCCCCCAATTCAATCCCGACGGCTCCATCCTCCGCGTCATCGCCACTTTTACCGATATCACTGACCTCAAGAACGCCGAGCGCGCCATCCACCAGCTTTCCACCGAACTCCTCAAGCTCCAGGACGAAGAGCGCCGCCGCATTGGCCGCGAACTCCACGACGGCATGGCCCAAACCGTTCTCGCCGTAAACCTCAGCCTCGCCCAGCTACGCCAATCCGCCCAGCCTCTCAACGAAGCCTCTCACCGCGCGCTCGAAAAGGCCCGCGAACTCCTCCAGCAGATGTCACGCGAGATCCGTACGCTTTCTTACCTCCTCCATCCCCCTTTGCTCGACGACCTCGGCCTCGTCTCTGCCCTCAAGGAATACGTCAACGGTTTCAGCGAACGCAGCGGCATCGAAACCTCTCTCGAGCTTCTCGCCAGTTTCCGCCGCCTTCCGCAGATCGCCGAAACCGCGTTCTTCCGCATCACCCAGGAAAGTCTCGCCAACATCCAGCGCCACTCTGGCAGCAAGCGCGCCCAGGTCGTGCTCCGCGAAGATCCGGAGTGCGTCACCCTCGAAATCACTGACTTCGGCAGCGGCATGGCCGTTCCATCCAATGGCGCTCCTCACCGCGGCCAACCCCGCCTCGGCGTCGGCATTCCCGGCATGCGCGAACGCATGGCCCAGCTCGGTGGCTCCCTCGAAATCGACTCCAGCGCTACCGGCACCACCGTCCGTGCCAGAATTCTGCTCTCCGCTCCCGTTCTCAAGGATTCAATTTATGACGCCTCTCTCCATCCTCATCGCGGATGATCACGCCGTCGTCCGCGCCGGCCTCCGTACTCTCCTCGAGTCGCGCACCCGTTGGCAGGTCTGCGCCGAAGCCGCGGATGGCCGCGACGCCGTCGAAAAAGCCGCGAAGCACAAGCCCAACATCGCCATCCTCGACATCGGCATGCCTCTCCTCAACGGCGTCGAAGCCACTCGCCAGATCCGCAAAGCCTCCCCTTTCACGGAAATTCTCATCCTCACCATGCACGAGTCCGACGACCTCGTTCAGCAAGTCGTCGAAGCCGGCGCACGCGGTTACATTCTCAAGGACGAAGCCGACCGCGCCCTTCTCGACGCCGTTCAAGCCCTCAGCCTGCACAAACCCTTCTTCTCCACCCGCGTGTCCGAAGCCGCGGTCATCGCCGACCCATCCGACTCCGCCAAACCCTCCCGCTCCCGTCTCACCGCCCGCGAACGCGAAATCCTTCAGCTCCTCGCCGAAGGCAAAAGCAACAAGGAAGTCGCAAACGTCCTCAACATCAGCGTCAACACCGCCGAAGCCCACCGCGCCAACATCATGCTCAAGCTCGACTTCCACTCCTTAGCCGAACTAGTCATGTACGCCATCCGCAATAAAATAATCCAGACTTGAGCCCACCCCCGGATAGCACGGCTTCAGCTTGTGCTCTTCTTTTTCCTTCTTCAGCGCAGTCAGCGCTCGCCGCGAACTCTGCGTTATCCTTTTCTTGCCTCCTGTTATCTGATCGCTGTTATCTGTTCGCCGTTCCTCGCCCTAGTAACTTTTCACTACGCAATCTCCCCAATTCCTTTCCTCCTCCGTCCCCCTCATTATGAATGCGCATTAACATTGTCGACCCCTGGAGCAGCAAATGCCGCACATCGATCCAATTCGCGTCCTCGTGGCCGATGATTCCCCCACCGCTCTACGTTCCGTCTGCGACTACCTCGATTTTGCCGGTGGTATGGAAGTGGTCTGCACGGCCAGCGATGGCATCAACGCCGTCCAGCTCGCCGCGCAGCATCAGCCCGATCTCGCGCTCCTCGATTTCCGCATGCCGCGTCTCAACGGCCTGCAAGCGGCCCAGGAACTTCGCCGCTCACACCCAACCCTGCGCGTCATCATCTATTCCGAAATCCAGGGCTCGACGCTCGAAGAAGAATGTCGCAGTCACGGCGCGGATGGCTACGTTTCGAAAGGCCGCCTTCCCGACGGCCTGCTCCAGGAAATCCGTCGCCTGTTCCCGGGCTCCGTTTTGTGAGTAGCAGGTATTCCCGAATTTTCGCGCGCTTCCCGCGCCAAAATTCAAAGCGGTTAGCAGTTGTAGCGGCGGCCTTCAGGTTGCCCAGACATCCCTGGGTGTTCTTCAAATAGTTGGGGTCTTCGCCACCGAAGTTTCCCAAAAGTTGCGTAGCCGTCCTGTGAGACGGCCTTAAATCAAGTGTGAGGAGTGTTTAGAAAGACCGATGTCAAACGCTGGTTCTCAAGTTCTTTTCCTGGGCGAACTGCCCTTCTGGCTCAAAATTTCCCAGTCCATTGTGG
>Ga0210406_10006150_pt1 | contig 12487 bp, 9 predicted proteins | sample IncBWC30MmetaG_FD_155454 | JGI IMG/M metagenome (GOLD analysis project Ga0210406, IMG submission 155454) | Forest soil microbial communities from Barre Woods Harvard Forest LTER site, Petersham, Massachusetts, United States - Inc-BW-C-30-M | ecosystem: Environmental > Terrestrial > Soil >...
ATCCAGGCTGCGCGCAATTTCTCTCCCTGCGTGCCCAAGCCCTCGATCGTCGTGATTTTCGATTTGCCGACGTGTGACAAGGCGAGCGAACAACTTCGCACGGGCCGTCCGTCGACATGGACCGTGCAGGCGCCACACAATCCTTTGCCGCAGCCAAATTTCGTGCCTGTCAGCCCTACGCTTTCTCGTATTGCCCAGAGGAGCGGCGTGTCGCCTGGCATGTCTACTACGACGGTGTGATCGTTTACTTCGATATTGAAAGCCATTGTGCCTCGCTGCAATCAGGCGCCGCAATTAAATATTGGTTCAATGGTCGCGAACGTGCAAAAGCATGTCGTTCTCGAGTCTCCAAAATAATGAAACAAAGCACCTACGAATAGCTTGTGGTAACCGCTGATTGCAAAGAACACGCCCCGCAGCGCGCCTTTATCGCGATCGCGGAGAGCCTGTCGTTCGCCAAATGCTGTCTCTGCATCCGCCGCGCTGATGGCTTGCCACCACGCGCTTTGGGTGACGATTGAGAGGAGCGCCACCGGAGCGATTCTTAGTGTCATAGTTTGCATCGGGTCGAACCCGGGGTGACCTCAATAAACGGATTTTTACGTACTCGCGGGCTCACCAACATCGACCGTGGTCCAGTTCAGAACCTCGGGACCGCCTGTCTGACGCATTTGGATCGCATGTGGCATACAGAATTCCGCAAAACGATGAACCTCTTTTTATTTTGAGGCGGGATAGAAGATTACACAAATTCATTCTTCTCACGATGATAGTGCTGTCGACGCACGATTCAGTTGTTCGTCGAGAAAACGTTCACCGCTGTTTCGTCCATACGCCACGACGAACCGGGCGACCGTGCGAAGCGAGCCCATCGAATCTCATACTCCGGCACGTACAAGGTCCCGATAGCTCAGCCTATACGTGATGTACTAGCGAACACTCAGTTCAACTGTTTCCGCCGAAAATCGGCGCCCCCGGTAGATCGGGTCTCGTGTTACGGGTTTAGTCATTCGGCGCCTCCTCTCAACGAGGCGCGAATTCTAGCTACTAACCCTCAATGCACCAGAACCCAGATTTGCCGTCGAAGCGATTTGCTTGGAGGCGGTAGATGCCGACAGATGGCGAAAGGCTATGGATTATTCCCACTCGATCGTCGCCGGCGGCTTGCCCGAAATGTCGTAGACCACGCGGGAAATTCCCGGCACTTCGTTGATCACCCGGTGCGCGACGCGATCGAGAAATTCGTAGGGAAGACGCGCCCAACGCGCCGTCATGAAGTCAATGGTTTCGACCGCGCGCAGGGCGATCACATAGTCATAGCGCCGTCCATCGCCCATGACGCCGACCGATCGAACGGGCAGGAAGACCGCGAAGGCCTGGCTGACCTTGTCGTAGAGATCATGGGTGCGCAGCTCTTCAATGAAGATCGCATCGGCGCGGCGCAAAAGATCGGCATGTGATTTGTGAATCTCTCCCAAAATGCGCACGCCGAGTCCGGGCCCCGGAAAGGGATGGCGATGCACCATCTCCTTGGGCAGCCCCAACTCAACGCCCAGCTTTCGGACCTCGTCCTTGAACAGTTCGCGCAGCGGCTCCAACAGCTTGAGCTTCATGTGCTTCGGCAAGCCGCCCACATTGTGGTGCGACTTGATGACATGCGCCTTGCCGGTCTTGGCGCCCGCCGATTCGATGACGTCGGGATAGATCGTGCCCTGCGCCAGCCACTTGATGTCCTTGAATTTCGCGGCCTCTTCGTCGAACACTTCGACGAACACCCGCCCGATGATTTTTCGCTTCTGCTCCGGATCCGCTTCGCCCGCCAGCGCCTTTAAAAATCTCTGCTCGGCGTCGACGCGAATGACTTGCACGCCCATGTGCTCGGCGAATGTCGCCATGACTTGATCGCCCTCGCCCAAACGCAGCAAACCATGATCGACGAATACGCAGGTCAGCTGAGCGCCGATCGCCTGGTGCAGCAGCGCCGCCAACACCGACGAATCGACGCCGCCCGACAAGCCCAGCAGCACGCGCTCGCTCCCCACCTGCGCGCGGATCCGCGCGATGCTGTCATCGATGATGCTGCGCGTTGCCCAGCTCGCGGAGCACCCCGCGATCTCCCGGACAAAACGCCTTAGGATCTCACCGCCCTGCAGGGTGTGCGTGACTTCGGGGTGAAACTGCAGGCCGTATAAATGCCGCGACTCGTCGGCCATCGCGGCGAGCGGCGCATTGTCGCTCGCGGCGATGACGTGGAATCCGGGCGGCACCGCGACCACTCGATCGCCGTGACTCATCCATACATCCAGCACGCGTCGATCTTGGGCGTCGCGGTTGTCTTCCAGACCGTCGAGCAGCTGCGAGCCATTCGTCGGCCTGACTTGAGCGGCGCCGAACTCCCGGTGAGATGAGCCTTCGACCTGGCCGCCCAATTGCGCAGCCATGGCTTGCATGCCGTAGCAAATCCCCAGCACGGGTACGCCCATCGAGAAAATCTCGCGTGGCGCCTCCGGACCTTTCGCGTCGTAAACCGATTCAGGACCGCCGGATAAGACGATTGCCTTTGGCGCGAATTTTTCAATCTCGCTCAAGGGCGCATCACAAGCATAGATCTCGGAATACACGCCGATCTCGCGGATGCGGCGGGCAATCAATTGCGTGTACTGGGCTCCGAAATCGAGTATCAGGACCTTGTCCGCATGAATGTCGGACATCAACCGATCCGGTAGTTGGGCGCTTCTTTGGTGATGGTCACGTCGTGAACGTGACTCTCGCGAACGCCCGCACTGGTTATGCGCACAAATTGCGGCCGCGTCCGCATCTCCTCGATGCTGCCGCTGCCGGTGTATCCCATGGCGGCGCGCAACCCGCCTGAAAGCTGGTGCAGGATCGCGACGAGACTGCCTTTGTACGGCACCCTGCCCTCAATGCCCTCTGGGACGAGTTTTTCAAGCTCCGTCGTGGTGTCTTGGAAGTAGCGATCGCTCGATCCATGGGCCTGCGCCATGGCGCCCAGGGATCCCATGCCGCGATACGCCTTGTACGAACCGCCTTGATAGAGTTCCACCTCTCCCGGTGACTCTTCGGTTCCTGCGAACATGCCGCCGATCATCACGCAATGCGCGCCGGCCGCGAGCGCCTTGGCGATGTCGCCGGAATAGCGGATTCCGCCGTCACCGATGACCGGGATGCCGGTGCCTTCCAGCGCTTTGGCGACACGGGCAATGGCGCTGATTTGCGGTACGCCGACGCCCGCGATGACGCGCGTCGTGCAGATCGAACCCGGCCCGATGCCGACTTTTACCGCGTCGGCCCCGTGCTTGACCAGATCGAGCGCCGCCTCGGCGGTGACGATATTGCCGCCGATCACTTGGATGTCCGGGTACTTCGATTTTATTTTCGAGACGGTATCGAGCACGCCGCGCGAATGACCGTGCGAGGTGTCGACCACGATCACATCGACCCCTGCATCGCGCAATGCGCCGACGCGGTCCAGGGTGTCCGGCGATGTGCCGACGGCGGCACCGACGCGCAGGCTCCCCACGCTGTCTTTGCAGGCATTCGGGAATTCCGTCGCCTTTTGAAAATCCTTGACGGTGATCATGCCCTTCAGTTCATGGTCACCCGCGACCACCAATACCTTCTCGATGCGATGCTTGTGCAACAGCGCCAACACCTGGTCCTTCGGAGCGTTCTCGCGCACGGTGATCAATCGATCCTTCGGCGTCATTACCGAGGAAACCGGCGCATCCAGCTTGGTCTCGAAGCGAAGGTCACGGTGGGTGACGATGCCGACCACTTTTGTCCCGAGCACCACCGGCACGCCGGAGATGTTCTTGGCGCGCGTCAGCTCCAGAACCTGGCGAATCGTCATGTCCGGGTTGACCGTGATGGGATCGCTGATGACGCCGCTTTCGAATTTCTTCACGCGATCGACCTGCCGCGCCTGATTGTCGATCGACATGTTCTTGTGAATGATGCCGATACCGCCCTCTTGCGCGATGGTGATCGCCAGGCGCGCCTCGGTGACCGTATCCATCGCGGCCGATACGACGGGAAGATTGACGCGGATTTCGCGGGTCAGCTGGCTCGCCAGGGAGACATCGCGGGGCAGGACTTCAGAATATGCCGGCACCAGCAACACATCATCGAAAGTGAGTGCCTCTTCAAGAATCCGCATACGATTCGCGTTCCAGGTTCGTCTAAGAGGCGGCGCATTGTACCTTGCGGGTGCTGCGCGGTAAACCGCAGTATCATGTGCCCATGGAAAGAGCCGAAAACCGCGACGTTTACAGCGTTTCGCGCCTCAATCGAGAGGTCCGAGCGCTGCTGGAGCGCGGTTTTGGCTCACTGTGGCTGGAGGCGGAGATTTCCAATCTCGCCAGGCCCAGCTCCGGACATTGGTATTTTTCGCTGAAAGATGCGACCGCGCAGGTACGCTGCTGCATGTTCCGGCAGCGAAATGTGTTGTGTGCCTTCGCCGCGCAGGACGGGCAAAAAGTGCTGGTGAGGGCGCGCATCGGCCTGTACGAGCCGCGCGGCGAATATCAACTCATCATCGATCACATGGAGGACGCGGGCTTAGGGGCCCTCAAGCGCCAGTTTGAAGAATTGTCGGCAAAGCTTGCGGCGGAGGGCTTGTTCGCGCCGGAGCGCAAGCGTTCCTTGCCCATGATCCCCAAGCGAATCGGCGTCATCACCTCGCCGAGCGGCGCCGCGATTCGCGACATCCTGCACGTGCTGGCGCGCCGCTTTGCCGCCGTTCCCGTGTTGATTTATCCCGTGGCCGTGCAAGGCGCTAGCGCGGCCGCGGAGATCACGGCTGCGGTACGCCTGGCCGGGCGGCGCGCCGAGTGCGATGTCCTCATTTTGGCGCGCGGCGGCGGCTCGCTCGAGGATTTATGGGCGTTCAACGACGAGGCACTGGCTCGCGCCATCGTCGCCTCGCCGATTCCGGTGGTGAGCGGCATCGGCCATGAGATTGACTTCACGATCGCCGATTTCGCCGCGGATGTGCGTGCGCCGACGCCATCCGCCGCGGCCGAAATTGCCGTGCCCGACGGTGAGGAATGGCTTGCTTCCCTGGCGCGCCTCGCTCAACGCCTGCAGCGGGGTTTGCGCCGCAGAGTCGAGGCACAGCGCGAACGGCTGCGTTGGCTCATGGGCCGGGCGGCGTTGGTCAGTCCCGCGGCGAGACTATCGCAGCAGACGCAACGCCTGGACGACTTGGAACAGCGGATGTCGCGGGCGCTTAGGCAGATCCTCGCCGACCGCCGCTCGGTGCTGGGTGAGCGGCGCAGCCGGCTGTGGCAATTGAGTCCGGTGGCGCGGGTTCGCGGCTCTGCCGCGAGGCAGGCTGCCTTATTGGCGAGGCTCAAGGCCGCGGTGCTCGCCCGGCTGCATGTTGCCCGGGAGCGGCTCTCTCCTCTGGCGCGCACTTTGAACGCCGTGAGTCCGCTGGCCACCTTGGACCGCGGTTACGCCATCGTCAGTCGCGAAGGCGGTGGGATTTTGCTCGACGCCGCGGACGCGGCGCCGGGAACCATCATTGAAGCGCGCCTCGCGGTGGGAAAAATTCGCGCCGAGGTGCAGGGATCTTGAGGCGCTACGCCGTGCTGTTTCTCTGCTTGGCTCCGTCGCTTGGCTTTTCCTATGCGTTGCCGCGCGAGAGCGCGGTGCCGGGCGGCGTGAAAATCATCCGCCTCGACTTTCACGGCAACTCAATGCCCTATGTCGAGGTCGATGGGCATCGCGCCATGGTGATTCAGGACGGCGCGGATTGGCTCGCCATCATCGGCATTCCGTTATCGGCGCCGCCGGCGCCGCGACAGGTCGTCGTACACAGCAACGATGGCAGGCAAGAAGTCGAATTCACTGTCGGCGACAAAGCCTACGCCAGTCAGTCCCTCAAAGTGGCGCCGGCGCAGGTGAACCTGTCCCGCGCCGATCTTGAGCGCGTTAATCGCGAGAAAGTGATCATCGATCATGCCATGAGCCGCTGGACCGACGATCAGCCGCGCACATTGCGCTTGGAACAACCGGTGCCCGGCGTGCGCAGCAGCTCATTTGGCATGCGCCGCATATTCAATGGCGAGTCTCGCAACCCGCATAGCGGCATGGACATCGCTGCACCCACCGGCACGCCGGTGAAAGCGCCGCTCGGGGGCACTGTGATCGACACCGGCAAGTATTTCTTCAATGGCAATACGGTATTTGTCGATCATGGCCGCGGCCTGATCAGCATGTATTGCCACTTGAGTGCCATCGACGTAAAACCCGGTCAGCGCGTAGCCGCGGGAACGACGCTGGGCGCGGTCGGCATGACCGGCCGCGCGACCGGGCCGCACCTGCATTGGGGCTTAAGCCTCAATCGCGCTTGGGTGGACCCTGAACTGTTCGTGCCGAATTGACCGGTGGATTCAAGATCCGCCCAACATTTTATCGACAGCAGCTCCTTCGATCGGCGGCGACATCGCCGCCTGTCGCAAGCGTGCACTGTGCTCTTGGACGGCCGCTCCCGAGGGCTGCATTTCGATCTGCCCCTGGAAGAACGCTCCCTCGCTGATCCCCACGCGCGGCGCAAAGACGTTGCCTTTGACCTTGGCCGTGGCGCGGATATTGACCGACTCGGTTGCATACAGATCACCCTCGACCTTGCCGTCGATGACGATGACGCGCGCGCGGACGTCACCCTTCATCGTGCCATCGGTACCGATGGTGAGGCTTTGCGTGTGAGTGATTGACCCTTCCACGCTGCCTTGAACGATCAGATCTTCTTGAGCTGACAGTTCACCGCGAAATTTCAACGTGGGACCCAGGACGGAGGCCCGCGATGCCGGTTCCGCTGCCTTGGCATCAGGTGTGCGCGACGGCTCGGGGATGCGCGGCGCCGGCGATCGTGGTTCGGCGCCCGGCACTCGCGGCTCAGGGCGTGTCAAGGAAGGTTCGGGCGCGCCGGAGCGGCTTGAGTTCGCATTCATCATGAGATCATCTCCATCGAGAGGTTTCTTGAACCACGACATTGTTAGGCGGCGCCGCCGGCGGCTTTGGAGGGTCGGATCGGGTCGAATTTGCCCGACTGTTGAGCGGCTTTTTTACCGTCCATGTCGATGCTGCCGCTGAAATTCGCGCCTTCGGTAATGCTGACGGTGGGCGCATAAATGTTCCCGCAGACCTTGGCCGTCTCCTTCACGAATACGGATTTCTCGGCCTGCAGGTCGCCGTCCACGGTGCCCTCAACGATGATCAGCTGCGCTTTGATATTGGCCTTCACGGTGCCCTGCGGGCCCACGGTCAGACGCTGCGTGTGAGTGATCGAACCCTCCACGCGTCCCTGAATCAACAGATCCTCTTCGGCCGTCAGGTCGCCCTTGAAATAGAGCGTCGGACCGAGAATTGATGCTCGCTCGGTCGCGCTGTTGTAGGGATTGCTCATTCGGTTTTCTCCGTTTACCAGTAGGTCGTGGGGCAGGAGGAGATTAACCGGCATAATCGGTCGCTAAATGAGACTTTGATCACGAATAATTCGGCTGCAAAATCTCTGCAACAACGACTGTCGCAAAAAGCGGACATGGGGAAACACCCTGCCGGCAGAAATGACGCGGCCCGGCTAGGCTTTCTCGTGGTCTCCCCCCGGCTTTGCCTGCCGTTGCCGCGCCAGATAGTCGTTCAGGGTGTGCGCCAGGGAAACGAAATCCGATGGAATCATCAGCACGGTGGTGCTGTTGTTCTCGGCGCCCACTTCGGAAATCATCTGCATGCGCCGCAATTCCAGCGCCGCCGGATTGGCAGCGATCTGCGCCGCGGCCGCCGACAACTTCACCGACGCCTCGAGTTCCGCCTCGGCCTTGATGATGCGCGCGCGCTTTTCGCGAATGGCTTCCGCCTGCATGGCCATCACTTGTTGCATGGCTTTCGGCAGTTCCACATCCTTCATTTCGAAGCGCTGCACCTCCAAACCCCAGGCCGCGGTCGACCCGGAGATACTGTCGCCCAACAGGGTGTTGATCTTGTTGCGCTCCTGCAGGATTTCATCCAAATCATGCTGGCCGATAATATTGCGCAATCCGGTCAACGCCAATTGATAGACGGCCGCGGGAGCATCAGCCACTTCGATGACAGCCTTGGCAGCGTCGATGACTCGGTACCAGAGTACCGCGTTGACCTTGATGGTCACACTGTCGCGGGTGATGGTTTCCTGTTGCTCCGCCGAGACGGTGCGGGTGCGGATGTCCACCCTGACCGAACGTTCAATCCCTAAGGGAATGATCCAGTACAGGCCCGGTCCGCGCAGCCCCTTGTAGCGGCCAAGTCGGAAAACCACGCCGCGCTCGTATTGTTGCGCGACTCGCAGCCCCGACAAGGCGATCACGGCCAGCGCGATGAGCAAGATATCGAGGATGGGCAATCCGGCGCTCCTTGTTGGCGCCAGTTTACGCCCATCCGGCGACTGCGGCGAACGCTACTCGATGCTCTCCCCGTGCAGGGAGATGTCCAGGCCTTCGCGTTCCTGTTCCTCGGCGACGCGCAGGCCGATGCTCATATCGATGATTTTCAGGATGGTGAAACTGGCCGCAAAACCATAGGCAACGGTAACCGCGACGCCTTTGAACTGAATCCACACCGAGCCGTCCACACCACTGATTTCCTTGCTGACAAAGACACCGGTCAACAGTGCGCCGATGATGCCGCCAATCCCGTGAACGCCGAACGCATCCAGCGAATCGTCATATTTGAGCGCATGTTTGAGTGAAGTCGCGGCGACGAAGCACACGACCCCCGCGACCAAGCCGATGATCACCGCAGGCGTCGGTCCGACGAAGCCGGACGCCGGCGTAATGGCCACGAGTCCGGCAACGGCGCCCGATGCGATTCCGAGGACACTGGGCTTGCCCTTGGCAATCCACTCGGCAAACATCCAACCCAGAGCAGCGGCCGCCGTCGCCATCTGCGTCACCAGCATCGCCATGCCCGCTCGCCCGTCCGCAGCGCCGGCTGAACCGGCGTTGAATCCGAACCAACCCACCCACAACAGGGATGCGCCGATCAGAGTCAGCGTTAGATTATGGGGCGGCATGGCTTCGCGACCGTAGCCTAAGCGCTTGCCGAGCACTAAACAGCTTGCGAGGCCTGCCATGCCCGCATTGATGTGCACCACGGTGCCGCCGGCATAGTCCAGAACACCCGCGAGATTCAGCCATCCGGTGGGCTCCCAAACCATGTGCGCAATGGGCGCGTACACCAACAAAGACCAGGCGGCCATGAATACCAGCATGGCGGAAAATTTCATGCGATCGGCAAATGCGCCGCAGATGAGCGCCGGAGTGATGGCGGCGAAAGTGAGCTGGAACATCGCATACACCGTTTCCGGAATGGTCGGTGCCAGGTGTGAAACGGACAGCTTGTTCACCGGGTCGTGCATGAATGTCATGCCGTTGAACAGAGCGCGGCTGAAGCCTCCCAAAACAAAGCTGCCCGGCGTAAAGGCGAGCGAGTAGCCGACCAGCCACCACAGAATGGTCACGACGCAGACGATTGCGAAGGTCTGCATCAGCGTCGCGAGCACATTTTTCTTGCGCACCATGCCGCCGTAGAAAAGTGCCAGGCCGGGTATCGACATCATCAGCACGAGTGCCGTGGAAGTCAGCATCCAAGCGGTATCGCCGGCGCTGATCTTGTCCACGCTGATGAGGGTTGGCTCGGTCGGCGTATCGGCCCATGCCGCCGGCATCAGCAGCGTTGCCATCGCAAGGAAAGCGGGCATCGGCAGTTTTTTCACCATATCTCCTGTGGTCTAAATGGCGCTCGCGTCGCGCTCGCCCGTTCGGATGCGCACGACCTGCACCAGGTCAAAGACAAAGATTTTCCCATCCCCCACTTTTCCGGTTCTGGCCGATTTGATAATGGCCTCGATCACCTGATCGAGGAGCGCATCATCAACTGCGATTTCGATTTTCGTCTTTGGTACGAACTCAATAGCATACTCAGCACCGCGATAAATCTCCGTGTGGCCGCGCTGCCGGCCAAAGCCTCGAACCTCTGTGACGGTGACGCCCTGAACGCCAACGTCGCTGACCGCTTTTCGCACCTCTTCGAGCTTGAACGGTTTGATGATCGCGGTAACAAGCTTCATCCTGGCACCCCCGGCAGCATCGACTGGGCGGTAAGCACCGCTTGTGCCAGTCTTGAAGTCTTGAGTGCGATCAGCAGCTTAAAGAAAGCACAGGCCGCGGCGTGCGGCATTTGCGCACCGATCAGGGGCGTCAAAGATGCGTTAGCGCATCAATACGGTGCGTAACGTACGCCGTCAGCGCAGCGACAATTCCAATCTGACCAGTCCGTCGTGGTTCTTTGCCTTGTCATTGGCAACCAGAAATACCCTCTCCGGATCGAGTTGCGTGCCTGTCAACAACGCTTGTTGCAGGTTCATGGCTCTTTGTTGCCCCAACGCCGTCAGGTCCGAGTCGCTGATGGCGATGTGCTGATGCAATTCACGGCCCAAGAATTCGATTTTCGCCGCGACTATCTCCGGTTTGGCCTTGATGGCCGCGATTGACTCGGGGAATTTCGGTTCGGCGCCGAAATTCTTGGTGTAAAGCTGTGTCAGCAGGTCAAGCTGTGCGGCCGCGTCCAATTGCTCAAAACCGACCACCGGGCCGGCTGATTTCTTACGAGACGCTGTTGCCGCCTGAATTTCGTGGATTTGCGCCTGGAACTTCTCCTCGACCAGCTGCGGGCGATCGAGCTCGCTGACCACTGCAATCGGGATCTCGATTTTGAGTTGCGGCCGGGCATCCAAGGCCTTCACCATGCTCCGGGCCTTCTCTGTGGCGCTGGGATCCAGTTCGGCGGCGCCAGGCTGAAAATCGACGAATTGCAGATCCGGGCCGCCGCCGAACAGCGAGCCCAGCAGCGCAAAGGGCGCGGTGACCGCCTTTTCCAGGATATGAACGAACACCTTCCAGATGATGGGGGCCAATTTGAATTGGGGATCGTCGAGCGACCCGGTAACCGGAAGATTGAGGTCGATCACGCCGTCGCGGTCTTTGAGCAGCGCCACAGCGAGCTTGACCGGGAGAGATACCGCGTCCTTGCTTTCAGTCTTGTCGCCGAACTCGAGCTGATCGACGATGATGTGATGTTGCGCATCGAGCTTGCGGCCGTCGACTTTGTAGTGCAGCTCCGTGGTGAGTTTGCCCTTGCTGATGTTGTAGCCCGCAAATTTTCCGGAATAAGGATTGAAAGTGCTCAGCTCGATATTCTTGAAGCTCATCGTCAGGTCGGTGTACAGGGCCGCACCCAGCACATTCACCTCGCCGGAAATGGACACGGGCGCAAAAGCATCCACTGAACCGCGGATGTCGACCTTCGCGCGCGAGTTTGCCTTCGAGGAGAGACCCAGCACGGTTCCCTCGAGATTCTGGATGCCGGTCGCAAAATTGGGCATCACCGACAGGTCGGCGAAATTTGCCTGGCCGGCTTTCAGAATGATCTTTTTGATGGACATCGGCATGGACGGCGCCGCGCCCGGCGCGGATACCGCGGACGTTGCGCCGGCCACGGTGCCCTTCGCAGGCGCGGGCTTCTTGCCCGTGCGAGGCAATGGCGCCGCCGGTGCAGGAGCCGCGGTCGCTGCGATCGGCGGCCCCGTATTTCCGCTCGGTGCGACCACCGTGGCGCCGGGGCCGGTCAACACGCGCTTCACGTTGATGGACTCGTCGGGTTCGATAATGACCCGTGCGTAGAACTTGCGAGCGGTGACCTGATCTATGTCCAGACGATCCGGATCGTGCTGGAAATTCAGTCCCTGAATGTCCAAGCCATCCCAATTGATGAAGTCCTCGTGCAAGGCATTGTCGACGGTGTGCAAATTCGCAACGCTGATATTTCCGCCGAATTGCATTGCAGGTTGCCTCGCGCCGTAGCGGACCTTGGCATCGCCGCTCAACGCCCCCGACAACAGGGTCATGGAAGTGTATTGCGCAATGTAGGGCTGAATGGCGGCCAGTTCGACACCGGCCAGCTTTAAGGCCAAATTCGCATCCAGGGGCTGCGGGATGACAACTCCCGTCACGTTCAACGATCCCGCGTCATTGATCTTTGAATCGAGCTGGACGTTCAATGGCTTGCCAAGATCCAGGTTGGCGCCGATGACCTTGATGGACAAAGGCGCGAGAAGCACTTTCGCGGCCGGCTTGGTGCGTCGATCCTCGGCTGAAACGCTGGCGTCGCGGAGCGTGAATTCGCGCAGATCAAATGCCCACGCGCGCACCGGCGCTGCTCCTGTGCCGCCGCCAGGCGCGCTTAAGGTTGGCGGCGAGGTTGGCGGCGAGGTTGGCGGCGAGGTCGGCGGCGATGTCGGCGGCGAGGTCGGCGGCGAGGTCGGCGGCGAGGTCGGCGGCGTGGTCGGCGGCGAGGCAGCGGGTGTTGGTGCCGGTGCCGAGGCGGCCGGTGTCGCGGCGAGTTTGAGCAGATTTAAAGCGCCGTCCGG
>Ga0210406_10006151_pt1 | contig 12487 bp, 11 predicted proteins | sample IncBWC30MmetaG_FD_155454 | JGI IMG/M metagenome (GOLD analysis project Ga0210406, IMG submission 155454) | Forest soil microbial communities from Barre Woods Harvard Forest LTER site, Petersham, Massachusetts, United States - Inc-BW-C-30-M | ecosystem: Environmental > Terrestrial > Soil >...
TTGCTCACCATCGGGTCACTCCGTCTCCGAGCGCACTTCCCGTCCCATGAGCGCCTGTACTGCGGCCCGGACCGGCTTGCCCTCGTGCATGACCCGGTAGACTTCCTGGCATATGGGCATGTCCACCGTGAGGCGCTGCGCAACGTCGTAGACTGCGCGCGCCGCGGGAAGGCCTTCGACCACTTGATGAATGCCGCTGACTGCGTGGCTTATGGATTGGCCCCGGCCCAGGGCCATGCCGAAGCGGCGATTGCGCGACTGATCGTCGGTGCAGGTGAGCACCAGATCGCCGAGTCCGGCCAATCCCATGAAAGTCTCGCGCGCGGCGCCGAGCTTGACCCCGAGTCGCATCATTTCGGCCAGCCCGCGCGTGATCAACGCCACCCGGGTGTTGGCGCCGAAATCCATGCCGTCGGCGATGCCGGAACCGATCGCAATGACATTCTTGACCGCGCCTCCGACCTCCACACCTATGATGTCGGTTTGCGTATAGGCGCGGAAGTTCGGTCCCGACAGGCTCACCGCGAGTTCCTTGGCGAAGCGCTCGTCGCGGGAGGCGACCGTCATGGCGGTGGGCAGCCCGGCTCCGACTTCCTTGGCAAAGGTGGGGCCGGACAATACCGCTCCCGGACGCTTGCCCAAAACCTGGCGGGCGACCTGATGCGGCAACTGGCCCGTCGCGATCTCGAATCCTTTGGTTGCCCACGCAATGCGCGTGTCGGGACCCAAGAGCGGCTTGATGCTCTCCAGCGTCGCGCGAAATGCGTGCGAAGGCACGGCGATCAGCACATCCCGCGCAGCCTCGAGCGCCTGGCCCAGGTCGCCGGCGACCTGCAAAGTGTCGGGGAATTCGGCATCGGGCAAATATCGCGCATTGCGCCGCGTACGGCGCATCGCATCGAGCTGGACACCGTCGCGTCCCCACAGCTGCGTAGCATGCCCTTCCCGGGCCAGTTGAATGGCGAGTGCCGTGCCCCAGGACCCGGCGCCGATGACCGTCATCGGTTCAGCGCTTGGGCGCTGCATCTCCTAAGGTCCCCCTAGTTGACGAGACCCGGTTGCGGCGATTCCGACGCCTGCGCGAACAAGGCATCGAAATTGACCAAGGGCAGGAGAAAGTTCGGGAAGCCGCCCTTCACGATCAAATCTGAAATCACTTCGCGAGCGTAGGGAAACAGGACACTGGGACAGAAGCTGCCGATCAGGCGTTTCATGTCTTCCACCGACGCGCCCGCGATCGAGAACACCCCCGCCTGCTTCACCTCGACCAGGTATAGCGTCGCCTCGCCTTGCTTGGCCTCGAGCGTGATGGTCAAGAGCACCTCGCGCACATCCGGGGCAATGTCCTCGGCCGAGGTGTTCATATTGAGCTGAAATTTCGGCTCCCATCCTTGATTGTTCGGCAGCCGCGGCCCGTTCGGCGATTCGTAGGAACAATCCTTCAAGTAGACGCTTTGCAAGCTCACTTGCACGCCGCCTATGTTGGCCTCTGGCCCCGGAGTACTAACCTCGTTCATCAAGCCCCCTGAATTAATCGATCCAGTTCCCCACTGCGATCGAGTTCGAAAAGATCGTCGCAGCCGCCGACATGCTTGTCGCCGATGAATATCTGCGGAACCGTGCGTCGATTGCTGCGCGCAATCATTTCCTCGCGCAGCTTCGCGTCGTCCTCGACGTTGATTTCGCTGAACTCCACATTCTTCTGTGCCAAGAGACCACGGGCTCGCTGGCAGTACGGACACCAGTCCGACACGTACAGTGTCACTGCGGGCTGAGTCACTTCGAGCCCTTACCGCCCTGCGAGGTCTTCGCCAAGGGCAAGTTGTCCTTTACCCAGGCATTCAAGCCCCCGTGCAAATTGAACACCTTGGTGAAGCCGAGCTTCATCAGCGTGCGTGCGCCGCTCGCGCCGTTCACTCCGCTGTCGCAATAAGTAATCACGTTCTTGTCGCGCCATTTCTTCAAGCTTTCTGCCTGCGATGCGAGTTCCGCGACAGGCACGTTGCGGGCGTCGCCGATATGGCCCGCGTCGTACGATTCCTTGGCGCGAAGGTCGATGACCAGAGCGCCTTGATTCATGAGGCGTACGGCCTGCGTCGCGCTCAATGCGGCAAACGCCTGTATGCGCTCGCGAATCTCATAAAAAGCCACGGCGGCGGCAGCCAGCACCGCTCCGCCCGCCAAGTAAGGATGATGGCCAATGAACTCGAACAGTCGCTGCATGCGGCTCGCACAAAAGGTAATTCGGGCCGGGAAGTATAGCAGCGGGCACAAGGCTTGTATGCTTGCCATCCTTAGATGAGCCTCATCAATAATCGCCGCCTCAGACACCTATGCATAGCCGCAGTCGCGTCGGTCCTGTGTTGTGCCGGCGCCTGGGCGGCCTCCGAGCTCGACGACTCTGCGCAGGCCAAGGCCAAACTCAGCGTAGTGCGCGCGCGCATTGCCGACCTCGCGAACCGTCTAGGCGACGAACTCAAGAAACGCGATGCACTCCGCGCGCGCCTGCGCGAGGCGGAGCTCCTCATTGCCGCCAAGCGCCAGCGGCTGGATACTTTGCGTGCCGCGGAGGCGGCCGCGGAGCGCCGCCGCTCGGAGCTGCGCATGGAGCAGGGTCGCGGCCAAAATGCGCTGCAGGCGGCGCGCACCGCCTTGACGGAGCAGGTGCGGGCGGCCTATATGATCGGGCGGCAGGAAGAGCTCAAGCTGCTCTTGAACCAGAGCAATCCGGCCAGCCTCGGCCGTACGCTGGCGTACTATGGATATTTCGCCCGGGAACGCAGCGATAAAATCGACACCATTCAAAGTCAAATGATGCGGCTGCAGCAGTTGGTCGCCCAAATCGATCAACAAAGCGCACAGCTCAAAACGCTGGAGAATGATGCCAGCCGCGAGATGGCCGGCTTGGAGCATGCGCGCGCCGATCGCGCCGCCGCGCTGGCGGCGCTCACCAAGCAAGTGGCGAGCGGCAATCAGGAACTGGCCAATTTGAAGCGCGAGGAGCAGGCGGTCGAGTCCTTGGTGGCCGACCTCGCGCGAGTAATGCAGGATTTTCCGGTCGATGCAACGCAGAGTTTCGACCGAATGCGCGGCAGACTGCCGTGGCCTGTGCAGGGCAGAGTGACCGCGCATTACCAGGAGCAGCACGCGAACTCCGCGCCGGGCATGCGCTGGAACGGCGAGATGATCGAAGCGGCGCGCGGGGCCAAGGTGCGCGCTCCCTATTTTGGCCGCGTGGTGTACGCGGATTGGCTGCAGGGCCTTGGACTCCTGCTCATCATCGGCCACAGCGGCGGCTACATGACCTTGTACGGGCATGCCGAGGTGCTCTACAAATCGGTGGGCGACTGGGTCGCTCCGGGCGATGTGATCGCGGCCTTGAGCGATTCGGGCGCCGCCCCGCAGCTGTATTTTGAAATTCGCGAAGGGCGCAAGACCGTGGACCCCAGGGTCTGGTTGAGGGCAAATCCATGAAGGCGCCCGGACCGATGGATTCATATGATTATGTCTCATCGTATCCGAAAACTCTTTGTGAGCAGGGGCGAACTGCCGAACGCGTCCTAGATTCGCCGCGGCATTTGTTGGATTCTGCAATCGATGTCAGCTTCGATCGAAACCTGGAAATCGTATGCGCAATTGCTCGCGCGTTTGAGTCCAGGCATCAGCCACATCCTTTTCGCGAATGCCGACGGCGTCTCGTGCTGGTCCAGCGACCCCTCTGACACATCCCGCGCGCGGGGCGCGCTTGCTCTCTTGATGGGTTCGCACACCATCCGTCCCAGTGAAATCGACGGCTTGGTGGCGGCCGAAGACGGCGCCGAGTCCTGCTATGGATTTCGCATCCGCGGCACGCTCGGCGAGCTGTTGGGCTTCGTCGTCATCGCGTTGGCGCCACCGGAGGCGCGTCTCGACTTGAGTTCCGTCCACGGGTTGATCAAGCCGGCGCTCGACTGTTTGCAGAGCGAATTGTCGGCGCGTGCCGCGCACGCCGCCGCGCACGCCGCCATCGGCGAGCTGCAAGAGAACCTCGAAGACAGCACTCGTGAGCTCGATCTCTTTCAGCGGCTGTCCGAGACAGCGGCCTCCGAAGGCTTGGAATCGCTGGGACAAATTCCGACGCTCGCGAACGAGCATCTCTCGGGGGTTGTCGCGGCAATTCTGCTGCCGGACCGGAATCTGACGATTTGCCGCCGACGATCGGGTCAACCGAACGGAATCGAGGGCGAAGTCCTGGCGCAGATGCACCGCCACCTCATGACCCGCGCCCAGCTGCACGGCTGCACCCTGGTCGCCAACCACCTGGCGCTCGACGGCTCTAATGCTGCAGTGCCATATAAGGCGATCTCGACTCCCATTCGCGATGAGACTCGAGTCATCGGCGTGCTCGCCGTATTCCGCGTGGATACGGACGGCGACTTTCAGCTGCGCGACGCGGAGGCCTTGGAATTGCTGGCCCGCAAGGCGGCGCAGATCATTCGATCGAGCTTCGATCCCGTGACCGGGCTGCTGACGGCGGCGGCGTTCAGAACTCAAACCGCGGCGAAGCTGGCCGCGCAAGACTGCGGCATGAGCACCCACGCGTTGCTCTATGTCGATATCGATCAATTGAACGTGGTCAATGAGAATCACGGAATGCATGTCGGCGACGAGGTCATTCAGAGCGTGGCCAACCTGCTGCGCCGCCGGGCTCGCGAGGGCACGCTGGTCGCACGAGTGGGCGGCGATCGATTCAGCATGTTTCTGCCGGGCTGCGGAATCGAGCCCGCCGCCCGCATCGCCGAAGAGCTGCGCAGCGCGGCCATCCGCTTGAGCGGCGCGCGCGGCGACAAGCCGCTGCTCGTGTCCTTGAGCATCGGCGTCTCGCGTCTCGGCGACCGCGGCCGGCGCCTGGACCACGCGATGGCGGCGGCCGAGCACGCCTGCCGAACGGCCAAGGAGCGCGGGCGCAATCGCGTCGAGGTTTTCTATGGTCAGGAGCTAAGCTCCGGGGGAGACCGCCCGACGTCGGGCTTCGCGGACCTCGCCCGCGCCGCGCTCGCGTCCGATTCTTTCGAGCTTTTGGCGCAACCCATTTTGCCGCTGCGTTCGGCGCCGGCCGATCCGCGCTTCGAGATTCTGCTGCGCATGCGCGCGGCGGACGGTACCCGGCTCGGTATCGAGAAACTGGCGGGCGCGGGCGCTTGCCAGGATCTGGCCCGGGGTATCGATCGCTGGGTCATCGAGCACGCGATCGAGCGTCTCGCGACCTGCCGTCATCTGCTGCGCCGGCACCCGGCTAAATTCTCCCTGAATTTGTCGGTGGCCTCCCTCGCCGACGCGGAGTTCTGGCGAATGCTGGAAGACCTGGTGCGCAAGAGCCGCATCGAACCCGGAACCCTCGGGTTTGAATTCCCCGAGGAGGCCGCGAGCGCGCACCTCGGCACCATCGCGCCATTCATGTGCCGGCTGCGCGAGCAGGGAATCTCCTTTGCCCTCGACAACTTTGGCCGCGACATCGGATCGCTCTCACATTTGAATTCGCTGCCGGTGTCATGCATCAAGATCGACGGCAGCTTCAGCCGAGATCTCCTCGACAGCCCGAAATCGCAGTCCATGGTCGTGGCCATCACCAAGCTTGCGAACGCTTTTGGCCTCGAAACCGTGGCCGGGCACGTCGAGACCGACGCGATCCGTGCGCGCGCCGCACAATTGGGCGTGGACTACGGCCAGGGCTTCTTCATCGGCAAACCATTGGCGCTGGACGACGTGATCCACGACTTGCCGCTGTACGCGTGCTTTACCACGTCCACCGGTCTTTTCGATCCCGCCCCGGGAAAAATCGCGGCGCTCGGCGGCTAGGGAGCCTATCTGACCAATGATGCGCCTGCTGGCGGCGAATCGCCGCCGCACGTATGCTGCGGCTTGATGATCACCAAATCCCGCAATGTCCGGATACTGTGCGTCGGAATGGCAATCGGCGCGTCGCTTGGGCTGGCAACAGGGGTGCTCGCGGACAAGCCGGCGGCGCCCAAGGATGACCTGCCCTGGCAAGACGCCCGCATGCTGGCCGACGTGCTGGAGCGAGTGAAGCACGACTACGTGAATCCCGTGGACGATCACCAGCTGCTGCAGGCGGCGATTCGCGGCATGGTTTCCTCGCTGGATCCGTATTCGGCTTATCTCGACGGGGACGAGTACGACGAGGTGAAGATCTCGAGTTCGGGCCAGTACTCAGGCGTCGGCATCGAGGTGTCGATGGAGGACGAAGAGGTCGTGGTGGTCTCGCCTTTCGAAGGGTCGCCTGCGGCCGCGGCCGGAATCCATCCCGGCGACGTCATCGCGACGATCGACGGAATTCCCGTGAATACGACCACCTTGGCGGACACGATCGGGCGCATGCGCGGCAAGGAAGGAACCACGGTCAAGATAGGTATTTTGCGTGAAGGCAGCGCAGAACCGCTGCAGTTCACCCTGAAGCGCGCGCGCGTCGAATTACGCAGCGTGAGAGCTGAGCTGCTCGAGCCCGGCATGGGGTATGTGCGAGTTTCCCAGTTCAGTGAAACCACCGGCGACGATCTGGACGCCGCTCTCAAAGACCTGCGCAAGCGCAACGGCGCGGCGCTCAAGGGACTCGTGCTCGACTTGCGCAACAATCCGGGCGGCGTGCTCGAGGCCGCGGTCGCGGTATCCGATGCTTTTCTCGACAAGGGCGTCATCGTGACCGCGAAAGGGCGCACGCCGGAGTCCAAGTTCGAAATGGATGCGACGCCCGGCGACGCGCTCAATGGCGCGCCGATCGTGGTATTGATCAACGGTGGATCGGCATCGGCGGCGGAGATCGTCGCCGGCGCCCTCAAAGACAACCATCGTGCGAAGCTCATGGGACGCACGACTTTCGGCAAGGGCTCGGTGCAGACCGTCATTCCCCTGTCCGGGGACCGCGCCATCAAGCTGACAACGTCGCTCTATTACACGCCGTCCGGGATATCCATCAATCACCGAGGCATCGTCCCGGACATCGAGCTCCCGCGCGACCCCAAGCCTCTTGCCGAGTCCGTTCCCGCCGACGCACCGCTGCTGCAGCGTGATTCGGAAGTAAAGCGGGCGGTTCAGGAATTGAAGGTACCGGCCGTCGGCGGCAGCGGATCGGTCTCGGCAGCAGCTCGATTCAGGTAGCTCGCTCGTGCGCAGTACCCGATCCATAGAAATACTGTGCCTGGCGCTCGCCGCCCTGGTGGTGGTTTGGTCTCGGGCGCTGACCAGCCAGCTGTTGCCGGTGCTGGGCCTGTTCTGCACCTTCGTGGTCGCCATCGTCGCGTTTCGGTCCCGCCGGTTCTTCCCGGGGCGCACCCGGACGCGCCTGCTGATCGAGTCCTGGTCCATGGTGATCTTCATCACCGGGGTGCTGTGGTTCACCGGGAAGAGTTCCAGTCCCCTCTTGAACCTGTACCTCCTGCCCATCATCTTAAGTGCGCTCACCCTTGGACGACTGGTGACTTTGCTGCAAGTGGCGGTCATCGCGATTTTCCATCTGCTGCTTGCGGCCGCCACACCCGGCCTCGACGTGATTTCACTCTCCTACGCCAGCCAGGCCGTGGGTCAACTGGCGCCGTTTCTATTGGTGGCCTATCTGACGACGGCGCTGTCGGCGGATATCACGGAGGCGCGGGAGAGGATCGAGAATCTGGCGCAAACCGATGCGTTGACGGGTCTCTACAATTTGCGCATGTTCAATGAGGTGTGGCAACGCGAGCACGGCTCGGCCGAGCGCGACCGCGGCGTGTATGCGCTGCTGCTGATCGACATGGACAAGCTCAAGGATATCAACGATGCCTTCGGCCACGAAGCGGGGAACAGCGCCATCACACTGGTGGCGCAATGCCTTCAGAGAAGCATTCGAAATTCCGACTATGCCGCCCGCTTCGGCGGCGACGAGTTCGCCGTGCTGCTGCCCGGCGCGTCGCCCGAAGTCGCCGACGCCGTGGTCAAGCGCGTGCGGCACAACGTCTTCAAAACCACGCTCGACCTGCGCTCACGCATGATTCGCTGCAGTGTCAGCATCGGCGTGGTCAGTTATCCCAAGGACGCCCGCGATATGCGCGAACTGCTCAGCATCGCCGACCGCAAGATGTACCGCGACAAAGAGCTGCGGCGAGCTCCCGGCAGCGAGGCAAACGCCTGAGGATATTGAGACAAGAGTCTGAATGTTCTGGACTTTCAAAAAAAAGATGGCAAAGTTAGCGTTAGGTCACGCCGCGATGTGATCGACATATGTCAGTTTGGATATATGTCAATTTGCCGTTTTTCGTCGAGAACTTGAGAGATAGTCAATGGCGTTCAACTCGAGACAGCCGTCCATGTCGCTGCGCGCGGTAGCCGGCATATTCCTGGCGATTTTGGCCATGCAGGCCTCGGCAAAGGTCATCCGAACTCCCGCAAAGGCCGCCCGGGATCCTGCAAAGCTCGTCCGCGACCTGAAGCTGAAATCGAGTTCCGTGCTCATCATGGATGCGAGCGACTCTTCGGTGCTGTATTCGCGGCATTCCGATGTGCCGATGCCCATCGCTTCCATCACCAAGTTGATGACCGCCCTGGTGGTCCTCGACGCCAATCAACCTCTCGATGAGCCGATTCAGATCACGGACGCCGACCGAGACTTCCCGAAGGGCGGCGTTTCGCGCCTCACCGTCGGCACCACCTTGACCCGGGGCGACCTGATGCACCTGGCCCTGATGTCGTCCGAAAACCGCGCCGCGCATGCGTTGGGGAACAATTATCCCGGCGGGATGTCCGCGATGGTCGCCGCCATGAATGCCAAGGCCGCGGAACTCGGCATGGCAAGCTCGCACTTCGTCGATCCTACGGGCCTGTCGAGCCAGAATGTGGCGAGTCCGGAGGACCTGACCAAGCTGGTGATCGCCGCCTCGCACAATCCCAGCATCCGTGAGTATTCGACCGACAGCCACTACGCCGTGAAAGTCCGCAGGCATATGGTCGAATTCCGCAACACCGACAACTTGGTGGCCAACCCGACCTGGAACATCATCGTGCAGAAGACCGGCTACATCGCCGAGGCCGGCAAGTGCCTGGTCATGGCGGCCGTCATCGAAGGCCGCTCCGTCGTCATCGTGCTGCTGGATTCGTTGGGCAAGTACACCCGCGTCGCGGATGCCAAGCGAATCAAGACTTGGATGGAGGCGAGCGCCAACCAGCGCGTAGCGTTGATCCGCTAGTCTTCTTTTGCCGCTTCCGATGGGCGGCCAGCAAATATCCGACTTGTGCCAAGCCCCACCCGGGCTGAATACGGCAACCCCATTTCATGGGCGGCAACGTTTCAGTGGGTGACAACATTTCAGTGGGTGACAACGTTGCGGGTGTTATTCACACTTGCCGCACACTGATGATCGGAGTTTGGCTATGCGGGTATATCTCCTTGTCATGGCGTTCGGATTCTGCTGGCTGGCGGGGCCTGCCTTGGCCGCCGACAGAACCTTGTCGGTGACGATCTACGCCGATGACCTGGCGCTGGTACAGGACCGGCGCGACATCGAGCTCAAGGGAGGCCGGCAACGCATCGAATTCCAGGACGTTTCCGCGCAGATTCGGCCGGAAACCGCGTCGCTCACGGCGGCCGACATCAGCATCGTCGAACAGAATTTTGATTTCGATCTGCTGACCCCCGCCAAGCTGATGGAAAAAGCGGTGGGCCACGAGGTCACCATCGTCCGCGTCAATCCGGCCACCGGCGCCGAGACGCGGGAGGAAGCGCTGGTCCTTGCCACCAACGGCGGCGTGGTGCTGAAGATCGGACAGCGCATCGAGGTGTTGCGCGATGATGGCCTGCCGGTGCGGGTAATCTTCGACAAAGTGCCGGAAAACCTGCGCGCGCGCCCCACCTTATCGGTCACGGTCATCGGCGGCCGCGCCGGCACGCGCCCGGCCACCTTGAGTTACCTCACGCCCGGCCTCGGCTGGAGGGCGGACTACGTGGCGCTCTACAACGAGGCCGACAGCAAGATCGATGTGCAGGGATGGGTGACGCTCACCAACTCCAGCGGCGTGACCTATGACAATGCGCAAACGCTGCTGGTCGCGGGCTCGCCCACCCAAGTGGATGGAGGCGGGAGGCAGCCGAATTATTATCGCGGCCAGCAGCCCCGCCCGACGTTGCAGCAGGCGGGTACCGAAAGCGGGAGCCGCGAGCGGCTGGGCGATTACTACCTCTATCCGCTGGCCGAACGCACCACCATCGCCAACTTGCAAACCAAGCAAGTGAGTTTTCTCGACGTTCACGGCGTACCCGCCGAGCATGGCTACGAATTTCGCAATCGCTGGCTGGGAACCGCGGAGACGCCGCAAAGCGCCAAAAGCGTCTACAGCTTTTCGACCAGCGCCCACGCCGGTCTCGGCGATCAATTGCCGGCGGGGGTGCTGCGCTTCTACCTGCGCGACAAGCGCGGCGATCCGCAGTTCATCGGCGAGAGCCGCATCGATCACACACCGATGGGGTCGACGCTGTCGCTCGCCACCGGGGACGCCTTCGATGTCAAAGTGCGTGCCGTGGTCGACAAGCGCACGCGCTTGAGCACCTTCAATTGGCAGTCCGATATGCGCTACGAGCTCAGCAACGCTCTGCCGCGGCCGGTCACCGTCAAGCTGCTGCAAGAGGGTCTGTGGGGCGATTCGCGCATCACCGCCGAGAGTCAGAAGAGCACGCGGCGCAGCGCCGAAACGGCCGAATGGGCCGTGACCGTGCCCGCCAACGGCAAGGCCAGTCTCACGGCCACCTTCGACACAAGATATTAGGCGGCGTATGCGCGGAGCGACCAACCGCGGCCGGCACTCGATGCGGCTGCTTCCGGCATCGGGGTTCGCGCTGACCTGGGCGTTGGCCGCGCCGGCCTGGACGCTGGCAGCCACGCCGGCCACGGCCGCCGACACCCTGGCTTCGACGCCATCCGATCTCTCGGTGACCGTGTACCGCGCGCCCACACGCCGCTCGGGATCGATTACTCTGAACGCCCTGGAAGGCTTCGCCCTGATCAGCGAAACCCGTACCGTGCGGCTGCCCGCGGGATTGAGCCGGCTGCGCTTCGAAGGCGTGGCTGATGGCATCGAACCGTCGAGCGCCATCCTTACGGGCCTGCCCGCGGGTGTCATCGAGAAAAATCGAGAAGGTAAATTGCTGAGTCCATCGGCTCTGGTTGCGGCTACGGTCGGCAAACCCGTGACGCTGCTGCGGACCGATAAGAAGACCGGCAAGTCCGCACGATTGGCCGGCACGATTCGGTCGGACGCGGGAGGCGGCGTTGTGTTCGAAACCTCCCAGGGGGTCGAAGCGCTGCGCTGTTCGGGATTGCCCGAAAGCTTGAGCTTCATGGGCGTCGCGGATCTCGCGGCGACGCCGACCTTGTCGGTGCTGGTGCGAAGCCCCGAGCCGCTGACGCGGACGGTGACGCTGTCATATCTGGCGCGGGACTTCGATTGGGGGGCCGACTACGTCGCAACGGTGGCCGCCGACGGCAAGACCATGGACCTGGGGGCCTGGGTCACGCTGGCCAATGGCAACGGAGTCGGATTTCCTTCAGCGCAACTCCAGGTCGTTGCGGGGCGGGTGAACCGCGAGAGCGGCGATATGGAGCCGCTCGATGTGGGCGGCCCCATCCTCGCGCAATGTTGGCCGCGAGGCTCGACCAGCGATCTGCCCCAATACCTTCAGATCGACCGCGCGTGGCCGTTGGGAGCTGCGCGGCAAGGGGCTGCGGGCGCAATGTATCCGATGGCGGCGTCCCGCCTCATGGAAGTCACGGCCACCGCGAAGAAAGTGGAGCAGGAGCAGCTCGGCGACCTGAAACTCTACCGGGTACCCGATCGCACTACGGTCGCCAGCCGTCAATCAAAGCAGGTGCGGTTGTTGGACCGGTCGAGCATTCCGATCAAGCTTGTGTATGGCGCGGACCTGGCGGCCGATGAAAATGCCACCTCGGCTCCGGCGCACTTGCTGCTGCGGACCGTCAATGACGTCACCCACCATCTGGGTCTGCCGCTGCCGTCAGGGCGGGTCGCAGTATTTGCCGCACGGGACGGCGCAACCTTGCTCGAGCACGAATCCAACCTGCGCGATCTGGCCGTCGGTGAGGAAGTGGAAGTCGACATGGGCGACAGTCCCGACGTTCAAGTCAGGGCGGCCAAGGAAACGACCACCATCGACCCCGCACGGACTCACGAATTGCCCCTGGTACCCGGCGTTCTGCATCTGCGCTCGGCGCAAGTCGAGGCGGTCGATCATGTCGACATCAGCAACGCTCTCGGTGTGGAAATTCAATTCGAATTGAGGCTGCGGTTGCCGGAGGGCGGCCGCGTCGTCCGCGCCGACCATCCCTTGGGCAGCAAGAACGGACGGCCGATTTTCCGGCTGACGATTCCCGCCAATGAGACCATGACGGTGCGGTACCAGTGGCAGCACATGACGGGCTGATCGTTTTCTTGATGGGGTCAGATTTGAATC
>Ga0210406_10006153_pt1 | contig 12486 bp, 15 predicted proteins | sample IncBWC30MmetaG_FD_155454 | JGI IMG/M metagenome (GOLD analysis project Ga0210406, IMG submission 155454) | Forest soil microbial communities from Barre Woods Harvard Forest LTER site, Petersham, Massachusetts, United States - Inc-BW-C-30-M | ecosystem: Environmental > Terrestrial > Soil >...
AACTTCTCACCGCCGAGAAGGATCAAGATGCAAGGCCTAATGATTTATCTGGTAGTCCGGAAAAGGGGCTGGACGACGATCTGAATTAGTCGCCGGTTATCTGAGATTATTTTGCATGTCTGACTCGAGGTACTGCGGCGCCAGCCTAACGAATCTTAAAAACCAGCAGAATCCCGGCCTTCGGGACCACCGTTTTGGTCCCTTGTATCTTGTCTATCCCGTTTTGGACGCCTTGGGCATCAAGTCCCCAACCGGCCGTCACGGCAATGTACTGCTCGCCATCGACTTCAAAGGACGTGGGAGTGCGATATGGCTGGTGACTTACAATGCAAGTCTGCCTCGGCGAGCAAGCAATACCCGTCACCACGCTTACTTACTCTCGCCAGGGAACGCGGAAGAACACGTCATTTGTCTAACGAGACCTTGATGAAATCGATAAATGCGCGCAGCGGTGCCGGTACGAGCCGCCGCCCGGGATAATAGAGAAACGGACCCGAGAAGCGCTGCCACCAGGGCTCGAGGACTGGCTTGAGAACTCCGCTGTTTAGATGAGGGCGTAGCCAGTCCTCGAACAGGTAGATGATGCCGCAACCCGCAAGGGCCGCATCGACTGCAAGATCGGTAGCCGCACCGGCCTGCACGAGGAGCGGACCGGAGGGATCCACCTTCACCACCTCACCTTCGCGCTCGAACTCCCACGGCATGATGGCGCCGCTCGAGAAACGGCCCCGCAGACAGGCATGCTTGAGCAGGTCACGCGGATGTCGGGGGCGACCGCAGCGATCAAGGTAGTCGCGAGAGGCGGCTGCCGCGAAGCGCTGGACGCGCGGGCCGATGGGAACCGCGATCATGTCTTTCTCCAGCCGTTCGTCGTAACGGATTCCGGCGTCGCACCCCGACGCCAGCACATCGACGAAGCTATCCTCGGCGATTATCTCCAGTCGTATTTCCGAATACGCAGCGAGGAAGCGTGGAACGATCGCGGGCAACACCAAGCGTGCCGCGCTCACGGGGACATTGAGGCGCAGCGTGCCCGCCGGGCGGGTACGAAAGCTATTCACCACGTCGAGGGCTGCCTGCACCTCGTTTAACGCGGGCCCAAGCCGCTCCAGCAGACGCTGCCCCGCCTCGGTGGTCACGACACTGCGCGTGGTGCGATGGAGCAGTCGCACGCCGAGCCTCGCTTCGAGTCGACGAACGGCCTCGCTGAGGCCGGAAGCACTGCTGCCGCTTGCGCGCGCCGCATCCCGAAAGCCCTGCGCTCGCGCCACCGCGAGGAAGGCATTCAAGTCACCTAGGTCCATATTCATTGTTCGCATTCCCGCACAGCCTGTGCAGATTATATGGGATTGTCGAACAAGGGAATGAGCCTTAGTCTGGCATTACGCAAAACACCGGAGTTTCACGCATGCCCAGCAATGACAAATCGGCCACTTTCGTACTCGGCAACGCCCAAGTAAGGCGCCTCGGCTATGGCGCGATGCAACTCGCGGGTCCTGGAGTGTTTGGTCCACCCAAAGATCACGCGGGGGCACTCGCGGTGTTGCGCGAGGCGGTGGCCGGCGGCGTGAATCACATCGACACTGCCGACTTCTATGGTCCGCACGTCACCAATCAGATCATCAGAGAGGCGCTTCATCCGTACCCGAAGGGCCTTGTCATCGTCACCAAGATCGGCGCCCGGCGCGGCGCGGATGCATCATGGGCTCCGGCCTTCTCGCGTGAAGAACTAACCCAGGCAGTCCACGACAATCTCCGCAATCTCGGTGTGGATGTGCTCGACGTCGTCAATCTGCGCGCAATGTTCGACGTGCATCACCCCAGCGAGGGATCGCTCGAGGCGCCGCTCACCGTGCTTGCAGACCTGCAGCGAAAGGGATTGGTGCGTCATGTCGGGTTGAGCAACGTCACGCCCAAGCAAATCGCGGACGGGCGACGGATCTGCGAGATCGTCTGCGTGCAGAACCACTACAATCTGGCGCACCGGACCGACGATGCCCTGATCGATAACCTGGCGGGGCAGGGTATCGCCTATGTCCCGTTCTTCCCGCTCGGGGGATTTACGCCGTTGCAGTCGTCCACGCTTTCGGACGTCGCCAGACGGCTGGATGCCACAGCGATGCAAGTCGCGCTAGCCTGGCTGCTGCAGCGCGCGCCGAACATTTTGCTCATCCCCGGAACCTCGAGCATTGCGCACCTACGTGAAAATCTGGGCGCCCCGCAACTGGTGCTTACGCGGCAGACCTTGGACGAGTTGAACGAGATTGCCTCATGAGCTCGGTCAAGTCCTAAACAACAGGAGCATTGAAAATAAAAAGCGAATTGCGCTGAAGCCGAGAGGGTCGTCAGCCTGGGACATGCCTCGTAATGATTTCCTCGGTGCGCCGCTGACATCGGAATGCAACACGGATGGGCTACGATTCGGCGCGCGAACGCCGGCCACGTGCGCCGGCGCCGCAATGTTCGCACACCAAACCGAGGTCTCCATGAGAATCCCTTCACCGATCACCACTGTTGCGCCGCTGGTCGCGGCCTGCAGCGCTCTCGCTCTCTGCCCTGCAAGCCCCGCGCGCGCCGACCAACCTTTCCTGTTACCTAACTCTCTCGTCATCAGCAGCAGCGCCTATGACCGCACCCAGGGCGCGGTGGCCTCGCTCACCCCTGGTGTCACGCAACTCGCCAACACGAACACGGCGACAGTTGCAGCGATCGCGGACAACACCTACCCGAATGTGTGGACCAACGACACCGTCGACGGCAGTTTCGGGGTGACTTCGGCGATTCGACTGACGGACATCGAGCCGAACAGCGGTCACGTTTTCAACAGCATTCTTGTACCGACCGACCAGGTGGTCACGAGTTTCTCATCCAAGTCGGAGCTCGGTCTGCACATCACTGGGAATGGGCATGGTGCACACCTGGTGCTCGTCGGTTACGCGAGCCCTGGTGTGGGCGCGCTCGATGTGTCCAACGCCGATTCAGTCGCGGGCCAGGATCCGACCAATCCCGTGAGTTTCGCCTTCGGCGCCGACCACGCTTTCAAGCGCACCATCGTCTCGGTGGACCGGGCCGGGAACTTCGTCTACACCCCGACGATCAACTACGGCGGCAACAACGGTCGCGCGGCCTTACTGGGTTCCAACGGGCTCTATTACACGGTGGGCAATGCCAACAATGGCAACGCCGCAGCGTTCGGTTCCACCAACGGCACCGATCCGGACGTCACGGAGACCACCGGGCTCGAAGTGGTAAATCCGATCGATTCCACTTCGGTGAGAGCGACGATTCCCGCGGGTAATTCCGCCGAGGTCGATCCGCTGCTGCAGTACCCGCTGGGCAAGAAGGGCGCTCTGGACAAGGCCGGCAAGGACAACAATTACCGTGGCCTGGCGGAATTTGGCGGAGCGCTGTATTTCACCAAGGGCAGCGGCAGCAACGGTATGGATACCGTCTACACCGTCAGCTCGTTGCCGACGGTTGCCAACGCCGCCGCCCAGTCCATCACTGTGGTGCCGGGCTTTCCGACGGACTCGGCCCGGGCGACTGGTGGGAACTTCACGCCCTTCGCGATGTTCTTCGCGAACGCGACCACCATGTACGTGGCCGATGAGGGCTCGGGCAATGGGACGGATACCGCGCAACACGCGGGGCTCGAGAAATGGAGCCTGGTCAGCGGCACCTGGCAGCTCGACTACGTGCTCACCAAAGGACTGATCGGGGTCGTGGACACCAACCTGTTCGGCTTTGACGGCCAGTATCCGGACGTTACCACTGTCGGTCTTCGTAACCTCGCGGGCCGCGTCAACGCGGACGGCACGGTTACCCTGTGGGCGACGACTTCGACGTTAAGCGCTTCGGGCGACAACGGTGCCGATCCGAACAAAGTGGTGCAGATCACCGATCAGATCGCAGCCACGAGCCTTACGGGCAGCGTGGCGGGCGAGACATTCTCCACGGTCGCGGGACCGACCTATGGAACAGTCTACCGTGGTGTCGCGTATGTCTCGCACTGACCCTGTCGGCTGATCGGCCGCTTTGATACTGCAAGGCCCGCGGCCTCGAAGAGCCCGCGGGCCTTGCTGACGCGTCCCTCAGCCTCATTTCCGCGAAATACGCTGATGCAGAGCCGTCACTTGCTGTAGTGCTGCCGATCCGTACAGCAGGTAGACCTCGCCGACCAGTGCGCCAGCTTGCACCGCTGGGTCCGTTGCCAGCAGAGCATCGGCTTCCTTGATCGTTGCGACGTTGAACACAAATATGCCGCGATAACGTTCGTTTTCTTCCAATGGGCCGGCAAACGCCAGCTGCCCGCTTGCAGCGAGACGCTCGATGTTAGCCATGTGTCCGGCGAAAGCCCGCGTCGTTTCGTCCTTCGATAAGTCACGGTGTGGGCCGCTTTTCAGCAAAACCAGCGCGTACATCTTCATCCCGTGTTCGTCGGCACCGAGTTTGCGCGCCAGCGCGGCATCGTAGGTCGGGTGTTGGGGCTCTCCGACGCCCACTTGTGCCGCCAATGCCAATACGAGAGGGAGAAACCATTTCAATTGCCTGTCTCCCGAAACTCCTTCACGTTCTTGCGCAAGGTCTCCTTCGGCGCCATGAACATGAATGCGGACATGAGAGCATGCTTCAATCGAGTTGTGACCGGTACGTTGCCCGTCTCTACGACGGCCTTGATGTTGGCCAAAATGCCTGCCCAGCTGGTGCGTACGGCATCGGCTGTCTTTTGTTGATCCACAAACTTGGAGTGCGTCACGGTTACGCGAGTCATGGCACCGACCTGCAGCAACTGCCATTCGACCAAGGTGGGTGCTTCGTTCAGGTTGGTGAATCGGAAGGTGTGGACGAAACGCGTCGGTGGTACAAACTCCTTGATCTCTCCGAGAATGAAGATACGTTTGCCGTCGTTGCTGCGATAGATCATGCGTGAGCCGGGTTTGAAGTCGGTTTCCAGCACCGTATTGAACATGGGTTTCTGAATCTGTCGCAGCTTCGTGATCTCAGCCCACACCTCCGCAATCGGTGCGTTGATTTCGACTACATGCACCTGTCGCTCATCCATTGGAGCGTCTCCTCTTGTTACTAGTGCGCGATTCTCTTTGTCGTTCGACCGTGCGCTTCAAACCAACAAGCGCTGATGCCCAGTCACCCTGATACTTTCCCACCCAGCGCTCGTAAATATGCTGAATGGGAATCGGATTGAGGAAATTGATGCGACGTCTGCCCTCGGCAATAACGGTGACCAGACTCGCCGCTCGCAGCAGCGCCAAATGCTGCATTACCACAAAGCGATTTTCACCCACGGCTTCCGCCAACTCTCCGGTCGTCATGGGGCTATCGCGCAGCAGGTCCAACATGCGGCGTCGATTCGGATTCGCGAGTGCGCGCCAGACGTGATCCAAATCATCATGTAATATATTCATTACGTAATTTATATATCACGTTTAATTTGCCGTCAATCCGCGGCCTGACCGCGCTCCATCACTGAATGCGCCGAAACAAATTAGGCTTGACTAATGCATTAGTTAATACTAATGTATCTGCAATGACTCAAGCCGCCACTATCAATGCTGTCATGCGCACGCTGGCCGATCCCACGCGACGAGCCGTGTTCGAGCGGGTGGTCAAGTCTGACGAGATCACGGTGGTCGAGCTGACGCGCGGCAGTGGCGTCACGCAGGGCGCCATCTCCCAACACCTCAAGTCATTGAAGCAAGCCGGCTTGGTTGCCGAGCGTCCCGACGGCAGGAACGTCTATTATCGCGCCCAGCCTGAGGGCTTAGCGCCGCTAGTCGATTGGATGAGCCATTACGCCGTGTTCTGGCGCGACCGATTCGCCAACCTCAGAACTCTCTTGAAGGAGATTGATCCATGAGCAATGCCGCAATCATGGCCGACCGCCATGAGATTGTCGTTGATGAAGTGTTTCCTCATAGGCCCGAAGTGGTGTGGAAAACGCTGACCACACCCGAGCTGATCGGCCGCTGGTTCATGATGCCGACCGGCTTCGAGCCAGCCAAAGGCAAGCACTTCACCTACCAGACCACGCCTGCCGGTGAATGGGATGGCGTCATTCATTGTCAAGTGCTGGAGGTCATGCCGAACGAGCGCCTGGTATACGCGTGGAGCGGCGGACATGATGCGAATGCCGCGTACGGCTCGCGGCTGCAGACCGTCGTCAAATGGACGCTCACCAAGGTCGACGGCGGCACGCGGATTCGCCTGGTGCATTCCGGCTTCCGCACGCCAAAGAATGATTTTGCGTTCAACGGGATGAGCGAAGGATGGCCGAAGGCCTTGCAGAAGATCAGCGCCATCGCTGCGGAACAGGACTCCTCGAACGCGAAGAATCCGAATCGATAGGTGGCCCCGGCCTGGGTGAAATCTGTGCCCGGTGAACCAGCCGCGGTTTTGCCATGGATGAGAAGACCGCGGCAACACGCGAATCTTTATCACCTGACATTCAGGGGTACTTGCTTGATCATATGATTGGGGGGGTCATGCGGAAGAACCAGGAGATCGCCCTCAATGAACGAAACACCGATCAAGCACTACTTGCTGGCCTCGGACTTTGACCAAACTCTGAGTTTCAAAGATTCAGGGCTCGTGCTGAGCGAGTTGCTTGGCATATCCGGCTTCGAGGATCGCGTTGCGGGCCTTGCCCGGAGCAATCTCGTGCAGCAGGGCGGCGAACTCGCCTATCTGATTCGTCACGATCCCGAATTTCGCGGCGTCCGCCGCGAGCATTTGGTGGAGGCCGGGCGGCGCGTTCGCCTGAAGAGTGCGATACCGGCGCTCATGGACTTCGTGACGCGAGGCACGGCAGGCTATCGCTTTTCCTTTTTCGTGATCTCCGCGGCGCCGCGGGAAATCGTCATTTCGGCGCTGGCCGGTGTGGTGCCTCCTGAGCACATCTACGGCACCGAGCTGGAATTCGATTCCCGTTCAGGTGAAGTTCGCGCCATCAAGCGTGTGCCCGCGGGCTACGGCAAGGTCGCGGTAATCGAGGAACTCGAGCAGCGATTGGGCGTGACGCCGGATCGCATGATCTATGTCGGCGATGGCAGTTCCGATGTGCATGTGATGCTGCACGTCAACAACCATGACGGATTCACCATTTCAGTCTCCGAAAATAGACAGCTCGCGCGGATTGCCAAAAGCACGGTGCTCAGCGAGAGCGCGTTCAGCATCATCGTGCCGGTTCTCGATCAACTTCTGCACTGGCGGACGGGCGACATACGGGAATTGTTCGAATCCTACGGCTTGACTCTCAACGGGTGGGAAAAGGATCGAACGGATCGAGTGACGATCAGTGAAATGTTGCCGCGTGGCGCGCAGGCGCAAGCCGCGGCGGTATGACCCATGTCATCAGCGAGTCGTTGGGGTGGGGCGCGACCGCTGTTTTCGTAGCATCGTACTTTTTTGGAGATCCTTCGCGCATGCGCGTCGCGCAGATGCTCGGGGCGCTGCTCTGGTTTTCCTATGGCCTTGCGATCAGCTCCTGGCCGGTCATCGTCGCCAACTTGCTGGTGTTTTCGGCAGCCGCATGGACCGCGTTCCGCAAGCCGTCCGCGTCGAGACCATAGACTTCGCCATCGGCGAGCGCTCGCGGTCTTTTTGACGATGGGCTCCCCGGTTACTCCTGCAGATTGACGCCCGAGCCACCCATCTCCTTCGGCATGTCCTTGAACTTTGGTTTGCCATCGCGAATCGGCAACACCGTTTCCTGATAATTCACATGCACGCCGGGTTCAAACTTCAGCCCCGGCAGCATCGCGGCGTAAATGTCCACGAGCCCCATGGTCGGATGATCCGTGAACAAGTGACCGCCGCAATTTTTGCACCATTTACGATAGCTGATCGGGGTTTTGTTGTAGGTACCGATGCTGGCCGCGCCGTGGGTCACCTTCAGAGACTGAGGGTTCCATAGGCTGAACGCGTTCACCGGACCGGCTGACCATTGTCGGCAAGAGCCGCAGTGGCAGTAACCCATGCCGGCCGGTTCACCGGTGACTTCGAATTGAACTTCGCCGCAAAAGCAGCTGCCCTTGAGGATTTTCTCACTGCCCATAATAGATCTCCCCGTAGCTGAAGTACTCCTAGGACTTTCGCGCCCCCGGAACCTTTCGGGCCGGCGGAACCTTCTGGGCCGCCGTTTCCGGGTCTATTCCAAAGCGCGCCATTCGGCTGACGAGCTCCGGCGGAATCTCCGTTGCACGGCCGAGTTCCGCGGAAATGAACACCAGCACCTGCTTTGCCGTCATGCGCAGCTCGCCGTGGTGGGATGCCTCGATGCGAAGTTCACAGGAGGTCCGGCCCACTCTGGTCGTCCATAGATTGAAAGTGAGCCGATCGCCGTAACGCGTCGGCTTGGGAAAATCGACCGTGAAATGGACCGAGGGGGTCAGAATCTGCTTGTGATGAAACAGGCCTGGTGCACTGGCGGCGAGGCCGTCTTCGAACCAGTCTTCCACGAAATCGCTGATCATCTCGAAGTATCGCGGATAAAAAACCCACCCGGCGGCGTCGCAATGCCCGAACCGGACCAGAATTTCACGTTGAAATGCCGACATCGATGTCCTCACCCGGCCACGAGTCTTTCAGTATAGATTATGGCTGCAGACCATTCTGCCACGGATTTCCCGGCCAAGTCATATAACGAAAGCTGCCTCACAGGTGTATCGTGCAAAAATTTCGCTTTGACGGATCTGCAGCCGCGATAACGGGAGCGGCCAGCGGCATCGGCCGCGCACTCGCCTTGGAACTGGCGGCTAGAGGGTGCGATGTGGCGCTCGCCGACTTGGACGAAGCGGGATTGGAGTCGGCTGCGACGGACATCATCGCAACTCACGGACGGCGAGTCACGATCCGCCGGGTCGATGTTGCCGATCCGAAGCAGATTGACGACTTCGCTGCGTCATCCATCGCCGAATTTCCATCTCTTAACATCCTCATCAACAATGCCGGCGTCGCATTGCTGGGCGAGTTCGATGAGTTCGATCACTCGCAGATGGCGTGGCTGATGGATATTAACTTTTGGGGGGTCGTGCGCGGCACACGTGCGTTCATGGCGCATCTGAAGAGCCGGCCGCAGGCACATATCGTCAATATTTCAAGCATCTTTGGAATCATCGCGCCTCCCGGTCAATCCGCCTATTCGGCGTCGAAGTTTGCGGTTCGCGGCTTCTCGGAGTCCCTGCGCCACGAGCTGGCGATGAGCAACAGTACCTTGAGGCTGTCGGTGGTTCATCCTGGGGGTGTGAAAACCAATATCGCGCGCATGGCGCGCTCGGGGGCTCATTTGCGTGAAAGCGTGAGTTCGAATGAGCTTGGGAATCGGTTCGAGCAATTGGCGCGCACCAGCCCAGCGGCGGCAGCTCAGCGCATCGTTCGGGGTATCGAGCGAAATGAACCTCGCATTCTCATCGGCGCCGATGCACGGTACCTCGATATCATCCAACGTCTCAGGCCGGCTGCCTACTGGGCCTTGCTGGCCGGTGCCTTCAAGAGAATGACGGTTTAGCGAGGCTCATCTGCCTGTAGCTCCGTCAACAGTTGTTTTGCGTCATATACCTTCGCGAGCGCCTCGCGAATGATGGCAGGATGTACGGCGACTGCGCGGTTGATCTCTGGATTGAACCAGTAGCGACCGGCGATCGAGTGAATATTGCCGTCGAACATCAGGCCCACGATTTTTCCTGAGGCATTGATCAGCGGGCTGCCGGAGTTTCCGCCCACGATGTCATTGCTGGTCGAAATGCAAAATGGCGTATGCATATCCAGTTGAGCTTTCGCCCGCATCCAGCTGGCCGGAATCTTGAATGGTGTGGATCCGGTGGCCCGCTCGAACGCACGGTCCAAGTGGGTGAACGGATCCACCAATGCGCCATTTTCGACCCATCCTTGCACCGTGCCGTAATTGAGACGAGGCGTGAATGTCGCATCCGGATAGGAATTGGTCCCGTAGACTCTAAAGCGTGCCGCGGCAATTTTGGTCGCGGCAGCGTTGGTCGGCGCCTCTACTTCATCCTCGTATTGCTTGCGGATGAGACGGGCGTCAGCGTCGATCGACCGTACCAACTCGATCATCGGATCGTGCGACGCCTCTACGGCGGCTTTGCCTCCGTCCCATAGCCGCTTGCGGAATCCGGCATCATCGAGTTTGGTTTCGGCAATCAGCCGGGTCGCCAACTCATCCGGCGATTCTTTGCTCAACAATCTGCGCACCGCTGGATAATCCTGGCCCAACCATTCGCGCATCCGCTCGAGGGAGAAGGAAAGTGTCAGTTCCTCGAATTCGGTATAAACAGGAACGCGGGCGAATAGATCGCGCTGCAACAGGGGCAGGGCGGCATCAGTGAATTCCCGCAATCGATCCTTGTTGGGTTTCAGCCGCTCATCGCCGCCTCTGACCAGCAACCGAGCATCACGGAATAAGGCGCTGCCGAAGCCCGCCCCATTTTCAATGAAGATATAGGGCAGATAGAGCGCACGCTCGCGATTCGCCGCCGAGGCGATCGCACCCCATGGATCGGCACCATCGAGGTGTGCGGCGGCACGCAACTCATTCTCTGCGCGCGACTTGCTGTCGAGAAACGCATCGTCGTTGAGTGCATCGAGCTCCTTGCGGCGAGCTTTAATGATGTTTTGCAGACTGTTGAGGGGCGCCAGTACGATCCGCTCGTCGCCGATGTTGGTCTTGCCGAATTGAATGTAACGCCCACGCAGCTCAGAGGCGCGCATCAACGTAATGGGCAACGACACATCACGGTCGAATTCGAGTTGCGCCCGAGTCTGCAGACGCTCGGTCGTGCCCGGAGCGCCCGATACGAACACCAGTTGATTCGCACTCGGGCCGGCAAAATCAACCTGCAGATAGTTGGGTGTTCTGGCAGGTTTGTTGTCCTCGTAGGCTCGGAGCATCGAAAAATCCAGCGTCCAGCGGGGAAATTGAAAGTTATCCGGATCCCCGCCGAATGCGGCAATGTCTGCTTCGGGGGCAAACACCAGACGAAGATCTGCATATCGCTTGTACTTGTAGAGAAAGTATTGGCCGCCCTGATACAAACGGACAGATTGGCACTCCAGCCTGCCGGTTGCCCCCTTGGCACTCGCTTGTCGGCAAGCTTGCTCGAGTTGAGTCAGTTTCTTCTTGCGCGCGTCGTTGGCGGCCGCCTCCCCGAGCCCGGACTCGGCCTTCACGACTTCGTCGGTAATATTCTCCGTTCCGACCAGGACGTCGGCATACTGCGCCGGACAGCGCAGTTCTTCCTTTCGGGTCGGCGCACCGAAACCGAGTTCCAGCAAGCTTTTCTCTTTTGATGAAAGTTCCGCGAGGCATGATTCTACGCAATGGTGATTCGTCAGAATCAAGCCCTCGGACGAAACGAACGATGCCGTGCAATTGGTGAGCCGGAGCGTCGACAGCCTCACATGTTCGAGCCACGGCGGCGTGATATCCACGCCGAAACTCCGTTTGATCGCCGCCGCCGGGAAGTCATCGAACGTCCACATTCCCTCTTCAGCATGCGCCGGCAGAAAGATCGCGCACGCTGCAAGCAATACGAGTCCACGCATTGAATCCCCGTCTTGATGTTTCGCCAAAGCCAGCGCGATAGTTTACTGAATTGACCCGCTTTGGACTTACAATCGTCCAAAATCTCGTCAAAGGTATTGCAAGAAATTGGAACCTCGAATCGACGCCTCGCCAGCGCAAGCCCCGCAGCGCCGCACATTCGCTTCGTTTGCCAATCGGGATTTTCGGATTTTTTTCTTTGCGACCAGCGCGGCAATGATGGCCGACAATATCGAGCACGTGATCTCATACTGGGTCGTCTTCCAGAAGTTTCATTCCCCTTCGTTGCTCGCCTTCGCAGTCGTGTCCCATTGGGCACCGTATCTTGCGTTTGCGGCCTACACCGGCGGTCTGGCCGATCGCTTCGATGTCCGACGTCTGATTCAGATCGGAATGGTCATGTTCATGGGTGTGTCGATTGGATGGGGAGTCATGTTCCTCACCGATTCGACGGCGCAATGGAAGGCGATGGCTTTGCTGCTCACGCACGGATTGGCCGGCGTCATCTGGATACCTGCATCGCAAGTGTTGATACACAAAATCGTCGGTGCCGAACAGTTGCCCAGCGCGGTCCGGCTGAATGCGACGGGCCGCTATCTGGCCTTTTTGGTCGGGCCGGCTGTGGGCAGCGCGTTGCTGCTGACTCTTGGTCCCATAGGCGGCATCTTTGTCAATGTGCTGATCTATGCGCCGCTGTTCCTTTGGCTGATCATGGCTCCGTATGGCCCTGACACCTCGAGCGCGCCACGCCCGGCGGGAATCAGAGGCTTCGCCGATGTCTGGCAGACGATGCGGGTGGTGAGGCAGAATCCAATACTGCTGTCGATGACGGTGCTCGTCGGCGCTTCCGCGTTTTTCATCGGCAATGCCTATCAGGCTCAGATGCCCGGATTCGCGCTGGATCTGGGCCT
>Ga0210406_10006154_pt1 | contig 12485 bp, 10 predicted proteins | sample IncBWC30MmetaG_FD_155454 | JGI IMG/M metagenome (GOLD analysis project Ga0210406, IMG submission 155454) | Forest soil microbial communities from Barre Woods Harvard Forest LTER site, Petersham, Massachusetts, United States - Inc-BW-C-30-M | ecosystem: Environmental > Terrestrial > Soil >...
CCCCGGAATACCGAATACGTCGTCATTGATGCCGCCACGCCAAAGCCGATCGCCAGGATCATCAGTCCAGTAAGGCCCGGGCTTCGCCGCAAGCTGCGCACAGCCAGTTCGAGATTGTAGGTAAACACTCCCTTTTTCCCTGTGTCATCGACACGATTCTGATCGGGTCAAACTTCGACTAACTAGCTCTTGCCAATACAGCGAAAGATACTAGGCGCGAAGTTGTCTGTGTGGATGGATTCCTCGTTTTGGCGTTAAACACCGCAACGTGAAGGGCAGGGACGGCGCCAGCCGGCAGCCGGAGTCGCTGCACTAAAGCAATGGAATGCTTCCACCGAGCAGCTCTCGCCCGCTCAATCGTCCAGCGACTTCGATTGGGTCAATCTCAGCCGCGACGGTGCGCGAAAACTGGTTGGGATCAACGGGGGCGGCATACAGGTTTATGATGCAGCGCTCAATGCGATAGGAACTCTTCCGTCCACCACCATCATCGGCGTGATGGCGCCCTCGGGCCAGCGTGCGTATACCTACGACTTAAACGGGACCGTGCGGGTGTTCGATGTGACAACACCGTTGGGCGCGCAGGGTATGTTTCCGGAGATCCTGCCCGCTATCACTCCGTCAGCGAGTCCGTCGACTAATCTGAGCAATCCTCTCAAAATGCTCATCACCCCCGACGGCGGAACAATGTTCATCGCAGGCGATCAACAGAACATCGTACTGCCGGTGCCCTGAACAGCGCCGACACTGATGCTAAGAGCGGCCGCGCTCGCTCTCCTGCACGTTGTCTTTGTGATTCTTCTCGAAATCCTTTTCGCCTGCATGTTGGCAACCATGCTTCTTGTGGCCCTTATGCCCATCATCACCTTGCTCGTGACCTTCACTGTGCTCGTCACCGTCACGCCGTTCGTCACGGTCACGTTCCTCATCGTCGTGCTTGCAACTGCTCGCCGGTGCGGCGGTAGTTACTGAGACGGGAGAATCCCCCGCTGCGAAGGGCGAACCGGGGACCGGCGTCAGGGCACCCGTGGTTGCGTTGATGGTGTACGCCGAGACGTCGTTCGAGACTTGATTCGCCGCATAAGCGAAATTCGCGCTCACGGCCACCGATTCGGGCTGGAAACCCGCTGCGAAAGGCGAACCGGGGACCGGCGTCAGGACGCCCGTGGTCGCGTTGATGGTGTACGCCGAAACGTTGAAGGAGCCGGCATTCGCCACGTAGGCGAAATTCGCGCTCACGGCAACTGAGCTGGCCACCGCCCCGGCGGCGAAGGGCGAACCGGGGACCGGCGTCAGGGCACCGGTGGTCGCGTTGATGGTGTACGCCGAGACGTTGTTCGAGACTTGATTCGCCACATAGGCGAACTGACCACTCCTGTGGACCGTCACTGAGACGGGCGACCCTCCGGCTGCGAAGGGCGAACCGGGGACCGGAGTCAGAGCACCCGTGGTCGCATTGATGGTGTACGCTGAGACGTTGCCGCCGAGATTGGTCACGTAGGCGAACCGACCATTCGGGCTCACGGCCACCGACCAGGGATCCGACGGCTGTGCGAAGGGCGAACCGGGAACCGGCGTCAGCGCACCCGTTGTCGCGTTGACGGTGTACGCCGAGACGTCGTTCGAGAAAACATTCGCCACATAGGCGAAATTCGCGCTCACGGCAACTGAGACGGGCAGGCTCCCCGCTGCGAAGGGCGAACCGGGGACCGGCGTCAGGGCACCCGTGGTCGCATTGATGGTGTACGCCGCGACGTCGCTGGAGGTGGCATTCGCCACGTAGGCGAACTGACCATTCGGGCTCACGGCCACCGAGGAGGGTCCCAACCCCGCTCCGAACGGCGAAGCGGGGACTGGCGTCAGGGCGCCCGTGGCGTTGATGGCGTATGCCGAAACGCTATTCGAGCCGCGATTAGTCACATAGGCGAAGCCTGCGGTTTGGGCCCAAAGTGGGCTCCCTCCGAGGCTAAGAATCAAACTTAAGGAGAGAATCTCTCCTTTGCTAAACCGGAACGGTTTGAGGTTCATTTGTCTTCTCCCGGTATCCAGAACTGGTCTCTAAGGGGCGAAGAATTGAGGGCGTGTCGTCAGCGCGAGTGCGTTCTAGCGTTACTGCTGACTGTCTGGTGACTACATCGCTTTAATCGCCTTATACGCCCGGAACATCAAGCCCGCAAATTCACTACATGTGTTGCGTTGCGGGCGTACATCGCACGTGTGCAGACAACCCGCCAGAGTATTGACGCAGCATGTCGGCCGCGGAGCAATTAGACTCGCTGCATTGATGTGGGGTTCTACGAACCCGAAGGTCGGAGCTCGATGAAAAAACCAGTGCTGGTTGCCTTTTTCGCGTCTGTTCTCATGGCTGCTCTCGCCGTCGAGCCGAGTGCTGGGCAAGTCTCGGCCGATGCCACCATTCCCTTGCCGGCCACGAACGACTATGTGGCAAACATCCTCGCCGGCATCAGCAATCAGGGGCGAACCAAGCAGCAACCCTATGTGACGGCAGGCGACAGGACATACCTGATCGGGACACAGGATGGAAATTTCCCCGACATGGGTCACCACGTACCGGGTGAAATGGGCGGGTTGTGGCTGCCCCCGATCAAGCTCATCGACGGCTTCCAGGCGCGGATTGCGGAAGTGGGGACCGATAAAGAAATCCCGCTTTCGGAAAGCGCGGAGATGGTCGCCTATCCCTATGGCAACCGGTTCATCTATGGCCGGGTGCTGGACGATTTGGATATCGAGCGTTTTCAGTTCAGTCCGGATCAGCAGCAGGGCCTGATCGTACAGTACAGTTTCAAGAACGCGTCGGATCATGCGCGACGCTTGCGCTTTGAGTGGTCCGTCAAAACTGATTTGCGCCCCGGATGGAATTCGGAACGCCGGGACGGTGAGGATGTTGTCGAATGGCATCCGAACGATGGCGTCTTCATCGCCAGGGACATCGACAACACTTGGTTTTGCGTCTGGGGTGCAACGTCTTCCGGGGATGCGCGACAAATCGAGCATCCACGTCCGATGCTCACGAACGGCCGCGGCGTCACGGCCGCGTCCAGTCACACGGTCACGGTCGGGCCACACGCCAGCGCAACCTTGACCTTCGTCATCTCAGGCTCGACCAACAGCCAGAGTGACGCGGTTGGAATCTACAAATTTCTGGCGGAGCACCATGCCGCGCTCTTGGCGGAGAAGGTGGCCCACCATCGCTCGCTCATCAATTCGGCTCGCATAACAATCCCGGACCAGCGCCTGCAGGAAGTCTACAACTGGAGCAGGATCAACATGGAGTGGCTGGTCAGGGATGTTCCCGGCATCGGCCGCGGTCTCAGCGCCGGCTTCATGGAATATCCGTGGTGGTTCGGGACCGAGACGTACTCCCTGCAAGCGCTCACGGCAACCGGCGATTTCGACCTGGCCAAGCAGACGCTGCGGTTGTTGCGGAAACAATCAGACAAGGTGAACGCCAACGGTCGGATCGCGCATGAGATCACGACCGACGGACAGGTGGTGAATCCCGGGAATACTCAGGAGACCGCGCAGTTCGTCATGACGATTGGCAAGGTATTCGAATGGACGGGGGACCAGGATTTTGCCAGGGAGATGTATCCCGCCATGAAGATGGGTATCGATTGGCTCCTGGGCGAGATGGACAAGAATAAGAATCTGTTCCCCGAAGGGTACGGAATCATGGAGGTTTACGGCTTGAACGCGGAGCTGATTGATGTCGCGGTCTATACGCAGCAGGCTCTGGAGGCAACGGCGCGCATTGCCGAGGTATTGAAAGACACCGATGGGAAGGACCGATACCGCAAGCTGGCCTCCGACTTGAAAGCAAGGATCAATGATCGATTCTGGATCGAACAGGACGGTACCTACGGGGATTTCTACGGAAGCAGATCACAGGCAGTCAGCGCCGCCAAAGGGGCGATCAAACAGATAGGTCTCAAGGGGGTGGACAAGCAGACCCCCAGAGACAAAGAACTGATTGCGCATTACGAACTTCTGGAGTCGGAATACTCCGCGATGCCGGAGACGGAAAGGGCGTGGATCACCAACAAGAACTGGGTCATCGCAACGCCGATGGAGACCGGTATCGCTCCGCGGGCGCGGGCCATCCGGCTTTTGGACAAGATCCGGCGCGAGAACAGCGGACCGTACGGCCCCTACCTCTCGGCCGTCGAAAGACGCTCGATGATGACGATCTCGACCGGAGTGCAAGCCGTTGCGGAAAGTGAGTATGGGCGCATCGACGAAGCGATGCGGTATATGAACGACATCGTTCAAACCTTCAATCGCGTATCCCCGGGCTCGATATCGGAAGTGATGCCGGACCGCGGCTGCTTCACCATTGCGTGGACCAGCTACGGCATCGTGGTGCCATTGATCGAGCATGTCTTCGGCATTCGGCCGGACGCCGGGAATAAAACGATCGTGTTCGAGCCTCACCTTCCTGCCGGATGGGAGAACATCAGTATCGAAGACCTGCCGATCGGCGCGAACCTGATTTCCTTTTCGCGCACCCGAACCGGCAAGGGCGTTATCTACAATATTGAATCCAAGGAGAACGGGTGGAGTTTGATCTTGAGGGAAAAGGCTTCGCCCGATGCCCGGTACTTCCTCAACGGTGGACCGACCAAACCTTCGTCTACCGGAATCCATATGGATGGGAAGAAGAACCAGGTGCTGATCACGTCGGCGAACTAGCACGGACGAACGCCCGCCTAAAGCGCACTTCTACTTCCACACAGTGCGATTGTCACAACGCAATGCGTGTAAATTGTCACGCATGACATCGCGGATCTCGGTTTTAACGTTCAATGTTGGTTTTGCGCTGCTTTTCCTGATCGGCAGGCCTGCGCCTGCCGTTGCCGAACCAGCTGGGAAGGTACTCAGCGCCGCCGCACCGCATATGTGCGTGGTCGTTGTGCCGGGCGAAATCCGCCCTGAATTCGGATGCTTCAGGATTGGTATCGCGAAGGACCTCAAACTGAAGCGGGCTGTCTTTTGGCATCTATATACTTTTCCGAGCAGAGCGGCTTCTGAGGCAGCCAAAAGTCCGAGCGGTATTATTGTCGAAGAAGATGGCCGCGTATGGCTTTCCGAGTTCGGATCGAAAAATCGTCCTTCCCATGGCGGTCACCAAGTTGCGGTTGTCGGTCCATTGCGGCTCTTACCCGCCGAGAGCCATACCGCCGAGATCGCCTATTCAGTCATGCAGCCCGATGATCGCTCGCGCGTGCACACGCACTCCGGGCCCGAAGCGTGGTACGTGATCTCGGGAACTCAGTGTTTAAGAACTCCGAGTGGTACCCGTAGTGCGCGTGCAGGGGCCACAATGTCGGTAACGCCGAGCCTTCCCATGGAATTGAGCGTGACCGGAGCTGAGATTGCGAGATCTCTCACTCTGGTCATACATGATTCGACTCAGGAATTTGGAGCAGCGTCAAATTGGAAACCGACGGACGCGTGTCGCCCTTAGACCGACGTCCCGCGGCAATGTTTCTTACTGTCGCCGGCCGCACGTCGCCCACAGCAGTAGCGCAAAGCCAAAGCCGAGCGAGCTGACTGCGCCGAAGAACAGCATCATCGGTTGGTAACCGGCCGGGTTGAGCGCGCTTGCGGCGGTCCAGTCGTTGAGTGAACCGGCCACCACGTTGGCGCCGGCAATACCGGTGTTCTGTACTACCGACATGAGGCCGAGTGCGGTACCGAACCGTGTGGGAGAAACCAGCTTGCTCGTGAGCGGCCACATGACGGCAGGGACCAACGAAAAACTCACACCGATCATCGCAGTGGCCACCCATAGGCTCCAGTGGGTCAGCGCCATGACGGCGATCGACAAGGGCAACAGCAGCGCGCCGAACGCAAGCATCGGAGCGTATCGGCCGGTCCGGCCGCACACCCACCCAAAAGCCGGCGTCGTGAACATGGCGGCCAGGAACACATAGCTGTTCATCGCCCCGGCAGCGGCGAGATCCAGGCCATGTGCGTGCTGGAAATACTCTATCGAGAATGTGCTGCGGAACGCGAACATCACCGCGTACCAGAGCACGCACAGCGCCAAGAGATACCAGTAGGCCGACCCGAAGCGCAGCAGGTCGCCGAGCACGAATCGCTGGACCGTACCTGACTCCCGGACCCGTTTATTGCTCCGCATCCTGCGATCGAGCCACCAGTAGCCCACGGCCGCGGCAAATGATGCGGCTGCAACGAGTGTGGCGATGATGAGCGGTGGTTGCCAGCCTTGACGGTAGGCTGCGGCAAACCACGTTGGCGACATGTCCGCAGAGAACGAGCCCAGGCGGCCGATGCCAATCGACAAGCCCATCGCAAAGGCGACGTTGCCGCCCGAAAAATTCTCCGCGATCGCCACCAGCATGCCGATGATGAAAGTCTCGGCGCCGATGCCGAAGAGAAGCCGGCCGGCGGCCATTCCGGCGAAGCTCGGACTCAACGAAGTGAGCGCCGCGCCGGCGAGACACAGAGCCGCGGTACACAAGGTTATGCGGCCCGCACCGTAACGATCGACGAGGATGCCCCCGACGAGAATGAGCACGACGTTGGGCAGGTTGTAGATGGCGTTGAGCAGGCCGATTTGAGTGCTGCTGAACCCGCGCTGCCGTTGGAGCAGATCTGCGACCGGTCCAATTGAGTCGTAGAGGTAGAAATTGCCATACATGACTATGGCCAGGAGGGCGAAGACCGCCCACGCGGTGCTCCGGCCATCGCCGCCGTCGCTTACCATGCATCCTCCATCGCCCACTTTTAGCACGCCGCAAGCGAGTTTGGTTCGTGCTCCGCATCGGAGTTCAAGTGCACCAGCACGCGATGGTTCCGCTGCAATCGGCTCTTGCCAATATTGCCCCGAACGGATCAAAGTGCGGAGAGCTTCGTGACGGGAGAAGGGCTTTGAATTGGATCCTCGCTCTGTCGCTCGCCGCCTGTCTCGCGTCAATGTCCGGCATGGCTGCATCGCGGTCGCCGATCAGCCCACCGGAAATGTCAGCGACCGTGAAGACGCTCGCATCTGATGCATTTGAGGGGCGCGCGCCAGGCACACCCGGCGAGCAAAAGACGGTGAAGTACTTGATCCATCGATTTCGGGCTCTCGGACTTCAACCGGCAGGGGCACATGGTGGCTGGACCCAGCAGGTGCCGTTGGTTCACAACACGGCCGGAGTGCCAACGCGGCTCGAGGTCAGTGTGGGCGGGTCAATCTTGTCGTGGGTCGCGGGGCGCGATATCAACCCGAGGACGATTCGCCCTCTGTCACAAGTCACGATCCTCGATGCACCGATGGTCTTTGTGGGCTATGGTGTGGCCGCGCCCGAACGGGATTGGGATGATTTCAAGGGCTTCGACCTGCACGGCAAAGTGGCCATCTTCCTGGTCAACGATCCGCATTTTGAGGCGAATCCCGGCGAGCCCGCCGCGAGCAAATTTGGCGGCCCTGCGATGACGTATTACGGCCGCTGGACTTACAAATTCGAAGAGGCCGCTCGGCGCGGCGCGATCGCGGCGCTTGTCGTACACGAGACGGCAGCAGCGGGCTATGATTGGAAAGTCGCCTCCAGCACGCTCGTCGGCTCGTACGACATCGTTCGATCCGCCCGCGAAGCGCAACCCGTTTTGCTGCAGGCGTGGATGGCTCGCGAGAGCGCTGTCACGCTATTCATGAAGGCGGGGCTCGACTTCGAGGCGCTGAAGCGAAAGGCGCGCGACCCAGACTTCCGGCCGGTTGAACTCGGCGGCGCTCGCTTCAGCATCGAGATGCCGGTCACGACCGAGCGTGTGCAGAGCCGCAATGTTCTCGCCAAACTTGCCGGGACGACACATGCGGACGAGGTCATCCTCTTCGGTGCGCACTGGGACGCATACGGGATCGGTCCGCCGGATGCTCGAGGCCGGACGATCCGACGCGGCGCAAATGATGACGCGCTCGGCATCGCCGGCGTGCTCGAATTGGCGCGCGCCTTCGCGAGAGGGCCACGGACGGAACGTACCCTCGTCTTTGCGGCGTGGACGGCCGAGGAAGCCCACCTTCTCGGATCAGAGACGTTCGCAGTGCATCCGCTGTTTGCGCTGGGGAAGATGGTCGCTGACTTGACGCTCGACATTTTGCAAACAGCGGGACCTGCAAGGGACGTGGTACTGATCGGAGCCGGACAAAACGAATTGGAAGACGATCTCTCGCGGGCCGCCCACGCGCAGGGCCGCACGGTCACGCCGGATCCCAGGCCGGAGCGTGGGCTCTTTTTTCGCGCCGATCATTTCTCGCTTGCCAAGCGCGGCGTGCCGACGCTGCTGCTCATGGCACTTGGTGGAGGCGAAGATCTCGTCAGCGGCGGCCGGGCGGCAGGTGACGCATGGGTCGCCGACTATACGGCGCACTGCTACCACGAACCCTGTGATGCCTGGAGTCCGAGCTGGGATTTGCGCGGGGCCGCGGAGGATGTCGATCTGTTCTATAGGATTGGCCGCAACCTGGGCAACTCACGGCGCTGGCCCGAGTGGCGGCCGACTTCGGAGTTCAAGGCGATTCGCGACACGAGCGGTGCGGCGCGACACTGAACGCAAACGATTTCCGATAATGGCGCAGTCAGCGAATCTTGAACTGGCGCACCATATTGCCGTCGATATCGGCTCTTGAAAGCGATGGGCCCAACCCGGTGTTTTTGTAATAGAGCGCCTTCAAGAAGGCCAAATCGCCGGCTGTTATCGCCGTAGGCATTTCACGCGTGGCGCAGCTTGATGACATCAGGTCCAAAATGCTCGGCAGCGGATCGCAATGGTCAGGCGATTGCACCACCGATAAGGTCAACATCGCCAGGTAGTCGGCAATCGCCCCGATGGTGTAGCCGACGACTTTCGTTGTGTCGACGACCAGGATGACGATGCCGATGCCACTTCCACTTCCGCTACCACCGCCCAGGCGCGTCCCTAAGGTGCCACTTCCGATGTAATTCTGGGTGATCTGCGGCCAAACGGGCAGAACGTTCAGCCCTACCAATGCCACGTCGGTATTCAAGACAATGGAGCCGCCGCTTGTTGTCATGTACCAGCCCTGAATTGCGTGGTCGCTTCTAAACGCTATCAGGTCCCTCATCCCTCCCGAGTACCTGTTGCGAAAGTAAACCGTCGCCCATTTTATGACGGCTTCCATTTTTTCCTCAGGGTCGTTCGTGAAAAGTATTTGCACGTTGCTTTTGCATTGCGGGTCCGACTGCACGGGCGCGCCAACGTACGCCGCGAGCGCGCGAAGTCGCGCCGTTACGAACGCGTCGTATTCCGGGGTGAGCCCCTCGGTTGACGGGCAAATGCTCTGCCTGCCTCCACGCCAACGCGCAAGGTTGCGCGCCGTACTGGTATTCACGTAGTGCACTGTGGCGTGGTGCAGTATGAAGTCTTCCAGGCTATGCCCCGCCAGCTCCTGATCGGTAGGAGGGGCCGGAGCCGTCACGGTCACATCGGGAATCTCCGGCGATGCGCGCGCCGTTGCAAGCCATCCGATTGTTATCACGAGGGCGGCGAGTACGATCCTCTGGATTTCATATTTTCTTCTGCGCGCCATCGGCAGTTCCCGATCGAAGAAATGTTCCATTTGTGCCTCTCCTGCTGCTTGCCCGCATCCGCCATTCGCAGGTCATCGCGCTGGCAGGCTGCACCAATGTTACGCTCCGGCGCGGAAGGCCGGAACCGCCCCGGGGAGGAACTGGGGCACCGACAAGAGCCTCGCTGTGCAACAGTCGATGAGTCCTGTAAAGCAGGGCAATTCCAGCGCTCTACACGGTGGGTGTCGAGCCGCCATCGATGCGGAAGGTCGTGCCGGTCATGAAGTCGGCTAGCGGGCTGGCTAGGAAGCAAACCGCGGCTGCAATATCCATAGGCTGCCCAAGCCTACTGACGGTCTGGTGCACGATGTTCTTGAGAACATACTGCTTGCCAAACTCAGGGTCGTCGCTCCCCTGCCTTTGCGCGGTCTCGATGAAAAACTTGTCCAGTTGCGGTGTGTAGATCAGGCCGGGCATGATCCCGTTGGATGTGACGCCAGTTCCAGCCAGCGCCTTAGACAGGCTGAGGGTCACGTTGTTGAGCGCGGCCTTCGCGGCGCCGTAGGTCGGTAAATTCGCGTGTGGCGAGATAGCGTTTCGAGACGAGACTTGGATCAAACGCCCCCAGCCGCGCTCTTTCATCGCCGGAGTAAAGGCATGGACCAGTCGAACCGCGGCGATCGTGTTCTGATGGTAGTCGTCGATCCATTCCTGAAAGGGGGCGTCGAACCACGAGTCGTGGGACTCTTGAGTGGGATTGCCGACGTTATTCACGAGGATATCGATGCCGTCGAAAGCCGATTTAGCCCCCTCAATAACAGCATTCGATCCATCCTCGGTCGTTACATCGCCAAGAACAAATTTCGCCTCGCCGCCAACCTTACGGATTTCCTCCGTAACGGCTGCTGCCCGATCCGCACTCCTGCCGTTGATGACGACGCTGACACCTTCACCGGCCAGGACACGCGCGCATTGTGCACCAATCCCGGAAGTGCTCCCTGTGATAAGCGCACGCTTTCCTTTTAACAACATATCCATGTTTACTACCCTTTAGAAATGACGATTGGATCAGGGGATCGAACGATTCAGGCCGCCATCGACGCGGATCATTGCACCGCTGACGTAGTCAGCGTGAGGACTCGCAAGATAGGCGACGGCGGCGGCAATCTCTTCAGGTCGTCCGAGGCGCCCAATGTCATTCGGGATAAAGTCCCGGCACGCTCCGGCTTCGATTTCGCTCCAAGATTCGCCCCAACCAAGTCGCTCCGAAACGCCGGTTAGAAAATCTTCGACCGCGCTCACGCGGATACAGCCGGGTGAAACGATGTTTGAGGTGACGCCGGCCCCTTTTAGGTCGCGGGCGAGCGAGACGGCCAAGTTGTGGCGCGCCGCAAGTGTGGCGTTGTATTCGGGCTGGCTCGCCATTGGCTGTTGCGATAGTCCGCCGCCGATTTGAATAACTCGACCCCATCCACGCTCGCGCATCGCAGGCACGAGACGTTTGATCATCCTTACGCCGGAGACGACATTTGCATTGTAGGCGTTGAGCCACTCGTCTTCGGGCGTGTCCAACCAACCGCGACTGCCGTAGTAGCCAGCGTTGTTGACCAGGATGTCGACGGGGCCGTTGGCAAGCGCCTCTCCGCAAACCTCGTCCGCCCCCGCAACAGTCGTGAGATCGCCGAGGGTTCGATCAGCTCGACCACCAGCGTCAGAAATCGCTTTTACGATTACATCGACCCGCACGCTGTCTCGGCCGTGAACGACTACCGCAGCTCCTTCCTGGGCGAGCATCTTCACTATTGCCTCGCCGAGGCCGGATGACGAACCCGTCACGAGGGCCCTTCTTCCTTTTAAGCTCAAATCTATGCGCTTTCTCCTTTTCATTAGAGATAGGAACGTTAGATTGAACCGATAAGGCGCACAAAGCGGCATTCCACATCCGGATTTTCAGGATTATGAGCAGGTCTGGCTTTATCGAGTTTGAGGCAGCGATCGCGGTTGCCAGATTTCGTAACTTCCGCGCGGCTGCGGCGGACTTGGGCATGTCACCGAGTGCCCTCAGCAGTACCATTCGGGGGCTCGAAGCCCGAATTGGCGTTCAGATCTTTAGCCGAACAACTCGAAGTGTTGCGCTTACCGCAGCCGGAAATGCGTTTATCGAACGAATTTCCTCATCTGTCGCAGATATCAATGAAGCGATAAGGATCGCGCAAGGACATGCTACCGACCTGACCGGCACCCTGCGCATCAACAGTTCGATCACCGCGGCGCACGAGATATTGACGCCGCTGATCCAAGACTTTCTAAACCGGAATCCTGGCGTCTCGATCGATCTCGTCACCAACAGTCGCCTCGTCGACATCGTTCTCGAGGGTTTCGACGCCGGTATCCGAACGGCCTCTTCCGTTCCGGGTGATATGATCGCGATACCATTAGGCCGATCGCTCGACTTTGTAGTGGTTGGTTCCCCGAGGTACCTTTCGAAGAATCCTCCACCTCTCGAGCCGTCTGATCTCGTGCGCCATAAATGCATTCGCGCACGGTGGGCCGGCGGAGGCATTTATCGTTGGGAGTTTGAGCGAGATGCCGAAAAGCTAGACATTGATGCTCTGGGCGCGCTCACACTGGACGAGCAGTCGTTGCTCCTAAAGGCTGCCGTTGCCGGCTTAGGCCTCGCCTGCATATCTGACGCTTTTGCCCGCGACGCGGTCGTGTCAGGTGAACTCCAATATGTGCTTGAAGATTGGAGACCACCGCCATCCCCGCTATGCCTATATTATCCACGCTCTCGACACACGCCCGCTGCACTCAGGGCGTTCGTGAGATCGGTAAGAGCGGGGTCCCAGTGATGCAGGATATGAACGGCTCAATACGCACCATTCTTGCCATTACCGCGCGGTTCTCGGATCAGATCGATGAGGAGCG